>Ga0265780_10000870_pt1 | contig 44615 bp, 50 predicted proteins | sample P1T30metagenome_FD_192432 | JGI IMG/M metagenome (GOLD analysis project Ga0265780, IMG submission 192432) | Plant litter microbial communities from East Loma Ridge, Irvine, California - P1 T30 | ecosystem: Environmental > Terrestrial > Plant litter > Unclassified | place: USA: California...
AGGATGGCGCCCAGGCCGGCGCCGACGCCGGCACCGGTGGCGGTGCCGCGCTGGGTCGCGCTCATGTCGGCGCAGCCGCTCGCGGCCACGGCGAGGGCGGTTGCGCATAGGGTCGATCGAATCAGGGTCGTTTTCATGATGGTCTCCTTAAAAAAAATATCCGTTTCGTAGTCGCGCCCCTCACTGTCTTGGAGGGGCGCGACCGCGAAACGGATCGCAGAAAGACGGCTTGTTACGAATGCGGGTCTAGATGCCCCGGCCACTGATCAGGCGCACCAGGATCATGATGACGGCAACGACCAGCAGGATATGGATGAAGCCGCCGATGGTGTACGAAGTCACCAGGCCAAGCAGCCACAGGATGATAAGAACGACAGCGATAGTGTAGAGCATGATGATGTCCTCTTTGATTTGAAACGGCGATCCGTTTGCCGTGGAACCAGTATCGGTCGAGTGCGTATTCCGCTCCGTACGATGCCGTACATTAGGCCATATTTTTTTGTTCTTTTCGCAAGCCCGGGATCCAGCCCATGAAGCCCATCAGCCCGGTCACGCCGATCAGGCAGGTCAGCAGGCCGCCGCCGATCAGGAAGACGACGTCCTGCGCCGCCATGTCGCCCAACCCCGGCTGGGGCGTGCCCGCGCTCAGCAGGCCGAATGCCGTCAGAAGAAGTCCCCAGAAGATGATGCCTGTCCATGCGAGGCTGTTCATATCATGTCCTTTCGATTGGGTTGGATACCGGTTTACTCAGCAGTAAAACGATTCTTATCTGCAATTCCCAAGCGGTCCGTGCGCTGGCGCACATTGCGAAAACGAAAACATGGTGTCCATGCGCTCCGCATGGAACCCGCGTGTTCAGGCCGCGCGCAGCGAACCCTTGACGATGCGCACGCGGTCGCCGTTGCGCCAGCGCGGCGCGCTCTGCTGGTGGAAGGTGCGCAGGGTGCCGTCGTCCAGGCGGACCCGGATCTCGTAGCTGTGCGTGGCCTTCATGTTGCCTTCGACCTGGTTGCCCATCACGGCGCCGCCGACCGCGCCCGCGACCGTCGCCAGCTGGCGCCCATGGCCGCCGCCGACCTGGTTGCCGAGCAGGCCGCCGAGGATGGCGCCGCCGGCCGCGCCCACGCCGCTGCCCTGGGCGCGGTGCGTGACCTGGCGGATCGATTCCACGTTGCCGCAGGTGGCGCACCAGCGGCTGCCGCTATCGGCTTCGGCCACGCGCGTGGAGGCGGCTTTCGGTGGCGGCGCCACGTCGACCGGTTCGGCCGGCGCGTAGGCGGTCGTGCCCTGGGTGCCGCCGCCATAGGCGCTGTTGCCTTGCATGCCGCTGCCGCCATAGGCGCTGCCTGCCGCCGCCGGTGCCGCGCCCGCGGGTACGCCGGCCGCATAGGCCGGCGTGGCGGCCAGTGCCTGGCTTGGTGCGGGTGGTGCGGGTAGTGCGGGCACCGCCGGCGCCGGCGCCGCCGCATAGGCCGGCTGCCCGGGTTGCTGCAGGCCGGCGGCGAGGGCGGCACGGTCGGCGTCGTTCAGCTGGCCGCGGCTGCCGCTCGAGGACGGCAGCCAGCCCATGATGGCGGCGGTGCCGATGGCGCAGAACAGGATCACGGCCACGGCGGCGGCGATCAGGAGCGGATGGAGCCGGTTGGCGGCAGGATGGTTCTGGTGGGTATTCATGGTGCGTCCTTTTGAGTTCGTGTCTGGTCGAGGCTCGATTGTCCTTGTCAACAACACCCGGTTCCGTGCGTCACCGTACATACTTCGGGGTGCACAGCCGGTACGCTGATTACAAGTTGTTTGCAAATGTTAATGAACGGTGTATGTACTTGATTTTGCAAGGCTTCCATGCCCTTGCCGATGACTGCGCCGATGAGTCCAACCGTGAGGGTCAGATGAATTCTCCAGCTCCACCCATGGTCGCCGAGCACAATGCCAACCTGCTGCTGGCCGCGCTCCCGCCGGAGGAGCTGGCACGCATGCTGCCGGCGCTCGACCAGGTCCAGGTCGGCGTGGGCGCGGTGCTGTGCGAGCCCGGCGACCCGCTCCGCTACATTTATTTTCCGCACGACTGCCTGATCTCGCTGATGGGCGTGGCGGAAGGCCGCATGACGCTCGAGGTCGGCCTGGTCGGCCGCGAAGGCATGCTGGGCGCCACCGTCGCCCTCGGCCACGACACCACCCAGGTGCGCGCCGTGGTCCAGCGCGCCGGCAGCGCCAGCCGCATCGACGCCACCCAGCTGCGCGCGGAATTCGCGCGCAATCCCTGCCTGCAGCGCGTGCTGTACCGCTATACCGACGCCTTGCTGGCCCAGGCCATCCAGATCGCCGTCTGCAGCCGCTACCACGTGCTGGAAGCGCGGCTGGCGCGCTCGCTGCTGGTCACGCGCGACCGCCTGCAGTCCGACAAGTTCCACCTGACCCACGAATTCCTGGCCCACGCCCTCGGGGTGCGCCGCGTCGGCGTCACCAAGGCCGCCAGCGCGCTGCAGCAGCAGGGATTCATCAACTACAGCCGCGGCAACATCGAGATCCTCGATGCGGGCGGACTGGCGGCGGCGGCCTGCACCTGCTACGAGATCGTGCGGGAAGCGGGCGCCGAATTCGCGGCGCCGGCGCCGGTGCTGGTGTAAGGCACAAAGGTAGATACGGTATAAACAATTACCGTATCTACTGTTCCAGGAAATTTCCCGCCCCAAACAAAACGCCCCGCGATTGCGGGGCGCTTCGTTTTGGTGTCGTGCGAACGGCTTAGTGGGTCTGCTTGACCTGGTTGCCGATCACGCCGCCGACGGCTGCGCCACCCACGGTGCCGACAGCGCTGCCGCCGGTCAGGACGCCGCCGACCACTGCACCGGCGCCGGCGCCGATGGCGGTGTTCTTGTCTTGCTGCGACATGCCGGCGCAGCCGGTCAGGCCCAGGGCCACGGTTGCGATCGATGCGGTAACGATGAGGTTCTTGATGGTTTTCATGGTGATCTCCTGTTGGTGGGTATTGACTTCACTTCAGGCGCAGGTCATTGCGTACCGACTGGACGCCCTTCACGGTGCGGGCGGCCGAGGCGGCGCTGGCGACGTCGTCCGCCGAGCTGACGAAGCCGCTCAGCTGGACCACGCCACGCGCCGTCTCGACATTGATCTCGGTGGCCTTCAGCCGCGGATCCGCGACGATGGCGGCCTTGACCCTGGCCGTGATGGCGGCGTCGTCGACGTACTGGCCGACACTGTCGTGCTGGCCGTCGCCGGCGCATCCCGCGACCGTGCCGAGCGTCAATGCTGCCAGCAGGGCCGTGGTGGTGCCGAATCGCTTCATGTCCTGTTCCTTGTTCCGTTGTTACCGGCGGCAAGCCAGTGGGCTATTTCCCGCTGGCTGCCACCATGACTCCAGAGTACCCGCCTTGGCTGCGGCGCTCTGTACGACATATAACATTGACATGCTCAACGCTTGGCCGTCTTGCCCGGTGGCGGGGCTTGCGGCTTGGCGCGCGCCTGGGCCAGCAGGCTCGAGCAGGGACTGTCCTCGCCCGGTCCGGTATTGATCAGGGGAAGCAGGGCGGCGACCGGTGCGGCCACCACCGCCAGCGCGGCCGCGGCGCCGCCCTTGATCGCCAGCACTTTCTTGTCGAGCGAGAGGTCGGGCTGCTTGAAGGTGCCCTTCACGTAGAAGGGCGTGCGCAGCGTGAACAGGCGCAGCTGCTTCGTCTCCGGCTTCACGCGCAGGTTCATCTGCTCGTTGTTCAGGTTGACCCAGCCGTTGATGTCGACGATGGCTTCCTCGGTGTCGAGCACGAAGGTGCGCGTTTCCGCCACGCCGTTCTTGACCGCCAGGTCCGAGGCCAGGCAGTTCAGCTTGACCTGCTTGTCTCCGAACAGCTTGGTGACGATGATGTTGCCCACGTTCAGGCCGGCTTCCTCGAGCAGCAGCTTGCTGACCACGCCCTCGCTGACCAGGCCCTTCACTTCGCCGTTCGATTTCGCCAGCATCTCGGCGACCGAATCGCCGGTGGCGGTCAGCTTGGTTTCGGCATAGATGTCGCCGGCGGTGGCTTGCTGGATCTTCTCGACCTGCGGGAACAGCTGCTTGACCTTGATCTGGCGCGCGGTGGCGTCGAGCGTGGCCTTGATCGCGTCGCCCTTGCCGTTGCTGCCGGCGCTGGCGTCGAGCTTGATGTGCGAGCTGACGCTGCCGCCGGCGAAGTTGAAGTTCAGCGGGTTCAGGGTCAGCACGCCATTGTTCATGGTCAGGTGGGTGTTCAGCTTGCTGAGCGGCAGGTCGGCGGTCTTGACGATGCGGTCGGCCGTGAAGCGCACGTCGGCGTCCAGTGCCTTCCATTTTTCGGTCTTGAATTTCTCCACCGGCAGCGCCTTGCTCTGCGGCTGCACCGCGGCCACGCCGCGCTTCTTCTTGTCGGCGTTCGAATCGGCGCCCACCAGCGGGCCGAGGTCGGCAAAGCGCAGCTGGTGCGAGTTCACGGTGGCGGTCAGCTTGTTGCGCGGCTTGCCCGCCTGGAAGGTCAGGGTGCCGCCGATATCCGATTCGCCGACCTTGCCCGTGAAATTGTCATAGGTCCAGCGGCTGCGCCCCTCGTCGGCCAGGGTGCCGGTCAGGTGGCCTTCGGTGGTGAAGGGTGGCGTCTCGGGCAGCACCAGCCCGGTCAGGTCGTCCAGGCGCGCCATGCTCGGGCCGCCCAGCTTCAGGCGCAGGTCGACGCCGGCCAGCTTGGCCGGCCGCGTGACCGTGCCCTCGAGGGCAAGGTGGTAGGGGCCGCCGTGCATGTCGGCCTGGACCGGGAAGGGCGCGTCCTGGTCCTGCAGCGACAGCACCGCGCCGGCCTTGCCGCCGCCGCCCACCGGCACCTCGTTGTAGGTACCGCGCAGTTTCCAGGCGATGCCGTAGGTCGGGTCGTTGGCCAGCGTGTCGACGTCGGCCGTGACGTCGGCCTTGGTGACGGCGTCCAGCACGTGGATCTGGCCGCGCGACAGCACCAGGCGCTCGAGGTCGAGCTTCCACTTCGATTCCTTTTCCTCGTGCTTGTAGATCCAGTTGTAATGGGTGGCGTCCGTGCGCAGCAGTTCCACCTTCGGGCCGTCGAAGCGCAGCACCGGGATGTTGATCGTGTGGCTGAGCAGGGCGAAGGGGTTCAGCGAGAACGAGAACTGGCGCACGCTGGCCATGTCGCGCTGGGGCAGGCCGGCCGGATTGCCGACGTGGACGTCGTTGGCGTACAGGTGCGGCCACGGGATGTGGTCGCGCCAGGTGCGCTGGCCGGGAATGATGGTGTCCGACGGCCGTTCCCAGTGCACGGCAAGGTCCCCGACGATGGCGAAGGGGCGGTCGATGGCTTCGCTGACCTTGGCGTTGAGCCAGGGCTTGGCGCGGTTCCAGTCGAAGGTCAGCAGGATGATGATGGCAATGATGGGAATGGCCACCAGGATGCCGATGATGCTGAGGGTAATTTTCATTGCGCGCGACTTGGGGCGCTTGGTCGGGCGTGTTGCCGGGCTGGACCCGTGCTCCCCCGGGTTCGGATGTTGGGCTGTCATGGCCGTCCTTTGATGCGATGTGTTGGGTGAAGATTAACGTAAAGGACATGTAGTCAATGTGCGGTGGCACACCGTAAATCGGGGAACTGCTGGGTAAGCGGGTGGCAATGTGCGCCAGCGAACCGAATTCGCCTTGCAACAGGGTTATAACGTTACCAACAGATTGCTTGAACGGGAGAACATGATGTCGAAACAGCCGATGCACCTGCTGATGCGGCTCGGCGCCGCCGCCACGGTCCTGTCGCTGGCCGCCTGCGCCAGCCCGGAAAAGACCCCGGCCACGGCGGCCGTCGCCGTGTCGCACAACGCCGTCGAGAACGCGGTGTCCGCCGGCGCGCCCGAGCTGGCGCCCCAGGAAATCAATGCGGCGCGCGACAAGATGATGCGTGCCAACCAGGCGCTGGCCGCCAAGGACTACAAGACGGCGCGCGAACTGGCCGTGCAGGCCCAGGCCGACGCCAAGCTGGCCCAGAGCAAGGCCGCTTCGGCCAAGGCCACCGCCGCGGCGGACGCCCTGAACGCCGACCTGCGCGTGCTGCGCCAGGAAGTCGACCGAGCCAATTCGGGCCAATAAGGCAAGCAGAAAGGAAAGCCAATGAAAGCGCATTTTCTGAAATCGCTCGCCTTCGCAAGCAGCCTGATGCTGGCCGCCTGCAGCTCGATGCCGACCACCACCGCCACCCTCGACGAAGCGCGCGCCGACTTCGTCGCGGCCAACAACAACCCGCAGGTCTCGAGCTACGCGCCGCTCGAGTTCAAGCAGGCCGGCGAGGCGCTCGACCGCGCCAACCAGGCCGCCGCCAAGCGCGAGAGCCTGGACACCATCGACCGCCTGGCCTACGTGGCCAAGCAGCGCATCGCCACCGCCCAGGAAGTGGCGAAGGCCAAGGCCGCCGAGGTCGAGATCGCCAATGCCAGCCGCGAACGCGACCGCGTGCAGCTCGAAGCCCGCACCGCCGAGGCCGAGCGCGCCAAGCGCGACGCCGCCATGGCCCAGGCGCAGGCGGCCAGCGCCCAGGCCCAGGCCGCCGATGCCCGGGCCCAGGCCCAGGCCGCGCAGCAGCAGGCCGCCCAGCTGGCCGAGCGTTCCTCGCGCCTGGAGGCGCTGCTGGTCGAACTGCATGCGCAGAAGACCGAGCGCGGCATGGTGGTGACGATCGGCGACGTGCTGTTCGCCACCGACCGCGCCGAACTGACCCCGAACGGCATGGCGACGGTGCGCAAGCTGGCCGACGTCATGATGCAGAACCCGGACCGCAGCGTCCTGGTCGAAGGATTTACCGACAGCACCGGCAGCACGGCCCATAACCAGGACCTCTCCGAACGCCGCGCGTCGTCGGTGGCCCAGGCCCTGACCGGCCTGGGCGTGCCGCGCGAACGCGTCGCCATGCGCGGCTATGGCGAAGCCTACCCGGTCGCTTCCAACGATTCGGCCTCCACCCGCCAGATGAACCGCCGCGTGGAAATCGTGCTGTCGAACGAAGGCGCGGCGATCCCGCCGCGCGCAGCCCAGCGCTGAACCGAGCTTTTTTGAAGAGGATAGAACTACCATGAACGAGACGAATTCCAACCTGGCCCACGGCTTCGACATCGCGGAAATCCGCCGCGCCGCCGCCAACCTCGAAGACGGCGCCGTCACCGAGGGCTACGCCGCCGACCGCGAAGCCGTGATCGCCATGCTGAACGCCGCGCTGGCCACCGAGCTGCTGTGCGTGCTGCGCTACAAGCGCCACTACTACACCGTCAGCGGCCCGAACACCGGCCACATCAAGGACGAGTTCCTGGAACACGCCCAGCAGGAGCAGGACCACGCCGACCGCATCGCCGAGCGCATCGTCCAGCTGAACGGCTCGCCGAACTTCAACCCGGCCACCCTGACCGCGCGCAGCCACGCCGAGTACGACGATTCCGAGGACGTGCAGGCGATGGTCCGCGCCGACCTGATCGCCGAACGCGTGGCGATCGAATCCTACCGCCAGATGATCCAGGCGATCGGCGACAAGGACCCGACCACCAAAAACATGCTGATCGAGATCCTGGCCACCGAAGAGGAACACGCGGACGACATGCGCGACCTGCTGGCCTGATCCACGTAACGACAACGCTTCAATCAACCACCACAATAAGTAAAGGAGTTCATCATGTTCGAGTCCCTCCGCGCCAACGCCAATGCCGCCCGCGCCAACATCAATGCCGCTTCCGCCAACGGCAGCCTGGACGATGCCAACACCGACGTCAAGGCCCTGGTCAAGGATGCCCAGTCGCTGCTGACCGCGGCCGCCGCCCTGACCGGCAACAAGGCCGACGAACTGCGTGAACGCGGAATGGAGATGCTGGACGTGGCGCTGGGCAAGGCCGGCAAGTATCAGGATCAAGCTCTGGTCAAAGGCAAGGAACTGGCGCACACGGCTGATGTCTATGTGAAGGACAACCCGTGGCGTACCGTGGCCGTGGCCGCCGGTATCGGCCTGCTGGCTGGTGTCTTGCTGAGCCGTAAATAATAACCGGCGGGGGAACCATGGAAAACCAAGACACCGTCGTGCACAGCCCCGGCCTGATCGGCGGAATCACCGGCCTGGCCAGGAACTTGTTCGGGCTCGTGGTTTCGCGCGTGGAACTGGCGGCGCTCGAGCTGACGGAGGTGCGCAACCACGTCATTGAACTGGTGGCCATCTTCGCTTGCGCGGTGCTGGCGACCTGGTTCGCGCTGGCCTACGGTACCGCGACCATCGTTGCGCTGGCCTGGGACGAGATGGGCTGGAAGATCCTGCTCGTCATGTTCCTCGTATTTGCCGTGATCACCGCCATCCTGGTGGGGAAGGGCCTGTCGATGCTGAAGCAGGGCAAGCTGGCCTTCCCGGAAACCATGAAGGAATTGCGTAACGATCGCGACATGCTGATGTAAAGGAGAAAGCACATGGAATCGAAAACCCACATCAGCCACGGCCACCACGGCAGCCATGAGGAACGCAAGCGCGCACTGCTGCGCGACGGCGAGTTCTACCGCACCGGCGTGGCCCACGCGCGCGCCCAGATCAAACACTCGGCGCGACCGGAAGTCATGTTCCACTCGGTGCTCGACCACGCCACCTGGGCGCTGCGCACGCGGGCCGATGTGCTGCTCAAGCCGACCGGCACCAGCGTTTCCGTGCTGGCGCCTTATGCCCTGACCGTGCTAGGCTTCATCCGCAAGCGCAAGTTGGGCAAGCCCGCGTTGGGCGTTGCCGCGCTGGCCGGCGTGGCCGCATGGTATTTGCAGCGCAAACGTGCGCAACAAGTGTCATACTGAGGTTAAGCTGCTTGTTCGGCACTGGCGCGCAGTCCGCTCCACAGTCCGCTCATCCGGACGGAGGGCGCGCCATCGGTGAATATGGTGGGGCTTGAGCGGCGCCGCAATCTTTGATTGGGCGCCGTCTTTTTTTGTCTGCCAGGCGAGCTCAGCGCGCGAGTTCAGCGCGAGACTGCGGCCGGGGTCTCGGTGGTCGTCGTGGTCTGGCTGTCCGCGCCCGTGGTGACCGTGCGCGTCGTGGTGACGCTGTCCATGTTGGCCGACGCGGCCACCTGGGACGGCGCATTCTTCAGGTCCTGGTCGCGCGTCTGGCGCGCCTGCGCCAGGCAGGCTTCGCGCCCGGCGGCCGGCCCGGCGCCGCAGGCGCGGCGTGCCTCGTCATAGGCCGCACCGATCTCCTTTTTCAGCGTCTGCAGGCGCGCCTGCCCGCCCGCGTCCTCCCGGGCCATCGCCGACAGGGTCGTGGAACCGGCCAGCAGCGCACAGGCCAGCGCGAGGCCGCGCCGGGTTGCATTGAATTCCCACATTGTTCTCTCCTTCGCATCGAATGAAAAAGCCGGCGCAAGGCCGGCTCGGGATGGGCGACTGCGCCGTTCAATAGCGGTAGACGCGGCCGTCGACGATGCGCACGCGGTTGCCCGCGCGCAGGTCGTAGACGCTGTCCTGGGTCACGGTGCGGTACTCGCCGTTGTCCAGACGGACATTGACCGAATACATTTGCTGGCCTTCGGCATTGCGGTTCGACTCGACCTTGTTGCCGATCGCCGCGCCGGCCACGCCGCCGGCCACGGTGGCCGCGGTCCGGCCGCCGCCGCTGCCGACCTGGTTGCCGGCCAGCGCCCCGACCAGGCCGCCGACGATGGCGCCGGCGCCGCTGGTGCGGCCGTCGCCGCTGCTCACCTGGATCGACTCGATGGTGCCGTAGCCCATCGATGCCGTGTTGTCGTAGCCGCCGCGGTAACCATCATTGCTGCCGTAAGGCTGGGACGTATTGCTGGCACAGCCGCCGAGGATCGCGCCGGCCGCCACCAGGGCGGCAAGAGTACGGATAGCTTTCATGAATGTTCTCCTGGCAAAGAATGTAGGGTCAGGTTAAGCATCTGCCGGCCCAGGGTCTGTGCGATGCCGCACCGTACATATATGCCCTTGAACCATAGATTTGAATCAGTTGATAGTGGGTGTATGGACGAGTTGACGGTCTATGTACGGCACCGTACAGAAAGCATCGTTACGGCAGAGTAAAACGGTAGCAAGTGTCGAAAACAAGGAGAACAGATGCGATTTCCCCATGCCATCCTGCTGCTCGGCGCGGCCCTGATGTGGGCCGCCGGCCATGCGCGTGCGGCCACGCCCGAGGCCAAGCTGGCCTACCAGCAGGCGCGCGACGGCGCCGGCGCGGCCTACAAGAATGCGCGGGCCGCCTGCAATGCCTTCGCCGGCAATCCGAAGGACCTGTGCATCGCCGAGGCCAAGGCCGCGCGCGTGCATGCCGAGGAAGAAGCGCGTGCCCGCTACGAGGATACGCTCAAGGCCTATACCCGGGCGCGCATGCGCATCGCCTCGGCCAATTATGAGCGCGACAAGACGCGCTGCGACGGCCTGGCGGGCAACCCCAAGGACGTGTGCAGGGAGCAGGCCAAGGCCGCCCTGATCGCCGCGCAGGCGGATGCCAAGGCCGACCAGAAGACCATCGAGGCACGCAGCGAGGCGCGCGAGGACAAGCTGGCCGCGGCCTGGCGCGTCGAGATGGAGAAATGCGCAGCCTTCGCCGGCGCCGCGCGCGACCAGTGCGTGTCGGCCGCGAAAACCGCCTTCAACCGATAAGCCGTACCGGATTACAAACAGCGGACCAGTTCCGCACATTGCTCACCAGAGCGCAACCAGCAACACCATCATCAATAACAAGGAGTGCATCATGAACATCAGCAAACGCGTCGCCACCGCCATCTTCACCGCCACCGTCGCCTTCACCATCGTCGGCTGCTCGTCGAGCCCGAACCGTGAAAGCACCGGCGAATACGTCGACGACGCCGCCATCACCGGCAAGGTGAAGGCCGCGATCTTCAACGAGCCGACCCTGAAAGCGACCGAGATCAATGTCGAGACCTTCAAGGGCACCGTCCAGCTGTCGGGCTTCGTGGCCCAGGCCGCCGATGCCCAGAAAGCTGCCGACGTCGCTCGCGGCGTGAAAGGTGTAAGCTCGGTCAAGAACGACATCCGCGTGAAGTAAATCGCGCCCAGGTCCGGGGGCGGCGCACAAGCGCGGCCCCCGCGCCATAGTTTAATTTTCGTTAGGCAGGACTATGCAGCTCGCCAAACCCGACCCGGCGGATGCCGTAACCTCAATCACGGGGCAACCCGAGGCGGCGGCGCGCGAAGCTGGCCTGCTGTCGCCGGCGGGCGCGCCCACCGGCGAAGAACTGGGCGCCCAGCACGGCAACCTGCGCCTGCCGGTCCACGTCCATGCGCGTGGACTGTCGCTGGGCATCATCGCCACCGTCGCCTTCGTATTCGCCCTGCAATGGGCCAAGAATTTCCTGGTGCCGCTTCTGCTCGGCATCTTCATCGCCTACACCCTGAGTCCGGTCGTGCGCTGGCTCGAGCGCTGGCACGTCAAGCGCGCCATCGGCGCCACCTTGGTCACGGGCGTGATCCTGGTCGGCCTGGCGCTGACGGTCCAGCGCGTGCAGGGCGAATTCTTCAACATCGTCGAGGAGCTGCCGGCGCTCACCCACAAGGTCACGCGCCTGATCACCCAGGCCTCGGACGGCTCGCCTTCGACCATCCAGCAGATGCAGGCCGCGGCGGCCGAGATCGAGCAGGCCGCGGCCAACGTCGGCGCCGACATGCGCCGCGCGGCCCAGCGCCGCGCCGCGGTGGCGGCGGCCCAGCAGGCGACCATTCCCGGGTCCAGCAATTTCCGCATCATGGACTGGCTGCTGGCCGGCTCGATGGGCCTGGCCAGCTTCATTTCCCAGGCCACGATGGTGATCTTCCTGGTGTTCTTCCTGCTGCTGGCGGGCGACACCTTCAAGCGCAAGCTGGTCAAGCTGACCGGCCCCTCGCTCACGCAAAAGAAGGTCACCGTGCACATCCTCGAGGACATCAACACCTCGATCCAGAACTACATGTTCATGCTGCTCGTCACCAACGTGCTGCTGGCGCTGCTGATGTGGGTGGCGCTGCGCCTGATCGGGCTGGAGAACGCGGGCGCCTGGGCGATCTTCGCCGGCGTCGCCCACATCATGCCTTACTTCGGCCCGCTGGTGATCACCTCGGCCACCGGCCTGGTCGCCTTCCTGCAGTTCGAATCGCTGCGCATGGTGATCCTGGTGGCCGGTGCCTCGCTGGCGATCGCGACCCTGGTCGGCATGGTCGTCACGACCTGGATGACCGGCAAGATCGCCAAGATGAATCCGGCGGCCGTGTTCGTCAGCCTGCTGTTCTGGGGCTGGCTGTGGGGGATGTGGGGCTTGCTGCTCGGCGTGCCGGTGGTCGTGGTGATCAAGGTGGTGGCCGAGCGGGTGGAAGGGATGGAAGTGGTGGCGGAGTTGTTGGGAGAATAAAACGAAGGAAACAGCGAACCAACTGCATAAAAAAGGAAGAGCCCACGGGCTCTTCCTTTTTTTATATAAATACGCCGGTGACGCCGTCAGGCAATCCGGTGTTCCCGCGACCCGGTACCGCGCCGGCCCGCACTTCTGCGGTCCTTCGCCCCTGCGCTGCGGCGCTCGCGCAGCCGGCGTTCCGGCATGTTCGGCGTCCACTGCATCGCGCCCGTCGCCGAGGTCGCCCCGTGCTTGCGCAGGCTGCCCATCTGGATCGCGTACTGGCGGGCGAATTCCGCGCCCAGGAAGAAGATCTGCGCCGAGTAGTACACCCAGAGCAGCAGCGCGATCAGCGAGCCGGCCGCGCCGAAGCTGTTGGCCGTGCCGCTGTTGCCGATGTACAGGCCGATCGCGTATTTGCCCAGCGTGAACATGAGTGCGGTGCCGAGGGCGCCGATCGACACGTCATGCCAGGACAGCTTGATCCGCGGCAGCAGCTTGTAGATGGCGCCGAACATGGTGGCGATCACCAGGAAGCCGAAACCTTGCGCGACCCAGCCGAGGATGATGGTGGTCGAGTGCCACACGCCGCCCAGGTATTTTTCGACCAGCGTCAGCGCGGCGGACACCACGAGCGAGGTCATCAAGAGCAGGCCGAGCGTCAGGATCAGGCCGAAGGACAGCAGGCGCGTGCGCACCGTGTCCCACCAGCTGGCGTCTTTCGGCGGCGGCACGTCCCAGATCTCGTCCAGGCTGTCCTTGAGTTCGGCAAATGCACTGGTGGCGCCGATCACCAGCAGGACCGAGGCCACGATGGTGGCGAACAGGCCGCTGTCCTTGTTGCGCGCGCCGGCCAGGATGGCCTGGATGGTTTCGGCGCCTTGCTGCCCGACCAGGCCGCGCAGCTCGCCGATCAGCTGGCCCTGGGCCGCGTCCTGCCCGTAGAAGAAACCTGCGATCGCGATGACCAGCACCAGGATCGGTGCCAGCGAGAACAGGGAATAAAACGCCAGTGCCGCGCCCTTGCTGGCTGCGCGGTGGTCCATCCATGCGGTCACGGCGCAGCGCATGACGTGGACGATCTGGCGGGAAAACGGTAACCAGTTTTTTACAGCCATAGCGCTCTCTCCAAAAAAGACGAGCGCGCCCGAAGGCGCGCTCGTTCAGGGCCTACGCCCATGCGACTGGCGCCCGGGGCGCCGTCATTCATGCAGGAGTTACTGCACTTTGCGTTCGATGGTGATCTGCTCGACTTCCACGCGACGGTTCGGTGCCAGGCAAGCGATCAGGTCCGATTTTTTCTTCTGCTTGCAATCGGTCACGATCGGGTTGGCTTTGCCCTTGCCGCTGGCTTGCAGGCGGCTGCCGTCGACGCCCTTGCTGACCAGGTAGTCACGCACGGCGTTGGCGCGGCGCTCCGACAGCTTCTGGTTGTACTTGTCCGAACCCAGGCGGTCGGTGTAGCCAGTGATGTCGACGTTGCTGATCGAGGTGTCGGCCTGCAGGGCAGCGGCGATCTCGTCCAGTTGCGGCGCCGGGGTGATCACGGTGGCGCTGTCAAAACCGAAGGTCTTGTTGGCGTCCAGGGTGACCTTCTCGAAGCGTGCCGGCGGCGGCGGCGGCGGCGGCGGGGTGACCGGAGCCGGCGGCGGGGTCTCGACGACCGGCGGCGGCGGCGGGGTCTGCACCACCGGCTGCGGCGGCGGGTTGAACGCGTAGTTCAGGCTGAACGAAGCGTACTTGGTCAGGGACTTCGAGAAGCCGTACTGGTCGTCGTCACGCAGGTTGCTCTTGACTGCGCGCACGTCGGCTTGCAGCGACCAGCGGTCGTTCAGGCCCACCTGGAAACCCAGGCCGGCGGTCGCATACGGCGACCAGCCCGAAGCGCGGCGCAGCGGGGTGCTCATGTGGTCACGCTGACCACCGACGCCCAGCAGCAGGAACGGACGGAAGTTTTGACGCGACAACATCAGCAAGGAGTCGATGCCAACCAGGGTCTGGCGGTAGTCGTTGCCGTTATCCTTGGCGCGAGCGTGCGTGGCGCCGATCTGGATGTCCCACAGGGGGTGCACAGGCTTACCGAATTTCAACCCGCCGCCCCAGTCCTTGTCATCGACGCCGAAATCCGCATCCGGCTTGATACCGACCACGGTCGGCGCAATGTACCAGGACGGATTGACAATCTCTTGCGCGAACGTGGTGCCGGCCGAGCAGAGGATGGCGGCAGCCAGAGCGATCTTCTTCATATTATTCACAGGTAACTCCCATAAGTTGTAAAGGTACTGACATCGCATGCCTTGCAGTGATGTTGATGTCAAGCTTACAAGTCGCCGAAGGGCGAGGTCCGTGCGCTAGCGCACCTAAGCGCTTGCACGTGTGGAAATTTTACAACATAACTCGTAACAAACCGTCCATGTTGTGTTTCTGGATGTTACGAGAGTGTCATTTTTGACTAAAAAGTCAGCCGATAGTTGTCTGTTTTGTTACTTCGCCACCTGCGCTTCCTCCGAATTCCTCTGATTACTTCATTTATTTGATCTGTCACAAAGCATGTGACATGCATGCGTTCGCCTCGTTTTAATGAATTTCAGAAATTTCCAGCAATGTGGGCTGGCGCACAGACCGGGGTATGGTGACACAGGCAATCTTGTAATCAGTTAAGCGGAACCGACGTGTTGTCAGAAGGTCATAAGACAAACGGCGGACCGGGCCTCACCAGAACACAGCATCTTTTTACGGAGCAAACCAATATGCATGCAGCGACTCACCACAATGCGGTGCAAGGCGATCTCAACGCAGTGCACACTTCCAGCAACTCTGCACTCATCGAACGTGTCCCGCCGCAGCCGACCGAACGCGCCCCGATCTCCCTGGCGCCGATCGAACGCGTGCGGTCGACCTCGGCCACCCAGCGCCGCATCGAGAACATGCAGAAGCTGATTGGCGAGCTGCAAACCCACGAGATGCTGGCTGACGAAATCGCCTGGTTCCTCAAGTTCTCGCCGTCGGGCGCCCGCAAGTACATCCGCGACCTGCGCGAAGCCGGCGTGATCGAGCTGGCCCGCTACATCGAAGGCACCGCCACCTACCTGGGCAAGGCCGTGTACCGCATTTCGCCGGATCCGGAACGCGTCAAGGCCTTCCTGGGCGCGATCTGCCAGCCGAAGCGCGAAGGCGTTTCGCCGCGCAAGGAACGTCCGGGCCTGCGCGAGCAGAGCATGGCCGGCACCGGCCGCCACTTCCACATCCTGGCCGACGACACCCACTATGCGATCCGCGTGAACCGCAGCCCGGTCACCCGTGATCCGCTGGTCGCCGCACTGTTCGGCCCGGCGCCGACCCAGATCGGCAAGTAAGACCGGAAGCAAGTCCTCCGGCTCTCAATAACACCACCCAAAATAACGCCACCCGGCCGAGTGCCGGGTGGCGTTATTTTTTTGTATTGTCGGATTGAAAATGCATGGACCGTGCCTATATGCAGTCGAACGCGGCATTCCGGCCGCACCGACAAGGAGAGTCCATGCTACCCACCGCCGCATCGCTCGAAGGCAAACCCGTCCCTCAAGTCATCTTCAAGCCGCGCAACAACGGCCAGTCGCGTGACCTCAGCAGTGAAGACCTGTTCAAGGGCAAGACCGTCGTCGTGTTCGCCTTGCCGGGCGCCTATACACCGACCTGCTCGACGTCCCACCTGCCGCGCTTCAATGAACTGGCGCCCCTCATGCGCCGCCAGGGAATCGACGATATCATCTGCATCGCGGTCAATGATCCCTTCGTGATGGACGAATGGGGGCGCAGCCAGGAAGCGGAGCACATCACCATGATCCCCGACGGCAATGGCGAATTCACCGAAGGCATGGGCCTGCTGGTCGACAAGCGTGATCTTGGCCTCGGCCAGCGCTCGTGGCGCTATTCGATGCTGGTCAGGGACGGCATCGTCGACAAGATCTTCATCGAACCGGACCGCGAAGGCGACCCCTTCGAAGTCTCGGACGCCGACACCATGCTGCGCCATATCGCGCCGGACGCGACAGCGCCGGAGCCGGTGGTGATGTTTTCCAAGCCGGGCTGCCCGTTCTGCGCACGCGCCAAGGCCGTGCTCAAGGCGCGCGGCATCGTGTACACCGATATTTCCCAGGACGGCAAGATCAACGCCAGCGTGCTGCGCGGCGTCTCGGGCAACACCACCTGGCCGCAGGTCTTCGAGGGCGGGCGGCTGATCGGCGGCGCCGACGAGGTCGACGCCTATTTCGGCACGCTGCCGGCAACGGCGACGGATGCCATCCCCGGCGTACCCTCCTGATGGACGCACTGCTTGCCTGTGCCGCGATCGGCCTGCTGGGACTGGGCGCCTGGCTGGCCCCGCGCTGGCGCCTGCGGCGTGCGCTGGCGCGTCCGCTCGACCGCGCGCAACTGGCGATCATCGAGCGCAACGTCGCGCAATACCGCGGCATGGACGCCCCCCGGCGCGCCGAGCTGGAGCACCTGGTCAAGCAGTTCCTGCACCAGAAGACCTTCGTCGGCTGCGCCGGGCTCGAGGTGACGGAAGAGATGCGCGTGACGATCGCGGCCCAGGCCTGCCTGCTGCTGCTGGGCCGGCCAAGCAGGGTGTATCCCGGCCTGCACGCGGTGCTGGTGTACCCGGGCGCCTTCCTGGCGCCGCGCAACGAGGTGGATCCGGGCGGCGTGGTGACCGAGACGCGCCAGGACCTGCTGGGCGAATCCTGGGGCGACGGCCGGGTGATCCTGTCCTGGGAGCACGTGCGGCGGGCCGGCGTCGACGGCGAGGGCACGCACAACGTGGTGCTGCACGAATTCGCCCACCAGCTCGACAGCGAGTCGGGCAGCACCAACGGCGCGCCCTTCCTGGGCAGCGCGGAGCGCTACCGCAGCTGGTCCGAGACGCTGGCGCGCGACTTCGCGCTGCTGCGGCGCGACACCGCCTGGGGCTACCGCGATGTGCTCGACCCCTACGGCGCGACCAATCCGGCCGAGTTCTTCGCGGTCGCCACCGAAACCTTCTTCGAGTTGCCGCACGCGCTGGCGGCGCGCCACCCGGCGCTGTTCGACGAATTCCTCAAGTTCTACCGGGTCGACCCGCGCGACTGGCAGGAAGCTGCCCGGCACGAGGAACCGGAAGGGTGGCGGGTGGTCTACGGACAATGGCAGTAGTGGCCCGACGGCGGGCCTGAACTGCGTGCGTTCGCGTACAGAATGGCTCAGCAGGAAGGCGCATGCTTCGCCTGACCCTGCGCGCCGGGCATTGCGCGCGCATCACTGTCATCGGAGAACGCCCATGTCCACCATCATTGCAGGTCATTTCCAGCTCCAGGATGAAGTCGAACAGGCGCGCCGCGCGCTGGTCGACGCCGGTTTCGCGAGCGAACGCATCAGCGGTTTCTACCTGAGCCAGCCGGGCCAGCACGACATGACCCCGATCGGCGGCGACAACCAGCATTCGCCGGGCGCCAAGGAATCGCCGGAAGGCGTGGTCCAGGGCGCGAGCGCCGGCGCGGCCGTCGGTGCCGTGGCCGGAGCCGCCACCGCCCCCATCACCGGGCCGCTCGGTGCCGTGGTCGGCGGCCTGGTCGGCGCCCACGTCGGCTCGCTGTTCAGCTTCACCAAGATGAAGGAAGCCGGCGAACGCGAGGAGGGCGGCCGCGCGCCGGTCGAAAACCGCCCGGCCGGCATGCTGGTCGCGGTGGCCTTCGACGATCCCGGCATGGAACAGCAGGCGGTCGAGCTGCTGCGCGGCCTCGGCGCCCATCACATCGAACGGGCCCAGGGCAATATCGTGAACGGCGACTGGGCCGACTTCGATCCGTCGAGCGTGCCGCAGATCATTCACTGAGCATTCACTGAGCACGCACCGGTTCCCGGCGGCGTCCCGTATGCATTCCGTGTTGCAAGCCGGCTCATCCTATTCCCTATTTGACCGGGATCAAAGTCCAGCAGGTTTGCTCTCCTAGACTCGTGGATTCAGGCTGCGCACGTCGCGCGGCTGTCACGATAATCATAGGGGATGACCATGCACGATACTCGAGTGGCTCTGGTGACCGGCGGGATGGGCGGGCTGGGCACGGCGATCTGCCGCCGGTTGCAGGCGGAAGGCTTTCGCGTGGCGACCACTTTTTCACCCAGCAATACCGCGCCGGACGCCTGGCTGTCGGCCCAGCGCGACGAATGCTACCGTTTCAGCGCCTACAAGGTCGACGTGAGCGACTATGCGGATTGTGAATGGATGGTGCAGAAGCTGCTGGCCGAGATGGGGCGGCTGGACGTGCTGGTCAACAACGCCGGCATCACGCGCGACCGCAGCCTGCGCAAGATGAGCGTCGAGGATTGGCAGGCCGTGCTGCGCGCCGACCTGGACAGCGTGTTCAACATGTGCCGCCAGGCGATCGAGCCGATGATGGCCCAGCGCTGGGGCCGCATCGTGAATATTTCCTCGGTCAATGGCCAGCAGGGAGCATTTGGCCAGGTCAATTACTCAGCGGCCAAAGCGGGCATGCACGGCTTCACCAAGGCGCTGGCACTCGAGATGGCGCGCCACAACATCACCGTGAACACGGTCTCGCCCGGTTACCTGCGCACGAAGATGGTGGATGCGGTGCCTGCCGACGTCATGCAGGGCAAGATCCTGCCGCAGATCCCGGTCGGCCGCCTGGGCGAGCCGGACGAGGTGGCGGCGCTGGTGGCTTACCTGACCACCGAGGATGCCGGCTTCATGACCGGCGCCAACCTGGCGATCAATGGCGGCCAGCACATGTATTGAAGTGCCGCGCCGGTTCAAGCCTGCGCCGGCGGCGGCGCATTGTGCGCCGAGATCACGTCCAGCTGCAGCTTGAGGGCGCCGACCGCGGCCAGGATCGGTGCGACCTGGCCGGTGGATGCCGCCGCGGCCAGGCCGAGCAGGCGCGCCACCAGCGTGATGCCGTCGCCGATGCGCGTGATCTGCTGGATCTTGGCGGCGGCGTCCGTGGTCAGCTGGATCAGCTTTTGCTGCGGCTGGCCCAGCGAGGTCACGATGCAGGCGGCGGCGTCCGCATACAGGCGGTTGGCGCGCTGGCGCAGCTCGATCTCGGCGTCGAGCAAGGCGCGCGCCACCGCCTGTTCGGCGTCCGGCACCTCGCCGCCGTTGTGGCGCCGGATGTCCTGCATCACGCGCGCGTGGATGCTGTCGGCGCAGGCGGACAGCTTGTCGGCCAGTTCCTCGACCTGCCTGGCGGTGGCCAGGGCTTCGGCCGGGGTCGGCGGGGCCGGCTTGGGGCTCGGGACAGGAACGCCGGTGGGGGTGTCGTTTGCCATGGTGTCCTCCTCAGTCCGACAATGAATCGCGCAGGTTCATCAGGTCGCGGCCGTAGGCGGCCAGCAGCTTGCGCAGCTCTGGGCCGCTCAGGTCGTTCAGGTGCTCGCGCATCTTCTGGTGCCCGAGCGCGACCTTGGACAGGCCCTGCAGCGCCACGTCGTAGCGCTTGTCGACCAGCTTGTATTCGGTCGACTTGTTCAGGTAATGCACCTTGGCCAGGGTCACCAGCATGCGGTCCTGGTTCTTGGCCGAGAACGGGATCTCGACGTCGAAGATGCCCAGCACCGTCTTCTTTTCGTTTTCGTTGGTCTTGGCGTACAGCCGGGTCAGCGTGATCATCGCTTCCAGCAGCACCTGCACGTCGGCATCGCCGTCGCGCACCATGGTCGCCACGCTGCGGTTCTGGTAGCCGGAGGCGATCACGCGCGTGAGCAGGCGCGTCAGGCCGGTGTAGGCGGCGATGTGGCGCTGCTGCAGGCCCGACTCGGTGTTGGCCTTCAGGCCGGTGCCGAGGTCGTCGAGCTTGGTCGACAGGTCATAGCGGTCTTCGCCGGCCAGCAGGCTCAGCGTCTGCATGTAGAGCACCATGCTCTTCTGGATGCTGACGAAGTCGTCGTAGACGGCGTGCCGGCGCGCATCGTTCTCCCTGGCGATGCGGTCGGCGGCCGGCGACAGGTAGGGCTGCTCGCGCTCGTAGGTGTCGCGGTAGCGGCGCGACAGCTCGCCGTAGCCGCCGAGGCGGGCCGAGGCGTCGGCGAACTGGCGCACTTCAGCCAGGCTGACGTTGCCGGTGGGTGTGGTGCAGCCGCCCAGCAGCAGGCTGGCGGCCAGCAGCATGAACACAAACTGCGGCAGAAACCGCGGGGCGGGGAAGGCGAGGAAGCGGCGAAAGCTCATGGGTCCTTTCTGGACGGCAAAAGGCCGTGCCGGAAACGTCCCATTCTTTCAGATGTTTTCCCTCAGGATATTGCCTACCATCAAGAGCGCCAGCCGAGACCGGCCACCGTCTTGCCCTGCGGAATGTATTCGCAGCCGACCCAGCCCGCGTAGCCGAGCTCGTCGAGCAGCTTGAACAGGTAGGGGTAGTTGATCTCGCCCGTGCCCGGCTCGTGGCGGCCCGGCACGTCCGCGACCTGCACATGGCGGATCAGCGGCAGGTGCCGGCGCAGCGTCTCCGTGAGTTCGCCCTCCATGCGCTGCATGTGATACACGTCATATTGCAGGAACAGGTTGGGGACCCCGGCCTCCTCGATGATGCTTGCGGCCTGGGCGCTGCCGGTCAGGAAGTAGCCAGGCATGTCGCGGTCGTTGATCGGCTCGATCAGCAGGTCGATGCCATGCGGCGCCAGCAGGCCGGCGGCGTAGCGCAGGTTCTCGATGTAGGTGGCGCGGGCGCGCTCGGCCGGGACCTTGGGCGGCCGCCGGCCGGCCAGGCAGTGCAGGCGCTTGACGCCGAGGTCGAGCGCATGCTCGAGGCCGAGCTCGACGGTCTCGCGGAATTCGTCGATGCGGCGCGGATCGCAGGCGAAGCCGCGCTCGCCCGCGGCCCAGTCGCCGGCCGGCAGGTTGAACAGCACCAGTTCCAGGTTGTAGCGGTGCAGGCGCCCGAGGATCTGCTCCGGCTCGAATGCGTAGGGGAACAGGAATTCGACCGCGTCGAAGCCGGCCGCGCGCGCCGCGGCGAAGCGATCGAGGAAATCGAGCTCGTTGAACATCAGGCTCAGGTTGGCGGCGAATTTCGGCATGTGAGGCGGCTTCAGGATTGAACAGCCCGACATGCTAAACGATCCGGGCGCGCGGCGCCCACACTGGCTGGCCGTCAATGCATGCGTACGTGCTCCACGTTGCCGCATCTATTCGAGTTTGCCGATCATGCGTACCCAAGGTTTCATTTGGCGTAACGAAACGAGGTCAAAGCACTCAGTTTGCCGTCAATGAACAATCGGAAATAGTAGGATGCGCCGGTTTCCAGCGTTTTTTTCTGCCCCTTGACCATGGCGCCAGGAGACGGATCCAGGCTCAGGAACTCTTCAAAATATCCGGATTGGTCATCGAAGTATTATTTAAAGCTAGTCGAAGGAATACCTTGCCTGACCGATTTGGAGAGGATCTCTTCGCCCTTGCCGTCCAGGCATTCGATCCGGATTTCATATTTCTTTTGCGTAGACCCGGTCGACCTCAGGACAACGTAGAAAAGCGCGATCTTGTCTTTTGTGCGGATCACCATCGTGGATTTTCCGGGCAGCGGTCGACCATACAATGTCTGTGCCTGGTTGGTCACCATGACAATACTGGGCAACAGCACGGGTTCATCGGCCGCCTGGCCGGGACAACAGACTGAAGCGGAACAAAAGAAAAGGGCCGTCAATCCGGCAGATCGTATTTTCATGGTCGCACAATCCAATCACATTATCCGAGCAATATACGGTTGAGCTGTTCCGGCCACCACCCGTTGTCTTGTCAGGTAACTCGAGGCGCTGGCGCAACGACCGGTCCGGCATCGGTCAGCGCGCGCATCGGCGTCAGCAGCCACGCCAGCAGCGCCGCGGCCGCCAGGAACAGGCCGGCCCCCGTGAACAGCACGCCCAGCGGCAGCCAGTCCGCTAGCCAGCCGGCGGCCGCGGCCGACAGCGGCGTCAAGCCCATCACGACGAACATGAAGATGCTCATCGTGCGCCCCAGCATCGCCTGCGGCACACGCTGCTGGACCCAGGTGTAGACGGTCACGTTGACGAAGCCGCCCAGCACGCCGATTGCCGCCGTGACCGCCGCGCCTTGCCAGCTGGCGCTGATCATGCCCAGCAGCGGCAGCATCAGGCCGATGACGCCGTCGAGCAGCAGCAGGGTGACGCCCAGGTTGCCGATGCGGCGCCGGCCGATGAGCCCGCTCAGCGCCATGCCGGCCAGCGAACCGGCGCCCTGGCTGCCCGCCAGCAGGGCCAGTGCCGACGCCCCGTGCAGGCGGTTGCTGGCCAGCAGCGGCAGCGCCACCTGCAGGATGCCGCCGACCACGCAGGAACACAGGCCCCAGTAGAGAAAAGCGGTGCGCAGGGTGGCGTCGCGCCAGACGGCGGCGATGCCGGCGCCGACCGAGCGCAGCAGGGGCTGGCGCTGCGGCGCCGCCTGGCCGGCCGGCCGCGGCAGCGGCTTCACCTTGGCCAGCGTCCAGGCCGACAAGACGAAACTGAAGGCGTCGAAGCCGAAGGCCAGGCCCAGGCCGCGCGCATCCTGCATGCCATGGCTGCCGTCGCCGGCCAACGCGAACAGCAGGCCGGCCAGCAGCGGCCCGGCCAGCATCGTCACCTGGCGGATCGACATCAGGGTGCCGTTGGCCGCCTGCAAGTGCTGCGGAGAAATTGCGTGCGGCAGCATCGAGGTGCCGGCCGGGATGCTGAAGGCCGAAGCCAGCGACAGGCCCAGCGCCAGCGCCGTCACGATCGGCAGTGTCGCCTCGCCGCGCAGTACCAGCAGCGCCAGCACGCCCAGCAGCAGCGCGTTGACGTACTTGGTCAGCATCAGCACGCGCTTGGGCGAATAGCGGTCGACCAGCGCGCCGCCGAACAGGATCAGGACCGCGCGCGGGATGCCCATCAGCGCCACCACCATGCCCAGCGCCAGCGGATCGCCGGTGAGCTTCAGTACCAGCCAGGGCAGGGCCAGCATGGAGAACTGGTCGCCGAGAGCGGACAGGACGCTGCCGCTCATCAGCCAGGCGAAATTGCGGTCGCGCATCAGCGCGGCACGAGGAGGTGGCACGGACATCCTGGTCTCCTGATCTATTGTCTGTTTGTAATTTTAGTGGGAAACGCCCGCCAACTGGACCATCAGGCTCGATGCCGCTTCCAGCTGGGCGCGGGCCGGGCCGCCGAGGGCGTTGCGGCTGACGTTGTCGACGACGACGGTGGCGTTCGTCACCAGTTCGCTGCCGGTGTCCGTGATCGAGGCATAGCCGACGCGGGCGTCGCGCGGGTCGCTCTGGCGCGTGACCAGGCCGATCTTTTCCAGCGGCAGCAGCGAGCGGGTGACGCCGGACGCGGTCAGGCCGAGGCGCTCGGCCAGGTCGACGCGGCGCAGGCGGCCGCCCGGCGCGCGCTGCAGTTGCAGCAGCAGCTGGTAATCCGCGAAGCTGATGCCGTGGTGGCTGCCGAGCGAACTGTCGAGACGGCGCGACAGCGTGGCCCAGGCGCGCGCGAAGCGCAGGCAGAATTCGGTGGTGAGAGTGTCGGTGTGTGGGGTCGGTTCGGACATGATGGGGCTCCAGATAATGGATGGGTACTTGATTCGTCAAGTATCTACGCTTTTGTTACCGTTGGCAAGTGCTTGAGTAATCAACTATCTCATCCAGGCACAAAAAAGCCGGGATGGCCGCCGAAGCGGTCCATCCCGGCCAGGGGAAGGGTCAAGCCTTCTGATTAACGGTCGCCGCCGCCCGAACGCGAGGCCGATGCCGGACGCGGGCCACGGCCCTGGCCGCCACGGCCACCGTTGCCGCCGCCATTGCCGCCGCCATTACGTGCGCCGCCCGCCGGGGCCGCACCGCGGCCGCCATTGCCTGCGTTCGCATTGCCGCGGCCGCCGTTGCCGGCCGGTGCGCTGCCTGCACTGCGCGGCTTGGCGCCATTGGCGTGGGCGTGGCCGCCGCCATTGCCGGCACGGTTGCCGCCCGGACGGCCGCCGCCGCGGTTGGCGTGGCCCGGCGCGCCGCTGCGCAGCTGGATCGGTTGCGCTTTTGCGGTCGGGTCCGGCTCGAAGCCCGGGATCACGTCACGCGGCAGGGTCTGCTTGATCAGCTTTTCGATATCCTTGAGCATCTGGTGCTCGTCGACGCAGACCAGGGACACCGCTTCGCCGGTGGCGCCGGCGCGGCCGGTACGGCCGATACGGTGCACATAGTCTTCCGGCACGTTCGGCAGGTCGTAGTTGACCACGTGCGGCAGCTGGTCGATGTCGATACCGCGCGCGGCGATGTCGGTCGCCACCAGCGCGGTCAGGCTGCCGTCCTTGAACTCGGCCAGCGCCTTGGTGCGCGCCGACTGGCTCTTGTTACCGTGGATCGCCATCGCGCCGATGCCGTCGCGGCCCAGCTGTTCGACCAGTTTATTCGCGCCGTGCTTGGTGCGGGTGAACACCAGTACCTGGCGCCAGGCGTTGGTCTTGATCAGGTGCGACAGCATCTGGTGCTTCTTGTCGCGGTCGACCGGGTGGATCTTTTGCGCGATCACTTCCACGGTGGAGTTGCGGCGCGCGACTTCGATCATTGCCGGGTTGTCCAGCAGCTTGTCGGCCAGGGCCTTGATCTCGTCCGAGAAGGTGGCCGAGAACAGCAGGTTCTGGCGCTTCGGCGGCAGCACGGCCAGCACTTTCTTGATGTCGTGGATGAAGCCCATGTCGAGCATGCGGTCGGCTTCGTCCAGCACCAGGATCTCGATCTTGTCGAGTTTTACGGTGCCTTGCGACACGTGGTCGAGCAGGCGGCCCGGCGTCGCCACCAGGATGTCGATGCCGTTGGCCAGCAGCTTGATCTGCGGGTGGATGCCGACGCCGCCGAAGATCACGGCCGAGTTCAGGTTGGTGTACTTGGCATAGGTGCGCACGTTTTCCTCGACCTGGGCAGCCAGCTCGCGGGTCGGGGTCAGCACCAGCGCGCGGATGGCGCGCTTGGATGTTTTATTGGTCAGTGCCGCACCCACCTTGTCGGTCGACAGGCGGTGCAGCACGGGCAGCGTGAAACCGGCGGTCTTGCCGGTGCCGGTCTGTGCGCCTGCCAGCAGGTCGCCGCCTTTCATCACGGCCGGGATCGCCTGGGCCTGGATCGGGGTCGGGGCGGTATAGCCGGCTTCAGTGACGGCGCGCACGATGGCGTCGGTAAGACCGAGAGTAGTAAATGACATAGTTATCTGGTTGGGATCGGCCCGTCGCCCGCGGTCGAAACACGCGCTCGCCAGTCCAGCCGATCGGATTACACGGCACAGGGCAGCCGGTACTGGTGCCGGCACGCCAAGATGCGGTCCACGGCACAAGCCGGGCCACACGTATTATATGTAAAAATGTTTCGCTATGGAAATTTTAGCGCAGCCTTTATCCATTAGGGCAAGGCTGGTGGAAGAGGGAGGCGCGGCGCCGGATGGGGCGCCGGAAGCGACTGCAGGACGACCATGACATGTCTTACTGCCAGCTATAAAGGGGTTTTCCCTGACTTGAACCTGAATGCACCGACTCACACGGTGCTATTTTACGCGAAAGCGGGAAGCGGCGTGGTTCAGGCGAAAGCTTGCAGCAGGTTGACCATGTTCGCGAACACTTTCGGGCCGGCGGCGATCACGTCGCCCTTGTGCAGGTACTCGGATTCGCCGTTGAATTCACCGACGATACCGCCCGCCTCGGTCACCAGCAGCGCGCCGGCGGCGATGTCCCAGGGCTTCAGGCCCTTCTCGTAGAAACCGTCGACGCGGCCGGCGGCCACGTTGGCCAGTTCCAGCGCGGCCGAGCCGCTCGAGCGCACGCCGTGGCAGCGCGAGGCGACCACTTCGTACATGCGCAGGTATTCGGCCAGCGCGCGCGGGTCGGCGCCGTGGCCCGAGCCGATCAGGGCCTTGTTGATGCGGTCCGGATTGCGCACGCGGATGCGCTTTTCGTTCAGGTAGGCGCCGGCGCCCTTGGTGGCGGTGAACAGGTCATTGCGGACCGGGTCGTAGACGACGGCTTGCGTGGTCACGCCGCGCTGCTGCAGCGCGATCGAGACGCAGTAGTTCGGGTAGCCGTGGATGAAGTTGGTGGTGCCGTCGAGCGGATCGATGATCCAGACGTATTCGCTTTCGTCGTTCAGGTTCTTGGATGCACCCGATTCCTCGGCCAGGATGGCGTGGTCGGGGTAGGCCTTCAGCAGGGTTTCCACGATCGCCTGTTCCGCCGCCTGATCGATGTCGGTGACGAAGTTGTTATGGCTTTTTTCGCTGATCGTGATGCGATCGAGGTCGAAGGAGGCGCGGCTGATGGCGGTCGCGGCGCGGCGGGCGGCCTTGATGGCCGTATTGAGCATTGGGTGCATGGGGCTTCCTGAAAAATGCTGACGCCCACCGCGCGCTGGCGCCGTGAACGATCCGAAAACGAAGATAATTAAAGAGCAAAGCGGTGCCGAAGCCGTTAGAATTCCGGACTTTGCAGCCCCTGATCCAACGCTCGTCACCGCGCGATGGCGCTATTTTAAATGAACCCGACCGAAACTGACACATCTCTTTTCAAACGCCTGCGCTTTGTGCTAGTGGAAACCAGCCGCGCCGGCAACGTGGGCTCGGTGGCACGCGCCATGAAGACGATGGGCTTTGCCGACCTGGTGCTGGTCGCGCCGCGCTGCGCCGACCCGCTGCGGGACCCGGAAGCCGTCGCCTTCGCCAGCGGCGCCATCGACGTGTTGTCCGGCGCGCGCATCGTCGGCAGCATTACCGAGGCGTTGGACGGCTGCAACTTCGCCGCCGCCGTGTCCGCCCGCTTGCGTGAATTCTCGCCGCCGGTGTGGTCGCCGCGCGAATTTTCGGGGCACGCCGCGGGGCAGGCCGAGCTGCGCCCGGCCGTGATCCTCGGTAACGAACGCTTCGGCCTGCCGAACGAGATCGTCGAGGGCTGCAACGTCCTGATCAACATCCCGGCCAATCCCGAGTATTCCTCCCTGAACCTGTCGCAAGCGGCCCAGGTGCTGGCCTACGAGTGCCGCCTGGCAGCCATCGGCGAGAACCGCACCCAGACCGGCGTCGGCTTCCAGGGCGAGGCCGCCAGCCTGGCCCAGATCGAGGGCATGTACGCCCACCTGGAAGAAGCCCTGGTCGCGATCGGCTTCCTGAACGCCGACAACCCGAAAAAGCTGATGCCGCGCCTGAAACGCCTGTTCGCCCGCACCCAGCTCGAAACCGAGGAAGTCAACATCCTGCGCGGCATCGCCCGCCACATGCAGGGCCAGCGCCGCAACTGAAATTCGGGGTCAGGAAATTCGGGGTCAGAGCACAAGCTTGCCAAAATTCGGGGTCAGAGCCCGGTTTTTGGCAAGATCGACCGGGCAATTTCGGCACAGGATATTTGGCTGCGCCACTGCCGCGGCATACATCGTTTGCCTCCAGGCTTTCCGCGGCAAAGACCGTACGCCGCGGTGGACCGCCATCCAAGTGCTCTGACCCCGAAGTTCTGCTTTCCAGCGCTCTGACCCCGAAGTTTTGTTTTCGTGGTGCACGTTTCGCGTACACTTTCGGCATGGAGAGACATCGCAGATCCTTTCTGAAGGCGGGTGCCGTGGCGGCGCTGGTGCTGGCGGCCGGCGGCGGCCTGTACCGGATGACGCACACCGGGCAGGCGCAACCCTTCGTCCTCGACGGCGAGGCGCGCGCGGCCCTGCGGGCGATCGTGCCGGCGCTGCTGGCCGGGGCGTTGCCGGCGGACCCGCAACAGCGTGCGCAGGCGGTCGCGGCAACCGTCGAGCGCGTGCACCAGACCATCCTCGGCCTGCCGCTGGCCACGCAGAAGGAAGTGCAGGACCTGTTCGGCCTGCTCGCCCTGCCGCCGGCGCGGCGCCTGCTGGCCGGCGTCACGCCCGCCTGGAGCGAAGCCAGGGAAGACGAAGTGGCCGCCTTCCTGCAGGATTGGCGCAGCCACGGCCTGGGGCTGCTGCGCACCGCCTACCAGGCGCTGCACGACCTGGTGCTGGGCGCCTGGTACAGCGATCCGGCGCACTGGGCCGCCATCGGCTACCCGGGTCCGCCCGAGGCGCTGTCATGAGTTCGCCGATCCCGGACCCGATCCAGGCCGGCCTGGCGCGCGGCTGGAAGGTGATCGACGGCGCCGCGCAGGAGCACGACCTGGCGCTCGCCGCCGACGTGGTCGTCGTCGGCAGTGGCGCCGGCGGCGGGGTGACGGCCGAGATCCTGGCGCTGGCCGGATTGACCGTGATCCTGGTCGAGGAGGGCGCCCTGAAATCCTCGCGCGACTTCAAGATGCGCGAAGCCGAGGCCTACCCGGCGCTGTACCAGGAATCGGCGGCGCGCAAGACGCTCGACAAGGGCATCAACATCCTGCAGGGCAGGACCGTGGGCGGCTCGACCACGGTCAACTGGACCTCGAGCTTTCGCACCCCGCCCGAGACGCTGGCATTCTGGCGCGACCATTACGCGCTGGGCGGCTACACGCCCGAAGCACTCGCGCCCTGGTTCGCACGCATGGAAGGGCGCCTGCACATCGCGGACTGGCCCACGCCGCCCAACGAGAACAATGAGCTGCTGCGCCGCGGCGCGCAAAAGCTCGGCATCCCCACGGGCCTCATCCGGCGCAACGTGAACGGCTGCTGGAACCTCGGCTATTGCGGCATGGGCTGCCCGACCAATGCCAAGCAGTCGATGCTGGTCTCGACCATCCCGTCCGCGCTCGACCACGGCGCGACCCTGCTCACGCGCGCCCGTGCCGAGCGTTTCCTCATCGACGGCGAACGCGTGCAGGCGCTGGACTGCACCCTGCTCGGTGCGAACGGGATCGAGGCGAGCGGACGCCGTGCAAGCTTGAAAGCGCGCCACTGGGTGCTGGCCGGCGGCGCCATCAATTCGCCGGCGCTGCTGCTGCGCTCGAACGCGCCCGACCCCAGCGGCCTGCTCGGCAAGCGCACCTTCCTGCATCCGACCCTGATCTCGGCCGCGGTCTTTCCGCAGCGCGTCGACGGTTATGCCGGCGCGCCGCAGACCGTGTATTCGGACCACTTCCTGCACACCCAGCCGATCGACGGCCCGCTCGGCTACAAGCTGGAAGCGCCGCCGTTGCACCCGGTGCTGCTGGCCACCACGATGGCCGGCTTCGGCAGCGCGCACGCCGAGACGATGCGCCAGTTCCCACACTTGCAGGGCATGCTGGCGCTGCTGCGCGACGGCTTCCACGAAGACGCGCGCGGCGGCCGCGTGCAGCTGAACGCCGACGGCAGCCCGGTGCTCGACTACCCGCTGAACGACCCGGTCTGGGACGGCGCCCGCCGCGCGCTGCTCACGATGGCCGAGATCCAGTTCGCCGCCGGCGCGCACAGCGTGCAGGTCGCCCACGAAAGCGCGCCGCGTTATGCCTCATGGCGGGCAGCGCGGCAGGGCATCGCCGCGCTGCCCTACCGCCTGCACGCCGTGCGCGTGGCCTCGGCCCACGTGATGGGCGGCTGCATGATGAGCGGCGACGCGAACGGGGTCACGGATCCGGACGGCCGCTATCACGGTTTGCGGAACCTGTCGGTCCACGACGGCTCGCTGTTCCCGACGGCGATCGGCGCCAACCCGCAGCTCTCGATCTACGGCATCGTCGCGCGCCTGGCCAGCAGCCTGGCGGCAGCGCTGAGCGGACAGGCGGCACCCGCGGCAGGGGCGGCATGACGATGTCGACCCGTCTCGTCACCCGCCTGCTGCTGCTGGTGCAGCTGGCCGCCGCGCTGGCCATCGCCTTCAGCCTGGCGCATTGGGACGGCGTGGCGCCGTGGCAGGCGGCGCTGGCCGGCATCGCCAGCGTGATGCTGGTGCGCCTGGCGATCAACCTGAACAACTTCGTGCTGTCGGCCTGCTTTGCCAGCCGCACGCCGCCCGAGTTCCGCCTCGGCCTGGCGGGCCGCCTGCGCCTGCTGGCCGAGGAATTCGTTTCCAGCATACTGACCACGTCCTGGCTGATGCCACGCGGCCGCGCGCGGATGCGCATCCATCCGGCATCGGACCGGGTGCCGGTGCTGCTGCTGCACGGCTACGGCTGCAACAGCGGCTACTGGGCGCGCCTGGTGCCGCTGCTGGACGCCGCCGGCATCAGCCACGCCAGCATCGACCTGGAACCGGTTGGCGGCAGCATCGACGATTACGCCGCGGCCGTGGAGCGCACCGTGGAGGCCCTGCGCGCGGCCACCGGTGCGCGCCGGGTGGCGATCGTCGCGCACAGCATGGGCGGCCTGGTCGCGCGCGCCTGGATGCGCGCCCACGGCAGCGCGCGCGTGGCGCGCCTGGTCACGCTGGGGACGCCGCACGGGGGCACGGTGCTGGCGCGCTTCGGGCCTGGGGCCAACGCCCAGCAGATGCGCCGCGACGGAAGCTGGCTGCAGGCGCTGGCAAGCAGCGAGGACCCGGCCATGCGCGCGCTGGTCACCTCGATCTACACCCACCACGACAACATCGTCTCGCCCCAGGATTCGAGCGTGCTGCCGGGCGCGCGCCACATCGCCTTCGGCGGCGTCGGCCACGTGGCGCTGGGCCACAACCCGCGCGTGCTGGATGCGGTGATGGGCGAACTGGCGGCGCTCGACAGGATGAGCGCCTGAGCCCGCGGCCAGCATGGTGGCCCGGTGCTGCGCGCAATGATATGCTTGCAGGTGAATCCAATCACGCCATCATCCATGCAACAAAAAGCTCCCCGCCGAACGCGCGAACGCATCCTTGAACTGTCGCTGCGGCTGTTCAACGAGTTCGGCGAGCCGAACATCACGACCACCGTGATCGCCGAAGAGATGAACATCTCGCCGGGCAACCTGTATTACCACTTCCGGAACAAGGACGACATCGTCAATTCGATCTTCGCCCAGTTCGAAGCCGAGATCGAGCGCATCCTGACCGTGCCGGCCGGGCGCCGCTCGAACATGCAGGACGTCTGGTTCTACCTGCACCACATGTTCGAACTGATCTGGCGCTACCGCTTCTTCTACCGCGACCTGAACGACCTGCTGTCGCGCAACCGCAGGCTGGAACTGTGCTTCAAGGCCATCCTGGCGCACAAGATCAAGGTCGCGCGCCAGCTGTGCGAAGACTTGCGCAGCGAAGGCTCGCTCGAAGCGGGCGACGCCCAGATCGGCGCCATGGCCACCAACATGGTGGTGGTGGCGACCTACTGGCTGTCCTACGAATACGTGCGCAACCCGCGCAAGTACAGCGAGCAGCAGGCCATCGCCGACGCCCTGGCGCGCGGCTGCTACCAGGTGCTGTCGATGGTCGGCCCCTACCTGCGCGGCGAGACCCACGCCCTGTTCCAGCGCCTGTCCGAGGACGCCCTGGCGAAGCTGCCGCCGGATACCGACAACGGCGCCACCCCCATCTCCACGTAAGCTGAAAGACTGTTCATGAAATCGATCGCCGTCTACTGCGGCGCCTCACCCGGCGCCGATCCCGTCTATGCCGATGCCGCCCGCGGCCTGGCGCGCACCCTGGTCGACCACAACATCGCGCTGGTCTACGGCGGCGGCAAGGTCGGCCTGATGGGCGTGATCGCCGACGAAGTGCTGCGCCTCGGCGGCGAAGCCACCGGCGTGATCCCGAAAGCCCTGGTCGAGCGCGAAGTCGGCCACGCCGGCCTGACGCGCCTGTTCGTGGTCAAGGACATGCACGAGCGCAAAGCCATGATGTCCGAGCTGTCCGACGGCTTCATCGCCATGCCGGGCGGGATGGGCACGCTGGAAGAGCTGTTCGAGATGGTGACCTGGGCCCAGTTGGGCATCCACGCCAAGCCGATCGGTCTGTACAACGTCAACGGCTTCTGGGATGGGCTGGTGGGCGTGGTCGACCACATGGTGAAGGAAGGCTTCGTGCGGCCCGCGCATGCCGGCCTGATGCTGCGCGATGCGGACCCGGATGCCCTGGTGCGCAAGCTGCAGGACGCGGGCCAGGAAGCGGCGTAGGCGCCGCTCAGTCTTCCACCACCCGGTCCCGTCCCGCCGCCTTGGCCTGGTACAGGGCCTTGTCGGCGCGCTTGATGGTGTCCGCGAAGGCCTCGTCGCCGCGCCGCGCGCACAGCCCGGCCGAGAAGCTCACGGGCCGCGCGAGACTGGCGTCCGGCAGGGCGATGCCGGCCACGCGCGCGCGGATGCGCGCCAGCACCGCATGGGCATCCGGGGCGCGGGTGTCCGGCAGCAGCAACAGGAATTCCTCGCCGCCCCAGCGCGCCAGCGTGTCGCCCGCGCGCAGTTCGGCGCGCGCGGCATCGGCAAAGGCGCGCAGTACCGCGTCGCCGGCAGCATGGCCGTGGCGGTCGTTGATCCCCTTGAAAAAGTCGATGTCGAGCAGGGCGATGCAGGCCGGCAGGGCCGCGCGGCGGCGCTGCTCCATCACCAGCACCTCGTTCATGTGGCGACGGTTGGCCAGCGCGGTCAGGTCGTCGATCGTGGCCAGGGTGCGGATGGTGGCCAGCGCCTTCACCAGTTCCAGTTTCTGCGCCTTCAGGCGGGTGCGCAGCTTGGTCATCTCGCCGGTCAGGAAGGTCACCGACAGCGAGCAGGCCGCCATCAACAGGAAGGTCATCGATTCCACCGCCGGCGGATAGTGCAGCGGGTCCTGCGCCTGGTGCCACCACATGGTCGCGCCCATGCCGGTCAGGCCGAAGAAGGCGAGCAGCAGGGTCTGGCGCGGCCGCAGCGCGAAGGTGCAGAACACCACCACCACCATCAGCCCCATCAGCGTGGCGCCGCGCATCGGCCCGGTGATGGAATAGGCCCACATGTTGCAGGTGATGCCGAACACGCCCTGGATCACGGCCAGCGTGGTCGGCGCCAGCTTCAGGCGCCGGTTGGCGCGCACCAGCAGGTAGAAAGCGGCCAGGCCGCCCACGTTGTACAGCGCCAGGGCGTCGATCTCGCTGCGCGCGGCGGCCCCGTTCCAGTAGAACAGGGCGACGAACATGGTGTACAGCAGGGCGGTCGCGGCCCAGTACTGCAGCATCCGGTGCAGCTTGGGATCGTCCCCGAACAGCAGGCGGGCCGCGCGCTCCATTCAGGCCGCCATGCCGTCGAGGGAAGGGCGCCCCTGCGCCCGCAGCAGCACGGCGATGCGCTCGGCCGCCACCGGAGGACTGAACAGGTAGCCCTGCATCTCGTCGCAGTCGTGGGCGCGCAGGAAGGCGCGCTGCTCCTCGGTTTCCACGCCCTCGGCGATCACCCTCAGGTGCAGGCGGTGGGCCAGCGAGATCACCGCCAGCGCGATCGCCTGGTCGTCCGGCGAGTGGCCGAGGTCGCGCACGAAGGACTTGTCGATCTTGAGGGTGCTGATCGGGAAGGACTTCAGCGCCGACAGGCTCGAGTAGCCGGTACCGAAATCGTCGATCGACAGCGAGACGCCCATCGCCTTGAGTTCGCCCATGCGTTCGAGCGCCTGGTTCAGGTCGCGCATCAGGAGGCTCTCCGTCACTTCGAGTTCGAGCGCGCCGGGCGGCAGGCCGGCATCGCGCAAGGCGCCGGCGATGCGTTCGACCAGGTGCTTTTCCTCGAACTGGCGCGCCGACACGTTGACCGACACCGTCAAGGCGCCGAGGCCGGCCTGGCGCCAGCGCCTGGCCTGGCGGCAGGCGCTGCGGATCACCCATTCGCCGATGCCGACGATCAGGCCCGATTCCTCGGCCAGGCCGATGAAGCGGTCCGGCCGCACCAGGCCGTGCTCCGGATGGGTCCAGCGGATCAGGGCCTCGACCCCGAACATGCGGCCGGTGCGCAGATCGACCTTGGGCTGGTACAGCAGGTGGAAGCCCTGGCCATCGGGGTGTTCTAGTCCCGCCGCTTCGGCGGCCAGGGTGGCGTCGAGCGCATTGCGCAAGCCGTCCAGCAGCATCAGCTTTTCCTCGATGCTGGCGTTCATCTCGCGCGTGTAGAACTGGAAGTTGTGCTTGCCCAGTTCCTTGGCGCGGTACATGGCGGCGTCCGCGTTCATCATGAGGGTCTTCGGGTCGTCGCCATCGCGTGGGTACATCACCACGCCCATGCTGCAGCCGACCTGCACCGCCTGGCCGTCGACCGGCACCGGCGCGCCGACCGCCTGGCGCACCCGCTCCAGCACCGGCGTCAAGGCCAGCGGGCTGTCCTGCACGTCCGGCAGCAGGATCACGAATTCGTCGCCGCCCAGGCGGCCCAGGGTGTCGCGTGGGCCCAGGCAGGCCTGCATGCGCGCGGCCACCACCTGCAGCAGCTCGTCGCCGGCATTGTGGCCGAGGCCATCGTTGACCAGCTTGAAGCCGTCCAGGTCGACAAAGGCCAGCGCCAGGCTGCCGCCCTGGCTGCGCGCGCTTTCGACCGCCTGCTCGAGGCGCTCGCGGATCAGGGTGCGGTTGGGCAGGCCGGTCAGCTCGTCGTGGTGGGCCATGTGGCGGATGCGTTCCTCGCTGCGGCGGCGCTCGGTGATGTCGCGCACCGTGGCCACCACGCCGTTCTCGACCTGCACCACCTGGCGCTGCAGCCAGCGGCCGGTGGCCGGCGGCGTCACCGCCTGCCATTCGCCCTCGGCCACGCCGCCGTGCACCGCCACGCGCGCCAGTTCCTCGAAGATCCCGTTGTCCATGTAGGACGGCATCAGCAGCGACAGCGGGTGGCCGCGCATCGCGTCCTTCAGGTGGCCGGTCAGCTGTTCGCCGGGACGGTTGGTTTCCTCGACCGTGAAATCGGTCACGCGGCCGTCCGCGCCGTGCACGCAGCGCAGCACGAAGATGGCGTCCAGGCTGGCCTCCGACGCCGCCGCATAGGTTTCCTGGGCGCGCCGCTCGCGCCGGCGCGCCTTGGCCAGCTGCCAGGACCAGGCGCTGACCATGCCGACGATGGCGACCAGCAGCAGGCTGGCGCCCAGCGCCGCCGCCAGGTAGGTGTGGCGGTGCTGCTCGAACTCGGCCATCTGTTCGCTGTCCGCCAGGCCGGCCAGCGCCGACAGCGGGAAGCCGTGCAGGCGGCGCACGCTCACGTAGCGCGGCACGCCGTCGGGCAGCTTGACGTCGGGCGCGACGGCGTCCTCGTCGAGATCGTCGACGTCGATGCGCTGGCCCCAGCTGTCCTGGTCGCCGATGCGCAGGGCGCGCACCATGCCGTCGTTGCCGACCAGCGCCAGCAGGCCATGCTCGCCCTCGCGCGAACGCTCGTAGGAACTGGTGAAATAGGCCGGATCCACCTCGACCATCGCGATGCCGGCAAAATGGCCGGCGCCGTCGTTGATGCGGCGCGTGAAGCGCAGGTGCGGCTCGCCGTCGGCGGCTTCGCCCAGGGTCTTGCTGACGTAGGGCAGGCCGTCGTCGGCGTCGCGGTGGACCGTGAAGTAGCGCTGGCGCCCGACGTCCTGCGCCGGCGCCGCGGGATTGCTGGCCACGACGTGGCCCGCGCGGTCGGTGACGCTGACCACGAACACCAGGCCGGGCGGCAGCAGGCCCTGGCGCCGCAGCGCCGGCAGCGCGCCGGTCGGGCCGTCGGCCTCGACCGCGTACTTGATCACCTTCAGGGTCTGGTCGATCGCATTCAGGTTGCGCGCCATTTGCGCTTCGTAGGTCTCGACCAGTTCGTGGGTGGCGTCGCGCGCCCCGTTCACCGCCGCGCGCCGTTCGACGTCGATGAAGTGGAAGGTCGCGATCCAGATCGCGGCCAGCGGCAGCAGCGCGAACAGCGGCAGCGCGAAATGGGTCTCGAGCGGCGATTCGAGCAGATGGCGCAGCCAGCGCGGCAGGCGCATGCCGCGCGTTCCGGCCCGCTCCTTGTCGGCGCGCTTCATCATTGCACCACCAGGACCGGGCGCACGCTGGCATCCAGTGCCGCGCGTTCGATGTAGCCGACCGTGTCCGGGTTGCCGGCGACGCGGCGCCGCACGGCGGCGCTGTCCTCGGCCTCGGCCGGGGGCTGGCCGCGGCCCGTGAACACCATCTTCGACCACCAGGCCTTGAGCAGGGCCGGCGTCTTGCTGGCCACGCGCGCATAGAACTCGTCGCGCAGCGGCGAACCGAGGCGCTGGTCGAGCGGCACCGCTTCCTGGCCGTCCGGGAAGCGCGCGCTCTGGCCGAGGAAAATCGCGGCCACCTGGTCGGCGCGCAGCATCGTCACCGGGCTCCTGGCCGAGACGATGACGACCAGGTCGGCCGCCCGCGCCGGCGCCAGCCCGGGCACGAGCGCGCACGCCGCGAGCAGGAGGCCGGCGCAAGCGTGGCGGGGTCGCGTGAGCATGCCCATGCTCAGTACACGAAGTCGAGGGCGACGCTGGCGACGTGCGCCGTCCTGCCGGACTCGAAGCCGGGCGTCTGGTTGATCAGGGTCCCGCGCGAACCGCCGTGCGGGCTGACGCGGTCGTACTGCAGCTTGAGCGCCATGTTGGCATGCAGGTCCCAGCGCAGGCCGATGCTGGCCGAGTCCTGCTGCGGGATGGTGGCCAGCAGGGCGTTCAGGCCGGCGTTCAGCGCGGCGGCCTGGTACGCCAGCGGCGGCGCCAGGCCGGCCAGCGCCAGGCCCGGCGTGGACGTCGGGCTGGTGGCCCGTACCGTCGACCAGGTCGCGTAGGGCGTGAAGTCGCCGTGGCGCCAGCCGGCGCTGGCATAGGCGCTGCGGGTGCTGCCCAGCAGCGATTCGCTGTGCGTGCGGCTGGCCTCGGCCATCAGGAACCAGCGTCCCGGGTCGTAGCTGGCGCCGGCGCTGGCCACGCTGATGCGCTTGTGGTCGATCGCATAGGCGCGCGCCAGCGCGCCGCTCGCCGGCCCGAGCGCGCGCAGGGCGTCGAACAATTCGGCGCCGAGCGTGGTCGTGGCCTCGACCCCGATCACGCTGGCGCGCACGCTGAGCGCACCCCAGTCGGACGTGTTGGCCAGGCCGGTCACGCGGCGGCCGTAGGCGCGCATCGGCGCGATCAAGGCTACGTCGGCGTGGCCATAGAAGACTTGCGTGGTGTTGCGCACCGGGCCCAGGGTCCAGCGGTAGTTGGCGTCGACGCCGTCGCCGCTGGTGAAGGGCAGCGCACCATAGCCTTCCACGGGCGGGCGCACCCAGGGATAGACGTAGCCGATCCTGCGGTATTCGGCGGTGAGGAACATCGGCAGCGCAATGCGGCCCAGGCGCAGTGCCAGTTCGGGCGTGGCCTGGTACTTGACGTTGGCCCACTCCACGCGCGGCCGGTAGCTGTTGTTCAGGTCCTGCTCGCTGACCACCTGCAGCACCGCCGACCAGCGCTTGTCGAGGGCCAGGTCGAGCTGCACGCCGAGGCGGCTGTCGACGTCCATGCTCCAGCGCCGGGTCGCGCCGGCGCCGCTGGATTTCAGCACCGAGGCCGTGTAGTCGGCGTTCGGCTCGCTCGAATGCACGGCGCCCACCGTGCCGAAGCCGGAAAGGGACCAGGTCGGCGCCGGGTTGGTGCCGTCCGCGGCGTGGGCGCCGCTGGCCAGGCCGAGCGCGAGCAGGGAAACGGCCAGGCGTCGGCCGCGGGATGATTGCTGCATGTGTCTGTTTTCGAAGCGCCAGCCGGCGGCACGCGGGTTGGATGGGCGCGCCGGAGGCTGGAATGGGTGGGCGGCATGCTGGAGCAGGGCAGGCCGGTGCACGATCACGTGCAACTCATCAATTTAAGCGCGGTGGCCCCTGGAAGTCGATGAATTTTATGTAACTACATTGCAAACGCATTTTATTGTTGCGGTCGGGCAACGACTAATGCCGATTGTACAGGATCAACCCCAAAGGCGCTCGCCGCCCAGTTCCAGCTGGGTCAGGTACAGGCGCAGGTCGAATTCGTACTGGTGATACTGCGGCTCCATCCAGCAGCACAATTTATAAAAGGCCTTGTCGTGGTCCTTTTCCTTCAGGTGGGCCAGTTCGTGCACGGCGATCATGCGCAGGAATTCCGGCGGGGCGTCGCGAAACACTGTGCCGATGCGGATCTCGTGCTTGGCCTTGAGGCGCCCGCCCTGGACGCGCGACACCGCCGTGTGCAGGCCCAGCGCCTGCTGCACGATGCCGATCTTGCTGTCGTAGCCGACCTTGGCGATTGGTTCCGCATTGCGCAGGTAGTCGGTTTTCAGGTCCTGCACGTAGCCGTACAGCGCCTTGTCGGTGCGGATGGCGTGGGCCTGCGGGTAGCGCTGGCGCAGGTGCTCGGCCAGGCGGTCGTCGTCGATCAGGCGGCGCACCTGGGACAGCAAGTGTTCCGGGTAGGCAGCGAGATATTTGAAGTGGGCAGGGGAGGACATGGGGGCGCATCGTAGCATACCCCCGGGTGAAGGAAAAACCGCGCCCGGGGACGAGCGGCGCGGCCGGTCATGGTGCGTGAAATGGAGGCCCGTTCATTCCTCCTTGGTGCTGCCCTGGCGGTTTCCGCCCGGTTTGGCAGCCGCGGCGGCGCGGTTGGCCGATTGCCGGCTTTCCCCGCCCTTGCGGCCGATGTCGGCCATGTGGGCGCGGTTGCGGCTGACCACTTCCCCGCCTTTCTGGCCCGCCCGGCGCGCTTCCTCCGAATCGAATTCGTGCGCCGTACCCTTCTGGTGGGCGGCCTGGCCACCCTTGCTGGCGATTTGACGCTGCTGGTTCTGGTCCATCGCTGCGAAACCGCGCTTGGCAGGCTGGCTTTTCTGCTCGCTGCCCGAGCCCGCAGCGCTCTTGCCGCCGTCCTTGCTTGTCGCCATATCGATCTCCTTGTGCCTGTCGGTGAACAATCAAACCCGAGCGTCATGGATGCGCTCGTGCGTTTAGAGAGGCAGGGGATGCGATAGTTCCGCTGGCTTGCGCGCTCGTTCGTTGTAGAAATGCCCAAATTGCAACTCCATGCGAGAATGGCAGGCCGTTCGTCAACCCGAGCATTCCATGGCCCATCCCGAATACATCCTGACCCTGTCCTGCCTGGACCAGCGCGGCATCGTGCTGCGCGTCTCCGGCTTCCTGGCCGAACATGGCTGCAACATCATCGACTCCGACCAGTTCGGCGACCCCGAATCGAAGCTGTTCTTCATGCGCATCCACTTCGCGCTGGAAGACGCGAACGTGCAGGACGCCACCCTGCGCGCCGGCTTCGACGCCCTGTGCGCGCACCTGAACGCGGCCGGCCAGTTGCACGACGCCGCGCGCAAGCCGCGTGTGATGATCATGGTGTCGAAGATCGGCCACTGCCTGAACGACCTGCTGTTCCGCTACCGCAGCGGCCTGCTGCCGGTGGAGATTCCGGCGATCGTCTCGAACCACATGGAGTTCTACCAGCTCGCGGCCAGTTACAATATCCCCTTCCACCACTTGCCGCTCGACGCCGGCGCCAGTGAAGCGGACAAGCTCGCCCAGGAACAGCGCATCATTGAACTGCTCGACCGCCACAACATCGACCTGGTCGTGCTGGCGCGCTACATGCAGATCCTGTCGCCGGGGCTGTGCGAGGCCTTGAAGGGCAGGGCGATCAACATCCACCATTCCTTCCTGCCCAGCTTCAAGGGCGCGCGCCCGTACGCGCAGGCGCACAAGCGCGGCGTCAAGCTGATCGGCGCCACCGCCCATTTCGTCACCGGCGATTTGGACGAAGGCCCGATCATCGAGCAGGACGTCGAACGCGTCGACCACGCCATGCGCGTGGACGAGCTGACGGCGATCGGCCGCGACGTCGAAAGCGTCGTGCTGGCGCGCGCGGTCAAGTGGTTCGTGGAACACCGTATCCTGCTGAACGGCGACAAGACCGTCGTCTTCAGCTGAACCCTGAGAAGAAAGTTAGAACGACCCGATGGCCCTGAAAGCAACGATCTACAAGGCAGACCTGAACATTGCGGACATGGACCGCAACTACTACCAGGAGCACGCGCTCACCATCGCGCGCCATCCTTCGGAAACCGACGAGCGCGTGATGATCCGCCTGCTCGCCTTTGCCTTGCACGCCGACCCGGCGCTCACCTTCGGCAAGGACCTGTTCGACGTCGAGGAACCGGCCCTGTGGCTGAAGGACCTGACTGGCGCGATTCAAACATGGATCGAAGTCGGCCAGCCCGACGAACGCCGCCTGATGAAAGCCAGCGGCCAGTCGAACCAGGTGCTCGTGTACAGCTACAGCGCCACCAGCCACATCTGGTTCAAGCAGCTCGCCAGCAAGATCGAGCGCGCCAGGAAGATCACCATCGTCAATATCCTGCCCGAGAGCAGCACCGCCCTGGAACGCCTGTGCAGCCGCAACATGCAGCTGCAGTGCACGATCCAGGACGGGCAGGTGTGGATCACGGACGGGACCGAGACGGTGCAGGTGGAGCGCGAGACGCTGACGGGTACGCGTTGAGCTTTGGCTGCGCCGCTATAATTGTCAGCGTATAAACGTCGCCCCCGCGGAGGCGGGGGCCCAAGTTTGCCTGCGTGGCCGATACGCGAACAGAACTTGGACCCCCGCCTGCGCGGGGGCGACGTGCTTGCGCCGCCGTCCCTACAATCACTGAACAGGTAACGCCATGTTGAAACGTCTATCGATGCTGGCCGCGGCCACTTTGCTGTCCACCCCTGCCTTCGCCCAACCCCAGGTCAGCGTCACCGATCCCTGGATCCGCGCCACCGTCCCGGCCCAGAAGGCCACCGGCGCTTTCATGCAGCTCAAGGCGGCCAAGCCGGCGCGCCTGGTCGCGGCCAGCAGCCCGGCCGCCGGCCGCGTCGAGATCCACCAGATGGAGATGCAGGGCCAGACCATGCGCATGCACGCGGTCGACGGCATCGACCTGCCGGCCGGCCAGGCGGTCAACCTGGCCTCGGGCGGCTACCACATCATGCTGCTCGACCTGAAGCGCCAGATGAAGGAAGGCGAGCAGGTCCCGCTGACGCTCACGGTGCAGGGCGCCGACGGCAAGCGCGAGAGCGTCAACCTGGACGTGCCGGTCAAGCCGCTCACCTGGAGCGCCCAGCAAAAGCACTGAGCGCCCAGCAGAAGCACTGAGCGGCCGGCTGCGCCGTTCAGCGGCGCGCACCGCCGATGCGGCGCACCTCGCCGGAACCGGCCACCGACTTGCGCACCTGCGGGTCGCCGACGTAGTTCACGTCGCCGGAACCGGCGATCGACACGTCCAGGGTCTTTCCGGCCCACACCTTGATGTCGCCCGAGCCGGCGATGCTGACCTTGGCGCTGCTGCTCTGCACGTGCTCCAGGTCGGCGTCCCCGGACCCGGCGCTCGACACCTTCAGGTCGCGCACCTCGCCCCGCTCCGCCTTGACGTCGCCGCTGCCGCTCAGGGAGATGGTGGCGCTCTCGCCCTCGATCCGGTCGACCTCGATGTCGCCGGATCCGCTGCTGCTCAGCTGCACGCGGTTGCCGCGCACCAGGTCGGCGTCGATGTCGCCCGACCCTTCCACCGCCAGGCGTTCCAGCGTGCGGCCCCCCACGATGATCTTCAGGTGCTCGGTCTGCAGCATGGCCTTGTCGCGGCTGCGCAGGCGCAGCGTGCCGTTCTCCACCACGGTCTCGATCAGCGGCAGCAGGTTGGCGTCGGCTTCGACGGTGACGCCGGCCGGGCCGCCGCTCCTGACCTCGACCTTGCCCGGCAATTCCTGCGCCAGCGACAGGCCGCTGAAATCGCCGGTCGTGCGCGCCTGGCGCTGCACGTGCCCGGTGCCGCGCACCTGCTTGCCGCTGCCGAAGCCCCAGTCGAAGGCCTGCGTCTGTGACGCGGCGGCGGCAAAGGCGAGGGCGCAGGCGCCGATCAGGAAGCGGCGCGTGGTGGCAGGGAAGGTGGCGGTGGTCATGGCGGTTTCTCCGTGGTTGATTGTGCGATGACTGAATCGTAAGTAAACGGCCGGCCCGGCGCGGGCGCTTTGCGATGGATTGCAGGGATGCCGTCTCGAAATGCATACAGACGGGGGCGAACGGTGCCGTCCGCCTTTTTAGGTGCGCGTCCGCTCAGGTAAGATGCGGCCTCGAACTTTTTACCGCATTGGAGCGCACATGGCAGGGCAGGAGATCACATTCGACGAGGTCGCAGCAAGCGCCGCCGGTTTGCAGGCGCAGGGCCAAAACGTCACCGTCGACGCGGTACGCACGGCGCTCGGCGGCGCCTCCGCCAGCGCCGTCGGCCGCCACCTGGCCGCCTGGCGCGCCGAACACGCCCAGCCGCTTGAAGCCGCGCCGGCCGAACTGCCGCCGGCGCTGCTCGCCGGCCTGGCCGACTGGGCACGCCAGTACGCCGACAACAGCGCCGCCCCCAGCCGCGCGGCGCTGGCGCAAGCCGACAGCGACATGCAGGCCCTGGTCGAAGCCGGCGAGGAACTCGAAGCGGAGCGCGACGGCCTGCAAGTCCAGCTCGCCACCGCTACCGGCGAACGCGACGACGCCCTGGCCACCATCGCCGAGCGCGGCGAAACCATCGACCGCCTGAATGCGGAACTGAACAACGCGCGCCAGGTCGCGATGGATGCGCTGGTCGGCAAGGCCAAGGACCAGCTGGCGATCGAAGGCAAGGATTCCCAGATCGCCGACCTGCGTGCCCAGCTCGAGCGCAGCGTGGCGACCCAGGGCACGCTGTCCGACGCCCGCCTGGCGGCCGAGATGGAGCTGGTGGGGGCGACAACGGCGCGCGACAGCCTGGCGGCCGAGCTCAAGGGATTGCGGGCGCAGGTGGAGGCGGTGCGCAAGGGCAAGTGAGTCTCAAGCAAGACTGGTCGACCTGGCGCCGGCAGATGCGCGGGCAGGCTGGCGATGCGTGCGACTTGGGCACGGTTGGCGTAGCCAGACGCGGTCCGCTCGTGGTGTCAGGCCCTTGCAGACTTCATCCATAGCCATGCGCAGGTGGCCAGTGCGCCGGCTGTGAAACCGGCGCCGCCGGCGACGGCGATAGCCACCGGCCGCATTGGAATCTGGTTGCCGAACAAGAGGTGGAGAGCGACATAGGTCGCAATGAATTTAGCCGCAACGATGCCTGCCGTTATGCCTGCGCGCTGCCCGGCAGATCGCCATTGTTCCGTGCGCAGCGCCCAGATCATCGCAGCCGCTACCAGTGGGCTGACGAGGGCGCACAGTATCGACACCGAAACGAACACGAAAGAAAAAGGCACGTCGAACTCCGGCAATTGGCGACTTCAGGTTTTCCATATGCGTTGATGGCCTACTAGATGTCGTAAACATCCGACGGGTCGCGCTTGGAATAATTGTCATCTTTGCGCCACATTGAGCTCGCACTATCATAGCCCGGCGGTGGCGAGAGTTTCACCACCTGTTGCGTGTGGTAACCAGGAAGTGCATAAATTCGGTCAGTAAGCACTTCTGCATACCTACCGCCGGCGGGAACGAGCCAACTACCGCTTTCTGTAACAATATTCCACATTCGGGGTGGGAAGCATTCCGGCGAAGGCTCTGAATCTCGACAATGTTAGCCCAGACGAAAGAAGCTGTCGTTTCAGTCTCGTCATGCAAAGAAAACCGATTTGAATCGATATCCAGTTCAAGAGTGAAGCGCCGTTCAATCTTTCTCTGCCACGCTTCCAGGTTACCATCAGCGCGAGCGGACACTCGATTAATTAGATCGATTATCCATTTCTCCATCCGGAAAGTAAGATTTTCCATGAGTCACAATTAGAATTCCAGCAGGGAATTAGCGCATTGGCGTGCCTGCTGAGATGTATAGCGTTGCACGAACCATTTCGCCTCTTCCAGCGTGTTGGGGTACTTAACAGTAAGTATGCCCCCTGCCCGAGGATCGTAAACAGGGTAAAAACGAAACCCGTGTTCGACGAGGAATCGAACCTTTGCTCACTGTGCCAGATCCTTGCATTTAGGCGCGGAGAATTTCCGGCTCAACATGACCATCAGCCCTGCACATTGTGGGCAGTGACGCTCGCTCAAGGTCGCGGGAAACTTGAACGACTTACGGCAGGAAAGACAGACGAATGGGAAGCGATAGGTCTACACGACCTTTGGCTTCGCAAAATACTCATGATGGCGAAATTTCCGCATGCGGCAGTCGTTCCTCAGCGGGTCGAAATAGACCCCAGGTTTGTTTCATTTATTGGTCCGGCTAATCCTGCAAGCTTACACTGCGACGCGGCGGTAGTGGATTATTCGTCAGGACAAGGCGGACGTCCGCTTATGGCGGATCCCAATGGTATCCGGTGCGAGCACGACCCTGCGCTCGACGGCCTCGTCGCCCCAGAACCCGACAGGTCCCTGTCGGCAGACTCGTCCCAGCCGTAGAACTGGTAGTAGCCGGCGAAAAGCCCGAATTGTTGGCGGCTCATGGGGTGTCGGCTTTGGATAT
>Ga0265780_10000872_pt1 | contig 44573 bp, 36 predicted proteins | sample P1T30metagenome_FD_192432 | JGI IMG/M metagenome (GOLD analysis project Ga0265780, IMG submission 192432) | Plant litter microbial communities from East Loma Ridge, Irvine, California - P1 T30 | ecosystem: Environmental > Terrestrial > Plant litter > Unclassified | place: USA: California...
GAGACGGCCAGCATGGCGTTGGCGCCCAGGCGGCTCTTGTTCTCGGTACCGTCCAGGTCGATCAGGGTGCGGTCCAGGAAGGCCTGTTCATTGGCGTCCAGGCCCATGATGGCTTCGCTGATCTCGGTGTTGATGTTCTCGCAGGCTTGCAGCACGCCCTTGCCGAAATAACGCTTGGGATCGCCGTCGCGCAGTTCGATCGCTTCGCGCGAACCGGTCGATGCGCCCGACGGCACGGCCGCACGGCCCATCACGCCGGATTCCAGCAGCACATCGCACTCGACGGTCGGATTGCCGCGCGAGTCAAGGATTTCGCGGCCGATGATATCAACGATAGCACTCATGGTTCTTCAGTCTCCAGAAGGTAAAGGGTTCGTTATCAGGTGCGCCTAGCCGCCGGCGCTTTAACGTCGCCCCCGCCCTGGCCGGGCGCCTTGGCGGGGGTCCATACTGAGCCACTTCGATACGCTCAGCATGGGTCCCCGCCTGCGCGGGGACGACGAGGTAACTTATTTATTTGAAATTCGATTCGATGAAGCCGGCTTTTTTAACGATCCGGTCGATATCCACCAAAGTCGTCAGCAATTCCTTCATCCGCCCCAGCGGCACCGCATTCGGGCCATCCGACAGCGCGCACGCCGGATCCGGGTGCGTTTCCATGAACAGGCCCGACACGCCGGCCGCCACCGCGGCACGCGCCAGCACCGGCACGTGTTCGCGCTGGCCGCCCGACGAGGTGCCCTGGCCGCCCGGCAGCTGCACCGAGTGGGTCGCGTCGAACACGATCGGGCAGTTCGATTCGCGCATGATGGCGAGCGAACGCATGTCCGACACCAGGTTGTTGTAGCCGAACGAGGCGCCGCGTTCGCAGGCCATGAACTGGTCCGGCAGGCCGGCTTCGCTTGCCGCGGCACGGGCCTTGTCGATCACGTTCTTCATGTCGCCCGGGGCCAGGAACTGGCCCTTCTTGATGTTGACCGGCTTGCCCGAACGCGCGCAGGCGTTGATGAAGTCGGTCTGGCGGCACAGGAAGGCCGGGGTCTGCAGCACGTCGACGACGCTGGCGACTTCCGGGATCATCTCTTCGTCATGCACGTCGGTCAGGACCGGCACGCCGATGGTCTTGCGCACGTCGGCCAGGATCTGCAGGCCTTTTTCCATGCCCGGTCCGCGGAAGGATTTGCCGGACGAGCGGTTGGCCTTGTCGAACGAGGATTTATAGATGAACGGGATGCCCAGGGCGCTCGTGATTTCCTTGAGCTGGCCGGCCACGTCCATCGCCATGTCGCGCGACTCGATCACGCAGGTGCCGGCGATCAGGAAGATCGGCTGGTCGAGGCCGACGTCGAATCCACAAAGCTTCATGCTGCATCTCCTTGCAGGGCCGGCGCGGATTCACTCGCACGCGTCGCGGCTGGTTGGTTGGCGGCCTGGTGCGCCAGGGCTGCCTTGATGAACGCCGAGAACAGCGGGTGGCCGTTGCGCGGGGTCGACTTGAATTCCGGGTGGAATTGCACGCCGATGTACCACGGGTGCGCGTTGGCGCCTTGGCGCGGCAGTTCCATGATCTCGCACAGGTCTTCGTTCGGGGTACGCGCCGACACGATCAGGCCAGCAGCTTCGACCTTCGGCAGGTAGTAATTGTTCGCTTCGTAGCGATGGCGGTGGCGTTCGGTCACGAGGTTGCCGTAGACTTCGGCCGCCAGCGTGCCCGGGTTCACCGCGCAGGTCTGGGCGCCAAGGCGCATGGTGCCGCCCAGGTCGGAATCGTGACTGCGCTGCTCGACCTTGCCGTCGTGGTTCTGCCACTCGGTGATCAGGGCCACCACCGGCTGGTCGGTTTCCGGATCGAACTCGGTGGAATTCGCGTTCGGCAGGCCGGCCATGTGGCGCGCGTATTCGATCAGCGCGACCTGCATGCCCAGGCAGATGCCCAGGTAGGGGATCTTGTTTTCGCGGGCATAGCGGGCAGCCATGATCTTGCCTTCCACGCCGCGCTTGCCGAAGCCGCCTGGCACCAGGATGGCGTCGAACCTGGCCAGGTGCTCGCAACCGGTGGATTCCAGTTCTTCGGAGTCGATGTACTCGATGTTGACGCGGCTTTCGGTATGGATGCCCGCGTGGCGCAGCGCTTCGGTCAGCGACTTGTACGATTCGATCAGGTCGACGTACTTGCCCACCATGCCGATGGTGACTTCGTGCTTCGGGTTTTCCAGGGTGTGGATCAGCTTGGTCCACATCGACAGGTCGGCCGGCGGCGCTTCCAGGCCGAGCGCTTCCAGGATGATGTCGTCCAGGCCCTGGTCGCACAGCACTTGCGGTACTTTATAGATGGTGTCGACGTCCCAGACCGAGATGACGGCCTGCTCTTCGACGTTGGCGAACAGCGAAATCTTGGCGCGCTCGTCGTCGGGGATGCGGCGGTCGGCGCGGCACAGCAGCGCGTTCGGCGAAATGCCGATCTCGCGCAGTTTCTGCACCGAGTGCTGGGTCGGCTTGGTCTTGAGTTCGCCAGCCGACGAAATCCAGGGCACCAGGGTCAGGTGCACGAAGGCGGTCGACTTGCGGCCCGAACGCAGCGACAGCTGGCGCGCGGCTTCCAGGAAAGGCAGCGATTCGATGTCGCCAACGGTACCGCCGATTTCCACCAGCGCCACATCGACGCCTTCGGCGCCGCGGCGGATGTAATCCTGGATCTCGTTGGTGATGTGCGGGATCACCTGCACGGTCTTGCCGAGGTACTCGCCGCGGCGCTCTTTACGAATCACCGATTCGTAAATCTGGCCGGTGGTGAAGTTGTTCACCTTTTTCATGCGGGTGCTGATGAAGCGCTCGTAGTGGCCGAGGTCGAGGTCGGTCTCGGCGCCGTCGTCGGTCACGAACACTTCGCCGTGCTGGGTCGGGCTCATCGTGCCAGGGTCCACGTTGATGTACGGGTCCAGCTTGAGCATGGTGACTTTGAGACCGCGCGATTCGAGGATCGCGGCGAGGGAAGCGGCCGCGATTCCCTTGCCCAGGGAAGATACGACGCCGCCAGTGACGAATACAAATTTGGTCATTGTGCTGATGGTGCCGAACGGCACGCGCGGGAAATTGAAATTATACCTTAAACCAGTCAAAGCTTCCTCAATACAACATGGCAACTTTCGGTTGGCATGCAAAGGCATCGCCGGCATTGCAAGAATTGCCAGGACTGCCGGCCTGCCTCCACGCGACGATGAGGATATGCTACTGCTGTCCTGTTTACCGCAACACCCGCCTTGCAGGCGCCCGTTTCGACTTGCGGACGTCTCTACCACCAAGTTGGCCAACATGCACCTGCGGGGTGCGCAAGGGCGTATTTATGTTGGAGTTATGCACCAACTTCAAACAAATTATGTCGATTTGTAATATTAGTTTCCATTCAGAACGTACAATCAGGCCGGATATGCTGATCGTTTTTCGAAAGGATGGGAATGGGTTTTCTGGCTAATTTAAATATCGGCAAACGCCTGGGTGCAGGCTTCGCGTTGACCCTGGCACTGGCCGTGCTGATCGCGGGCGTGGGTGTCGCCCGGCTCGACCACGTTGCGTCGGAAACCGCGGACGTGCTGGCCGAGCCTCTGGCCAAGGAGCGCCTGGTCACCGAGTGGTATATGAACATCTTCGGCGCCGTGCGCCGCACCGCCGCCATCGTCAAGAGCAACGACCCATCGCTCAGCGCCTACTTCAAGGAAGACGCAGGCGTCACCAGCAAGCGTTCGGCCGAACTGGTCAAGCAGATCGAGGGCATGATCGCGGCCGGTGAAGAAAAGGCGCTGTGGGACCGCATCGGCGAGCTGCGCAAGACCTACTCGACTGCGCGCGACGCCGCAATCAAGGCCAAGGGTGAAGGCAATACCGAGCTGGCCAGCAAGATCCTCGATGAGCAATTCACGCCGGTCGCCAAGGCTTACCAGGATGCGATCCAGCAGCTGGTGACGATGCAGCACAATCACATCGGCGCTGCCGCCGACTACATCCAGGGCAGCGCCCACGGCAGCGAACGCCTTATGATGGTGCTGGCGGCCTGCGTGGTCGTGCTGGGCACGATCAGCGCGATCCTGCTCACGCGCGGCATCGTCGGACCGATCCGCGAAGCGGTGCTGGTGGCCGAGACCGTCGCCGGCGGCGACCTGACCCGCCACATCGAATCCGACGCTAAAGACGAGACCGGCGCCCTGCTGCGCGCGCTGGGCCATATGAACGACAGCCTGGTGCGCATCGTCAGCGAAGTCCGCGGCGGCACCTCGGCCATCCACGGCGCCGCCGGCGAAATCGCGGCCGGCAACCTCGATCTGTCCTCGCGCACCGAGCAGCAAGCCGGCTCGCTGGAAAGCACCGCCTCGTCGATGGCCCACCTGACCGACACCGTGCGCCAGAATGCGGACAACGCACGCCAGGCCAACCAGTTGTCGATCGCCGCCTCCAGCGTTGCCTCCGAAGGCGGCGCCGTGGTCGAGCAAGTGATCCAGACCATGGGCTCGATCAATGATTCTTCCAAGAAGATCGTCGACATCATCAGCGTGATCGACGGCATCGCCTTCCAGACCAATATCCTGGCCCTGAACGCGGCCGTGGAAGCGGCGCGCGCCGGGGAGCAAGGCCGTGGCTTTGCGGTCGTGGCCGGCGAAGTGCGCACCCTGGCCCAGCGTTCGGCGGCTGCGGCCAAGGAAATCAAGGGCTTGATCGACGATTCCGTCGGCAAGGTCGACACCGGCGCCAGGCTGGTCGACCAGGCTGGCGCCACCATGCAGCAAGTGGTCAGCTCGATCCAGCGCGTCACCGACATCATGGCCGAGATCGCGTCGGCCAGCCAGGAACAGACCGGTGGCATCGAGCAGGTGAACCAGGCCATCGGCCAGATGGACCAGGCCACCCAGCAGAACGCGGCGCTGGTCGAGGAAGCCGCGGCGGCCGCCGGTTCGCTGCAGGAACAGGCGACCAAGCTGGCGCAGGCGGTCGATTTGTTCAAGCTGGACCATCAGGTGGCGATCGCGCCGGTGTCGGCACCGGTGGCGGTGGCGAAACCTGTGGCCGCGAATGCCAGGTTGCCGGCGGTGCGTGCGCGTACCGAGCCCAAGCTGGCGCGTCCCGTCAAGGCAGCACCTTCAGTGAGTGCCCACTCCGAGGGCAAGCGCGCTGCAGCCATGGCGGGGGACGATTGGGAAGAGTTCTGAGCGTTCTGCTGCAAAGCTGAAGTACATCCGTCGCCCCTGCGCAGGCAGGGGCACAAGTTCGTTGCTAAGTCTGCAACCTGCGCCCCTGCCTGCGCGGGGCGGCGCGCATCTGATGATGCTTAAAATGCCGTAAGCCACTTCTCCTCTCCTCCTTTTCTTTCACCTTCCAAAGCAACCACTAATCTGTTGCTTACGCGCACAAACTTTCATTACATCCAGAATAATTACCCTAAGGCAAAGTAGAATCAATACGCATAGTTGCTTTGCTGATGTCAGTTATTACTGGAAAGGGAAGTTCGATGTCTGCTCTTGGAAACATTAGTATCGGCAAACGCCTGGGCGCCGGTTTCGCACTGGTCCTGGCCATGACCATGACGACAGGCGGTGCCGGCATCTGGTACCTGAACAAGGTTGCGGCATCCACCCGCAGTGCGATGGACGTGCCGCTGGCCAAGGAGCGCATGATCGCCGAATGGCGTACCCAGACCTTCGGCGCGGTGCGCCGTACCGCCGCCATTGTCAAGAGCGCCGATCCCAGCCTGGTCGCCTTTTTCAAGGAAGACGCGGCCGCGACCGATGCCCGCGCGACCGAGCTGATGAAGCAGATCGAACCCTTGCTCGCTGACGAGCAGGAAAAGGAACAGTTCCGCAAGATCGGCGAACTGCGCGCCACCTATAAAAAGGCCAAGGAAGCCGCGGTGAAGGCCAAGGCCGCCGGCGATGCTGCCGAAGCCGAGCGCCTGCTGACCCAGGAATTCATGCCGGCCGCGAAAGTCTACGAGGCGGCGGTAGGGAAGCTGGTCGAGATGCAGCACCATCAAATCGACAGCAACGCGAAGGACATCGACACGACCATCGGCGGCAGCGAAAGCATCATTGCCACGCTCTGCGTGCTGGCCCTGCTGGTGGGCGCGGTCTGCTCATGGCGGCTTACCCGCGGCATCGTGCGCCCGATCCGCGACGCCGTCGACCTGGCCGAAGCCGTCGCCCACGGCGACCTCACCCGCCGCATCGAATCCGATACGAAGGACGAAACCGGCGCCCTGCTGCGCGCCCTCGGCCACATGAGCGCCAGCCTGGTGCGCATCGTCGGCGACGTACGCGGCGGCACCGGTTCGATTCATGGCGCGGCGGGCGAGATCTCGGCCGGCAACCTCGATTTGTCGTCGCGCACTGAGCAGCAGGCCGCAGCCCTGGAACAGACCGCGGCCTCGATCGCCCACCTGACCGATACCGTGCGCCAGAACGCGGACAACGCGCGCCAGGCAAATACGCTGTCGATCGACGCCTCGCGTGTCGCCGCCGAGGGCGGTGCGGTGGTCGGCCAGGTGGTCGCCACCATGGGCTCGATCAACGCCTCGTCAAAGAAGATCGTCGACATCATCACCGTCATCGACGGCATCGCCTTCCAGACCAATATCCTGGCCCTGAACGCGGCGGTGGAAGCGGCGCGCGCCGGCGAACAAGGCCGCGGCTTTGCGGTCGTGGCCGGCGAAGTGCGCACCCTGGCCCAGCGCTCGGCCGCGGCGGCAAGGGAGATCAAGGCGCTGATCGGCGACTCGGTCGGCAAGGTCGATGCCGGCGCCAGGCTGGTCGACCAGGCCGGTGCCACCATGGAGCAGGTGGTCAGTTCGATCCGGCGCGTGACCGGCATCATGGCGGAGATCGCATCGGCCAGCCAGGAGCAGACCACCGGCATCGAACAGGTGAACCAGGCGATCGCCCAGATGGACCAGAGCACCCAGCAGAACGCGGCCCTGGTCGAGGAATCGGCGGCCGCGGCGGCCGCGCTGCAGGACCAGGCGGCCAGGCTGGCCCAGGCCGTGGACGTGTTCAGGCTGGCGCGCGGCCCATCGTTCGACGGCGCGGTGGCAACTGCTTCGCGCCGACCGGCGCTGCCGCAGCTGGCCTGAACCGCCTTACGTGTGCGTTCGAACGGACTTTCACCGGGCTCGGGTTATCCTTGCGCTTCCAATGAAGGAGAGCCACATGTCTTATCTGGAACGCGACGATTACGGTATGTACAAGAACAAGCACGGCAAGGGACCGGGCCCGGAGCTGATGGGGGCCCACACCCTGCTCGGCGACCACGTTCATAACCTGCAGAACGAGCACCTGGGCGTGATCAAGGAATTCATGGTCGACATGCGCTCGGGCACGATCGCTTACGCCGTGATGTCGACCGGCCGCTTCCTCGGCCTCGGGGAAAAACTGTTCGCGGTGCCCTGGCAGGCACTGACCCTGGATCCGGCGCACAAGCGCTTCACCATGGACATGCCGAAGGAACGCATCGAGCAGGCGCCGGGCTTCGACACCGATCACTGGCCGGATATGGCGGACCAGAGCTGGATGGGGGAAGTGCATGCGTATTTTGGGACGCAGGCTGCTTGAGTCGCACGGCATTACAAGCGAACAAACAACTCGTCATTCCCGCGAAAGCGGGAATGACGTTTCTATAACGGAGGCCTAAGTAAAGGCCTGGCCAATCACTTCTTCGGCGCCAGCAAATCCAGCAGGATCGCCGTCTCCGCCTTGATGGTATTCACCACCGTCGGCTTGAAGTCCGGTGCCCATTGCGGCGAGTGGGTGCCCGGCAGCGGCTGGCCGGCCTTTTTCGCCGCGTCCAGGCGCGCGCCGTCGACCGCACCCACGTGCAGCAGGACTGCCTTCACGCCAGGCTGCAAGCCGTATTGCGAAAAATCTTCCGACGTCATCTTGGGCGGCATTTCCTTCACCCACTCCGGGCCGACCGCGCCCTGCACCACCTTGACCATGCGGTCGATCAGCGCCGGATCGTTGTAGACCGAATCGGTGCCCGGCTGGACGTCGACCAGCGGTTCCTTCGGCGCGCCGGCGGCAATCGCCTCGCCCTTGGCCTCGCGCGCGATGCTGGCCAGCACGCGCTTGCGCACTTCCGGCTTGAAGGTGCGGACGGACAGCGACATCGTGACCTGGTCCGGAATGATGTTGGCGACGGTGCCACCGTGGATGCTGCCGATGGTGATCACGACCGGATCGATCGGATTGTTCTCGCGCGAGACCAGGGTCTGGATCGCCATCACGAGGCGCGCCGCGATCACGATCGGATCGCGCGCTTCGTGCGGCACCGCGCCGTGGCCGCCCTGGCCGTACACCGTGATGTTGACGACGTCGGACGAGGCGCGGAAGGGACCTGCGTGGTACATGATGGTCCCCGACGGCATGGTGGCGTCGTCATGGAAGGACAGCGCGTAATCCGGCTTCGGGAAGCGCTTGAACAAACCATCCTTCAGCATCGCTGCGGCGCCGTGCACGGTTTCCTCGGATGGCTGGCCGATCAGCATCAGCGTGCCGCTCCAGGCCTTGCGGTTGTCCGCCATCAGCTTGGCGGTGCCGTACCAGGCCGCCATGTGCAGGTCGTGGCCGCAGGCGTGGGCCACCGACACGGTATCGCCGGCGGCAGTCTTGGTGGTGGCCTTGCTGGCGTAAGGCAGGCCGGTCTTTTCCTGCACCGGCAGCGCATCCATCTCGGTGCGCAGCATCACGACCGGGCCGGGGCCGTTCTTCAGTAGCGCCACCACGCCGGTACCGCCGACGCCGGTGGTGACCTCGAAGCCGAGCGACTTGGCGCGCTCGGCCAGCTTGGCGGCGGTCTGGTGTTCGGCGAAACCGAGTTCCGGATTCTTGTGCAGGTCCTGGTACAGGGTTTCGATGGCCGGGTAGTTGGCGTTCAGCTGCTGGGCAAACGGGGCCGGCAGCGGCGCGGCGTAGGCGGCCGAACTTGCAGTACCGATAATGCCTGCGGCGAACAGGGTGGTGCGAAGGATGCTGGATGGCTTCATGACGACTTCACTTTTTTTAGGTGAAACAAAAAATGGTAAGCATGGGAAGGCGTACCGCTTTTTCCAGCCTACCAGATCACTCTTGAAGTAACAATTTTCAATTTAACAATTACAAGAAGGCTTTGTCGGATAATACCTACAAAAGTATTACAAAAAACTTTCCTTTAGGAATTTTAGTTCCCCACAGAAACCCTGACCGGTACAATTTCCCGTTCCCGGCAGCCCCCATGCACGTGCCCATGCTCCCTTTCGAGCAGTTTCCTTCACGCGTGGCTGCCCTTAATGAACAAAAGGACTGTTTTATGGGATTTCTAGCAAATATCAAGATCGGAAAGCGCCTTGGACTCGGCTTTTCCCTGATTCTGGCGATGACCCTGGTGATTGCCGCCGTCGGCGCCCTGCGCCTCGGCGACGTCGTCAGCTCGACCAAGGCGATGATGGCCGTTCCGCTCGCCAAGGAGCGCCTGATCACCGACTGGTACAGCCTGAACTTTGCGTCGATCCGCCGCACCGCCGCCATCGTCAAGAGCACCGATCCATCGCTCGGCGCCTACTTCAAGGAAGACTCGGCGGCCTCGGTGAAAAAGGCGGCCGAGCTGCTCAAGCAGATCGAACCGCTGATTGCTACCGAAGGCGCCGAAAAAGACTTGTTTGCCAGGATCCTGGAACAACGCAAGGCCTACAGCGCCTCGCGCGACGGGGCCGTCAAGGCCAAGGCCGACGGCAATGAAGAAGAAGCGGCACGCCTGCTGGACAAGGCCTTCACGCCCGCCGCCCAGCGCTACCAGGACCTGTTGCAGGAGCTGGTGACCATGCAGCGCGCCAGCATGGACGCGACCGCCGGCCGCATCGACAGCAATGCAATCCGCGGCACCGAGCTGATGGTGATTCTGGCCGCCTTTGCCCTGCTGCTGGGCACGGTGTTCGCATGGCAGCTCACGCGCGGCATCGTGGGCCCGATCCGCGCCGCGGTAGCCGTGGCCGAGACCGTGGCCAGCGGCGACCTGACCCACCGCATCGAAGCCTCGACCCAGGACGAAACCGGCGCCCTGCTGCGCGCCCTGCGTCACATGAACGACAGCCTGGTCGGTATCGTCAGCCAGGTGCGCGGCGGCACCGACACCATCGGCACCGCGTCGCGTGAAATCAGCGCGGGCAACCTCGACCTGTCGGCCCGTACCGAGCAGCAGGCGAGCGCGCTGGAACAAACGGCCGCCTCGATGGAAGAGCTGACCACCACCGTGCGCCAGAACGCCGACAATGCGCGCCAGGCCAACCAGCTGGCGATCGCCGCCTCCGAAGTGGCGGTCCAGGGTGGCGCCGTGGTCGGCGAAGTGGTCACCACCATGGGCACGATCAACAACTCGGCCAAGCGCATCGCCGACATCATCGGTGTGATCGACGGCATCGCCTTCCAGACCAACATCCTGGCCCTGAACGCGGCCGTGGAAGCGGCGCGTGCCGGCGAACAGGGCCGCGGCTTCGCTGTCGTGGCGTCGGAAGTGCGCAACCTGGCCCAGCGTTCCGCGGCGGCGGCCAAGGAGATCAAGGAATTGATTACGGCGTCGGTGACCAGTGTCGACGCCGGCGCCAAGCTGGTCGACCAGGCCGGCACCACGATGGAACAAGTGGTCACGAGCATCCGCCGCGTGACCGACATCATGGCCGAAATCACCAGCGCCAGCCAGGAGCAGACCGGCGGCATCGAGCAGGTCAATGGCGCGATCGGCCAGATGGACCAGGTAACCCAGCAGAATGCGGCCCTGGTCGAGGAAGCGGCTGCGGCCGCGGCGTCGATGCAGGAGCAGGCGGCGACGCTGGCGGACGTGGTTGCCGTGTTCAAGCTCGATCGTGCGCACGACATGGCCGCCGTCGCGCCAGCGGTCAAAGCCGTTGCCGCGCCGGTGCGGCGTCCGGTAGCGGCACGCCCGGCAGTGGCACGTCCGGTACCGGCACGTCCGGCGGTGGCTGCGAAAGCCATCCCGGCAAAACCGGCCAGACGCGAGCCTGTGGCAACCGGCGCCGGTGACTGGGAAGAGTTTTAAGTCCATCTGCGTGGCGCTCCAGCATTTTCCCCGTCAGGCCCTTGCACGTCATCCCTGCGCGGGAATGACGTGCGCTTGAAACGGCTTCTTTATCCAGCCGGTCTTCAGCAAAAATCCCGGCTCCGCGTATCCAGCTTCCCCAGCAGGTGCGACATGTCCACCAGCCGCTTGGCCACCAGGTGGCGCACTTCCCCTTCGCGCTGCCACACGCCATACACGCCCAACAGCGGCGCGTGCAGCACTTCCCTTCTCTGCTGCTCGACCAGCGTCGGCCACACGATCACGTTGACGTTGCCGGTTTCGTCTTCCAGCGTCAGGAACAGCACGCCGTTGGCGGTACCGGGACGCTGGCGCACGGTGACGATGCCGCAGGCGCGTGCCAGCTGGCCGTTCTGGAAATCCATCAGGACATCGGCCGGGATGAAGCGCTTGGCCAGCAACTGCGTACGCAGCAGCGCCAGCGGATGGCGGCCCAGCGTCAAGCCTTGCGCGCGGTAATCGCCGACGATGTCCTGGCCTTCGCTCGGCGCTTCCAATTGCGGGGTCTCTTCCACCGGTTCGGTCGGACGCAGCAGGTCGCGGTCGGGCACCGCGCCCACCGCTTCCCACAGCGCCTGGCGCCGGTGGCCGGCCAGCGCCCCCAGCGCATTGGCGCCGGCCAGCACCTGCAGGTCGGCGCGGTCCAGGTGGGCGCGGCGGGCGAGATCCGCAACGCTGGCGAAAGGCCGCACCGCGCGCGCCAGTTCGATGCGCTCGGCCGCTTCATCGCTCATCCCGCGCAGCATGCGCAAACCAAGCCGGACCGCCGGCTGCGCTCGCGCCGCTGCATGCAGCTCTTCCTGCGCGAATTCTTCCAGCGTCGAATCCCAGCCGCTGATGGTGACGTCGGCCGGGCGCACTTCGATGCCATGGCGGCGCCCATCCTGCACCAGTTGCGAGGGACTGTAGAAACCCATCGGCTGGCTGTTCAGCAGCGCGCACAAAAAGGCGGCCGGCTCGTGGCACTTGAGCCAGGAACTGGCGTAGGCCAGCAAGGCGAAGCTTGCCGCATGCGACTCGGGAAAACCGTATTCGCCGAAGCCCTGGATCTGGCTGAAGATCTGATCGGCGAAAGCCTGTTCGTAGCCGCGCGCCAGCATGCCGCCGACGATGCGATCGTAATATTTTTCCAGTCCGCCTTTGCGCTTCCAGGCCGCCATCGCGCGGCGCAACTGGTCGGCCTCGCCCGGCGAGAAGCCAGCGGCCAGGATGGCCACCTGCATCACCTGCTCCTGGAAGATGGGCACGCCCAGTGTGCGCTCCAGCGCGCGCTTCATTTCCACACTGGGGTAGTGAACAGGGTCCTTGCCCTCGCGCCGCCGCAAATAAGGATGCACCATGCCGCCCTGAATCGGCCCGGGCCGCACGATGGCCACCTCGATCACCAGGTCGTAGAACGCGCGCGGCTTCATCCGCGGCAGCATGCTCATCTGCGCGCGCGATTCGATCTGGAACACGCCGACGGTATCAGCCTTGCAGATCATGTCGTAGGTCGCCTGATCGTCAGGCGGGATGTCCTGCATCTCGAACACCATGCCGCGGCGCTGTCCTACCAGTTCCAGGCCTCGCCTGAGCATCGACAGCATGCCCAGCGCCAGCACGTCGACTTTCATCAGGCCCAGTTCCTCGAGATCGTCCTTGTCCCACTGGATCACGCTGCGATCGACCATGGTCGCGTTTTCGATCGGGACCAGGCGCGAGAGCTGGCCGCGCGCCATCACGAAACCACCCGGATGCTGGGACAGGTGGCGCGGAAAACCGAGCAGGCGCTGTGCCAATGAGGCCCATTGCTGCGACAGCGGCGCGTCCGGATCGAGGCCGCTCCCGGCCAGGCGCTGCAGCAGGTCGGCCTTGCCGTCGAACCAGTGGTGCTGCTTGCAGACCCGCTCGACGATGGCCAGGTCGATGCCGAGCGCCCGCCCGCTGTCGCGCAACGCACTCTTGGGCCGGTAGCTGATCACCACCGCCGCCAGTGCGGCGCGCATGCGTCCGTATTTGCGATAGATGTACTGGATGACTTCCTCGCGCCGCTGGTGCTCGAAATCGACATCGATGTCGGGCGGCTCGTTGCGCTCCCTGGAAATGAAGCGCTCGAACAGCAGGTTCGCCCGCGCCGGATCGACCTCGGTGATGCCCAGGCAGTAGCACACCGCCGAATTGGCAGCCGAGCCGCGTCCCTGGCACAGGATGTGCTGGGAACGGGCGAAGCGCACGATGTCGTACACGGTAAGGAAATAGTGCTCGTAACCCATCTCGGCGATCAGCCCCAGCTCGTATTCGACCTGCTGCTGCACCGCCGCCGGAATGCCTTCGCCGAAGCGCCGGTGCGCGCCGATGTAGGTTTCGCTGCGCAGGTAGCTGGTGGCGGTGTGGCCGGGCGGGACTACTTCGTCGGGGTATTCGTAGCGCAGCTCGTCCAGCGAAAAAGTGCACAGGCGCGCGATGTGCAGCGTCTCCTGCAGCGCCGCACGCGGATAGATATTCCCCAGCCGCACGCGCGAACGCAGGTGCTGCTCGGCGTTCTGGGCCAGTTCATACCCGCATTCGGTCACCGGCTTGCCGATGCGGATGGCGCTCAGCGTGTCCTGCAAGGGTTTGCGCGAGCGTACGTGCATGGTCACCTGCCCCAGCGCGACGATGGGCAGCCCGTGCTGCCAGCCGACTTCCTCGATGGTGGCGCGGTGGGCATCGTCGAAGGCGCGGTGCAGCAGGTTCAGGCCGATCCAGGCCCGCTCCGGGAACACGCGCGCCATCCACGCCGCCTGGGTGTGCAGGCGGTCGACGCCGGCCGGCTCGTGACCCGGATAGGCCGGCAGCAAAATCGCCAGGCAATCCGGCATGCCCTGCAGGTGTGCCAACTGCGGCAAGGGCGCCTCCAGGTCGGCGGGACGCAACAGGTAAGTCCCCTTTTCGCTGCGCGTACGCCCGAGCGTGATCAGCTCGGACAGATTGCCGTAGCCGTTGCGGTTGCGCGCCAGCAGAATCAGCGACAATGGCGACGACGACGCGTGCCCATCCTCATGCTGCAAATGAAAATGGGCACCGATGATCAGGGGCAGCGCCGCCTTCTTCGCCTCCCCATGCGCGCGCACCACCCCGGCCAGCGAACACTCGTCGGTGATCGCCAGGCCCGCATACCCCAGCTGCACCGCCCGCGCCACCAATTCCTCCGCGTGCGAAGCCCCCTGGAGAAAGGAGAAGTTCGACAGGCAAAACAGCTCGACATAAGCCGGTAAGCCCTGGATGGAAGATGAAGGATCGGATAGCATGAGGCGAACGCTGCGTTATTCTTTATTTATAGAAATACTGTATAAAAACACAGTATAACTTACGACCCGACAATTGCGAAACATGCACGCACATGCTTTGATCTGCTTCAGTTCGCGCCCCGGCAGCGGCAACCCGGCCCTGGTTATCGAAGGCGCCCCGCGCGACCTGGCCGCGCGTCAGGCCTATGCACGTGAACGCAACACAACCTGCGTCTTCCTCGACGAGGACGGCGTCACCCCGCACATCGATTTCTTCTATCCGCACGCGCGCAGTCCCCTGTGCCTGCACGCGACCCTGGCCGTGGCAGCGGTGCTGTTTGTGCGCCCGGGCATCCCGGCCACGATCGCGGTCGAGACGGCGCTGAAAGGCCAGCGTCTCGAACTGTCACGCGAAGGCAGCGACTATTTCGTGAAGCTGGCGCCGCAAGCGGTGCCGGACCTGGACGTGACGGCGGCGCAGGTGGCCGCGCTGCTGGACGCCCCCGGCATCGCCCTGCCCTCGCTGCCACGCGTGGCCTCGGTCGGCAGCCCCAAGCTGCTGGTGGAAGTGACGGACACGGACACGCTGTACGCCCTGGCACCCGACCTGGCCGCCATCGCCGCCTGGGGCCAGGCGCATGGCGTGAACGGCATCTACGCCTGGTGCCGCCGTCCCGACGGCGACCTCGAGGGCCGCAACTTCAACCACCTCGATCCGGCGCTGGAAGACAGCGCCACCGGCGTCGCGGCCGGTGCGTTGACGGTCGCGCTGGACCAGGCGCTGGTGCTGCACCAGGGTCGTGCCAGCGGGCGCGATTGCCTGATCCGCACCCGCATCGAGGACGGCGCGATCCTGGTCGGCGGCGCCGCGGAACCAGCCGCATCAGCATAGGCGCAGCGGTGCTGATTCGCCCAGCCACTGCCGTCGACCTCGAACGCATTGCCGTCCTGTTCGGGCAACTCGGCTATCCCAACGACGCCGCGCAGCTGGCAACGCGCCTGGCCGCGGTGCCGGCCGGCGACACGATGCAGATATTGGTGGCACATGACGGCAACACGGTTGTTGGTGTGGCGGTGGTCCACGTGATGGCGCCATTGCACATGCCGGACCACTGGGCGCTGCTGTCCGCACTGGTCGTCGATGACGCGCACCGGAGCGGCGGCACGGGCGCCGCGCTGCTGCAGGGGGCGGAAGCGTTTGCGACCGGACATGGCTGTACGCAGCTGGAACTGTCGAGCAATGTGGCGCGTACCCGGGCGCACCAATTCTACGAACGGCAGGGTTATCGGGAAAAGCGGGTGCGCTTTGTAAAACTGCTGATGCCTTCGGCCGCTTGATAAGGCGCAGAGTGTTGCATATGGCTGCTATCGATCCGAAGCAAACGTTCAAATGTCAGAGAAGTTTCGGACAGTTAATTCTATTTAAGGAAACACCAATGGCCCGCCGAATAATCCTGATTCTTCTCGCCGGATTCAGCCTGCTCACCACCCAGGCCTGGGCAGTCGAACGCGGCGCCCTGTTCAAGGTAAGCGGCCACAAGCACACGATGTACCTGTTCGGCACCATCCACATGGGCCTGCCCGAATTTTTCCCGCTCGACAAGAGCGTCACCCAGGCCCTGGCCGCTTCCACCACGCTGGCCCTGGAAATCGATCCGACCGTGCAGACTGCGGAAGTGGCCGCAACTGTGCAGCGCGCCGTTGTGACCACACCCGCGATTGCCGCCGCCATGCCGCCTGCGCTCGGCCCGCGCCTGGCGCGCCATCTTGAGGCGCTGGGCGCCCCGGCGACAATGTCCACCCAGATCAGGCCATGGATGCTGCTCATCACGCTGACGTCGGCCGAATACGCCAGGCTCGGTTATCGGCCCGACCTGGGCATCGATGCCCACCTGGCCACACTGGCACACAAGCAGAACATCAAGGTCATCGGCCTGGAGACAATCGAGAGCCAACTTGCGCTGTTCGACCGCCTGCCCGTGGCCGACCAGTGGACGATCCTGGATGAAACGCTCGCCTCGCTGGATTCGGGCGAAGCGCGCCAGGAGGTGGAGTCCGTGACCGACGGCTGGGCCAGGGCCGATCACGCTACCCTCGACGCCCTGGCCCTCAAATATGAGAAGGACCAGCGGCTGTCGTCGCAGATCCTGCAACGCCGATTCCTGACGGAGCGCAACCGGCCGATGGCCGACAAACTCGCGGACTTGCTGGCGCGTGAAAACAAGATGATGGCAGCAGTTGGACTCATGCATTTGATCGGCAAGGACAATTTGCCGGCTTTGTTGCGCGCAAAAGGACTGAAGGTAGAGCAGCTGTATTGAAGGCGAGCGCCACGCCCGGGTCATATCGATGCCAGGTTTGATGTTTTTTTGCTATGATCAGTAATCGACATGCCTTTCGACCACCATGAGCCTCGCTACTCACTCTGACCGACGTTTGGGAGACCGACGTACCGACGGCGTCACCGCAAAAATCCTGCGTACCGTGTTTGCCATGCGGGACAGTTTCGGCAACGCCGCAGCGAAGAATCTACTTTTGCGCAATGGTCTCGACGAGGCCTTGGTCGAGCGGGTGCTGGCCATCCCCGCAGACCGCCGTGCGCAGCGGCGCCGCACGGATGCAGTGCCGTCCGTCCCCACGGATCAGCGTGACATGCAGGCGGACGATGACGAGGCCGTCACCCTCGATGCAGCCGGCATGGCAGTCCTGTACCGCCTTCGCTTTGAAGCGGATACCGGCATGCACAAAATAACGATGGCCGAATGTCCCGCCGAATTGAAGCGCTTTACACTGATTCAGCTGGACGATGACGGCAAGCCGGCGATCACCGCCAAGGGACGGCAGGCGCTCAAGCATTTCGCCTGCGTGCGTGCGCTCAACAGCATCCAATCCGGCCTCACCGCGATTCCCATGAGCGCGGAAATCCGCGTCTGGCTGGAATCGAATCTGTTTCTGCAGCGGATAGGCAACGACTACAAGGTCACCGAGCTTGGCAATGGCTGGCTGGAATTCAACCGCTCGATTTCGCAGAATCGGCGCACTTCTTTATGAGAACACCTCCTGCAATACCCCGATAAACGCCCGCAAGGCCGCCGGCACATGGCGGTGCCCCGGGTAATACAAGGCCAGCGCCGACGACGGCGGGCACCACTCTTCCAGCAGCGACAATAAACGTCCATCGGCCAGGAAGCCGCGCGCGGCGACTTCCGGCACGTAGGCAATGCCGCGGCCGGCAACGGCGGCGTCGATCATCAGGCTGATCTGGTTCAGGGTCAGCGTCCCCGGCGGATCGACGACAATGGCTTCTCCGTGGCGAGCGAATTCCCAGCTGTAGACTTTGCCGGTCTGCATGCGGATGTGGATGCATTGATGCTTGCGCAGGTCGTCCGGCACGCGCGGCACCTCCCGCCCTGCCAGGTAGCCAGGTGCCGCCACCGGCAGGAAGCGCACTGGCGGCCCGAACGGCACCGTGTGCATGTCCTGGGGCACCGCTTCGGCCAGGCGCACGCCGGCATCGAAGCCTTCGGCGACGATGTCGACCAGGCGGTTGTCGGCGAACAGGTCGAGCATGACGTCCGGGTAGCGCGCCTGGAACACCGGCACCGCGTCGAGCAGGAGCAGGCGCGCGACCGGTTCGCCGGCGTTGATGCGCAGGCTGCCGCCCGGATGCTGGCTGGCGCCGCTCGCGTCGTCCAGGGCGGCGCCAAGTTCGCGCAGCAAGGGCTCGATGCGGTGCAGGAAGCGCTCGCCCGCCTCGGTCGGGGCGACGCTGCGGGTCGTGCGGTGCAGCAGGCGCACGCCCAGCTTTTCTTCCAGCACGCGCATCATGTGGCTCAGGGTAGAGGGCGACACGCCGAGTTCGTCGGCTGCCTTGCGGAAGCTGCGGCGGGTCGCGATGGCCACGAAGGCGCGCATGTCGTCGAAGTCGGGCTGGGCCATAGATGTGGAATTTTCATTAGTACATGCAATATTCACGCGATGATAACAGCAATTGAACTCGCTATTCTGTCCCTCGGCACTGCCATTCCGGCAGCCGCACCGACAGGAGAACACAATGCAACGCATCTGGTTCATCACCGGCACTTCGAGCGGCTTCGGCCGCATCATGACCGAACAATTGCTGGCCCGCGGCGACCGCGTGGCCGCCACCCTGCGCAACCCGGCCGTGCTGGCGGAGCTGCAGGCGCGCTTTCCCGAGCAGCTGTGGCTGGCCCGGCTCGACGTCACCGACGATGACGCCGTGCGCGCCGTGCTGGCGCGCGCCTTCCAGGAGCTCGGCCGCATCGATGTCGTCGTCAGCAATGCCGCCTATGGCCTGTTCGGCGCGGCGGAAGAAATCACGGATGCGCAGATCCGGCGTCAGGTCGACACCAACCTGGTCGGCTCTATCCAGCTGATCCGCGCCGCCCTGCCCCACCTGCGCCGGCAAGGCGGCGGCCGCGTGATCCAGGTCTCGTCCGAAGGCGGCCAGATCGCCTACCCCAACTTCAGCCTCTACCACGCCACCAAATGGGGCATCGAAGGCTTCGTCGAATCGGTGGCGCAGGAAGTGGCGCCCTTCGGCATCGACTTCACGCTGGCCGAGCCGGGGCCGACGGCGACCGGCTTCGCCGCCGGGCTGGACGCCGCTCCGGCGTGGGCCGAGTACGCCGACACGCCATCCGGCGCGGTGCGCCGTGCCCTCGCCGACGGCAGCTTCAAGCTGACCGGCGATGCCGGCAAGATGGTGACGACCATGATCGCCTCGGTGGACCAGGTACCGGCGCCGCGCCGCATCACGCTGGGCGGCGGTGCCTACGAATCGATCCGCGCCGCGCTTGCAGGCCGGCTGGCGGCACTCGAGGCGCAGAAGGAGGTGGCCTACGCCGCCGATATGTGAACGGATCTGGATTCAGGCAGGCGTGCAGCGGACACAGGCCGGAGCCGGTAAGATAACTCTTCTTTACTCACCGGAGCCGAACCGATCATGTCCGCCACCCCATCGTCCACCCTGCGCCACATCGTCCTGTTTTCCTTCAGGGACGACGCCAGCGCCGAACAGGTCCAGTCCATCATCGATGGTTTCCGTGCGCTGCCGGCCGCGATTCCCGGTATCGTGTCCTACGAATGGGGCGTCGACGTCAGCCCGGAAGGTCTGAACAACGGTTTCACGCACTGCTTCACGCTCACCTTCGCCAGCGACACCGACCGCGACACCTACCTGGCCCATCCCGAGCATCAACGCTTCGTCGGCACGCTGGAAAACGCCCTCGAACGCTCGCTGGTACTGGATTACTGGGCGCAGTAAGCCCTTGCGATGTCAGGAGCGCAGCCGCGTGCGCTCCTGTTCGCGTTCCTCGTTCGCCTGCCCGCGCAGCGAGCGCAGGAACAAGCCGAGCCCGCCGAAGGCCAATGCCAGGATGCAGAGCAGCTCGAAGGCCGACATGGTGCGCAGATTCATGCTGACCGAGGCGATCACGCCGAACACCATGGCCCCGAAGGCGCCGATCGCCAGCAGCCAGCCCAGGACATTACGCGCGTTATAAAAGATCATGACGATGCCGATCACCAGCGGGATCAGGATCATGCCCCCGGTCACGCCATAGCCGCCGACGCCGAACAGGCGCGCGCCCATGCCGAAGGTGGAACTGACCACCACCGAATTCAGCAACAAGTAAAAGCCGCCGCACATCAGGATCAGGCCCAGGAAAAACTGGCCCGCACCGCCGCTGGTTCCGCCCGCACCTTTCATCGCCACTCCTTGTCGATGGTTAATTGAACACGTGGCGATAACATAACATCGCCGCGCTGGCGGCAGTGCGGTAAAAGTATGCCTATGTTAACGTCGCGCCACGCGACAGCAAGGGGCGGCTACGCTTGCTGTATCATCCGCCTCCTCCAAACGAAAGCCGCACATGCTCATCATCACCATCAAACAGGGCAAGGAAAAAAGCCTGCTCGCCGGCGACCCATGGATTTACGTCTCCGCCATCGACAAGGTCGAGGGCAAGCCGCAGGAACGCAACAAGGCCGGCGCCACGGCGATCGTGCAATCGTCGTCACGCCGCTTCCTGGCGCGCGCGGCCTACAACGCCAGGTCGCAGATTGCCGCCCGCGTCTGGACGCTGCGCGAGGACGAGCCTATCGACCACGCGATGATGAAGCGGCGCGTGCAGGCGGCCGTGCAAGCCCGCACCGCTGCGCTGATGAGGGCCGATCCGCAGGCGCTGGTGCTGCTGGTCGATGGCGACAAGGATGGTTTACCGGGCCTGCTGGTGCACAGCCATGGCGGCCGTGACGGCTACCTGGTGTGCCAGTTCAATGCCGGCGGCGTCGATCTGTGGAAGGTACCCGTGGTGCAGGCGCTGATCCAGGCCACCGGCTATGCGAACGTCTACGAACGCTGCGATCCGCTCTTGCGCAAGGGCGAGGGATTGGCGATCAAGCCGGGGCCGCTGGCCGGCGACGAGCCGCCGGCCAAGCTGATGGTGCGCGAGGGCGGCCGGCTGGTGCCGATGGATATCCGCACCGGGTTCATTTACCCGCGCTGAACCGCGCTGAACCGCCCCGGGCCGCCCTACGACACGCGCTTAGACCTTCGCGGTAATGCCCGGCTGTTCGGCGCGCGCCAGGAAGGCTTGCGTGACTTCCGGCATGTGCTCCAGCAGCCAGGCCGCCATCGCTTTTTCCTGCACGATGATCTGTTCGCAGGCTGCCTGGGTGGCGCTGTCGCCGGCGGCTTGCGCGCCCGCGATCAGGGTGGTGTAGGTGGCGATCTCGATGTTCTCGAAGACGTAGCCGGCCATCGCGCCCTTGACGACTTCGTCGCTGGTCATCATGCCGCCCACGGCTTGGCCGAAGGCCATCAGCTTGCCGCCGAGGTCTTTCACGATCGAGTTGCTGATGCCGCGGCGGCTCAGGCACTCGTCCAGCAGGCGCTGCTGGCCCTGCGTTTCTTCGATGTGCTGCACGATGCGGGCGCGCAGCGCCGGATAGTGTTCCAGGCGCTCGGCCTGCGCGGTCAGCATTTTTTCTGCCTGTTGCTCCATTGCATGGGCGTCGCGCAGCCAGTCGTTCAGGTTTTCGTTTGCCGTGGTAGTCATGATTCCTCCGCTGATGGTTGATGGTGGGCACCGGGCATGCGGATGCATTGCCTTGGTTCGCCTTTACGTAACCATCGCAGAGTTGGTGGGCGGCGTTTGTCAGTTGCCGCACACACGGCACAACTTATTCGTCGAAATCTTCGGCCAGGTTCTTCCAGCCGCGGCTCTTGGCGAAGGCGGCGAATTCCTCCGGCGCTTCCAGCACGATCAGGCGGCTTTCCTGCAAGCCAGGGTCGCTGAGACCGAAATCCGGCCCCTTGTAGCCAACGGCGCGCAGGCGGTCGACAATCTGGCGCAGCAGTACGCTGTCCTTGTGTGCGCCGGGGTCCAGCTGCGCCTTGAAGTCCACGTATACGTCGATGATCCCGTAGCCCTCGTCGAAGATGCGGATCGCCTTGGCGTCGAGGGTACGGCCGGTGCTGTCCTTCACCTGGAAGGCGCCGGACAGTTCAATGTCGGAATCGGTAGTCATGGCCAAAGCATACCACCGCCCCGGCTCAGCCGCCTGGCGCGATCGTGCGCGGCGCGACGCCTTCGCGCGTCATCTTCACCGGACGGATCGTGCCATCCTCGTTGAAATACAGGTGCTCGATGGCCATCTCGCGGTGGTTGCCCTCGTTGTCGCCCAGCGGACGGCGGTGATAGGCGATGTACCAGTCGTCGCTGCCCGGCGCCTGTACCACGGAATGGTGGCCGGCGCCGCGGGCGATCTTGCCGTCCTGTTCCAGGATGGTGCCGATACGCTTGAACGGCCCGGTCGGCGAGCTGCTCATCGCATACGCGACCTTGTAATTCGGCCCGGTCCAGCCGCCTTCCGACCACATGAAGTAATAGATCCCCTTGCGCTTTGCCATGAAGGAGCCTTCCACGTAGTCCGGATCCGGCGTGATCTCCTTGTAGGTGCTGCCGTCGGCAAACGGCAGGACGCTCAGCAAATCGGGAGCCAGCCGCACCACGTTGGCATGCTGCCAGCCGCCGTAGTACATGTAGACCTGACCGTCGTCGTCCTCGAACACCATCTGGTCGATCGGCTGGGCGCCATTGCGGATCTCGCCGATCAGCGGCTTGCCGAGGGCATCCTTGAACGGCCCTTCGGGACGGTCGCTGACCGCGACGCCGATGCCGCCCAGCTGGCCATTGGTCTTGATGTCGTTGGCGCCGAAGAACAGGTAGTACTTGCCCCTGTGCTTGACGGCCGACGGCGCCCACACCGCGTAGGCGGCCCAGGACACGTCGGCGACGTCGAGCACGTGCGGGTGCTTGGTCCAGTGCACCAGGTCGGTCGACGAAAACGCATTCAGGAAGGTCTGCTTCAGGTAGGGCTCCCAGATCAGCTTGGACTGGGCGCGCATCTGCTGTTGCCGGGGCGTGAACCTGGTCGAGCGGTCCGGCGTGCCGAGATCGTCCGAGTAGGTCGGATAGATCCAGTACTGGTCGCCGAACACGCGGATTTCCGGGTCGGCGTACCAGCCCGGCACGATCGGATTGGCGGCATGGGCGCCGATGCCGATGGCGGCCGCCGCAAGGACGAACAAACTGCGCACTGCAAAACGCTTCTTGATCATGGATTTCCTTCAAAGTGGGCCAGCGACGCCCGCAGGCTGACGCTCACCGGAAACACGCGCGTCACCGGACGGCGCATGTCGTAACAAAGATTGAGCAGTTCGGCCACACCACTCTTCGTCATCTCGCGCCACGGAATGTGCACGGAACTCAGGCGCGGCGCCGAATAGGCCGAGGCAGGGGCGTCGTCGTAGCCGATCACCGATACGTCCTGCGGCACACGGACGCCGGCTTCATGGAACCAGGACAGCGCGCCCAGTGCCATCTCGTCGTTGGCGCAAAACAGTGCGCTGAAGCGGCGGCCGGAAGCCATCAGTTCCTGCGCCGCCGCGTAGCCGGCGCCCGAGGAAAAATCGCGCTCGGCCACCCAGAGCGTCCCGGTGTCGATGCCGGCGGATCGCAGCTCGTCCATGAAGCCGCCGATGCGCTCGATGTTGTCGGCCACCGTGGACGGGCCGGCGATCACGGCGATGTCGCGGTGTCCGTGCTCGAGCAGGGCACGCGCCGCCAGCTGGCCACCGAGGCGGTGGTCGACCGCGAAGCACTGGCCGCCGATGCTGTCGAAGCTGTGGTTGAGCGCCACCACGCGGTCGCGCCTGGGGCCGAGCGCGGCCAGGTCGCTATCCTCGAGAGGGCTGGTGAGGACGATCACGCCGTCGCAGCCGCGTTCGAGCAGGAAGCCGACACCCTCCACCGCCTGGCGCCGTCCCTCCTCGCGGCTGACGCCGAAGGCAACCATCATGTGCAGCCCGGCCGCGCGCAACTCCGTGTCGATGACTTGCAGCAGCGAGGTATAAAAGGTGCCTGACAGCAGCGGGATGTAGACGCCGATCATGCGGCTGGTCCCGTACAGCAGCGAGCGCGCCGCGTGCGAGGGCCGGTAACCCAGCGCATCGATCGCCTTCTTCACCCGCTCCAGCTTGGCCTGCGACACCGATCCCTTGCCGCGCACCACGCGCGACGCGGTCCCCAGCCCGACGCCGGCCATGCGGGCTACGTCCTTGATAGTTGACACTCAGCTGTCCCCAGTCGTTGTTGTCCTTATATTTGTGGCCCAAGCATAATATAAGAAGCGCGGCTGTAGAAGCATTTCTGCTTCTGCCGCGAACGACGCTCTGTAAACGACGGGGGTTGATGCTCAGCGCACCGCCGTCTGAATCGCATGCGCCGGGATATCCACCGCCACCTCATTACCATCCACCACCAGGCGATAACGCTGCGCCTGGTCGGTCGAATTCATCACCACCACGGCCAGGCTGCCATCGGCATTGCGGAACGCGGTGGCATTCAGCGTGCTGCGGCTGGTGGCGGCGCTGACGCGGCGGGCCTGCGGCTTGATGTAGCGGGTGAAGTGGCCCATGTAGGCGTAGCTCGGCGTGAAGATCAGCTGGCCGTCGTCGCCCGCGTGCAGCAGCGAGAAGCAGTAGTTGCCGACGTGGTTGGGGCCGCCGCGGGTATCGAGCAGCATGTTCCAGTCGACCCAGCCCGAAGAACCCGCATTCAGGTCGGCCAGGATCTCGCTGCCGTAACGCTCGCCGTTGGCCCAGGACTGGATCTGCGACGCGTCGAACTTCTCGATCGAGGATTCGGTGAGCAGCAGCGGCACATCCGGATACGCTTCATGCACGGCCGCCAGGTTGCGGTGCATCGGCAAGCCCTTGGCCCAGGTCTCGTACCAGTGGTAGCCCACGCCCCAGATGTAAGGACGCGCCTTGGGGTCGGACAGGATGGTGCCGGCGCGCTGAGGCAGCAGATCGCGGTTGTGGTCCCAGACGATAACCTTCTTGTCCTGCAGGCCCGCGGCCTTGAGGGCCGGACCGAGGTGGTCGCCCAGGAAGCGGGTTTCCTCGTCGGCCGTGAAGATCATCGATTCCCAGGTCTGCTTGGCCATCGGCTCGTTCTGGATGGTCAGGCCCCACACCGGGATGCCCGCCCTTTCATAGGCCTTGATGAAGCGGATCACGTACTGCGCCCACAGGTCGCGGTATTGCGGCAGCAGGCTGCCGCCGCCGACCATGCTGCCGTTGGACTTCATCCAGGCCGGCGCGCTCCAGGGCGAAACGAAGGTGCGCATCCTGGTGCCGTACGAGGCGCCTGCGGCCAGCGACTGGCGCATCAGCGGCACGCGATACTGCATGTCGTGCTCAATGCTGAAGGAGTCCAGCGTGCGGTCGCCGTCCTTCACATAGGTGTAGCTGGCGCTGCTGAAGTCGGAGCTGTGGATGGTCGTGCGCAGGACGCTGTAGCCCAGGCCCTGCTTCGGATCGAAGTAGGCCGCCAGGAAGGCCTTCTGCTGGTCCGGCTTCAGCCTGGCATACACCTCGGCGGTGGCGTCGGTGACGGCGCCGCCGAAACCGAACACCTCCTGGAACTGCTTGCGGGTGTCGATGAACACGGCGGTTTCGGTTTCCAGCGGCTGGGTGGCCGCGCGCGGGCTGCCCAGGGTCTGCGGCGCGAAGCGCTGGCTCGATCCTTGCGCCGTCGTATACACCTGCCACTGCGCAGCCGGCGCTGCGATAGCCCCCGTACACAAACCGCCGCCCACCATGGCCGCGCCGCACAACAACTGCATCATCTGCCTTCTTTTCATGTCCGTCTGTCTCCTCTATTTATATCGTCCAGCTTACAGCTTGTAGTTCAGGCCGACCAGCACCTGGCGTCCGTAGGTCGTGTAACGCTCGGGCGCGTAGGCACCGCTGGAGAAGGTGCTGCCCTGGATGGTCTGGTAAGGCGCGTTGTTCAGGTTGTTGGCCTGGACCATGACCGACAGGTTCTTGTACGGGCCTTCCTGGAATTCGTAGCCGATCTGCATGTCGATCTGCTTTTCGGCCAGGATCTCGCTGAAGGCGCGCTGGGCGAACAGGCCGGTGACTTCACCGCGGTATTTCGAGCGATAGCGTTCGCTGACGCGCGCCGAGAAACCGTTCTTTTCATAGAACACGGTCAGGTTGGCGACCACGCCCGACAGGCCTGGCAGCTTTTCCGTGGTGCCCGGACCGTTCGGGTGGATCGAGCTTTGCGTGCCCGAGGCGCTGGCCTGCACGCCGAAGCCGTCCAGGCGCTGCGACAGCATCCCGAACTGCAGCGACGCGGTCAACTCCACCCCGCGCACGAAGCCACCCTGCCCGTTGGCCGGCTGGTTGATGGTGCCGACGCTCTGGATCGGCACGATGGTGCTCGAATTCGGGAAGCCGGTGTAGTCGTACTCGCGCTGCTGGTTATAGATATAGCTCTTCAGGTCCTTGAAGAAGTAAGCGGCCGACACATAACTGCCCTTGCCCAGGTAATGCTCGAGCGAGAGGTCGTAGGAGTTGGCGCGCCACGGTTCCAGGTTCGGATTGCCGCCGCTGCCGTTCCACATGCGGGTGGTCATGTCGACGCCGGCCGAGATCCCGGCGCGCATGTCCGACATGCGCGGCCGCGCCACGGTCCTGGCCGCGCCGAAGCGCAGGTAGGTATCGCCGACGTAGTGGCCGAGGTCGAAGTTCAGGTTCAGGCTCGGCAGGACATCCTTGTACGAGGTGCCGCCGGTGAGGTCGGTGATCACGCCGTTGTTGACGGCCTTGCCCTCGGCTTCCTGGTTCACGTGCACGTACTGCACGCCGGCGTTGCCGCGCACCGGCACTTGGCCGAGCTGGGTGTCGATGCCGAGGCGCAGGTAGCCGAGCGTCTGCTTCTCGGTCACGCCCCAGTCCTGCTGGGCGACGTCGGTATCGAGTGGCATCTTGTCATAGTAGCGGTTCAGGGCCGCGATCGGGTCGAAGCTCAGCACGCCCGGAATGCCGGCCCAGGCCAGCGAGGTGGTCGGCTGGATGATGTTGGCGTCGACCGTAGTCGGCGCGCGCTCGTTCTTGAGGGCGTAGCGCTGCGAGATGTCTTCGTGCGACTTGTCGCGCTTGGAGTAGCTCAGGCCCGCCTGGACGTCGCGGAAGAACCCGTCCAGCTCGCGCTTCACGTTCAGCTTGGCCGCGCCCAGGGTGTCCTCGACCAGCGGGTGGTGCATGGTGGCGTCGTGGCCCCAGCCGCCGACGTCGGTCAGCTTGATGATGCCCGGGTTGGTGTAGTCGACCGAGGGCGTGAAGGTCGGCAGGCCGGCGCCGGTCGGGATCTGGAAGCCGAAGTTGTTATCGGCCGCACCGGTGCCCGCCGGACCGAGGCCGGCATAGGTTTCCGATGTGGTCTCGCGGCGCTTGGCCGAGGAATACGACAGATCGCCGTCGACGGTCCACTTGCTGTCCAGGCGCACATTGGTGTTCCAGCCGGCCGCGGACAGCTTGTCCTTGCGCTGGTTGTAGTCGTTGCGGACGATCGCTTCCAGGTTCACCAGGTTACCGCCGGTGAGCACGCGGGTACCGCCGTAGGTCGATATCTGCGGGTTGGTATAGGTCACGGTGTCGGCCGAATTCCACATCATGCCGCGCATGATTTCCTTCTGGTCGAACTGCGAGTAGTACAGGTCGACGACCGAGCGCACATCGCGGTTCGGCTTGTAGTCGATCACCGCCATCAGGCCGTCGCGCACCTGCTTGCGCGAGGTCGCCGTCACTTCGGCGCCCTTCAATGCGGTCACGTCTTCGTCGCCGGCCGGCAGCTTGTTGTTCTGGCCCCACCACCAGGACTTGTATTCCTTTTGCTGGCCCGGCGAATCCAGGTGGGCATAGCCGATGGCCAGGCCCAGGGTGCGGTTCAGGTATTGGTCGATGTAGGAGATCGAGGCACGGCCGCCGTTGGCCGACCAGCCCGAGTTGATGCTGCCGTTGCCGTTATGCTCGCCGCGCACGTTGACCGCGATCGTGCGTTCGCGCCGGTCTAGCGGACGCACCGCGCGCAGGTCGATGGTGCCGGACAGGCCGGCCGCCGTCATGTTGGCATCCGGCGTTTTATAGACGGTGACCCCGCCCAGCAGCTCGGACGGGTACTGGTCGAATTCGGCGCTGCGGTCGTTGCTGGTGCTGGTCTGCTCGCGGCCATTCAGCAGCGTGACGCCGAAGTCCGGCGCCAGGCCGCGCAGCGAAATCACCTGCGCGCGGCCGGCCACGCGCTGCGCGGTCAGGCCTGGCAAGCGCGCGATCGATTCGGCGATCGAGGAATCCGGCAGCTTGCCGATGTCTTCGGCGGTGATGGCCTCGACGATGGAATCCGACTCCTTCTTGATCGCGATCGAGCTTTCGATACTGCCGCGGATGCCCGTGACGACCACTTTCGAGGCGGTATCCGGGGTGTCTTCCTGTGCCAGGGCGGCGGTGCTCCACAGCAGCATGGCGCAGGCGGCGGCGATCGGGGTGACGGCGAGCGGGTGGCGGTGGATGCCGGCGTGATGGGACATAGCGTATCTCCAGTGGTTTTTATAGTCAGTGAATGGAAACGTTGCCAAATTCGGTTGGAAAGATTGGAAACGTTGCCAAATTGCGGCTCATTATCTTATTGCTTTATTTTCAATGTCAAGACGGGGTGGTGCGTGTGCGCAACAGGTGCAGAGGTCGTGGCATTCAGTTGGTCCAGGTAAAACTAGCCACACTACCCGCCGGCAAGCGATAGCTGAACCCCTGCCCCGCCACCCGCACCGACACCGCTTTCGCCTCGGTCCCGCCATTCGCCACCAGCAGCGCCATCGAGCCGTCCGGGTTGCGGAAAGCCACATTCGGCAGCACGCCCTCTCCTTCGCTGGACGCGATGCGGTACGCGCCCGGCCGCACGAAGCGGCTTGCGTGCGCCAGCGCGTAATACTCGACGTTGCGGGTCACGGCGCCGGTGCGCGAATCGATGGTGACCACGCCGCGGCAATCCTTGCAGCCGCCCAGGTGCGGGCCGCTGTTCTCGTCGAGGGCCAGGTTCCACAGCAGCACGCCGCGCGCCCAGCCGCGGGTGGTGTCGATGATGAGGGTCTTGGTGAAGTACTGCAGGTTCTTGTTCCAGTCCGGGGCCCAGCCGCCGCCCGAGCACTCCGTGAACCAGGTTTCCCTGGACGGGAACAGCGCGTGCAAACGGCCCATCGCGCGCACGTCGCCGCCATAGCAATGCCAGGCGACGCCGCCGACGTATTTCGCCGCCCGCGGATCGGACAGCACGATGGCCGGCGACTCCGGCTCGTCCCAGTTGTGGTCCCAGTCGAAGATCGCGGTGCCCGGGTTGGCGCGTGCCAGCAGCGGGCCGAGGTGAGCGCCGATGAAGGCGGCGCGCTTGGCCGGGTCGACGCGCATGCCGGGATAGTCGGCCGGCTCGAAGTGCGGCTCGTTCTGCAGCGTCAGCGCGGAAATGGTCACGCCCTCCGCCTTCATCGCATCGACGTAGCGGTTCAGGTAGCGCGCAAAGGCATCGAAGGCCCCTGGCTTCAGCGTGCCCTTGACCAGGCTGTCGCCGCTCTTCATCCAGCCCGGCGCGCTCCAGGGCGAGGCCATCACCTTCAGCTGCGGATTGATCGCCAGCGCTGCCTTCACCGTTGGCAGCACCGTGTCGCGCTGTGGCGCGAGGCTGAAGTTGCTTAGTTGCGGATCGGTTTGCCCGGCCGGCATGTCGTCGAAGCTGTAGTGGCTGCGCGAAAAGTCCGAGGCACCGATGGTCAGGCGGGTAAACGACAGGCCGAGGCCATTCGGCGTACTGCGCCCGAACAGTTCCTGCATCAGCGCATCACGCTGCGCCGCCGTCATGCGCTTTTCGATCAGCCAGGCCGAGGCGTCGGTAATGGCGGCGCCGAAGCCGGCGATCTGCTGGTAGCGGGTACCGGGATCGATCTCGATGGTGGCCGCAGGCGTGTCGGCAGGGGCCGCAGCAAACTGCGCATCCGCTTCGCGCGACAGCAGCTTGGCTTGATCGCCGGTAGTGATCCAGGCTTGCACGGCGGTAGAAGCGGCAATGGCACCGGGCGCCAGTGCGAACAATGCGGCGCCAAGCAGCGCCAGCCCGCCGCGACGGCCGGCCGGGGTCGAAATCGACATGGATGTCTCCTGACTGATAGTTATGAATGGCATCCGCTACCGCCCGCCGCGCGATTGGAAACGTTGCCAAATTATTGCCGGCAACTATATCAGCTGCATTTTCAATGTCAACGAGAACACGCATCGACCATGTGGATGGACTATGATGAGGACAGAGAAATTACTAAAATCACATTATTAGCATTTATGAACCAGTTCACCCTGCAGCAAAAATTTTTCCTGCTCCTGCTGAGCCTGATCACACTCGGCTTCTTCTGGATCCTGTTCCCCTATTCCGGCGCCGTGTTCTGGGGCATGGTGTTCGCCATCCTGTTCGAGCCCATGTACCGCTGGCTGCTGCAGAAAAACGGCCACAAGCCGACTCCGGCGGCACTGCTCACCCTGCTGTCGATCGTGGTGATGGTGCTGATCCCGGTGGCGCTGATCACGGCCTCGCTGGTGCAGCAGGCGGCCGGCGTGTACAGCATGATCAGCACCGGCCACATCGACTTCGGCGCCTACTTCCGCCAGATCATCGGCGTGCTGCCCAACTGGGTCATCAGCATCCTGGAACGCTTCGACCTGACCTCGCTGGCGACGCTGCAGCAAAAACTGTCGGCGGCGGCTTCGCAGATCAGCCAGACCGCAGCGCGCCAGGTCATCAACGCCGGCCGCAACACCTTCGACTTCCTGGTCGGCCTGACGGTCATGCTCTACCTGCTGTTCTTCCTGCTGCGCGACGGCCGCGGGCTGGCGGCGCGCATCCGCGCCACAATGCCGCTCAGCCGCAAGTACAAGCAGCGCCTGTTCGACAACTTCACCGCCGTGGTGCGCGCCACCGTCAAGGGCAACGTGCTGGTTGCCCTCGTGCAGGGCGCACTCGGCGGGCTGGCCTTCTGGGTGCTGGGCGTGCAGGCACCGCTGCTGTGGGCGGTGGTGATGGCCTTCCTGTCGCTGTTGCCCGCCGTCGGTGCCGCCATCGTGTGGGCGCCGGTGGCGATCTACTTCCTCGTTACGGGGTCGATCTGGCAAGGCGTCGCCCTGATCGCCTGGGGCGTGGTGGCGATCGGCCTGGTCGACAACGTCCTGCGCCCTATCCTGGTCGGCAAGGACATCAAGATGCCGGACTACCTGGTGCTGATCTCGACCCTCGGCGGCATGGAATTGTTCGGTCTGAACGGCTTCGTGATCGGGCCAATGATCGCGGCGCTGTTCATCGCGGTCTGGGATTTGTTTGCGGCGGCCGAAGAATTTCACCAGGAGTGAGCATGGATACGACAAATGACGATTACATCGCCACCCTGCGCATCCCGGCGGTCGAGGATTACCTGCGGCTGCGCCGTAACGCTGGCCTGACCCCGCGCAGCGCCGCCGCCGCCGAAGCCGGCCTACCGCATACCGCGGTCGGCGTGGTCGTCACCCATGCGGACCGCGCGATCGGCATGGGACGCGTGAACGGCGACGGCCTGTTCTACCAGGTGGTCGACATCGCGGTCGAACCCGAGCACCAGGGCAAGGGCGTCGGCAAGATGATCATGAGCGTCCTGATGCGGGAATTGCGGCGCATCGCGCCGGCCGAAGCCTACGTCAGCCTGATCGCCGACGGCCGCGCCAACGAGCTGTATGCGCAATACGGTTTCGAAGCGACCGCGCCGGCGTCGATCGGCATGGCCCAGTGGCTGAACAAGCCCTAGGCAAGATCACACGGCCGCACGGCTGCCGGCTTTCGGCGAGCGTCCCTTTACCCGTCTGAACGGCGTGGCGCCGACGGCGCTGCGAAACGCTCGGCGAAACTGGTACGCGACATGCCGGCGGTGGCGGCGGGCGCACGCACGGTACAGCGCCGCGCCGGCGCCGCGTACGTCGATGTCGGCGACATCGTGATCCGGCCAAGCGCCCAGGGCTGATAGGCGCACGATGGTGGTTCAAGCGACGTTATGTTGTACTTATGAGACGTCATGTTTGTTGCTTCCGGGATAATTGTTTAGGATCTAACTTTTCCTGGGAGCCGCCACCTTGAACATCAAACTGATCCGCCGGGCCGTCCTGATGGCCATCTACGGCAGCGCAGCGGTCGCCACGCTGCCTTCCGCCTTCGCGCAGAGCGCCGCTTCTGCCGCATCGAGCGCCGACAACAACATGCAAAGCGTCAGCATCGTCGGCTCGCGCCGCGTCGGCAACACCTCGTCCACCGACACCCCGGTCCCGGTCGATTACATCCCGATGACCAAGGTGGCCGAGCAAGGCGGCCAGTTCGACCTGGCGCAATCGCTGGCCAACATCTCGCCCTCGTTCAACTCGACGCGCCAGACCGGTGCCGACGGCGCCGACCTGGTCGACTCCGCCGCCCTGCGCGGCCTCGGTTCGGACCAGACCCTGGTACTGGTCAACGGCAAGCGCCGCCACACCACGGCGCTGGTCAACCTGTTCGGCGCGCGCAACCGCGGCAACACCGGCACCGACATGAACGCCCTGCCCCTGCTGGCGATCAAGGACGTGCAGGTGCTGCGCGACGGCGCCGCCGCCCAGTATGGCTCGGACGCGATCGCCGGCGTGATCAACGTCGAACTGAAAAAGAGCCTGGGCTGCGAATCGGTGCTCGGCTTCGGCGAATACTCGAAACACGACGGCAAGAACTGGCTGGCCTCGGCCTATTGCGGCGTCGCCGTGGCCGACGGCGTGCTCGGCATCACCGGCGAATACTACGACCGCGGCCGCTCCAACCGCGCCGACCCGGACAGCCCGCGCATCATCGGCGATACCAAGAGCAAGAACCAAACCGTTTATATCAATGGCGAATTCCCGCTAGGGCCCGGCAAGTTCTACCTGACCGCCGGCGCCCAGACCCGCGACGCTTCCTCGGCGGCCTTCGGGCGCGGCGGCATCGGCTCGGACGATATCCCCTCGCGCAATTCGGCCGCGATGTACCCGGACGGCTTCGTCCCCTTCATCAACGGCGACATCGACGACCGCTACGCCACCGTCGGCTACCGCACCCGCTTCGGCGAATGGGCCGGCGACTTTTCGCAGACCTACGGCTACAACCGCATGCGCTACACCATCGCGCATACGCTCAACGCTTCGATCGCCAACCAGGACTTCCTGAACGGCGGCCAGGGCATCAGCCCTTCGCAATTCGATGCCGGCGGCTTCTCGTTCCGCCAGCTGACCACCAACGCCGATTTCAGCCGCTACTACGGCGACATCCTGGGCGGCCTGAACGCCGCCTTTGGCTTCGAATACCGCGCCGAAAACTATAAAATCTTCGCCGGCGAACCGGGCTCCTATAGCGACGCCGACGGCCTCGGTGCCGGCGGCAATGCCGGCAGCCAGGGCTTCCCGGGCTTCCAGCCGGGCGACGCCACCAGCCGCAAGCGCCACAGCAGCGCCGCCTACCTCGACTTCGAAGCCGACCTGACCGAACGCACCAAGCTGCAAGCCGCCGTGCGCCACGAGCGCTACTCCGACTTCGGCTCGACCACCACCGGCAAGCTGGCCGGCTCGTTCAAGGCCGCGCAAAACGTGCTGCTGCGCGCTTCCGCCAGCACCGGCTTCCGCGCACCGTCGCTGCAGCAGGTGTACTTCTCGTCGACCTTCACCGACTTCATCGGCGGCGTGCCGATGGACGTGGTGCTGGCGCCGAACGGCGGCGCCGTCGCCAACGCGGCCGGCATCCCGAAACTGCGTGAAGAAAAATCGAAGAGCTACACGCTGGGCGCGACCTGGACCCCGACCCCGTCGATCTCGGTGACGGCCGACCTGTACGACATCGACATCGATGGCCGCATCGTGCTGTCGGGCCGCTTCGACGCCGACAACTACCCGGCGCTGGGCGCTGCGCTGCAGTCGCTCGGCGTGGGCCAGGCCCAGTTCTTCGTCAACTCGGTCGACACCCGCACCCGCGGCCTCGACCTGACCGCCTCGCACCGCACCGCCCTGGGCAGCGGCCGCCTTACCACCTTCCTGGCCATGAACTTCAGCAAGACCGAAGTCCAGGACGTCCACGCGCCGGCTGCGCTGGCCGGTTACGAAGACGTGCTGCTGTCCGAGCGCGAGCGCCTGTTCATCGAACAGGGCGGCCCGCGCCGCAAGGCCACGCTGGACTTCGACTACGTCCAGGGCAAGCTGGAAACCGACTTCCGCATCGTGCATTACGGCCCGCAGGTCCTGGGCACCTTCTCCGGTCCGCCGGTGCCGAACCAGCACTACGAGGCCAAGACCTCGGCCGACCTGGCCTTCACCTGGTCTTTCACCGAGAAGACCAAGCTGACCGTGGGCGGCACCAACATCTTCAACGTGCATCCGACCCAGCAGAATCCGGACGAGACCGACAACGGCTTCAAGTATGAAAGCCTGCAGTTCGGCCTGAACGGCGCGGCGTATTTCGCGCGCCTGTCGCACAAGTTCTGATTCTTGTGTCGCTGGCTGTTACCTGCATATTCAACTATGCTGGTAACAGCCTGACAACTGCGTGATAAGGGGAGACGGTCATGATTCTGCGGGAATGGCGGGCTGGAGAAAGTGACGCATTTCGAGTTGCCGGCTAACCGCTTACCGCCTGTCGGCTAACACTGAAGACAAGAGGTTTATTCCATATTGTTGCCACCATGACGCCGATTTTTTTCGCCGATGCCCCTGCTTTCCGCGCATGGCTCGACACACACGCCGCCACGTCCACTGAGTTGCTGGTTGGCTTTCACAAGGTCGGCTCGGGCCAGCCCTGCATGAGCTGGTCCGAATCGGTCGACGAAGCCCTATGCCATGGCTGGATCGACGGTCGCCGCAAGCGCATCGACAACGAGACGTACTCTATTCGCTTCACCCCGCGCAAGCCCTCCTCGATCTGGAGCCTCGTCAACATCGCCAAGATGGACAAGCTGCGCGCCGAGGGAAAAATGCAACCGGCGGGTGAGGCTTGCTTTGCGCTGCGCCTCGAGGCGAAGTCCGGCATTTATGCGCACGAGCGGAGCGACGTGCCCGAACTACTTGATGCCGAGCGCGAACGCTTCCAGGAGAACGCTCGAGCCTGGGGCTACTTCCAGGCTGCACCGCCTGGCTATCGCAAAGTCATTCTCCACTGGATCACCAATGCGAAGCGGGAGGAGACGCGCAGCAAACGCCTTGCGCAGTTGATGCAGGCCTGTGCGGCGGGCGAGCGACTCAATTGAACGATTTGGCCTGAGCCAGAAGTTTCGTAGCCATGAAAGCAAAAATGCTATGGCTGCCTTTCGACAGGCGCATTGCCGAATCGAGCTATCAAACCGATAACTCTTGCGTTGTCCTTGCTCCGCCAGATCTCTTTGAGGGTTTGGAGCACGAACCCGTTCGCTGCAATAGTGGTCCTGCAAACTATGCTGAGCACTTGATCGTCGGGGGCGGGCTTCCGGTACAGGAGTCCATAGCAGAGCTGTTTGTCCCCGATGTACCAGCCTCGAGGCGTGAGGTGATAGCAGATCGATTCGCGGTAAGGAAACATGGGGATACTGTCCAGGTGAAGCTTGGCTACGACCAACCTGTAGTACCTGGCTGGGGGAAAGAGTGTACGCTGTTCGGTTGCCACGGCCGTTCGCCAATGCTCTGCTCACGCGTGGGTTGACGCAGCAAATAAAGGGATTGCTTATGACAAATTTTCCCCATTACTGCTGGCGCTTCCTTTCTTCTTTCTTTATTTTCTTTGCTTCCTTCTTTTCTTTCATACTCTTTGCGGGTTCTTTCTTAGTCGACTTTTTAGCGTCCTGGTTTTTGCTCACAATTTACTCCAATCATTATTTGATATTAATCACAAAGTTTCGAAACGGATACGAAGTGCCAAGTGCAGAATGGCTGGCCAAGCAGCACAATTGATGAGCTCTTGCCTTCTACGAGTGGGAGCGCCGAAATTTGAAATCGCTGGTAAATATTTTTATCACAGTCTCGATCTTGTATGGCTTCGGAGTGAACATGTAAAACGCATCATGCATGACCAATATTTCCGGCGGAGTAAAACCGGAAGTAAGGATTATTTTCACTTCAGGATAACGATCCTTAATCGTCATGGCCATCTGCAAGCCATTCATTCTGGGCATCATAATGTCTGAGAAGACAGCATTGATTTCACTGTCCTGCCCGATAGCCCGCAATCCTTCCTCGGCTGAATAGGCAACCCGGTTTGCGACTGCATAGGCACTCAACAACTCTCCAGCGAGATCAGCCAAGTCCCGCTCATCGTCAACCACGAGGACTTTCAGCGTACAAGAGGCATCAACCTGGGACAGGTATCTTCCACTCTCTAATGAGTCGGTACTCATGCCGTTTGACAAACTGCATCATCGTTGATGTTGGCTACGAGATCGGATGAACGAAATCCAGCAGGAAGGCGAGGCATGGTCACGATAAATGTCCTGCCGTCGGATGCATTCGACATAACTTTGATCTCCGTTTGCGCGCTCGTGTTCAGATTGCAACGTTCTCAAGTCTGCCGCGAAAGCGTGCAACATTTGACGAGCATGCTCACGGAGTTCTCTGTCGTCCATCGTCAAAGCCGGTGGCTCGATCGTTCTCGCGAAATCTTCCCAAGCTTGCAGAATTGGCTCTACATTGTTGTCCAAAACAGCTCAAGCCATGCACTATTTGAACTTTAATCTTACTGCTTAGCGAAATTCGCTTATATGCAGCAAGCCATGGTAACAGCTATTTCAGTTAATTTATTTTTCTTTTAAAATCTCTGTAAATTGGATTTAAATGCGAGTTCCGATCAACGCTTGCATTAAAGCGTATATAATATTCGCGCAAATTTTCTTAAATAAATGGGGAAATTATATTTCCCCTACAAATCAGAGCTTTTTTTTCGCTAACGTGTATTTTTGACAGTAAATTATTTCATCCAGACTAGATTTGAATAGCTTCCTAGGGGCAATTTTCGATGCCGATGGCCGATTGACAAGCACTGCGGTATCAATGTGCTTGATCTATGTGTGAACAAAGAGCCGGTCCGAGGAAGTACGGAACTATATGCTCGACGGTATCTGGCCGATTTCGGCGTTGCAACGCCGGCCGATGCCGCCTCGATGAGAGAACAGGTTTGCCGAGCATTCAGGTAGACCAGCGTTTCGGCCGCTGCCAGCACCGATATCGCCGCCATATATGCGGACCGACGAGTTCGTTGGCGTGAAACTGCGCAGTTCGATGTAGCCGATGTGGCCGCGAAGGCCTTCGATCTTTCGATCCCGTAGCCTGTGTGCACGGCGCCATTGACGCGCTGTGGGCAGCGATCTGCTACCGCATGCTCGTTTCGGCCGCCTCGATCGACGAGGCTTTTGTCGCGACACATGCCGACATTGTGCCGCGGGGGCTTGAGGTGGGACCCCGGCGACTGGAACAATGATGCTCGCGTCGAGCAAACGATCAGCATGGCACCGTCATGGGCTATTTATTGCAATTTGAAAATCAAGCTGAGGTATAGTCTTGTAAATACATTTGATTAAAGCCCCCGTGAAACTTCGACTTCCTTTTTTCGCCTGGCTCATTCTCGTTTTCTTCATCACCAACCTGGTGCACGAATCGGCGCACTGGCTGATCGGCGCGGCACTGGGTTTCGATATGCGATTCGGCCTGAATGCCGTGTCCTATCTGTCGCCGACCCAGCCCTGGCAACGCGCCCTGGCAGACATTGCCGGTCCAATCATCACGATCGCCCAAGCCGTGGTTGCATACATACTGGTGATGCGACAGGCGTCCTTGAATATATATGCCTTCCTTTATGCAGCATTTTTCATGCGCCTGGTAGCGGGCCTGGTGAGCGTCATGCATCCGAACGATGAAGCGCGGGTAAGCATGTTTCTTGGGCTCGGCAAATGGACCCTGCCGGCAATGGTGGCAGTCGGCCTGCTCGTTCTGGTCCTCAAGGCAAGCAGACGCCTGCAGCTCAAGTGGAAAGATCAACTGGCAAGCTATGCTGTCGCATCGATCGCCGTATCGGTTATTGTCGGCCTCGACAGGATCCTGCGCTGATGGCGCAGCACACGCCCTTGCAGGCCTGAACGCTGACTGAATCGTGAGTCACTTCGGCAACAGGCTTTACTGCGCACGCGCCTCACTTTGAATCGGCCGCCCCTGTCGGTTCGGCCGCTGCTCCGGTATCATTCGGGGATGAATCAGATTTCTTTCCAGCCGTTTGTCATTGGCGTCGCAGGCGGAAGCGGCAGTGGCAAGTCAACGGTGACCCAGCAAGTCCTGGCGTCCTTCGGCACCGAAATGGTGTCCGTCGTCATGCAGGACGACTACTACCGCGACCAGACCGACCTCACGCTTGAAGAACGCCGCAAGCAGAACTACGACCATCCGCAGGCCTTCGACTGGCCGCTGCTGGTCCAGCACGTGCACGCCTTGCGCAATGGCGAAACGATCCAGATGCCGGAATACGACTTCACGATCAGCAACCGCTCCGGCAAGACCATTCCGGTCAAGCCGGCCCCGGTGATCGTGATCGAAGGCCTGTTTGCCTTGTATGACGCCGACTTGCGCAAGCTGATGTCGCTGAAGATTTTCGTCGACACCGCCGCCGACGTGCGCTTCATCCGCCGCCTGCAACGGGATATCGCCGAGCGCGGACGCACCACGGAGAGCATCGTCAGCCAGTACATGGACACGGTGCGTCCGATGCACAAGCAATTCATCGAACCGACCAAGCGCTACGCCGACGTCATCTTGCCGCACGGCGCGAATGGCCCGGCCGTCGACGTCATCACCACCAAGGTGGCGAGTGTGATCGGCCAGCTGCAGCGCGGCTGATTGCAGCGGCCCTGATCGGCCGCTTACCCGACAACTGCCATCGCTGACATTGGTCGCGCGGCTTGCGTATCGCTGTTGCGCGCGTCCGCCGCCGCCCCATCGAAGCGATACGTCGCCGCATCCAGCAGCTCCCAGGCCCCATCCCCCATCAGGTGCAGCACATGGGTATGGTGGCGCAACACCGCCGGCCGGTGCGCGATGCTGATCAGCGTCGTGCCGCTGGCGCGCAGGCTGCCGTAGAGCGCCGCTTCGTTGGTGCTGTCGAGCGCACTGGTGGCCTCATCAAGAATCACGATGTCGGGCGCATGCACCAGCACGCGGCCGAAGGCCAGGCGCTGCTGCTCGCCGACCGACAGCAGCTTGTCCCAATCGCGCACGGCATCCAGGCCGCCCACCCGCTCGGCCAGGCGCGGCAGGTGCACCTGCTCCAGGATCGCCAACAGCTGCGTGTCGCTCAGCGACGACGCGCTGCTCGGGTAGATCAGCTGGCTACGCAGCGTGCCCGATTGCAGGTAAGGCTGCTGCGGCAGGAAGAAGAAGTCTTCCAGGGGCGGATGCTGGATCGCACCGCTGCCCGTGTGCCACAAGCCCGCGATGGCACGCAACAGCGAGCTTTTGCCGCAGCCGCTGTCGCCGGTGATCAAGAGCGCATCGCCCGGCTTCAACGTCAGGCTCAGTTCCTTGATCAGTACCCGCGTCGATTGCGGCGGATGGAGGGTCACCGCTTCCAGCGCCAGATGTGCGCCCTGGCGCCGCTGGATGCGCAGCGCTTCCGGGTCGACGGTCGCGGGCGACGGCGCGGCATCGTCCAGCACCAGCCGGGACAAGGCCTGCAGGCGGTCGATGCCGGCGATGAAGCGGCTCAGGCTTTCGAAGTTATCGACGATCACACCCACCGCGCCCAGCACCGCAGTGAATGCGCCGGCCGCCTGGATCGCGCGCCCCACTTCCAGCTCGCCCGACAGCACGCCGCCGGCCAGGATCACGCCCGGCAACACCAGGGTCAATTGGCTGAAGGTGCGCTGGAACAGGTTCAAATCGCGCTGCTTCTTGATCAGGCGGCCGAAGTTGTGGATGACCTTGTCAAGCTTGACATTGATGCGCGACCGCTCCTGCTCTTCGCCGCGGTAAAAAGCAATCGATTCGGCGTTTTCGCGCATGCGGATCAGGCTGAAGCGGAAATCCGCCTCGCGCCGCAACTGCCAGAAATTCAGGTGAATCAGCGGATTGCCGAAGATGTAGAGGGCGACCACGGTACCCGTCAGCGCATACGCGGCCAACACGCCGACCAGCAGATGCGAGATCGACCACAGCACGGTGCTGAAAGCCACCAGCTGCATGCCCGAGCCGATGAAGATCAGCAGGAAGTGGATCGAGCGTCCGGTGAAGGTGTTGATGTCTTCGCTGATGCGCTGGTCCGGGTTGTCGATTTCCTTGTCGGTACCAAGCTCATAGTACTTGCGCCCTTTCAGGTAGCCATCCAGGAAGCGGTTGGTGAGCCAGCGCCGCCACTGGTTGGCGAACAGATCGCGCATGTAGTAATAGAAGGCATAGACCGGGACCGCGAAGGCCAGCGTCAGCAGGCAGGCGCGCACTGAGGTCCAGAAGCGGTTGCCGTTCTTCGCCGCCAGCGCCGAGGTCATCTCGCCGGCCTGGTCGTTCAGCATGACCGCCAGCTTGGTCTCGACCAGCATCAGGACGATAAGCAGCAGGAGCAGCCACCAGGCCTTTTTCTTTTCTTCGCCCAGCCAGTAGGGTTTCGCCACATCGATGAATTGCTTCCAGGCGTTGACGGACAGGAGCGCGGTGCGGCGTTTCCTGGGCGGCGCAGCCGGATCCTCATGGTGCACGGTGTTGGAAGTGGCAGAGGTAGGCGCGGTCATATGTCGGCATGCAAGGGTGAATCACGGCTTGAGCATACGGCCGGGGGCAAAAGCGTTCAGTGCGGAAACATACATAAGGCGCCATGGCACTGCAGTACGCAAACTTGCAGGCATCATTACGCGGCAGCAGCCTGCGCCAGTTCCGGCGCCAGTTTTGCCACGAAATCCGCCATTGTTTCTTCACGCAGGTCGACTGCTTTGGTGCCACCACCGGCAACGAAGGTCACGTCGGTGATGCCAGCCACACGCAAGATAAGACGCAGGTATTGGCTGGCGATGTCCCGGTCGCGGATAGGCGATCCCTCCTGGTAGCTCCCGCTTGATGCGATCAGTAGCGTCGCTTTTTTAACCCTCACCAGACCCTTGCCATCATGGCCAAGCGTCAAGGACTGGGGCGAAAAGCCGGATACCTATCGCCTGCTCGACAAGCTGCCCGCCGCCATCGCCCTGGCCCGCGCACGCGGCCACGCCCAGCGCCTGTGGGGAGAGCTCACGCCGCGAACGCGAGGTGGCGCGCCTGGTCGGCCTTGGCCAGCCCAACAAGAGTATCGCCCGGATCCTGGTGCCACCCTGCGGCCCGGCTTCGGTGGAAACGCACGGGGCAAATATCTTCAGCAAGCTGCAATGCTCGAACGACAACGGCCTCGGGCGATGGCTGGCCGCACATCCATGGCTGGATTAGCGGCGCACGAGGGAATTGACAATAAATCACAACATGTCAGCCCGTGAGTTCGGCCGACAAGGCCGCTTGGGGTCGGTTCTGGCCGCTCGTGACACTCTGTGAATTTCCCGCTTGGGTAACCTGCTATGCTGGGCTGGAGGGCCGGGATCGGCCAACAGCCGTCGCAGCAAATTGTTGTGTGTAACCCGACTGGTCAGCGCCGCGCGAGCGGCCGAGTATCATCGGACACTCCACAAGCCGTATTTGGTTCCCATGACTGGTTAACGCACACATGTTCCAGTTCACCCCATCCAGAACCCAGTTCGCCACAATTTCTTTTTCGTCACGTATTCCATGCGGTATCGTTGCCGTCAGTCTTCATCTGATGGGGGTGCTGTGAAAAGAAGAAGTTTCCTGTCCTCGTTGGCCATGACAGTGGCAAGCACGTTACCATCGATAGAACCGGCATGCGCTGCTGGCGGTGCGACGATGTTGTATTACCGGCGCGTACGGCCCGCGGATCCTGCGTGGCCGAGTGCTACAAGCTGGGCAAAGCTGAACGAGACGGTCGGCGGCAGCCTGATAAAGGTTCACGCGTTGTTCCAAGGATGTCAGACCGGTCGAGAGAACACTCGATGTCTCGATGCGCAGAAAAATATCGGTAATCCTTACTGGATAGGCGATCAGCCGGGCGGTACCGAGAACTCGGGATGGCTCGACGCATGGACGCCCGCGCCAAGCACCTATGCCATCAAGGCGCGCAATGCCGGCGACGTCGCGGCCGCCGTCGATTTTGCCCGGGACAACCGGCTGCGCCTGGTAGTTAAGGGGGGCGGCCACAGCTACCTGGGGACGTCGAACGCGGCCGATTCCCTGCTGATCTGGACGCGCGCAATGAACCAGGTGACGCTGCACGATGCGTTCGTCGGCGAGGGCTGCGCAGGCCATGTTGCGCCCATGCCAGCCGTCAGCGCAGGCGCAGGCGCCATGTGGATGGACCTTTACCACGCGGTGACGACCGAAGGCGGGCGTTACGTCCAGGGCGGAAGCTGCACGACCGTCGGCGTCGCCGGTCTGGTGCAAAGCGGCGGCTTCAACTCGTTTTCAAAAGGTTTTGGCACTGCGGCGGCTGGACTGCTCGAAGCGGAAGTCGTCACCGCCGATGGTCGCACGCGCGTCGTCAACGAATGCCAAGATCCTGACCTGTTCTGGGCCCTCAAGGGGGGCGGTGGCGGCACCTTTGGCGTCGTCACCAGGGTCACCTTGCGCACGCACGACCTGCCGCGCTTCTTCGGCGCCGCATGGGGGAAAGTCAAGGCACGATCGGATCAAGCGTTCGCCCGCTTGATCGCCCGCTTTATCGCGTTCTACGAAGAGAGACTGTTCAATCCGCATTGGGGCGAGCACGTGCATTTCACGCCGGACAACACCTTGGAAATCGACATGATCAGCCAAGGCCTCACACCGGAACAGGCACTCGCTGCATGGCAGCCCTTCTTCGACTGGCTGAAAGCGTCGCACAGCGAATTCGATGTGGACTCTTCCGGCGCCTGGGCATGGCACGCACGGGCTTATTGGGATCCGAACAAGCGGTCCTCGGAATTCTTCAGGGATACGCGTGCAGGCGCGCCTCGGCACCATGTCTGGGGAAAGGGAGACCAGGGCGAGGTCGGCGTTTTTCTGCATGGCTATGACTCGCTTTGGCTGCCGGCCTCCTTGTTGCAAAAGGAACGCCAGTCATCCCTTTCCAATGCGCTGTTCGCAGCAAGCCGGCATCAGATGGTGCGACTCCACATCGGCAAAGGCTTGGCGGGCGCATCCCCCGAAATCCGTGCCGCAGCGCTGCAAACCGCCATGAATCCTGCCGTCGTGGATGCTTTTACGCTCGTGATTATCGCGGCGGGAGAACAGCCGCCGGCCTATTCGGGCTACCCTCGCCCTGCCATTAATCTGGCTGCCGCGCGCAAGACCGCGCGTGACATCAATCTGGCTGCCGCCGAGCTGCGAAAGATCGCGCCGGAGTCTGGTTCGTATGTTTCGGAAAGCAACTACTTCAACCGCGACTGGCAACAGGAATATTGGGGGCAAAATTACTCGAAACTGCGTAGCATAAAATCAAAATACGATGCCGGAGGCTTGTTTTTTGTCCATAATGGTGTTGGCAGCGAGGACTGGAGTGCCGATGGTTTTACACGCATTCTGTGATCGGATATTAGTTTCTCCTGCACGTTCCGGGATAAGCATTCAGTGGCGGCAACCGTCGTAAACGTACTTCCGCTTTGGGTCGATTGTGGACGTATTGTAGCGTACGCTTTCGACCTATTGTGTTGAAAAAGTCACCCGGCAACTTTTGCGAGCAAATTTCGGTGATGTCGACAGTCCAACCGATCTACGATCGGGCCATGGTGAACGTTCTGGACAGTCGAGTTACCGATCTTTCGTTGCTAGTAGGAACTAGCCCCGAGTTTTTCAACACAATAGACCCATAGCGGACCTCAATAAGCGCAATTTCGAAGCGGTCACTACCAAGTCAGTGAACTTCTTTAAGACCACGTTTTCGCAATGCAAGGTTTAACGCTTCAGGCATCCAGGGCCTGTTCTCAATAAACCCCTGTATTAACGCTTGTTGGGCGACAGGTGAAGCCAATGCGCTACTGTATTTGCGATAGATAGGATCTTCTAAAAGCTGCTCTAGCTTTGCCAAATCGGCATCAGAGAATGAGCTCAGCAATTTTTCGTGAGCTAAAAACATCGGATTCCCGCGCTGAATCATACCTGTAGTCATCATATCGTTCACCTCATCCATTATTTCGCTCAATTGTGCTTCGGTGAGGCTTGGATTGGTCTGACGTACAAATTGCAGAGTAGATGCTGCTGCAGGAAGATCCTCCGCGCGCATGGCAGCACCCAGTTGCGATTTCACCATCCGGCCAATTCTGGCTTCACGGTCCCGGTTGTCAGAAGCCGCACAATGGGGGAGTTGACCTACGAACAACAGAGCGACGACGAAAGCACTAACTAAGACGCGAGATGGTTTCATAGGAGTTTTAATGTTGATTAATTGCAACATTTTATCAAACGCCTGCACCTGAATTAGTTTTTTTTGACAAGTGTTGTATGTCCGCTTTTGGCCCAGGCTGTGTAAAAACGTACCGTCGTGTAAACGGACGTAGCTCGGTAAACGTTAAGCCAGGGCGGTCTCAAGAAGCAACTGCAACACGGTGTTAATGGATCGAATCGGCCTGCAATTGTAGTCGAGCCATGTGTTCGGTATAAACAGCGAGCGGCGTTTTCCAACCAAGCGTTTCTCGAGGGCGGGTATTGAGCGAGAGCGCAATAGCGTCGAGGTC
>Ga0265780_10000873_pt1 | contig 44494 bp, 25 predicted proteins | sample P1T30metagenome_FD_192432 | JGI IMG/M metagenome (GOLD analysis project Ga0265780, IMG submission 192432) | Plant litter microbial communities from East Loma Ridge, Irvine, California - P1 T30 | ecosystem: Environmental > Terrestrial > Plant litter > Unclassified | place: USA: California...
CGACCTGCGCCTGCAGCACGGCGACGACCTGGTCCTGGTCGCCCGGCTGGTGCGCCTGCGCCTGTTGCGCGACCTGCGACAGGCTGTCGTGCAACTCCTGGCCCTGCGCCATACGCGCTAGCGTCTCCGTCATGTCGGTGATATGGGCGCGGGCGTTCGGCCGCGCTTCGGTGCTGAGCAACAGGCCCTGCTGCGCGCGCACCGCGCCGTGGCCGTCGGTGCGCAGCTCGAAGCCCTGGCCGCGCGCGCCCTTGCGTCCGGCATTGTCTTCGATGCGGTTGATATGGCCGAGGCTGAGCTGGCTGGCGAGATGGTCGCTCTTGAGCTGCGCCTGGATCTGCCCCTGTGTGTCATCCAGCACAAGATGGTTGCTGCGTCCGCCGGGCGCGTTGCCGCCCTCGGCGGTCAGCTCCCGGCTTCTGAACCCCGTCAGCGCCCGCTGTTCGGGCAGCTTCCACGGCGGCATGTAGCTCTGGTTGTACACGGAGCCCGTCACGATCGGATGGTCGGGATTGCCGTCGAGCCATTGCACGATCACTTCCGATCCGACCCGCGGATGGCTGGTCAAACCCTTCTCGGCGCCGGCCCAGTTGCTGCTTACCCGTACCCAGCAGCTACCGCTTTCTTCCCGGTCCCAGTGAAACTTGACCTGGATGCGCCCGTACTGGTCCACGTTCAGGCTGCCCTGGCCTTCTGGGCCGACCACGGTGGCGGTCTGCAGCGCCAGCAGTCTGGAATCGGTGCTGTTGAAGCCGCGTCCTGGACGCCAGGGCACGGCCTTGCCCTGGCAGAGCAGGCGGTTCTTGTACTCGGCGAGCGCACCCTTGCCTTGCAGGTAATTGTTGCTGGCTTCGTGATGCACTTCCAGGATCAGGAATTCGCTGTCTTCGCTTTCGCTGAAATGGTCGAGGAGCTTGAACCATCTGCCAGCCGCGACTTGCCGGTTGTTGCCCTGGGCTTCGTAGATCTTGCCGCGGGCTTCGATTTCTTCCATGCGCAAGCGCGCAAGTTGGTCGGCGCCCGACTGGTCCTTGAAGCCGTAATGGCCTTCGTAGCTGTGCACCTCCAGCTGCGGAATGTCGCCCTGCTGGTTAATGGTGACCATATCCGCATGTGCCGGGCGCGGCTTCTTGAAGTCGAAGCCGCTCACCGCCGCTTGTCCGGACGCCCACCGGCGCATCGGGCTCCAGTGGTCGATCGCGTTCTCTTCGGCCGCGCCACCAGCGCCATGGAAGCGGATGCCGGGCGAAGGCCCGTCGATCGGTGCCGAGGTGCGCGTGTCGTCGCGGACCATTAGCATGTGATCTTCGTTGGTATGCTCGTACCAATAGCTGTAGCCCGCCGCTTCCCAGCGCCGGCACAGGTAGTTGTGGTCGGTCTCGTCCCATTGCGTGGCCATCGTGAACTGCGGCTGTTCGCCGGCGACTTTCCAATCCCACGCAGGCAGGCTGCCGTAGTCGGCGAAGATCGTCTCGGTCTGTTCGCTCAGGCTTTGCGCATGGAACAACCGGTTGTTCCGGCGCAGGCGTGTGTACGCCAGCCATGGCTTCAAGAAGGCTTCATAGAAGGCCACGCCGCCGTCCGTCCTGACCAGCTTGAACGAAGCGACATAACCGGTGAATGGACGCAGGCTACCGTCGTCCTGTACCAGCGAGACGCATAGCAACCTGCCATGCATTGCTTCGAGCTCTATCCCCGCATCGTCGCTCAGCAGTTCCACCTTGAACTCGAAGTCGCGCGACAGGTATTCGGTGCCTTCGAACCGATTCACCATCAGCATGGCTTGCGGGCCGTCGCTCCTCGGGAACGACAAGCGCAACACGCGGGTGCTTTGATGGGCGTCCAGCAGTGCTTGGAGGTCAGTCATCGTTTTGCTCACCAGTTGAGCTGGGCATTGTTGACTTCGAGGTGCGCGAAGTGGCTGTTAGAGCGCGTCTGAACTTGCGACGAATTTATTGACTGTAGTCATCAAATTGCGATTGGCCAGTGACAAAACGCAAGTCCTGCTCGACCGGCTGTTGCACGATGCCCACATCGTGCCGATGGCCGTTAAACTCTTTCGCGGGAAGCACCAGCGACAGGCCGGCGTTGCAGAGGAAACGATGTTGTAGAGACTGGGTGAACACGGACAGTGTTCAGCGATGGTGCGTATCAGTTTTCAATGGCTGGCACGATGAAATCTGTATCAGTTTTCGATCGCCGTTGTAACCAGGCTTGAGCTGGTGCTAATAACGCCAACCCCACGCAAAGGCCGGTTTTGACGGCATCGAAAGTATCGTCGGATTGGCGTTGGCAAGCGTGCCGTCGGCGTATATGCCTCCCGGACCAGCGCTGGATCTGCTCAACCTCAAAGACGTGGCTCTGCCACATGGTTTAATGGACAAGTATTTCACGAGAATTTTCTCGTGCCCTTCTTGATGAAGGCGTAGCGGTCGTAACCCGCATGGTGCGTCGCAATGTCGCACGAAATTGTCCGCCGAAAGGCGCATGTCCGGTTCTTAGGGGGCGAGGTGGTGGAAACACCATCCTGCTACCGGCTATTGAGTTTTCTTGAGCAAACGTTGCAGACTGATTAAGTCTGCGACAGGTAATAGAGACACTTCATCTCGTCCTTCAGGATGTACCAGCATCCTCGTCCTTATCTTCAGCGTCGGTAACGCGCGTCTGTCGTTACCTCTATTGATCCTCCAAGTGGCAGCGTTCGGCTAGCGATGGCTTTCACGTGTACGGTTCGACACCGTCACGTGGCAAGTCGCCGCCAGCCTGGCGTTCGCCGCCAGGTCGCGGGGGCGCGTCCTGCATCCCCGCATTGGCATGTATCGGCGCTACCCGGCGTCGGTGATGCCTGTCCCGGCGAAGCCGTCAGCACGCAGGCAAGCGTGCGCTGTGGGTACCGTTCGACACGGTCCCGCGGCGCTCGCACGTCTGCGCGTGCGGTTTTGCCACCAGTGCTGTTGCTCCCGTTGCCGTCGGCACGGGGCACCAGCGGCCTTGAGTCTCCCTCCTTAACACCTGTGCAGCGTGTACCGCGTCGTCACTAGCGGCGCGACTGCTAGTGACGACGCGGATTAGGCGGTTTTTCCCTGCGCAGCTCGCTACGGCGTCGGTGTGATGGACGGGATGGGAGCGTGTGACGAGGGCCTGCCCTCGCTGATCCTGCAGCCAAGGCTGCTTTTCCAAACGAGTACGAGGTACTCCCCGTAGGCCCCGGGTGACTGGCCTGCGTCCGCCATGGCGGGCAACAGCTCGTGCACGAGGTGCACTCCGCTTGGAACCGCGGGTTACCTGATTCCTGTCGCTTCGGCGGCCGACACGCGCATGGTGATGTGCCCCTTTGAAGACTGGGTCAACTCTTCAGCCGTTGCGATTGGTCCCCAGAGGCCGCGCAACGGCTCCCAAACCAAACGCACATGGGGGCGGGGAAAGAAGCAAGACAACCTCATGGACGGGGAGTGGTGTCCCCGCGGCCATTTAGACCTGCTACCGCTGCGGCAGTGGTGGGCGGCCAAAAACACTTACCTGAAAACTCATACACCGCGCAGCAAAACGAAATAAACCATTAATTAATTGAGGAGCGAGCAATGCGTAATTTGGCTTATCAGATCAAGCAGATATACGGCCACACCAAGAGTGGGTCGTATTCATCGCAGGCGTCTCGACGCCGCAAGTGTTCGATCATTGCGAGGGATATTGAAGCGTGCGGATATCGAAATCTCGATATTCAAAACCTCAAGCCCAAGCATATCGAGGCCTTGGTAGCGGCTTGGAAGGAGAGGGGGCTCGCTATCGGGACCATCAAAAACCTGATGATCGAGCTGCGTCGTATAGCGGAATATATCGGCAAGGAGAATATCGTGAAGCGCACAAATCGAGAATACGGCATCGATGATCGCACGTATGTCACCAATGTGTCCAAGGCTAATAAGGTCACGGATAAGCAGCTGTCGTGTGTGACTGATCCATATACCAAAGCGTCGCTGCGTCTTCAGCGCGAATTCGGATTGCGGCGCGAAGAAAGCATCAAAATCCATCCTGAGGGGGCAGACCTGGGCTATCGACTGCGGTTGAAGGACTCCTGGACGAAAGGGGGGAAATATCGCGAGGTACCAATAATTTCCTCAGGGCAACGCAAAGCGCTTGACGACGCCGAAGCTCTGGCCGGCAAGGGGAGTCTGATCCCGGAAGGGATGCGCTACAAGGATCAACTCGAGCGCTTCAAGAGTCAATGTGACCGCGCCGGGATCATGCACGTACATGGCCAGCGCCACCGCTATGCCCAGCTGCGGTTCGAGGAACTCGCCGGCTGGAAGGCGCCGGCCTGCGGTGGCCCCGCCTCGAAGCAATTGACGCCCGAGCAGAGGGCGCGCGATCGGGCAGTGCGGTTGCTGATCTCTAAGGAGCTCGGGCACGAGCGCGAACAGATCGCTTCTGTGTACCTCGGCCGCTGAAAGAGCGCTGTGAGCAGCCCGCCCTCAAGTAGGCCGCCAAGAGCGGCTCACCAGAAGGCGTGACACAGCCGTCGTGATAAGGCTGTGCTGAATCATGACGTGAATATGCAGCACGGATAAGGTAACGGAATGAAGCGGTATACCGGAACAGCAAATTACGTAATGGAGCCGAAGAATGGGACGCCGAGCAGTGATCGCTTACGAGCAGGTGAAGGCTGTCGTGGATGCACTGCGTGTCGAGGGCGTCAAGCCGACGATCGACCGGATCTGGGAAGCGCTCGACAAGGCTGGGAGCAAAGGCACGGTTCATAAACTGGCGAAGCAGTACTTCGCGGAACTGGAGGACGCGGATAAGCCGCCGGAAAGCCTGCGCCTCCTGCCGCCCGACGTCCAGCAAGTCATCCTGGCGTTTGCTGACCAGATGGCGGCGTCGGCACGCGAGAAGATCGCTGATGAGCTGCTTGAGTGCAGGCAAGAGGCCGCCAGCATGGCCGACGACAACGAACGACTCACGGCGGAGTTGGATGACCTGCGTACGCAACTGGCGCAGGCCGCGTCTGGCAAGGCTGCAGCGGATGGCAGGACGGAGCAACTGGTGAGCGAACTGGCTGCCGCGCGGGAGGAGATTGGTGCCGAGCGGGCGGCTGCGGAGCAAGCGCGCACTGCTTTGGCCAAGGCAGAGCAGCGGCTGGAGACGGCTCGAGCGCTGGAGGACGAGCTTCGCCAGGCGTGGGTGGAGCGCGATGCCCAGCGCGAGGGGCGCATGGAAGCCGAGAGGACCGCGGCGGTGCTCAACGCACAGCATGAGCAGTACGAGGAACGGGTGCATGACCTCCGGGCTTCGCTAGCGAGTATGCGCGATGCCTGCGCCCGGCATGAGGCGAAGAGTGGCGAGTTGGCAGAAGCATTGGCGGTCGAGCGGCAAGCGCGTGCGGTTGCCGAGCGCGATTTGGCGGTATTGGCGGCTGTGCAGGCTGAGCGTCCGGGTGCCGGTCGGAAATCGAAGAGAGGACAGGGGCAGCAGGGGACACTATGGCACGGCGGTGGCGAGACATGACACCAAAGCTGAGACCCCTAAAGCGCCGAAGGCCGGGCGCCGTTTCCGTGCAACGGCTGCGACAAATACTGCCGGCTGGTCGACCGCCCGGAAACCACGTAGCTGGACCGTGGCGACGGCACCTGCCGCGACTTCGACGAAGCCACGCTGCCCTGCGCGATCTATGAGAACGCGCCCGCTAGTGTGCCGGGCGCAGGAATCCATTCCCTTCATCTGGCCAGACTCGTTTCCTGGCCCGAGTTTGTGAAGATCAACCTCGACATCTGCGCGAGCCTCTAGGCCTCCAGGGCAGGCGTCGACGCTGCTGTCCCGGCGGAGGAGGGCTCGCCGCTGCTGCTACCGCCATCGGCTTCCGGCATTGCTCTGGAAGCGACAGGTGCCCCCCGGTTTGCTACGTGACCAACTTGCGCATCCATCGCTCCGGCTCAGGATGACACATCACCCGGCCCTTATACAGGTCTCGTATAAATTTCGAGTTTGTGCGTATGCGTGTGATTGGGTTGACTGAGATCAGGAAATGTGCAATTTGCATTGCGGGCTACCAGACTCCGCGTTGCGGGCTACCAGACTCTGCGATAAACTGTAGTTGCAGTAATTGCATGACCGGGAGCAGTTGGCCTACCCGCGCCGAATTTCCAGGATTTCGAGCGAGCATTCATAGGGTGAAGGATCAGATATAGCTGGTTTACCTGAGGCTTCGGTCAAAAGTTTACGCGAACATCTGCACGGGTACAGCTGGCCTACTCGTGGCTTCGGCCAAGGTTTCGGGCAAGCATGCTTCCCATGTGCTTGATACACATGCATCGTGCACTATTTCAAGTATTCATTGAGCCTCTGGCTCCTGCCTGCTGCAGCGGTTCTTTCGCGATGGTGACAAGTCGTCTCGCCAGCGATTGACCGATTGATCCCTCTATCCCTGAAAATGTTGCTCTAGCAGCCAGCCTGAACCATCGGCTTTTGCGTTGCAGTTGCGCATTGTAGTCGGCTGGCTACGAGAGCAATCAAGCCTATTCCTTCCTTGGCATCGCATACCGTATCGCAAGTCATCACTAGCTGTGAGTTGCGCTAGTCGTGGCGATTCATCGTGCCAACACGGCGCAAGTGATTTTCAACTGTGCAATTTGCCACGGCTTCGGCGTAGTCGAAATGTAGCGAGGCCTTGTTTTGTCGACCCCTGCAACCAAGCCTGCTACTCCAACGGGAGTAGGCGGTGCCGAGGGTCCGCGCACGTGACTTGCGCCCGTCGTGTGTAGTAGGAGCCCATGTACCAATCCACCCGCATGAACCGTGGTCATTCCGTTCCTTGCCGCTCTGGCGGCCGTGCACGCACGATACGCGTCCCTCCGACAGGGTCAATGTCGACCGTTGCCGCAAGACGCGTACAGGGCGGGCAACGGTTCTACGCGCATAAAGCGCGGGAAAGAAGCAAGGATGGCCACGTTAACTCGTGTTTTTCCAGCCAACTTGCCACTGTCGCGACGCCGCCAAGTATGGCTAGGTACTCTCCAAAAAGCTGGGTTACCTGCATTACGAACTCTAGGAGCTAAAAAATGGTACAGAAGTCGCACGCATATACGATCGAGAAGGCTTCCAATGAAACTGGCAAATCGACGCAAGAACTAGAAGAGCTGATTGCTTCGGGTGAGCTCCCATATGTCAGGGGCAATAATGGATTTCGAATCTTGGGTACATACCTGCTGGACCTAATGGTGCGCGAGAGTGAAAAGAACGCGCTTTCCAAAAGGAAGAAACCGGGTGGACGCACAAGGAAGGACAAGGGGGGCAAGCCCGATACAAGGTAATGTTTTTTGCGACCGGGCTGGAAGCGCCTAGTCCATGATGGCCGACTTCAAGGAAGCTAGCGTCGGGGAGAAGGCACGCGATCGTAAGGTGTGTCTCCTCGTCTCCAAGTAGCCGGCCGCGAGCGCAGCAAGGATTGCGGGGAGAAGAATGCATGAATTTCCACGTCTTTCTCTCCGTGAACGCTTTGCCGACACCAGAACCTGCAGAGATCGTCGGTACATTTCTTGCAAAGGTGTTTGAACGCAACTATGACGGCTAGACCAGCCCTAGGCAGTAGCCTCGGCCTGGACGCAAGCCAGCCTCGTCGCATGCGACGATGACGGAACGTACGGTCGCTTGCGGGCACCACGGCACCGCAGCCTACTGCCGAGCACCTGAGCAATCGATCAGCACGGCAATACGCATGTCGTTCAGTTTTAAAATTGCTCTGGTGAAGGAGTGAGTTCGATCATGCTGAAAATTTCCCGCGCTGTAACGCTCCGGGGCCGCCGGGCTTCCGTTGCGAGCCGAGCCGGGTGGCGGCCAAGGACGAGTGCGCACGGATGACCGAGGGAGAACTTATCCGGCCGCCTCGGCCGGGGCCATGTACCGGAAGAGGAACTTCGGTGCGGAGAAACGCATGCCGGCGAGCGCCGCTGGTGCCCCGGCTTCCAAGATCGGCTGGCTGTAGCGGTAACCCTTGGCGGAGGCTCCCTCGATGTTCTGGAAGAACCGTCCCATTGGGTCGACCATCAGGTAGGACTCCGTCATGTCCTGGTTGTCTTCCACGTGCCGGATGGCCGCGAGGTGCGCGTGGCGACTGACGAAGTCGTCGAATGCCTGCTGGGATACAGCTAGGCGGTCGTCAACCACTGGAAGCATGCGCAACACCTTCCACTTTTCGGGGCGCAAGCGCTGGATTACGTCGGTCAGGTCGTCGGACTGGTTGACCTTGTTGACCACGGTGTTCACTTTCACCTTCAGCGCGGGATTTCGGCGCCGGCCTTCGTCCACGGCGGCGACAAGGTTGTCGATGTCCAGTTCCCGACCGCGACAGTCCATCCTGCCGATCTCCCGGTTGTTCCGCGCGCTCGGCGAGTCGATGCTCAGGCCTAGCAGACTGGTCGAGGGCGCGAGGGAAGCCATGAGCCCGGGATCGAGTCGGCTGCCATTCGTGATCAGGGAGATATCGAAGCCGATGTCGCGGGCGACCGGCAGCATCTCGAGGAGCCGGCTTGCATAGAGCAGGGGCTCGCCACCCGCGAGATTCAATCGTACCGAGCTCCAGTCCATGTCCTGGCGCAAGGGATTGGCATGGTTGTCGGGATGGAAAAAATCGTAAAGGCGAACGAGCAGCTCCCTTGTGCGGACGGGATCGTGAACGAGGTCCCGTTGGCGATCGGGCGCCTCCCACTTGGCGTAGCAGTATTGGCAACTGTAGTTGCAGGCCTCGGTGACGTGCCAGTTGATGACTAGCTGGCCGGGCGGGCGGGGGGGGGGAGTGGTGGGTCGAAGGCCATGGAATTCTCCTGGAATAAAAGAAGGTGTATCGTGCCAACAGTATTGCCATAACAAAACGAAAGTTCGTGGCGCCCCCCTTCCGGCAACCCCATTGCCAACCGAAAGGGAGGGGGAGGCTGCGAAGTTTCGGTGACGGGTAACCGCGGCGACGCGATCATGGCGGTTCCATACAAACTTTCCGCTTATCTACATGGCCACGATCCCAACATTCGAAGAGTTGTTGCTTGAAGTACACCAAAGCTTGGGCTTGAAGTTCGAGCAAAAAGACAAGGACAAGTTGCCCAGTCTGAAGAAGCCGCTTGCGGACCACCTCGAGCGCGTCCAGGGCCTGCTGGGCGATATATTCGCTGCACTAGGGCTGGACGACATGGCGCATGTCGACGCCATGCGTAATGTCCTCGAGTGGGCGAACTTCGACAAAACGATCGAGCTCGATACCTGGACCTTCAATGCCGACCAGCGGCAGGTGCTGTGGCTCCTGTCCGGATACTCCTACGCGCCGGCGCTGGGCCGCAGGCTCGCGTTCTGGACATTGCATGAGCGGCTCGACGCGGGAATGCCCGGCGGACGCTTCTGGTACCTGCCCGCCGAGCGCATGCGCCACGGCGAGCGTCGGCTCGTCATGCCGGTCGCCCAAGTTGTCGACTGGTTGCGCGACCTACTGGGCGCGCCAATGGAGCGGGCGAGGGTTGGGCTCGGCGGCAGCGCGGCGCAGGCACGCCAGCAGCGGATCGACGACGCCAAGCAGGAAACCGATGTCTATGCCTCGATAGCGCGCGAGCTCGAGAATTGGCGCCGAGGGAAACTGCCACACGCCTCGACCATCGAGAAGTACTTTCCCGACGACGCCCGGCTAGCCTTCAAGGGCGTGCTACCGGCATCGCCCGACCTGCCACTGCCTGCCCGGCTGCGAGCGGCCATCGACTTCGTAGCCGCGAAGGGGCTCGATGCCGACGCGTTGCGCGACGAGATCCCCATGGCCCAACCCGGAAGGCTGGAAGCCGTCCTTGCATCCCAGGCGCCAGACGACGAAGCCCGGCGGTTCGTCGAGCTCGTCGAGGAGTGATGGTCGGGCCCGTCGATGGCGACCGTCCGCCGCCGATTGCTGGTCGCGCGCATGGCGCAGGATGGATATCGCCGGCTTGGGCGGTTCCTGCTGGGGGACGCGTTCGACGAAGACTGCCCCGACCCCGCACGCAACAAGGTGCTGCAGCTCGTCGGGCTGTTCAAGCTTGGGTACAACCTGACAATCCGGGCCGCCAGGGAATCGGACAATCCACTGGAACAGGACGCCTGGTTCGATAGCCAACTTCCGCCGTGGCACAAGGAAGGCATATTCCTGGCGATCGCGCCATCGCGCCATGCAACTGGCGCCCACGAGTTGTCCGAATTGCTCACGCGCGCGTTCGCCAAGCTGGGTCCCGACAGCCCGCTTGACAACTTGTTCGGGTACGACGAGGTGTCCGCGATGGCGATCGTCCAGCGCGAATGCCTGCGCCTGGCCGCGCGCGACGAGGAGAGGGCGGCAGTCCGGTCCTGCATCGAGTCCCTTGCACGTGGTGCACCGTTCCGGAAGCTCCAGCAACTGGCGAGCTACTGGGTGGCGACTCAGGTCGCCCAGTCCCCAGGGCTGCCGCTGCGCGTCAAGGAAATGGCTAGCACCAGGGCGAGCGAACTGGCGTCAACGCCGAGCGAGGCGCTCGGCGCCATCATCCTGCAACTCCATGCCCTGTTCCATCGTGGCCGGGCGGACCGGCCAAGGGACATGCGGCAGCGGGTCGAGCGTTTGCTCGCGCAGGCCGAGGCCAGCCCGGCGCTAGGCGAATGGGAAGCGGTGGTGCTGCAATACAAGGCCAAGCACCACCTGGCGGCCAACGAGTTCGAGGCAGCGCGCAGGCTGTTCGACGCCGCGCTCGACGCCTGCCAAGTGCGCAACTACGGAACCATGCGCGGCGAGATCGCGCGCGACGCATTCGCGGTCGTCGTCGAGCGTTCTCCGGTAGGCTTTAGCCTGGGGAACTACGAGGGCTACATGCGCAACATGCTGGCCTTCGGCACGCTTTTCCCGCAAGACGACGGGAGCCTGCCCACGCTCGAGGATACGGCATGCGTGTTGTCGGAATACTTTTGGGAAGACCTGTATGCGCCGTACCCGGGCGAGCGCGCCGAGGAGCCGCTGGCACGCAGGCATACCGAGGCGGCCGTCGGGACCGAGACCATGGAGCTCGTCTTGCATGCGGACTGGGATGGCCTGGATGCCTGGATGGGGCGCAACGCGGAACTGCGTGACAAGCGGCTGCGCCACGTGCGGGGCGAAACCGTCCTCATGACCTGGCTGCGCGGTCTTTACCAGGCCCGAGCGCAGAAGTCGCGGATTCAGGAGCTCGGCCCGATCGAGGAAGTCGCGCCCGTGGCCAACGCGCTCGTGCGCAACCTGCGCGAGGCCATTCTCCGCGTGATCAGGAAATGGCCCAAGCTGGTCAACCTTGCGGATTTCAAAAAGCAGACGCCGTTGCTGCTTGCCGCTCGGAATGGCGACGCCGCCATGGTGGATTTACTCCTCGCGGCCGGGGCCAATGCCGACTGGCGGGACATCCGAGGAAACTCGGCGATGGACCTTGCGGAGGCGTCCGGCGTCCAGCAGTGCGTGGAAGTGCTGCGCATGCGCGGGCGGTTCGCGGCGGATTAGGATCGGCAATTGCGGTGCCTGCGCTCCGGCCCATGCCACCGCGCGACGGTCTCCGCGCGGTGGCATGGGCGCACTGCGTTGCTCGTGGCTTTTTAATTTCGTCGATTTTCCGTTGTAATGCCCGATCGGCAGGACGTCTTCCCTATGAGACGCCGCGGCGAAGCGCTACCTCTGTTTGTAACCTAGATTCAGGCGACATCGACAACCGCGCTTGGCCGGTTCGGCATTTGTCGGGGTACCAGGCTCGTCATTAATGCCGGTAAGGTGGCGCGCCGGTATTTTTAGAACGCTTAACAAAACCCATCAGTTGCCGTAAAAGCAACGACCGCGTACACTGCACGGCCGCCGTCCTGCATAGCAGTCCATTCCTCAGCCGAGAGTAATGATTGAGCTTAGCCGCTGTCGCGAGACGCGGTTGGCAAGTTAGAACCTCAACAATTAATAGAGTAATGTCCGTATCTGTCTGATTGAGAAGTCAATCTTTTCTGGACATCCTACCGAAATACGATCTGCAAAAACAAGACGTTTCTTTTCTTTTTTGACATCAAAGGAAATTATGAAATACATTACAAGCGTTTTACTAGATAAAAAGGTTAATTCGCGAAATATTCAGTTTGTGATGGATATAGCGAGCTATGCTGAGCTTGCAGGTAATATTATTAACAATAATCCTTATCAGCGGAATAGAGTAAGTAAGAGTGGAAGTATCTATAATTTACTAAAAGCGGATCTTCTTAAGGAGTGTATCATCCCTCCCATTGTCTTGGCGTCCACTTCGAAAGTAGACCATAATTCCTCATCTGAGGAGTTATTGGAGGAAATATTAGCAGATCATGGAAATTTAAAGATTCTTGACGGCCTGCAGAGAACGCTCTCTATAATTGATGTTTATAATAATAATCGGGAGCACTTTGATGGGCTTGAGGAGAAATATTTTATAAGGATTGAAGTATATCTTTCAATCAGTGATGCTGGTATTTTGTATCGCATGCTAACTCTGAATACCGGGCAAACTCCTATGACCCTGCGTCATCAGTTGGAGATACTTTTTTCAAAGTATGCCGATGGCCAGTTTAATGGTATTAGAATTTTGCGGGAAGTGGATGAGGCATCGGTAAGGTCTATAAATGAGTACAGGTTTTCGGACTTGATTGATGGTTATACGTCATTTTTGGAAAAGAACGAGCTTCCGATTGATAGATTTGATATTCTCCAGACAGTAAGGACTATCAAGTTCATTTCCGGTGAGGGTTCTGCAAAAATCGATTTTTCTGACTTCGTGAATTCTTACCACGCCTTGTCTCTTGCATTTGACGTTCGCTTCCCTCAATGGATTTATCCTGATGACGTGGATGAGGATCTGCGTACAGTGGCAAATCCTTTCGGTCGTGAAATTCATAAGATCTTTAACAAAAGTCAGCCGCTGACTGGATTCGGCGCTGCGATTGCTGAATTGATTGTTTCCGGAACGATAGCAGGGCTTGATAATATAGGCGCACTGGCCCGAAGGCTGGAATTTGAAGAAAATGATCTACTTCGTCTGATTAAGTTTTTGGACGATATTCGAGGTGAGTCTAAGAAGATTGGTAATGGGCAAAGGATATTTTTTAAGCTTTTCTTTAAATATTTATTTGATCAAGATGGAAGTTCGTTTTTAAGCGTCGCAAATTCTTTGGAGAGAGCGAAAAACCGTGCAATGGCTGAGGTTTGATTCCATGGATGAGCTTATAACGCTTTCAGGAGAAAGCGTACCTGCAGTTTACCTAGAGGATCCATTGCCCGCCGTAAATACTGCGTATGGAGTCAAGCTTTATACGAAGTCTGTACCGGATGAGAAGGAGATCGCACAGGTTCATATACGAAGTGGTAATACGGAACAGCGTGTCGGATGGATGATCCCAGTTATCTCAATGATTTCATTGGAGCATGAGTATGCTGAGGATAGCTATTTTAGAAAGCATGTCTACGAAGCTATGAAGTTGCTGAGTGGGAAGGAGTTTCATGAGAGTGTGTATGTCCTGATTTATAGTAAACGTTTGCTCGAGGGTGTAAGTGTGGCATCAGATGGGGAATTATCTTTCTCATTCGTGCTTTATGGAATCTATCCATACTACGGGTCTCAATCATCTGCTAGTGCCGAACATAAGTTTCAGGTAAAAAAGAAGGTGGTAATTGAAAAAGGATTCAATTTTGATTGTTCAGTGGGGTTCTTCAAATTTTTGGTCGAAAATCTACTTCCAATAGAACGAAATGGCTACGCCAGGTTCATGTTTTTCTACCAAGTTTATGAGCTTGCAATGGAATTGGTTTTTTACAAGAAAGTCAATGAGCTTAAGATGGCTAAAAGCCACCTTGGAATTATTAGAAAAAAGATCGACGAATATTCTTCTGAAGGTAAGTTGATCGGGGTATTGTATGCAGAGATGGGGCGGGATAGGAATGACTCATCTTTGGCCGCAGTGGCGAAGAGTATTTTTGCGGACCTGAAAGAGGAAACTTATTACACGTCCACCAATAAATCGGCTATGCTATATGATATTCGGAATACTCTTGTTCATAGTTACTACAGGTATAGCATCGGAGAGAATCTTTTGTATTTGGCTTCCTATATTGAAGGCGAAGTTTTTCATGTATTGAGTTATATTTACTCTATTGAGAGCATGAGGAAAGAATTGGAAGCTGAATATTTTTATGAAGGTGCTTGAGACTTGTTGATGATTGGCCTCGGGTAGTGTGATTTTATTCCGTCTCGATAGTTGATTGTTTCTCCTTGAATTTGGTGAGCTTGTTTTCAGGATAATAGTGCGGTAGAAAACGATACGTCAGTGGCTCGGGCGTCCCTCTCCACCTCATCTTCCGGTTCATTTCTGATCTTCGAAAGGCAGACGGCCACGTATCAACGATCGCACGACATTGGCCCCGGGCCGGCTATACTGTCCGGGCTGCAAATCCCCTGTGTCTGGGATGGTGGCGAACGGCCTGACTGGCATGGATTTGCCACGGACTCATGCCTAGCCCGGGGCAGCCAAGTCGACCGAGGCGGCGACTGGCGGGACGAAGCCATTGGGGTAGGAAATCGGCTACGCAGGCCCGCTGGGGAAGGCAGTCCGCCCCTGGTTTTATCTACATTGATGGGAATACTTGATGGCTCGATTTAGCCTTGAAGCGCTGGATGGCAGGAGAGTGACAAACGATACAGCCAAGGGAGTGTCGTTGACGTCGAATCCTGCGCTCTGCTATGTATGGGATTGGCATGGCAAAGCCGAGGAGCAGCGCGTGGTTTACGAAGTGATTCTCGGTACCAAGCTTGCTGTTGTCGAGAGCCCTTCGTTTGCCTTGTCGAGGCGCCGCTAGTGCTTCGAATACTGCCAGAGGAGAAGTTTTACGAGCAACCTTTGGCTGAGCGCTGGCAGGCTAGCCTTGCCTCGGACGATCCAGGATCGATGTAGCCTCAGGTAGGTAGCGGAACCCGGCATCCGCCCTTGGAGCTCGATCCCGGTAGCTAATGCCGGGTCCCGGCCGAACGGATCATCGCAGCCAGTGCACTCCCTGTCGCCTCGGCCTTGCTCGGTGAAAGCTCGCATTCCCAGACGACAAATACGCGCCACCCGAGGTCCCTGAGCGTGGCCGCGACACGCGAATCGCGTGCCACGTTCTTCTCGAACTTCTCGACCCAGAACGGCGTGTTGCTCTTCGGGGTCGTGGCGATGTTACAGCCTTCGTGCCGGTGCCAGAAGCAGCCGTGGACGAAGACGACTGCCTTGTGGCGCGGGAAGGCAAGGTCAGGCTTCCCCGGCAGTTCCTTGGCGTGCAACCTGTAGCGCAGGCCGAGGCGGTGGAGGACGCGTCGCAAGGCAAGCTCTGGCTGGCTTTCCTTGCCGCGGATGCGGGACATCCGCTCCGAGCGCTGGGTCGGAGTAAGGAAATCAACCATTTCGCATTCCTCCTCCTAGCCCATGCAACATGCCTATTCCTCCTTGATAACCTCGTAAAATGGAGTTCCCCTGATCACTTCCCCGGCCACATTGAACGACTTGTAGAGGCAGTGGTGGTTCGGCAAGGTCTTGACTCTTTCCGACAAGTCGCCGAGGTCGGAAGTGAAGCCCAGAGCGCCAAGTTCCGCCGGCGCCACGTTGGGTACCTTGTGGATGAACCATGTCATCAACGGTTCCTTGTAGTCTGTCGCGTTGGCCTTGAAGTGCCTCAGGTACTGTGACGCCAGGATTACCCCCGCGCCGAACTCCCGTCCTTGGAGAAGCAGCTTCCGCAGCACGTCGAACTCGTAGCGCATGATGTTGTCCGCCTCGTCGACGAGCAAGTACGAGTCGATCACGCGCAGCTGCGGGTCGCTTCCCTCGAAGGGGCGTTTGGGTGTCCGGAGCATGTTCTCGTAGAACATGTTTAGCATTATAGCGACAAGCATGTTCTTGCTGCGGTCGTCTTGTCCCATCGCGTCCAGCGACACGACCACGATGCCATCCATGAATTCGTCGAACGGCTGTGTCTTGCCTGGGTCGCGCTCGAAGATCTCCATGTCCACGAGGTCGTCGATGATCGCCATCGGGGAATCGGATTTTCCGCCAAGCAGTTCACGGTATTCCGCATGGATATCGTATATGGTTGGCTGCGCTCCCCGCGCATTGCAGGATTCGTAGGCATTGCGGACAGCGCCCTTTAGCTTGTCGCGCTGGACCGGCCCGATGCCGGAATATACCTTGTCGAGGACATCCGTGAAGAAGCGGAACCTGTCCAGCCAAGGCGTAAATGACTCGGAGATGGGTGTCGTGTCGAAGAGGTTCAGTGGCAAGTGCTGCGGCTTTACCACCTTGGCGCCGGTAGCGGCAACGAATTCCGGATTGCTGTAGTCGCGCTTGTAGTCGAAGATGAGGAAGCGTGGCTTGATCCCCCGGTTCTCCTCGCGTGCCCTGGCGACCTGGAAGATCAGCGACTTCAAGAACTGGGTCTTCCCGGTGCCAAGGTCTCCTACTACCCCGATGTTGAGGTTGTTAAGCCTGGTATCGGAGATATTCAAGGCAAGGCGCCTCGGCTCGAACCCGTCGACCGTGCGGCCAACGGAGAGCTGGATGCCCGTGCACGGCTTGGCTGAAGGTTGCGGGACCGCGTCCGCTTGGTCGTCGTCGCCCAGCGGCATGCAAGCCCCGGATCCGGTTCCTGTCTCGCCACTGGTGCCGTGGCCAGGCAGGGTTGGCTCCGCCGCGGGGAGCACGTGCTCGCGGCCAGCGGGCGCCGGCCCGGGATCGACCCTGCCGCCGGCGGGGGTGTCTGCCTCCCTTTCGATTGGTAGCAGGTCCCAGTCGCCAATCTTCGCACGGACAGTGTCGTAGAACGCTTGCGCATCGCCCGCCACTACCTTGCCGGCATCCGTTGCCGAGACCACGATGGTCTCGCAGAAGCCATCCCCGTCGTGGTCGCGCGGGAGGCTTTCCGGGGTCCCGTCGACGACGACGAGGCGTCCCTTGTCGTCGATGCCGATGGACGAGGGTTCCGCCTCCAGGATCGCTGCGGTGATGCGCTCGTGGTAGCCGGCCCAGAGCTTCTGCTGCCGGGCGACCAGCGGGTGCTGGCTGTACACTCGCAGCCCGAAGCCAACCATGGAAAGCAAGAGGTGCTGGAAGGCCAGCTGCCACGCCACGGACTTGGTGGCGCGTTCCTGCATCGAATGGAACAGGGTGGAGAGCGCCTTGGCTTGCCCGAGCGCGTCCTTGGCGTCGGCCGAGGTGAACGTGCTGCCTTGGCGGAACTTAACCTCGACGGGCGTCAGGTGGAGCCGGACGCCGCCTTCCCCGGCCTGGATGCCAACCACGAGCAGGTCGGGGCGCGACAACGACAAGTCCTTCTTGCCATTCCCGAGCGACCGGGCGATGTCGGCAAGGTAGCCGCGGAACGGGTCGACCGGGATGACGAGGGCAATCGCGGCGGCGTCTTCGGTGCCCGAGAGCACTGGCAACAGGCTGTCCAGGTTGCCCGATGGGCGGAACTGGTCTTGCAGCAGCCGGGCGGCGATGAAGAGCCCCAGGTCTCCCGTAGCCCCCGTGTCGTCGCCCGATAGTCCGCGGACGGTCGGGATGCCACGCCTCGCGACTTCGAGCAATACCCCGTCGAGGGCCGCCGTCGCCAGCGCCGTGGTTCCCAGCAATGGCTTGAGGACGCGCGACAACGCATCGCGGTCGGCTTCCCTGACTTGGGACAGCAGGTAGTACCCACTCGTGTCCCCGGCCCGCTGGGAGTAGGATGGCAGGTCGTAGTCCCACAGGTAGGTACCCGGGATCCATCCCCCCAGGAAGCAGGCCGGGTCGATCGCCGAGGACGATACCGCGACAAATCCAGCGCGGTGCTCGTCGAGCATGTTGGAGACTGCATGCACGTCGGGTGCGAACTGGAGGCCGCTCCGGCCGTCGCTGCCGTTCTCGAGAGCCAGGATGCAACTGGCGACCTTGTCGGGGAAGGTGTTCCCGGACGGCGGCCTCGGGCGGGCCTGCCGCGACTCGCTAAGGAAAAACCCGTTGAGCTGGCGCCTGACCCGGTGGCGGACCAGTCCGCCAAGGCCCAGCGGCGAGCGCATGCCTACCTCGGCCGTCTCCGGCTTGGTCGAGTCGAGCTGGGCGATGATGCCGAGGTCAGGCTTGGTTCCCGGCGGTTGCTTGTCGAACCAGCGGACCAGGTTGTGGGTGTCCTCCGAAAGGTTCGCGATCGTGGCCTGGTCGGGGCGCAGGTTCGACGGACGGGTGTCGTACACCTCCATGAGCCTCGGCCCGACGCCTTGCCGGGGCGCCACCCTTTCGTCGCTGCCGAAACGCCGCGCGCACCAGGCCGCGAGGCCCTCGTTGCAGGCATCTGTAGTACCGCCTGCACTCGAGACCACGAGGCTGATCCTAGGCTTCGCGGCAAGGAGGTCGGCGACGTCCTCCAGTGCACGGCCGACCTGTGCGGGGCTGAAGCCGCTCGCTATCCCGCCGACCTTCAGGCCGAACACGCCGTCGAAGGGCGCTTGCTGCGAGCGCGCCGGCAGCGTCCCTAGCTGGGTGCCGTTCCATAGTACCGACCAGTAGTCGGAGTCGCATTCCACGGAGATGAAGTCCTGGCGGTCCACGCCACTAGGCCCGCCGGGGGACTGGAGCGGCAGCGCCAAGATGTCCGGGACACAATCGGGGTCCAATATGCTTGCCGCAGGGCAGGGCATGTCCTCGTCGCCCTCCACCCCGTCATGCAATACTTGCTGCGCAAGGCAATGCCACGCCAGCCGGAGCGGGTGCAGCGGGGAAAGGATGATCGCGTCCGGGACCCGGGCGAGGGTCCGCCCCCCTGGCTCGCGCCGGCACACCGCGATCGTGTCCACCCAGGTGGCCACGTCGCGATCCGACGCGAGCCAGCTCGAGTAGCTGTCGAGGTATCTATCGACGAGCTCGCGGAACCCGTCCACGTCCCTGGCGAGCCACTTCCCGAGGGGCGACGATTCCACCAACCCGAGCTGGTCGTCGCCCGTGCTGGCCCTGATCCGCGCCGCTATCTCCCTGCGTGCCTCGATGAAGTTCGGTGGCGGGCAGAACCTGACGGGCTCGGGCCGGGGGTCGTGGAGGAAGCGAGCCTTGGACATGACCGGGCCGCCGAGAGAGTCCCAGTCCGGGGGCGCCCATACGGACCCATAGTCGTCCGAGAGCACGACCGGGACGAAAGACCTGGCGACCTCCTTCTCGTCGAGCAGCCACGACTGCAGGCTGGACAGGCGAGCGTTGCGGTCGAGCCGGATGACCGACTTGCTGTCCAGGCGGTCGAGGTGCTGGCGGTTGCGCTTGATGAGCCGCTCGAACTCGCTCCGGCAACCTTCTTCCCGTGCTTCCTCGCACGCGATGAAGACCGTGCAGGTCTCGTCGGCCTTCTCCCCTGCGCGCCGGTACGAGACGTCGAGCTGGTACTTGCCCTCCACCTCGACCTCGACTTGGTACTCGCCTTCGCGCAACTCGCGGACGTCGAGCGACTTCCGTTCGCTGTCGAGCGTTTCCGTGGCGTCGTCGGGCATGCAGTTGGCCCCGACGATGCTCGTGCCGGGTCCGACTAGCAGGAGGAGTTCGTAGCGTCCCGAGCCGGGTAGCGACAGCGTGGACACCCACTGGGCGCCGCCGCTGGCCCGCGGGGGCTTCTTGGGGGGCGCGAGCTTGGTCGCCATCCTCGCGGTCACGATGATTCCCGGTATCCATGTGAGGAGCGAGATGACCTTGGTCGACGCCGGCTTGTGCGAATCGGATTGGACCTTGTACGCAATGGGCGACCTTTGGCCGGCCTGGGGCGGCACGTCCACTACCGGCTCCTTCCCGCCTACCTCGACAGGGAACCCGTCCTTCCCGCGCGAGCCGCCGGCCAGTATCGCCTCCACGAGCCGGTCGTCGTCGCGGGCGGTGGCCGATATCGCGAGCTCGACATTGTCGCGCACGATCGCTGGCATCCCCTTGGCCACGGGGATGATGGCGTTCGTGCACGCGATCGACAGTTCGCCCATGGTGCCGTCGTCGCCTGGCCCTTCGGACAAGAGCTCGGCCCACCGGTCCGTGGCCAGGTGCAGCCACCAGGAGGGCGGGGGCTCGAGCGTGTCGCAGTCGGATGGCAGGTAGAAGGCCGGAGTCGCGCGATCGAACGCCGTGGGGATGTTGCACCTGGCCTGGACATGCGCCAGGAAGCCGGCAAGTGCTTGTCGCGTCGTATCCTCGGCCCCGGCGGCGATCCGGTCGACGCCGGTCCTGAACCCGTCGGCCATCTCGTCGGCGATCCTCGAGAGGACGTCGAGTTGCTCCCTGGCCGAGACGCTTCCATCCGCCATCGGCGGGACGCCGCAGGCCAGCGCCAATGCCTGGCCGGGCGACAAGTCCCCCTTGGAGTCCGCGATCGCGAAGATGCGCGCGAGCAGCCGCCACGCGGCCTTGCGGCTTCCCTTGTGCTGGTCCATGTCGTCGAGCGCCTCGGCGGCATGGCCGACCATGGACCTTGCATCCTCGGCGTCCCGTTCGAGCCCGGCGATCCGCAGTCCCTCCAGTACCAGGTCCTGGACAAAGCCATCCTTCCACCATTCGTCGAAGCTCGCATGGATCCTGTTGCCGGCCGGGGCGATCCCGAATTCCTCGGTGGTCGAGGTGACCGACCGGTTGTTGTACTGCCCAGGGGGCACCAGCGCGACGAAGCTCGGGCTACCTGGATCGTTGCGGATGTCGAGGAGGTGGCTCTCGTCGCATCGTCCCGAATGGCCGATGCCCGGGTTGGGGCCAGCCATCGCCTCCTGCGGAAGTTGCAGGAGGACGGGAATGGACGCAGGCGCCTGTCCCGCCTGGCTGACCTGGATGCCGCCGTCCCTCGCTAGTTCCCCATAGACCGCGTCGAGGATTTCCAGCGGCGGGCCGTTGAATATGAAGCGGGACTCCAGCCGTCCGGTGGCGCGCCCCTGGGTAGCCGCGAGGACCTTGGTGCGGACGATGCTTGCGAGTGCTTGGACGAGTCTATTCATTTGTCGGGGCCTTGGCAGGCTTGTTCAGGGTAAAGGGAGGGAGCAACAACATGCCGCTCTCGGCATCGGGACTGTCGAGGACCAGGCCGAGCATGCGCAACTGGTGCCCGAGGTCGTTCGCGGCGATCTCGTGCCGGTCGATCGCGATGCCGTAGGCACCGAGGTGCTGGCCCAGCCGGTGGATCGAGCGAGGCCCCGACATTCCCGCCAGCGAGCAGTGCACCAGAGCGAGCACCGCGACGGGGCCCAGGGATACTACCCAGGGCGCGGAAGGATTGCTTCCTTTCTTCTTGAGGATGTAGCCTTGGTCGTATCCACGGAGGAGGGGTTCCGCGGTATCGCGCTGGCCCAGCACGTGTCGCGCGAACTCGAACATGTTCATGCCGATGCCCTTCTTGCAGCCCATCGCGCGGGATTCCCGTTCGCGCAGGTCCAGGAAGGCTTGCAAGGTCCCGCGGGCCGACAGCACGGCCTGGTTGTCCCGAACATGCTGGCACAGCGCTGCGATGCCATGGCTGGACGAGATGTCGCCTTTGTAGGGGCTGCCCGCTTCTTCGAGCGCCCAGAGGACCATGTTAATGCCCAGGCGCGCACCAAGGTAGCCGGAGATATAGTCCTTCAGCCCGGGCAAGGCCTTTCCGCCGTAGGTCATGTACTGGGGCCGCGCCGGGAAGATTGCCCCGCGTACCTGGTCGGCGCCTACCGGGCCCCCACCCGAGAGTGCGTCCGACAAGCACTGCCAGGTACGCGCCTGCACTTCGCATAGCCACGTGACGTGGGCGACCGAGGCAAGCCTGAGCATGGCCTCCAGCAGGCTGGTCCACTGGCGGCGAGTCATCGCATCCTTGGCCTCCATGACAGCACGCAGGTCCTTGGCAAACTGCCTGGCTGGCAAGAATCCCACCTTGGCAAGGTCCTCCCCGTCCAGGCTTGCTTCTTCCGGGGGGATGGCGACGAGGTTCCACGCCTGGCCAGGCAGCCAGGCGTGGTTTTCCGCCTCGAGCCACTGCGCAAAGATGTCGTCCCTGTCTCCCACGGATAGCGCCGCGAAAAGATCCTTCCATAGCGATTCGGCTTCCTGGCGACCGCGTGAGCCAAGCGAGACCATCCTCCGCACCAGACTGCCTGCCGGCCAGGAGTTCGCGGTAAGGCGGGCGGATCCGGAGAAGAGGGCGGTCCCGGGCACGACCGGCGTGACCTGCAAGAACCGCTTCGAGGATTGGTTCTTCAACTTGGGACTCTCGAGGACCCCATGGAGCACCGTGTTCCAGGTATCCGCACTGGCGCTGGCTCCATCGCCGGCCGGCTTGCGCTTTTCCCTCAAGCGCTGGATCTTCTTTTCGAGGTCGCGCCCCGCCTGCGGGATGCCTCGCTCGTTGATGCCGTCGAAGCCGATCGTCCGGCAAAGCGATGCCAGGATGACCTCTGAGCTTGCATATTCCGGCGCCGGGCTGACCGCGAGGGCGGACTTCCTGTAGAGCTCGTGTGATTTCTGCCAAGGTGCCTTCTTGAACTCGTCGAGGCTCATGCTTGTTGGTCCTTCCCGGTAACGACGAAGCGATCCCATGACTTGCTAACGCTGGTCCCGTCCGCGCCGATCATGATCGTCGCGTTCTCGAGGACCTCGGGGTCTCGCACGATGGGCCCGGCAAGCTTGGCGCGGGTCGTGTCGAGCAGTGCGACCACGGACTGCGGCAACGAGGCCGGGGACAGGCCGCGCTCCAGTTCCTCGACAGCCTTGAACAAGTCGTAGGTCAGCGCGATCGGCTGGGCGGACCTGCCTTGCCCGACACGGAGGAAGCGGATCGGTGGTGGAGGGCGGCCCTCGGTGGCCGAGGGGAGCGGAACGACGTTCTGCGGCGGTACGACGAGGATTGCCTGGCGCGAGCCTGGCGGCATTGGTTGCCCGAACGTAGTCGTCAAGGAAATCTCGAAGCCGTGGCCTTCGTTCAAGAGGTTCTTTACCTGCTTGGCGACTTCATGGATACGCCTGCCTTGGCTATCCTCCACCACGAGCTGGAACGAGCGCAGGCTCGACGCGTCCGCGACGACCCCGCTGCGGGTACAGATGCTCCGGCGGACCAGGCGGCATGCGAAGTCGCGCAGGGTACGCTGGACTCGGCCGGCCGCCCCGGGCCTCTTGCGCCGGACCGCCGGCATGGAAAGCAGCTTGTCCGCTTCGCCGAGCCTGGAGAGGAGCTCGAGCTCGCTCGGGGAAAGCACTTGGCGTTTCCGCATGAAGTCGATCCCGTCTGCGAGGGAGCGGCTAAACCTCGAGTCGATGTCCGCAAGGATGACCGGCCTGAGGCCACTAAAGGCGACCTCGCCATCGGGGTCGGCAAGCGCCGGGTCCAGGGAGGCGGCCAGGCTCGCAAGCACCGGCGCGATGGTCGCGGGCAAGTAAGGCTTCTTGCGGTCTTGCAGGAAATAGTGCAGTCCGCGCAACGTCGAATGGACGCCCTGGTCGTGGTCGCCAAGCGCGAGTTCCTTCAGGTCCTGGGCGAGGGAGGCAGCCGCGCCGTGGTCCCACGCATGGAAGAGGGCATGCTGGTAGCTCGACGTGGCAAGCTGGAATATGGCAACCAGCTCGCCTCGCGACGGACGAGCCAGCCGTTTTCGCGACTCGTCCAGGTGGAGCAACCGGGCGGCCCATCCACAGGGGTCTGCATCCTGGCCGGGCTGTCCTTGGTGGTGGCCTGCCAATAGGTAGGACACGAGGGAGAACAGGTCCCTGAAGCTCCATCGCTTGCCACTTCCGAGCTCGTACCAGCGAAGTACCTGCAGCAGGGCGTCTCGTTCCTCCTGCCGCTCGAGCAGCGCCTGGCCATGGCAGAAGGGGCAGTATTGCCCTGCCGGGCAGCTCCCCGCGGCCGGCCAGTCCTGGCGGCTGGTAGCATGCTCGAGGAGCACCGACGCGGGCGAGGGCACGCCGTCGCCGGGCGCCACGAGCAAGGATTCGGCATCCATCGGCCAGATCGCGACGGCGTCATGCCCCTTGAGTGGCCAGCACGATGGAGCGTCGCTGGAAAGGCTGACGGAGCGGGTGATGTCCTCGAGGAGGGACTGTTCCCGGCCTAGCCCGCGGTCGAGCGCCAGGATTAAGGCGTCGTCCAGCACCCCGCGGTTGACGCAGCATAGGTAGAGCGACGTGTCGCCCGCCTCGAGCAGGCTGGAGAGTTCCTCGAGGAGCAGCTCGGGCGCGGTCCTGCCGCTCTGGTTGGCGGTCACGGATGCATCCTGGACGATGCCCAGTTCCAGCCCGTGCCGGCCCGGGACGAGGCCATCGAGGCTGGCACGGACCATCCTTGGTACTGGCTGGCCCGCAGGCGGGTGGAACTCGCGGGCGAGCCTGGCCACGAGGTCGCCACCTGCCCCGAGCGCGTCGTCGAGGTGCCTGATCGTGTGCTCGATCGCCTCGGTCTTGCCGTTCCCGGGGCCGCCGACGAGGAGGAGCATGCGCGGGGCGCCGGGGACGCCAGCCGCGATGTCCTTCGCCCAGGCCTCGAGCCTTCCTATGAGCCTGGTCCGGAGCAACTCGCGTCCGGGTCGCCCGCTAAGGTCGTCGAAGAGCCGCTTGACGCCGCCCGAATGATGCCCGGCCCATTCTATTAATCCCTTCGGGAACCTTGGCTTCCCTGCCTGTCCTTGCTCCACGGTCCTGCTCCTCTCAATCCAATGCGAATTCCAGTTGCCCCGGCTTGGGCATGTCCAGCGGGCGTACCGGCCCGGTGAAGCTCGTTGCTTCGTCGATGGCGGCGACGATTGCCAGTCCGATCGCCCGGCCCAGGTATGGCGGGACCGCATTCCCGACCTGCGTGTACCGGGGGCATTCCTTCGTGCGCCTCTCGCCCCCGGTCGTGAAGTTCCCCCGGAAGTGGAACCAGTCAGGGAAGCTCTGGAGCCGTGCACTTTCCCTGACAGTAAGTATTCGTGGCTCGGCGTAGTGGAGCACGTCGTCCGGAAGGGTAGTGATGGTTGGTGCCGGCTGGCCGGGCGACATCGGGTGTATGCGATGCTTCCTGAGCCCGTGCTTGTCCCTGCTCGCCTTGTCCATGAGGACCCCGCGCCTGCATTCGTCCTGGATTGCCGCGAAGCGCTCCCGTACCTTGGCCGTGTGCCTCGCAAGGCGCATGCTGTCCATGGCGCCGGCTCCGCAGTCCCCGTGCATCAGTCGCTGGTAGGTAGTCAGTGGCCCGCGATACACAGCTTCTTCGAATGGGCCGCGGGAATCGGGATCGACGCAGGACTTCTTCTCGGCACGCTCGGCCTCGAGGTCCGATATCGCTTCCGGCGCCGTGAGGGCCTCGCCAAGGCCTAGGTCGCGTAGCTGGGCGACGCGTTGTTCCTCGAGTAGCTCGAAGACTCGCTCGATACCGCCGGGCAGGCGCGCGGCGAGGTGCTTGTCCAGGCCTAGCACGATCAGGCGCGACCGCCTTTGGGGCACCCCGAAGCGCGATGCGTCCAGGACGTTCCCGTGGACGTCGTACCCGGCCGCGTCGAGTTTCTGCCGGAGCTTGTCGTAGTACGACTCGCGAGCCTTGCCCCGTCCCTTGCCTGGTCCGTCCTGGGTCGAATGGGCAACGCCCATTCCGGGTACGTTTTCCAATACCAAGGCACGAGGCCTGATCGCATCGACGACCTGCACGTATTTCTCGAAGAGCTGATTGCGCGGGTCCGATGCCTGGCGCTTGCCTGCGAAGCTGAAGCCTTGGCAGGGAGGGCCGCCCGCCAGCACGTCGACCTGGTTCCTAAGTCTCGAGAGGTCGGCATGGTGCTTGTCGAGCAGCTCGTCGATCGGCCATGCCTGCCGGTCCAGCCATGAAGGCCAAGCGAACTTCGTGATCGGTACGTCCCGGTCACCCAGGAAGTTGTGCTCGAACGTCTTGAATGCCATCGCGTCGCGCTCGATCGCGAATTGCCCCTCTAGCCCTGCCAGGGACAGGCCAAGCGAGAGGCCGCCGCAACCGGCGAAGAGGTCTATGAATTTATGCTTGCTCATCTCGGGTCGTGCTGGTCGCGCCTCCGTGGGCGGGGGCAACGCAGGCATGGACTTCCAACGATGGGATCTGGCGGACGGCATGGACTGCGGCTCTACATCCAGGCTCGCTAGCTTGGCATGTTCATAATTATTGTAGTCGAGATTTTGACAATAAGAAATGGCAGTTGCGCCCCAGTCACATCTGGAGGATACTCTGCACGACGCCCAGCTTCCCTAGGCGTCGTCACATGCACTACAAGGCCTTCTAGGCCGCATCCTTCAGCACGGCTTCCAAGGCAGGGGATGACTCTTCCTTGCATAGGCCTAGGAGGTACTGCACGAGTTGCCCCAGCGCCCGGCCGAGCAGTGGCGGGACGGCGTTGCCGACTTGGGTGTACTGCGGGACCTGGTATTTCCTCTCCGGGCCGCCCGTCGTCGCCTTGGAGCGAAACACGAAATTGTCCGGGAAGGACTGGATGCGGGCCATTTCCCTGACCGTCAGCGTACGCAGGCCATCCAGTTCCCCATGGAAATGACACATGTCATCAGGGATGGACAGTGCGGCTGGCGCAGGTTCGTCGCCTATCAAGGCTTTCTGCGAGTGCTTCCCTGTCCTATGCCCGATAAGGAACTGCTCGAGCGCACCTTGATTCGGGAATTTACCAAATGGCAATTCCTCGTTGATATAGAAGGTCTCATGCCGCAGCTCCTCCCACGCATCGTCGGGCAGGACATGTTTCTTGCCCTTGAGTATCTTTGATGCGGCCAGTGCAGTCCCAGGGGAAACCTTGCTCAGCACCTGATAGATCCGGAAACGGCGCTGGACCTCAATGCCATGCGTGCGCCGGACATGGTTGGCCAACGGCGGCGGCCCGGGCTGCGTGCCGGGAACCGGTCTTACCGAGAGTCTTAGCGCGTCGTCAAGGCGCTGGACGTATTCTGACGGCGCGGGCCCGCCTGGCCGGAGGTCGTCGATCGCGGCCCTGGCGGAGGTCGGGGCGAACTGGACCAACCGTTCCAGGAACGTTCCCTTGAAGCTGGCAGGATCCTTGGTCGCATCGTGTACGGACAGGTCCGGCTTTCCTACAGGGTCCCCCGCCCGTACCTTCTTGAAGAATTCTTCGGAGGATAGCAAGAGCTTGCGATCCTCTCCCTTCAGCTGCAGTTTCAGGCGGTCAAAGATGTCCTGGCGGAAAGAGAGCATGATGAACCTGGTCCGGTTCTGCGCCACGCCGGCATACTTTGCGTTGACGTGCAGGCACAGCGGTACGTAGCCTTTCACGGCCATGCCGGGCCCGTCGCCTGTTCCCGTGCCAATTTGTACGAACGCCTTCGCTACCTCGACGTGGGCAAAGACCTCGTTTCCATCCACTTGGAAAGGCCTGAGGATGCCAGTCACGTTCTCGAGCAGCGCAAATTTCGGCTGGACGAGCTCGACGAACCTGGCGAATTCCCAAGGCAACACGTTGCGCGCATTGGCGTATTCGCGCATGCCCGCCATGCTAAAGCTCTGGCATGGAGGTCCGCCGGAGACGAGGTCGACGTTCCCGGTCCCGAAGCCACGACGCAACGCCTGGAGCGCGTCAAGGTTGCGGGAGTCCTTGAGCCATGCGTTCAGCTGGACCACGCTGCCGACGACCAGCGAACCCTTGAGGTCCATCCTGTCGGCATCCTCTTGGTGGCCATGCAGGTCTCCGAACTCTGCCCCCAATGCAGGGTATTGCTGGGGGTTCTCGTACAAGCGCGAAGCCAGGTCGCCTGGTCCATGCTTGCTGCTCAGCCACTTCGTCTTTAGGAGAGCACGCTCCGATGCTGGCTTGGAGGCTTCCTTGCGAAGATCTTCTCCCAGTAGGTTGTAGGCAAACGTCTCAGCGGCCATTGGCGACAACTCGTTGGCAAGAAGCATTTCCCCGCCAGCTGCCCGGAGGCCGAGGGATAGGCCACCGCATCCTGCAAATAATTCTATGTATCTCATATCTCGAATGGCGCTGGCCGACACCGGGCACAGCAGAAGCTGCATTCTAGCAAGGATGGTCTCCACGGTGTGCCTTTCCTTCTCGGCTTGATGGCGACGTCGGGGGCGATGCACGCCCTGGCTATACCGTGGGCCATTGGGCTGCAAGCGGAGGGCAATGTCTGGCTAGGTATTGTCTCCCTCTTAGGGAAGTGGCATCTAGTTGGCGCGTTATCGACTGCAACAACGCGCTGGTGTATTCTAAAGGAAATTGGCTTGTAGGCAACAAAAAAGGTATTTTCTATCGCGGCCATCCGCGGCAGTAGGCGAGGGAAGAAAAGGTGAAACGTATAAACATTGAAGTAGATTCGTCATGTGGAACCCTCGGGCTTCCAGTAGAACTACTTCCGCCAACATTCACGCCCCATGCCTGGCAAGTCGACGAATACATTGCCTTTACCATTATTGCCATAGCAACCTCGCCACCCGTCCATGTTGGCTTTTCCCTTGCCGATACATGGGCGCACAAACGGTACTTGGCCGCACTCCATGCTGGCTCGAAACTGCGTTTGCGCCGGGAATGGGAGGATATAGACAGCCACCAGAAAACGATCCTGGCAGATGACTTTGGAGTTGGATTCCCCTTGCTGTACCTGCAGGAGAAGCTCGAACTTATCCATTTCTCGCCAACGGGATGGTGGCTAAAGGCTCTCGAAAGGTCCCTGGGGACGCGCATCAGGCTAAACAAGAAAAAGAACGGCCCACCTAAGTTGCCGGACTACATATGCGTTGACTCATGCGGGTATTTTCACGCGATCGAGAACAAGGGCACCCAGACCTCCAAGAAGATGCTTGCTGACCAGATCAAGGCGGGAGTTGCGCAAGTCGAAAACTTGAGGGCTGCGGCTCTTCCTTCTAGCGCAAGCGCCTATTTTCGCTCTTGGATGGTGGGCGGGATTTTCATACCCCAGTACCGAAGCAAGTCGGATGCGACGATCGTATTGGCCGATCCCGACTTCTCCGAGTTGCTTGCCGTGCTAGACGGCGAAGAAGCCATCGAGCGCGCACAGGAGGCTGTTCGTCTCGTTAGCCTTTGCCAGCAACTCGCGTCGATTGGACTGAGGCGTCTCGGCTCGGCCTTGTTCACGGGTCGCGCCGATGCTCGAGATCGCGCACTCCTCCAAGAGAACAACGGTGCAAACGACGAGGTACGTTTCATGGGTTTCGAGCGGCAAGGTGATTCCTGGGCCCTGTCCAGCGAATTCAGGACATTCGACTCCTTGGCAAGGGGAACGACGAGGAGGGAAAGGGTATTTGGGCTGAGATACTCGATCGATGCACAGGTGCTATCCCGGCTTGCCAGGTGCATTCGGCCGTCGGGACTTGTCGACCGCAACGACTTGGATTCAGTCCTTGGCGAGCTTGCTCCATTGCGTCGTCCGGACGGGGCGCCCGGCGAAAACTTTCTTCTTCTACGCGCCTTTGAACGAGATAAGCAACCCCAGCGTTGGACCCTCGCGGAGAAAGAGGGGAGAAGTGTCGTCGAAACCCCGTTTAAGATCCGATATGAAACATTTCTCGATAGGGCGCAGGAGCGGCTGACCTAGCGAAGGTTCAATGCTCGCTCTTTGCCCCGTGAACCGTGACGCAGGGCGCGTGGCCAGTGACTGCAACGTCCCCGAGGGATGCCGTATTCGAGTGAAGCCTATTAAATGATTCCATTACTGTGGAGACAATATGCATCCATTTCACGCCGGCCGAGAGTATCCGCGGCCCGAGCTGCTTGCGTTCGTTGGCAGCAAGCAACAGCAGTCACGGGTGCTTGGGGGAGCGACTCTCCAGGATGCCTGATCGTGACGTCTGGCGGGCGCCACGGGGCCAAGGCAGGATATTCTGACGAGCGATTGCATGACGGATCATGGTGGTACTTTGGACAAGGAAGCACAGGTGACCACCTCCTCGCGAATCCCGCGAACGCACGGTTGGCCGATGGGCGACATACGATACTTTTGTTCACGACGCGTGAGCCAACAGCGGCCGAGGTACTAGAAAGAGGCAACTACCAGAAACTGTTCTCCTTCCAGGGCATGTTCAACGTATGCGCCCATGAAACCGCCACCCCCAGTAGTGGTCCCCGGGCCGGGAACCGGCTGATACGGTTCTTGCTGGCACCGGTTGCAAGCGACGTGCGTGTCGATCTTCCACACGAGGCCAACGTCCCCGACCTGACTACACTCCGGACTCGACTGGTCGAGCAACTACAGCCCGTTCCCGCTGCATCCAAGTTGTCCGTTGCCCAGTATCGACAACGAAGCGGATTGGTGAGGCGCTACGCGCTGTTGCGTGCCAACGGCAAGTGCGAGGCTTGTGGCAATCCATCTCCGTTCCTCGACGACGACGGGAATGGCTTCCTAGAGGTCCACCACATCTCCAGACTCGCCGACGAAGGTATAGACGAGCCTGGAAACGTCATCGCCTTGTGTCCCAATTGCCATCGCCGGGCCCATCACTCCGCCGATCGCCACGCATTCCAGGCGACACTGGCTAGGATGGTAAGCGCGATCGACATGGGCTCCCTGCGTGCGCTTAGGTCCCAGGCCTCGTGGAAGGTCGTTGGAAGTAGGACTGGGCTAGATGTGAAGTTGCAAGAGGTTGTTTGGTTAATTAAGAGCCTGGACATCGGTGCTTTGCCGCCGATGCGGATCCGGCTGCCTTCCACGCGTCATTCGGCGATCGGTTCGAGCTTGGAAGGAAAGTGGAATGGGTTGCGAGGAAATTCATGGGTCGTGCGCATGCCGTTTTCGCTGGAAGCACGGAGGTGGCAAGCAATACGTTCGCGGATTGTCCTGGGAAGGCAGGTCTGCGGGCTGTTCTTGCTTAACCTTGAGGCATCCAGGTTGCAGTCGGTTGGCAATCGCCTCGGAGCCTTGGACCAGTCGGTGAAGGTGCTCGCGTCATCGCTCGCGGGATGCACGAGCGGCGTTGCCTATCAAGACGAAGGCAGGGCTCTCCGGAGCTCGAATTGCGAGTAGTATGCGCCTCTGTCGAGAAGGATGCCGTTGCCTCTGCGTTGCAGTCGATTGCAGTTTGAGGTTGGAGCCGCAGGGCGAACGTCTTGGAGCACCTCCTAAACTAGGACGAGTCTACTTGGAAACCTGAGGATAAATGCATCCAGGAAATGGTTGGGGTATTCTAGTTCAGGCCGCACGCAGTCTTAGTAGCGAACTAAACGCGCTTGCCTTCGGATTGTCTGGACGAAAAACATAGAAGTTTGCGGGAAAGGCAGCACGACTCAGCACGTCGTATGATCCGAGCGAGAACCCGAGGATATCGGTTCCTGGTTTCAGCCCCGGATAAAGCGCTGAGGGAATGCCTCCTAGGGAAATATACTTACCTCCATGCGTGAGAACCCGGAGCCGGATAAAACCGCCTGCCGCTACGGAATCAGTTATTTTTCCGGCCACGTCAAAAGGAGATAGGAACCCCTGTTCCTCCGAGCCGCCTTCCAGTGCCTGCATATATGTAGGGCAGGACGGTCGTCTAGCGCACGACTGGCACCAGGCCCCGTAAGCAGCAAGGCTGCTGGCCTGCAAAGACTGTTGCTTCGGAAGGCGGGCGCGCAGGGTCGCAACTGCCTCCCTCACCATTGTTTCGAGTTTCCCGTCAAGCGTGCCAGTCCATCCCGAGGCTGCGCCAACCAGTTCGAGCGCAATTTAATCCGGTCCTAGCATTTCCTTGGCCAGGACGCCGTATGCGGCGACCTGCAAGAGGTAGCTAGGTTTCGGCTGGCCGTCACCTTCCAAAACGTTGCCAGTCTTGAAATCCACTACGTGGACGCTTCCGTCGCTACCCTTGTACAGTAGGTCGGCCCATCCTTCCATATCGAGCGCGTGAGACGCGAGCTTCCGTTCCGCGCCAAACATGGATGGGCGGACCGGCTTGGCTAGCACAGCCGCTTGTCCGAAGGTTGCGGTAGCCGCTTCCGGCCGCCTTGCAAGCACCTTCCGGATAAAATGGCAGGCGCTTGCTAGCTGCTCGGCCGAAAAAAGAGCGCTTAGACCTGACTGCTGGAATGCGAAGCGGATTAGCGGGTTCTCGTCCTGGGCCGCCACCGCTTCTGTTGCCGCGCCATGAAACGCCTGCCGTAGCTCTGGGATGCTTGGGGACGGATGCCTGGCAAACGTTTTAATAACGCGGTGGGCAGCGATGCCGCGTAGCGCCATTAGGCCCGGGGGAATCCTTTCGGCGCCGGTTCCCTCGGTTTCGAAAACATACCGTAGCGGGCACATGGAAAATACGCCCAGCTTCGACGGCTGCACCGGCTTGGTACGCCTGGCTTGGATATCCAGGCCAGGCGCTGGCGGTCGCTTGCTCAAGACGACTTCAGCCGGTGAAGGACGTCACCCATTCGGCGCGACAGTTCAAAGGTTGTGACTGGAACGACCTCTTCGGAATTCACGTAGAAGTCTTCAAGCTCGCCATGAGCCGCGAGAACGGCATTCCAGTCCCATAGCGGGTGGATGACGGCCGCCCATTTGCCTTGGCCGGTCGAGACCAGCGGGATATGTCCAATGGTGGTAACCGGAGCCGACAGGAAACCGGCTGCTTCGTCCGCCAACTGCTGTGCGACAGACGGCCAGTCTGCAACGCCAGGAGCGGTAAAATTGCCGTCAAGGCCCGCGGCATGCTTGCCGTCGAGCAGGAGCTGCAGGACGGTCAACCCGAGCCGCCAGTCCAGCAGGCCGTGGTAGGCCTGGTTGCTGTACCTGTGCAAGCAATGGTAGCAGCCGGTAAGGCACTTGGTACTGTGGGTGTCCGCAAGCATTGCCGGGAGCGGTGATTTCTTCTGCCCGGAGAGGATTTCACGGATCACTTCGAGAATGATCGGCTCCCCGGTCGGGCCTGGCTGGTTCAGCCTGTTGCATAGCCCCGAGCCATTGACGAGGTCGTCGGATATTTGCATGAAAGGAACAAGCGAGCCGTCTGCCATGCGCTTGACGCGCGGTTCCAGGATCTGGAACTCGCCTGGGTCGACATCCAGCAGCTCCCGCGACGCGTAGTCGACAACCATGAAGCAGGCGGACAGCGCTGCGGCCCGGAATGCACCGGTCAGCAGCTGCGAGCCATCCTCCGTGGAAGAAATGCACTTCAGGCCTGCCGGGACCGCGCCCGGAAGAAGCACAAGCGAATCGGTCACCTTTGGCGCCAGCAGGTAGAAGCCCTCGACGGACGTTTCGCCAGGCTTGAAGCGCTTCTTCAGCCCAAACGGCGAGGCATCGTCGGCCTTTGCAGCGACGTTGTCGATGTAGACTCCATTGACCCACACCCTCCGCCGGGTGCCTCCAGCGATGTAGTCGGCCTGGAGGTCCCCCTTTACAGCGGAAAAGCCGGTGAACTTGTCCCCGGCCGACTCTCCTTTGTTCATCCGCAGGACGCGCGACTGGCCGCTCAGTCCAGTCGCGAGGTTCGACCCGGTCCATGGCTCGACCCGGATGTCCTCTGCTTCCGCCGTAACCGTCCGGTTGGCGCGCACCGCCGCCTCGTCCAGGATCTCGTCAGGCTTTCGCGCCTCTAGCGAGGTAACGAAGCCGCGCGGCACGTAGGTCTTGTATTCCAGCGCCCCTGACATCTCCGACTTGCACGACTTGCAGGTAGCGCTCCCTGCGGGTGCTTCGGCTGGCGACCACGACCGGCAGACGGGGCATTCCAAGAATTTCTGGAGCTCTCCAAGGTCGCCTGGCGAAGAGTGGAAGCTCTGCTTGCGGTGTGTGTCCTGGTAAATCATGCTACCTGCATACCCTGCAGTGAGATACCTGCGCTTGTCCTGCGTCAGCAGCCGGCCCGGGGCAAATTCCTGGATCGCGACGTCAAGGTCGCGGTCCATGCTGCCGAATGAAACCGAGTCGCCTTTGCTGCTGACTGGCCGGGTATGAAGTAGCCGCGTGCGTGTCGGCATGCCGTACATCGGGAACATCCCGCGTTCGGCAAGGGCTTCGGCCAGGCCTTTTCCTTCCATGGCCGGGTCGTTGATAGCCTGTTCGACTGCATGCATGACTGCACCTACTGCGAGTCCTGCAGTGATCGCCTTGGCGCGTGCTACGTCCCCTTGCGTGCAGAGGAGGGCGAACTCGTCCCTCTGTACCGCATGCGCTTCGAGCTGTGCGCGTATCCTCGGGAACCACTGGGCTTCCTGGGCCTTCAGCGTGGCTATCTTGAAGAATTCGCCATGGTTGTCGGGAGAGGACCTGAGCTCGTCTCCAGGCCAGTTCTTGGGGTGGGCAAGCCGCAGGCTGCGGAACGTCGCAACCAGCCACTGCTTGCGGATGAGCCGCTCGGCTATCTGGTTCAGGCTGGTGGTGAGGAAGGGCGGCGGCGGCGGGTCGCCTGTGATCTGTTCCGGATGCCGGAAGTAGTGCAGGTCATGGCTCTTGCTCCGGCAGACGGTCAGCACGAACGAGAAAGCCTGCCCCCGGCGTCCGGCCCGGCCCACGCGCTGCTGGTAGTTGAAGCGCTGCGGTGGCATGTTTGCCTGGAATACCGCCCGCAGGTCGCCGATGTCGACACCGACTTCCATTGTTGTCGTGACCGACAGGACGTCGACGATGCGGGCTGCGCGGTCGAGCTTGGGATCGGCCTGTAGGTGCGGGAATCCCGCCGGGAGGATGTCGTCGTCGTCCTGGATGAGGATGCCCTTGAACCTGCGCAGCCGCGCCGCAGGATTGTTCGTCATGCCTGTCAGCTCTTCCGCGCGCAGGCGATAGACGCCGGCAGACCTCGTGATGCGCTTGCCAAGGAAGTTATCGCTGCGCAGTCCGGCTGTTTCTCCAGCGGGCTCCGGGGGAAGGGGCGTCCGGCAGCGCGTGCAGACCTGTGCCCCGCGGTGCAGGTGGACCCTGCCGCAGTTGCTGCATCGCCAGTAGGGCGCGGACGGCGGCAAGGGCCGGTAGTACACCTTGCTCGCAAGGATAATGCCGCCGGGATGGCCCTTCTGGGCAAGCAAATCGAGGAACCGGCGAAGGACTAGGTCGGCGGTGCCGCCTGACGCTTCGCAGTAGGCCTGGACGAACGAGCGCAGCCGGCGGGTGGCGTCCTGTGGCGAATCCCATGGGTTCTGGGAGTAGGCATATGGCGACGTATCCAGGCGGTTGGAGTCGGTCAGCACGCGCATCATGGCATCGAAGGGAGCAAGGGACTCCCTGGTCTCGCCGTCCGCGAGCGGAAGGCATGGGTATCCCCATCCAGATTCCTCGACCGCAAAGTAGGTCTTGCTGAACAAGGTTTCGCCCACGAGCCTGACCAGGTTCTTCGAGATTTCCTCGGCGCCTGCCTCTAGGTCCTGGCTGTAGCCCGGATGGTAGTTCCATGTCCAGCCATTTCCGCTACGGGCGAACAGCTGCTGCCACGCAAAAGTCACGTGCCTTCCGAAGCTTGGCTCGGGAACCGGCGAAATCCCGGTTGGGTCGACTGGATGGATGCCCTGCCCGACCAGGGCATTCAGTACCGCCCGCACAGGGGCCTGCGGCTGTGGCTTTTCGGGCTCGAGGATGTCTGCAACGCGCACGCAGTCAGCGCCGGCAGCTTTTTCCTTGGCAGCCAGTTTCTTGTACTCGTCCGACAGGCGGTAGAACTCGGCGTCGAGTTCGCCGTTCGATGCCCTCTCCTGGATGCTTGCCTTGAGCTTCCCCAGCTCGGCCTTGATGTCCTCCGCGGACCCCAGGCTTTGCCTTAGGTCTTCGAGGCAGCGGACGACAAGTTCTCGGCGTACGTCATCGTGGTGGCCGCTTTCCAGGTCATAGGCGGCCTTGGCCGCGTCCTGGCGGCTGTCTGAAAACGATACCAGGCGCTCCCTGGGATTTGTCCGGCGCAGCTCGTTTATCAGCGTGCTGGCCAGTATCTGCGTCGTCTTGGCAAAACCGACCCTGAAGCCGCGGATCGGCGAAGTCTTTCCCTTGCCATGCCGGTAGGACACGGCGCATGCAGGGCACTGGAACGGCAGCGCGGTACCCGGATCGGACGGTGAATCCTGGCTGCGCTTCGGCTCCGGGCTGAAATGGGCCTTGTCTGCAAGGTAGTGCCAACCAGGAATGCCACTACCAGGCTCCCTATGCGGAGGAAGGATCATGATCGTGGCTGTAAAGGGGTCGTATTCGGCCCTTGTCCATATGCCCTGGGCATCATCGTCCGACGGCTCCTCGCTGCCGAGGGGCCAGAAGCGGCTGGCCGTCGGCATGAAGATGCTGTAGTCCTCCGCCGACCGCTGCTCGACCATGCTTGCTTTCGCGCGCTCGGGAAGCGATTCGGTGTCGGGGTCGTTTGGAAGCAGCTCTATGCTGCCAGGAATTCCCTGGGCCTGCGCATATTTTCCGCCATAGAAGAGGACGCCGCAGCATTCGCAGTAGAGCATGTCGACGTTCCGTGCGCGCTTACCGCCGGCCTTGCGCGTTCCGTACCGAACGCCGGAATCGACGGAGAGGTCGCCGAACAGGTACTCTGCCCGCACGTGCGCGGCAAGTCCCGGGGGAGCGGGAAGCGGCGCCGCGAACAGGCCCTCCAGCGCCCGAAGGAAGGTGTGGACGCGGAACCTCGGAATCGGGCCGGCCGGCTCCAGCGCATGGCCAAACCGATGGCGCCACGAATCTGAAAGTGCCCTCGTCCATGCAAGCAGCTCGGCAGCTTCGCGCGAATGGGGACTGGCGCCGAATAGCGCAGCGCCGATCCCCGAAGCTGGCGTGGCGCGCGGAGTACCGTCGGCGCCGAGGCTGCAGCCGCTTCGCAGGAGCCGGCCGGCCATCGCAACGCAGTCCGCGGCGATATCCTCTTCGCCACGATCGGCGGTGGCGACTCCAAGTGTGGCCGCGACTGCCTGCCACTGTCCAAGGCCCGGGAAGCCTCCCGTGCGTCCGGCATGCTCCCGCGCCTCGCGGAGCGCCGCGCAGAGCACCCCCACGTTTCCGCTAAAGGATTCATGCTGCACGGTTGGCGAAATGCCCTTTACGATCGCGCCCGACCATTCCTGGCGGGTCGCGCCGTTCCCGATGCCTGCGTTCCCGAACAGGCCCCAGAGGTATTCAAGGCTTTGCTGGCCTGCCTGCCCGTCAAGCGGAAGCGACGCGCTCGAGCAGAGTATCCGGAGCTTGTGCTGGTGTCCGGGGCGGGTGAGCCCGAGCTCAGAAAGCAGCATGCGCAGCAGGTAGCCAACCTCGGTGCCTGGAGAGCCCCGCTGCAGGTGGAGCTCGTCGATGACAAGGTAGAAATAGGCGTCCGGATCAGATTCGAGCCACTGGCGCGTCGACGCGAATATCGGCTCGTCGATCTCGCGCACGAGCATGGTGGCGAGCATGCTCGTATTGGTGATGAGGATATCTGGCGGCGTCCGCTGCATGTCCCAGCGGCTGACGGCCTCGTTGCCTGGAACGCGGGGAAAGTTAAACGGCAGCGAATCGTCTGCATCTTCCTTTTCTTCCGCGAGCGTGCGCTCCACGGCATCCTGGGTTTCTTCCAGCTTGCAGAGATAGTCGCGGAGGTCTTCGATCCGCTCCTGCGCTTTCTTCTGCTCCGCGGCGGTAGCAATGCGTGGATGCTTGAGCCAGCCTGTGACTTTCGTTGCGCCCGTATAGCGGCCGAAGAAGATGCGGTTGCCGTTGAAGTGTCTGTCCATCGCCGCATGAGCAGCATCGGAATCGAGGGCTTTCCGCAGCCTGACCATCTGGTCTTCGACCAAGGCATTCATCGGGTAGAGGACCAGCGCCCGGACAGCCTTGGGGCGCTTCGGCGACTCGTGCGTCTCGCGCTGGAAGGTGGGACCGCTGGAAGCATTTCGCCACCACGGGCGCCACTCCTGCATCCCAGGGCTCGCGGGCCATTTCGTAGCCTCTTTTGCGATCGCCGCGAAGATGGGCAGCAGGAACGACTCGGTCTTGCCCGAGCCTGTGCCCGAGGTAACAATGCCGGGGGTTCCACGGCCTACGCCTTTCCGGAGCATTTCGAGCTGGTGGGTGTAGAGATTGAATCGCCCTCTGGCAGGGTTGCCGCTGTCTGCCGGCAGCAGCCCAGCAAGGCACAGCTCGGCAAAGGCCTTGCGCTCTGCCGGCGTGAATCCAGGCAGCCATTCCCTGCCGTGTTCATCGGCAACGAGGTCGTCGACGCGCAGGCCGAGGTCCTTGTAGCCCGGTAGTGGTTCTAGGTAGGGCTCGGTGCACAGCGTGCCGGTCTGCTCGAGAAGCTCGCGCCGCCTGGCCTGGATGCCTGGGTCGCCGATCCGGAAAGCGGTCTCCAGGTAGGTGATGTAGAAATCGCGGATTGCGCTGAATGAGCTGATCGGGTCGTCCATCAGGCTTCTCCCATGTCAAAGATCTCGTTAAACGGGGCTTCGGCCACATATGCCCCGAAAGCGGGCGCCAGCTCGCCCCCGGCTGCCGTGGCCATGCCCGCCAGCGTTTCACCATCTGTCCTGCAGTGCGCCAGCGCTACAAGCGGAATGAGCGCGCTTTCGGCGGCATCCAGGCCCACGGCCATGCATGCTCCCTTCATTTTTCTTGCCGCATCGACCGCATTGCGCGGCAGTCCGCGGGCGGACGGAAGGGGCACCGCGCCTCCGGAAGCGAGCGCAGCGAAGAAGTCCGGGGTAATGGCGGCGCAGGGGGCGGGCACCTCGAATTCCGGGTCGTGGTAGTCGTCCCACGGAGCATCGGTATCGATGAGGGGAATTTCCCAGGCAAGCGGCGGCGTGAAGGGGAACACGGAGCGGCCTTGGGCAAACTCCAGCAGGAAGACGGCCGGGCACGCCGGCCCCAGGGCCTGGAGCGAGCCGTCCTTACCAGTCCAGGTAAGCGCAGCGCCAGGAACCGGTGCGCCCGCCAGCTCAAGCAGTTCCGGAATAAGCGACTCCGGGGGCACCCGGTTGGCGCCGCGCAGGCGTACTACCGAAACCAGCCCGGCAGACTGTTGCTGTGCGATGAATGCTCCAAGCGGCATGGCGCGGGTTCCGCCTGCATCCTTGACGGCAGCAGGGGCGTTCATGAGATCGGAAATACTGAACATGTCGCCGCTCACGGAAACAGTGCAGCCGGTGCCCGCGGCCAGGGTGGACGCTAGCGCAGCCGCTGCTTCGTGGCGCCGCGCGCCGGCCAGTATCGCCACGCCCTGTGTTGCCGCCGCCGCGATGAGCGCCTGGAGCATCCGCGTGCTCAGCCCGTTATGCAAGTGCCACCCGGAGAGAACCTGTCCAAGTCCTTCAAGATCCGCGATCTGGATGTGCGCTGGCGGGATTGCCGGCCTTGCGGAGGGGGGCGGGCTCTCGGTTTCCACAGGAAGCGCAGTTGGTGCCGCGGCCGGGGCAGCCCCGGCTGGAAGGCCGAGTATGTTCTTGAAGACGGAAATCCCAGCGAGTGTCTTGAGCCCGTCTGCCCCGGCTCTGTCGAATGCCTGCCTGATCTCGTGGGAGATAGCTGCCGATTCCTTCTTTTTCGATTGCTTGAGGCTCTCGATGTCGGCCTGGAGCTTCTGCTTTTCAGCCGCGAGCTTTCCGAGTTCTGCTTTCGACGCTTCGGCCTCTTCGCGGACGGCGGCTGCCGCGCGCGTCTTCTCTAGCTCGATCGCGTCCTTTACGGAGGGTAACAGGAGGATGTCATTCACCAGCGACTGGAGTTCGTCCCTGTTTTCGAAAAGCTGTTCAAGGCGGGCTCTTGCGCGTGGGATCGATTGCTTAATCGTAGTATCCGTCGAATGCCGGGCCGCTGCGTCCGCGATGTCGCCAACCTGGCGCTTTGTAAGGTTGGGCAGCCCCGACAGTTCAGCTGTTTCGCGGAGCAGCTTCCTGACGGCGGTGCGGACTGGAGCGCAGTCATACTGCAGGTTTGTAGCCGGGAAAGGCTTTATGACGATCGTCCGACCGTTCCACCTTACTGCCGGATGGCTCGGGTACAGGGACAGGGCGGAGTCGAAGGTCGCCGCCCTGGGATCGGTGGTCTCGGCTGGAAGCTTGAGGATGGGGCCGTCGAGGAGGCGGAAAACGGGGAAGACGTCCTGCGCCGGCACGTAGATTTCCTTTATCCAGTCGCGTACCAGATCCGGTTCGGAAGAGGGATGGGGCACATCGAAGACTTCGTAGGTGTGCGACAGGAAATCCGTAACCACGTACTGCGCTTTCTTGTCCGGGCTCTTGTGCTCGACGCGCCAAAGCGACAGGGATTCAGCCGAGCTGGCGCTTGCATGGACCGTGCCGGGAAAGCCGGTTGCGTCGCCCGTATCGGGAAATACTTCCCTGGACTCCTCCGGCGACAGGCAGACAGCGCTGTCGCCGAGCAGGATGCCGCTGACCTGGATAAAGAACTGCCCGGACGGAAGCACCTTTGTCCGCCTGCCGAGAACGGTCAGCACGGACTTGTCATCGATCTGGACGTCATGCAGGCTGAGCGTAGGCTCGATGGCGGCGCTGGGACGCATGCGCGGTTCAGCCCCGGCCCGCTTTTCGCTAGCTGCGGCGCCTGGAGCAGCGCCCTTCGCAGGCGGCTCCGCGCCGGAAGGCTTTATCGGACGGACACCTGCGTCCTTCATCAGTGCGGGCAGCACCGGAGCCTGGGCTACGGACGCTCCCTGGAGGAACGCGTCGACAGCCTGACTGTCTCGCTGCTGGACAAACGTTGCGAGGACTGACCGCCAGTACAGGCGCTGTTCTGCCCTTTCGAGCGCGCTTGCTTCAGCTTCGTCCGACAGGACCCTGCAGGCCTCCAGTAGATCCGGAAGGTCCACGAAGCTGGCGTTCGCGTAGAACCAGTCGCGTACGCACTGCATTGGCCGGTCGCGCAGGCCGCTGATGAACCGCGCCTGCTCCTCGGGCTGCGCAGGCACGTTGTCTGCCCGCGCCCCGGCTGCAACCAGGTGCAGTCTCTTCTTTGCCAGGCACTGCGCTAGCTCGTGCTCGTTGGCGCCAAGCGAAAACATCAGGAATTTCCTGCTCCGGGACGGGCCGCTGGCTGGATTGCCCCCTTGCCGCGAAGCTACTTTCTGCGTCGTAGGGCGGCCTGTGCCGGAGAATGGTCGTGTTGCGGACAAGATGTTCTGCTCCTATTAGTATCCAGCCAGCCGCAGCCCCTTGCGGAGGCTCAGCGCCAGCCCGCGCCGTTGCCGCGCAGTGTCAAAACGGTTGTGGGACGGCGCGCCGGCAGCGCTGGCTGGAAACCAGTTGCGCAAATCGTTCCAGGCGCCGAGGCTGTTGCTGCTAGCCAGGACAATGTTCCCCGAGGGCGTTACCGAGACACATCCGCCGCCCCAGTGCATCCACCAGCGGACGAGCGGAAGCGGAAGCTTGTCCAGCTGGGCGTCAAGCCAGCAGCTTCCGCTTCCGTCAACCTGTCCCAGCGGCTTTCCCTGGGCGGAAAGGCTCAGCATGAATGCCCAGGCCTCGCTGTCTGTTTTCAACCAGCCCCCTGGGGCCGCGATCCAGAATGCGCGCCTCTGCTGCCGGCTGGTCCGTACGATGCTGCCGCAGGCAGGCGGCCTTTCCGGGCTCTCTGCCGGAGCCCAGTGGCGTCTGGCCGGGTTCCAGGCTTCCGCATCGCGTGCAGCGCGCAGCGCGTCTTCTGCGCCCTGGTCTGGCTTTAAGAGCTGCGGCGCAAGAAAAAGCGGGGGCGTGGCGGCCTCTTTGCGTAGCACGTCCAGTTCAAATTGGCTTGCAAGTTCGGCAATCCTCGCTTCGTCGGAGAGGTGGACTTCAATTGCGCCAATGCCGAACATGCGCCCTGGCGGCACGAGGCGGAGTGCGGATTCTCCAGGGCGGAGCGAAGCGAGAAGGCGGGCCCGTTCAGATTCCGGAAACATTCCCGCGATTCTCGCTACCCGCATGGTCCCGTACGCGGTGTGCAGCGCGATGGTCCGGGGCGCGGGCGCCACAAGCGGGTAGGGTGAATTCCTTCTCTGGAACAGGGCGAGCCATCCGGCGCTGAACAGCAGCCGCCTTACGGTCCACCGCGGCGCTTCCGCCGCAGAGCAGGCTGGCTCAATGTGGCTGTTCAGGTCGGCGAACGCAAGGGACTGGCGGCGCTGCAGGCGCAGGGAGAGCGCCTCGCACAGCCACCCAAGAGGCTCTGGCACATCATCCAGGCGGCTGCTGACGGGACCCGCCAGGAATGGGAGCGTCTTGTGCTCGAGCCAGGGATGGAGCGCGGGCATGCCTGCAGGCCGGGCGTGGAGCGGGGCGGAGCCGGACTCCGGAGCTAGTCCAGCCAGGCATCCGCTGCGGCCGTCGGCTAGCCATGCCCCAGGATCCGCGAGCCGGAGGGGCGGGTTCATGGGAATATGCTTCGCGAGCGGCACGCGCCACTGGCCCAGGATCTTTTCGCGCCGCGATAGCGAAATGCAAAGGGTCTCCGCGGCTCCCTGCGCGGCCAGCACGGACGGCGGCACCCTGAACCTGCCTTCCACTTCATCGAGCTGCCCAGAGCTGCCTGCGGTGCCGCCTATAAGCTCATACGAGCCGGAATCCGCTCCCGGAAGCCCGAAGAGAGGTACGCTCGCGGGATTGAGCAGCAGCGCCTGGCCGTACCATGCGCCTCCAGTGCACGATATCTTCGGAGGGCGCCAGCTGCCCGGCAGGGCCTGCCGCGCGGGGTCAGGAAGCCCGTCCGCAAGCCTCGCCATGGCACTGGCGCTAATGGATTCGAAGAAAAGAATGGTCCAGGCACCGAACAGGCCGCCAGCCCGCGCCTCCTTTGGCTTCAGCCCGAGGTGGCGAGCTGCCGCATGAAGGGACGGTCCGAATTTTCCGTGCACAAGCAGCCATGCAGGGGAGCCGTCGCAGTAGTCTCCATCGGTGGTGAAGCCTCCCTGGCTGTCAGGGAACAGTGCGATGCAGCCGGCCGCCAGCCGCTTCCACAGCTTGGCCTGGGCCAGGCGCGGCCTGGCGGAGGCTAGGGCATGCAGCTTCGCCGGTGTCCAGGGAGCGCCATCAGGCAGCTGTGCCGAGTAAAGGTAGCTGGTCTGTACGGGCAGGTTCCGGCAGGCGGCGGCGCCGAGGCTGCTGCGGCCTGGCTCGTCGGCAAGCAGGTAGAACTCGGGCCAATCTGGGTCTGCGGCGTAGATGCCCAGGCAGAAGCTGCCAGCCCGCAGCGAGGCTGCCTTGTCCTCATCCCATGTGATTGCCTGGATCGCCCCCCAGAAAGGGCTGTCGTAGGCATCCTCGTGCTTCGAGCGGGACACAAGCTTGAGAAACAGATCGAATTCTTCGAGGAAGGATGGGCTGAAGTTGCTGCGCCGGGAAGCAACGGCGTTCGCAACGTGCCGGAAATCGGAGTCGCTACTAAGGCGGCGGTCGCGGAGCAGCGCCTGGAGCTTGATCTCGTCGGAATAGGCTGGGAATGCAAGGCGCTTCGAGTATCCGATCAGCCTTTCATTGCCCCAGTCCGGCAGGACAAGTACGCGGCAGTCCCCTCGCTGCCTTGCCCTCGTGCGGCTCCAGTCCGCCAGGTGTTCCCATAAGAGCGGGAGGTCGCCAAAGCCGGGCCTGCGCACGTTAGCGGATTTAAGAAGCCCAACAAAGCGGTCCCTAAAATCTCCTTGTGCGTACGTATCCTCGTCCGCGCTGGCTGCAAGAAGCGTAAGGTAGAGGGCAGCGAAAACCTCGGGAAGCCCGTTCCGGGCCGTTCTGCTTTCGATCGTCCCGTACCACGCAAAGTGGCGCATGATACCGGCCGAAGTCGAGCCGAACGATGAGGTAAAAGCGCGCATCGCAGCGCTGGGACCGCATGACGGATCTCCTGTGCATTGCGCGAGGAACTTGCTAGAGGCTTGGATGCGCGTGATCCGCAGAGCCAGACGCTCGCGGTCCAGAAAAACAGCTTCGGCTAGCGCCTTGTTCCAGTCGCTAAGCTTCCATGACTGCCAGCCCATCCTTGATCCAGTTCCCGTTATGCGCAGCAGGTACCCGGACAAGAACCCGCCTAGCTTGTCTACATGTGCACGAATACCTGCGTTTCGGTGACGCTAGGCATTATCTTCCTTCCAATCTATTAGATACGAAAAGGTGGCCATTTGGCAATAAATATTTTCAGAATGAGAAACTTTTTACCTTGTGGCGGTACGAAGGCCTGGCTGCTAGGCCGTCTGGCCCCAAGGTAAGAAAACGGCGATATTTTGGCCAGCTTTGCGCGTGTAAGCGCCTATATCCGTACTCTACTGGCATGCTGGCTCGGCCCCGCGCTCACTGGGCCAACATGCGCCACCTGCGGCAGCCAAGGCCTCAACTGCAAGGTCCGGGCGCAACAAAGGAATCGTGTGCCGTCGGCGACAAGCTCCGCGGTCTGTCGCAGCGCCAAATGGTTGCAGAACTTAACACGTTGGGCCTTCGCACGGCGAACGGCAGTGAATGGTCACTGATCCAGCTACAGCGTGTTATCAAGCGCGCCAGGACTCGTCTGGCTCCGCCTAGCCTTGCTAACTGTCGAGTCCCGTTTGATCATAAACGCGTTTAACGAATAATTCTGGTCGTTTCTGCTGCCATTCCTTGAGCGCCAAGATAGGCGTCTTAGCGTCCAGTGCACGTTGCGGAATGTGATGGTT
>Ga0265780_10000874_pt1 | contig 44492 bp, 45 predicted proteins | sample P1T30metagenome_FD_192432 | JGI IMG/M metagenome (GOLD analysis project Ga0265780, IMG submission 192432) | Plant litter microbial communities from East Loma Ridge, Irvine, California - P1 T30 | ecosystem: Environmental > Terrestrial > Plant litter > Unclassified | place: USA: California...
GCGAACTGGAGCAGGTTCCGCGCGGCGCCTACACCGGCGCCTTCGGCTGGCTGAACCGCGACGGCGACCTGGACCTGAACATCCTGATCCGCACCGCCGAAGTAGCGGGCAACGAAGTCAGCTTCCGCACCGGCGCCGGCATCGTCGTCGATTCGGACCCGGACAAGGAACTGGACGAAACCCGCGCCAAAGCCCGCGGCCTGATGCGCGCCCTCGGCCAGCAAGGCTGACCCCGCGCTGCGGTAGTGACGGCCGCTGGCCGTCAGCCTTTGCCCGGTCCTGGTGGGTGACGACCGCTGGCCGTCTGCTCCTGCTGTTGCCTTGGTGGGTGACGACCGTTGGTCGTCACGCTGTCGCCGTCGCCCCACCCCCGCGCCCGCCGAGCACGGCTCGGCGCTACACGTTCGCGGTATCCTGCACACCTGAATAATTCTTCGAGGTAATCCATGGCGGCAGCCAAGCGCGGATGTCTGATGGTGGTGACCATCCTGGTGCTGCTCGGTGCAATCGCCGTAGGCGCCGGCGCATGGTTCTTCTACCAACAGGGCCAGTTCGCTGACCGCCCGCTGAGTCCCGACCAGCAGAGCATCGTCATCGCCAGCGGTGATGGCTTCAACACGGTGCTCGGCAAGCTGCGCGAAGCCGGCGTGGACGAAGGCCAGGACGCGCAATGGCAGCTGCTCGCCCGCCAGATGGATGCCGCCGGCAAGCTGAAAGTCGGCGAGTACGCGCTGGATGCCACGCTGACCCCGCGCGAGCTGCTGACGCGCATGCGCCAGGGCCGCGTGCTGCAGCACCGTGTCACCTTCATCGAAGGCTGGAACATCCGCCAGGTGCGCGCCGCACTCAAGCGGGCCGAGCCGCTGGTACACACCACCGACGAACTGGATGACGCCGCGCTGATGCAGCGCCTCGGCTTCGGCGGCCAGCATCCCGAAGGCCGCTTCCTGCCGGAAACCTACGTTTACCAGCGGGGCGACACCGACGTGGACGTGCTCAAGCGCGCCCATGAGGCGATGGAAAAGGCCCTCGCCGAAGCCTGGGATTCGCGCGCCGACGGCCTGCCGATCAACTCGCCGTACGAGCTGCTGACGCTCGCTTCCATCATTGAAAAAGAGACCGCGCTGGCCAGCGAGCGCCCGCAGATTGCCGGCGTGTTCGTGCGCCGCCTGAAGATGGGTATGCGCCTGCAGACCGATCCGACCGTGATCTATGGCATCGGCCCGGCCTACGACGGCAACATCCGCCGGGTGCACCTGACCACCGATACGCCGTACAACACCTATACCCGCGCCGGGCTCACCCCCACGCCGATTGCCATGCCCAGCCGCGATGCGTTGAACGCCGCCGCGCAGCCCGCACCCGGCGATGCGCTGTACTTCGTCGCCGTCGGCGATGGCAGTGGCGCACACGTTTTTTCGGCCAGCTATGCAGAGCACAACGTCGCCGTGGCGCGTTACCTGCAGCAGCTGCGCCAGAACCGTATCAAGGAGAACCAAGCGCAATGAGTGCCGCGCTGCTGCGCCACCCGCGCCTGATCAGCCTGGAAGGCGGCGAAGGCGCGGGCAAGACCACCGCCATCAATGCCATCCATGCCTGCCTGCGCGCGCATGGCCACGAGGTCGTGCTGACCCGCGAGCCGGGGGGCACGCCGCTGGCCGAACGCATCCGCGCGCTGGTGCTGAAGCCTGATGAAGCGATCGCCGCCGAACCGCTGAGTGCCGAAGCCGAACTGCTGCTGGTGTTCGCCGCACGCGCCCAGCACGTGCGCCAGGTGATCCAGCCGGCACTGCGCCGTGGCGCCTTCGTGTTGACCGATCGCTTCACCGATTCCAGTTACGCCTACCAGGGCGGTGGGCGCGGGCTGGACGCCGCGTGGATTGCCGACCTGGAACGCCGGGTGGTCGGCCTGCTGCCGGGCTTGACCCTGCTGCTGGACGTGGACGTGGAAACCGGCCGCGCGCGCGCCAACGGCCGCGACCTGTGGCCAGACCGCATCGAAAGCGAACAGGATGATTTTTTCCAGCGCGTGCGCGCAGTATTCCGCGAACGTGCGCAGCAGGATCCGCAGCGCTTCGCACTGGTCGATGCCAGCCAGGTGCAACAGCGCGTAGCGGCTGATGTAGTGGCCCGCGTGGAGCAGTTCCTGCAGAACGGGGAGGGCGCATGAGCGCGACCGGAAAGGCGGCATTTTCACCGTGGCAGCAGCGCGCCTATGACCAGATGATTGCCGCGCTGGATGCGGGCCGGCTGGGCCATGGGCTGCTGATCTGCGGACCGGCCGGGCTGGGCCAGCGTGCCGTGGCCGATGCACTGGCCGAGCACGTGCTCACCCAGGGCGGTGGCCCGCAGGCCGACCGCGCGCGCCAGCTGATAGCGGCCGGCACCCATCCGGACCTGCAGATCATCAGCTTCATCCCGAACAAGAGCGGCGACAAGCTGCGCACGGAGATCGTCATCGAGCAGGTGCGCGAGATCGGCCAGAAGCTCTCGCTGACTCCGCAGTACGGCATCGCCCAGGTGGTGATCGTGGACCCGGCCGATGCGATCAACCGCGCGGCCTGCAATGCGCTGCTGAAGACGCTGGAAGAACCGCAGCCCGGCCGCTACCTGTGGCTGGTGAGCAGCGACCCGGCGCGCTTGCCGCAGACCGTGCGCAGCCGCTGCCAGCGGCTGGAATTCAGGCTGCCGCCACGCGAAGAAGCACTGGCGTGGCTGCAGCAGCAGGGCCACCGTGAGGACGATGCAATCGAGGCGCTGGACGCCGCGCGCGGCCATCCCGGACTGGCCGATTCCTGGTTGCGCGAAGAAGGCCTGGAGCTGCGCCGCGAGGTCACCAAGGACCTGGAATCGCTGGCTGCCGGACGCACTGGCGCCGTGGCGCTGGCACAGAAATGGACCGGCGACGAAGACGCCGCGCTGCGGCTGCGCTTTGCCGCCGACCTGGCGCTGGCGATGGCCAGCAGCGATGGCTTGACCGCGCCGGAACGTTTGAACAAGCTGGCAGCCTGGTTCGACGCTGCCAACCGGACCCGCGACCTGCTGCGCACCACCGTGCGCGCGGACCTGGCCGTGGTAGAACTGTTGCTGGCCTGGAACAAGGTCAACGAACGGCAGCACCCAAGGGGTAATCGATGAGCGCCACCAACGCCCGACAGGGCATCCTGTCCCTTGCCGTAAAGGACAAGGCCGCGCTTTACGGCGCCTACATGCCGTTCGTGAAGAATGGCGGGGTGTTCGTGCCCACGCCGAAGCGCTATTTCCTCGGCGACGAGGTGTTCCTGCTGCTGACCCTGCCCGATTCCAGCGAGCGCCTGCCGGTTGCCGGCAAGGTGATCTGGGTGACCCCGGCCGGCGCGCAGGGCAACCGACCTTCGGGCATCGGCGTGCAGCTGGCGGATGGGCAGGAAGGCGAGGCGGTTCGGCACAAGATCGAGACGCTGCTGGCCGGCCTGACCACGTCGGAAAAGCCGACCCAGACGATGTGAAGAAGTGATCTGAAAAGTATTGACGCTCTCGGGAAAGCCCCTATAATGAGCGGCTCAGCAGCATCGGGCGGTTAGCTCAGCGGTAGAGCATTGCCTTCACACGGCAAGGGTCACAAGTTCGAACCTTGTACCGCCCACCATATAAAGCAGTAGGTTAGGCGAGAACCGGCGAAAGCCGGTTTTTTCGTAACTGCACCGTAACTGCATTTGCTCCTCGATACCGAGCATGTGCTTAGGGATGTCGGCCGAGCTCTTTTACGCGTCTCACTGAGGTGGCGAGGGGCAGACGTCGCTCTCGGCTCGCAGTATGGTCCTGGCGCCCTCCGCCTGTGGCGCCCAACTTCCAAGAAGTTCGCACTTCGATTTGGCCGGCCCTCCAATGTGTCGCTTGGTTGATGGCAGCGCAAGACCTGCGTTGCCAGACGCTGTCCACTACGCCCCGCTATGTCGGCTAGAGGCCCCCTGCGCAGCCCGAAACGTGACCCGCTTCAGGTTTATGAGTAGAGTCTCATGCAAATGGGCAGCACCACTTGGGCCAAGGGAAGGAATCATGGCTATTGAGCTTTCGCGCGCAGTACGGGACATCCAGCCAGAGCGCTGTGTTCTGTTTTTTGGATCGGGAGCCGCTCTAACTTCAGGGGCGCCGTCGGTTGATAAGTTGATCCGAATGATAGGACAGCGATTCAATATTGATCCAGATGGTCTATCTCTGCGGGAAATCTCGCAGCTAGCGGAGGGGGCGCACGCAAACCGACGCGAGCTAATCGCTGCGATCCGACCACTCTTTCGAGATCTGAAGCCAGCGGGCGGACTCCTCAACCTTCCGCTGTTTCAATGGAAAGGTCTGTACACAACGAACTACGACAATCTCATCGAGCAAACCTACGCGATGAGAAGCTCGCCGTTGAATGTCTACTCGTCCAATTTCGATTTTAGTCAGCCTGAGCTGCCTGGTGGGCAGAAGCTTTTTAAGCTGCACGGGACCATCGATAAAGACGTTGTTGATGGAAGTCAGAGCCGCATCATTCTCACTGATGACGACTACGACCTGACTGCACAGTATAGAGAGGCGCTTTTCGCGCGCCTGCAGAATGACCTGGTGTCCGCCCAGCTTGTCATCATTGGGCATTCTCTCGCAGATGCCCATATCAAAGAGATCGTCGAACGGGCGGTTAAGCTAAACGCCGAGACGCACAATCACCGTCAAATCACCCTGTTGGTCTACACCAAGGATGATAGGCGAGCAACGCTACTGGAGGCCAGGGGGATTCAAGTCGTGTTTGCTGGGGTCGACGATTTCTTCGCAGAGCTGGCTCGACAGGCTCCAAGCACGACCGCGGTCCGAACGTTCACCGGAGATCCTTTAGACGCAGCTCCTCTCCTCAATGGGATGGTCAGAAGCGTCGTCCATGCATCGTCTCAGGGCAGCAACGTGTCTTCGATGTTCAACGGCTGGCCGGGAACGTACGGAGACATCAGGGCGGGTATGACCTTTGAGCGATCTGTCTCAAGGCAAATCATCTCTGACTTGGTTAGCGGTGAGGTTCGATACGCAACAATAGTTGGTGCTAGTGGAGTTGGAAAAACGACGGCGGCTCGTCAGGTGATGGCGCAACTGTCTGCCAATCAATTTCATGCTTGGGAGCATGATAACGCCCAGTCCTTGATTCCTGATGCTTGGCGGGCCGTGGCTGCTCGTTTGGCAGCGGAAGACCAAAGTGGTGTTCTCTTCGTGGACGAGGCAAGTTCTCATCTAGTAGAGATAAATCGGCTTATCGACAATCTTGCAAGTGATGGGAATAGCAGTCTCTGCGTGGTCCTAGCATCAGCCAAAGCGAGTTGGACGCCGCGAATTAAATCTATCTACCTCAATCGGTTCGGTAGAGAGTACGTGCTCCGGAGGGTGGACAGCGGAGAAGTGGATCGCCTGTTGAACTTGGTTGATCAGAACTCCTCGATCAAGGCTTTGGTCGAAGCTTCGTTCAAGGGGTTTTCGCGTTACGAGAGGCGCAGGCGTTTGGTGGAAAGGTGTGAGTCCGATTTCTTTGTCTGTATGCGGAATATTTTCGCATCAGAAAAGTTCGATGATATCGTTCTGCGCGAGTACGCTGCTCTAGGCGAAGATGCTCAGGCTGTTTACAAGACCGTTGCAGCTTTGGAGAGCGCGGGTGTCCAGGTTCATAGGCAGCTGATACTTCGATTGCTCGGTGTAAGAGCTGACGGCGTTGGCGCCCTCCTCGACTCGCTTTCAGAGATTGTGATCGAGCGAACTGTGAACGAACGAGAGGGAATCTACGGTTGGATGGGGCGACACCAAGTCATATCGCACATCATCGCTAGGTACAAGTTCGCGGACCAAGAAGCGATTTACGATTTGCTTCGAAGGGTAATCGAGGAGTCTTCCCCGACCTATCAGATCGAAGTGCGAAGCCTCCGCGAGCTTTGCTCGCAAGACTTTGGAATTCCACGGATATCTAGTAAGAGCACGCAAAACGTTCTGTATCGAATGGTGATGTCCGTCGTGCCTGGGGAGCGGGTGCCGCGGCACAAGCTCATCAGAAACCTCATAAAGATGGGGGACTTCGAAGGCGCTGCCACTGAAATCAGGATATTTGACGCTGACTTCCGTGAGGATGGTCCCGTCACCAGATACAAGATCGACCTCATGGTGGCTCGCGCAGAGAGTTCTCCTGGGCTGATGAGGGAGGACAGAGTGGCGATCTTGCAGGACGCCACGGAGTTCGCTGAGCAAGCGTTAAATAAGTTTGGTGACAACAAGTATGTACTAAACGCCTATGCGAATTCGGGAATCGTTTGGTATCGATTCACCGCAGACACTAGCGTGTTTGACGCAGCGATCGAAAGTCTTCGTGCAGCAGAGGAGAGGACGTCTGACCCCGAGATTTCTTCGATGATCGCCAGGTTGTCGCGCACTTTCTCAAGCGCTCCTGCTCAGGAGACAGCTGAGGCGTCCGTCGATATCAACGGGGAAGGGGACGACTGACTTCAAGAACGCCGTGCTACCGTGCCTCTTTGCTGCCCAATTGCCTCTTGCTACCTGAGGCCCGGTCACCAGCGCGAGATGTGCGGATCCGCAGAGCGCCGGCCCGGGCTGCAGGTGTTGTTGGGGACGCTGCCTGCTGGTCCCATCTAGCTGGCTAGTTGATGGGCGTGACGGCAGATTGGATTCTAGCGAGACCAGTAGTTCACTGGAAGAAGCGCTCGTCGTGGTCGTCATCATCCAGCGGATGGCTGACTTCGATTCATCGGCCGGCGCGGCCTCGAGCTTGGAGACGTTCGGGCTGCGAGCGTGCGTCGCTGAAACGCTAGGGTACTTGCCAGCCGAGCCCTCGTCCGCGCGGTGGTGGCACAGTAGGAGAGGGGGCGGTCACTGGCGCGAAGTGTTTGACCTTGCATAACAGAGCCTCTGGCAGAGATCGGCGCAAAAGACGCTGAACTCGTGGCGCTGTGACTTACCACGGGAACCGATTTGGGTAGCCGAGGTCTTAGGCCTAGCTTAGCGAAACAGGAGCAAGCTGACGGATCTCCGTTGGCGTCAGTTGATAGAAGACTGCTTGGCCGCCGATTGGCGCGTCAGGATCGGAAGCAGCGAAGCCTTCCACCTGTGCGTCCATCACAGTGAGCATGGCCTCCGCCGTGGACATGTCAGGAATGCCCTCGGCGCCCCAGACACCAGGGGCCGCACAGGCGTGCTCAATTCGATCAACGGTGAATGTGCCGTCCCCCTGCAGCGAGGCTACTGCGCCTGTCACCATTTCAAAGCGGTCTGACCATCCTGCGATGGTGACCTCGAGTCCCACTGCCGCCGGCGGCACCTCACTGCCTGGGTAAGCAAACTGCATGTATTGCTCGTAGCCGTGCACCGCGCGATAGCACTGTTCCTTGAGGCGGCTCATAAGTGTGTCCACATTCCACCGCGTGGGCTGGCTCATCAGCGATGACGCCAGAAACGCATACAGCGACAGGTTGCCGCGGCCGCCGACGAGCACGTCGCCAAGGATCACAGCCTTCTGCAAATCAGCGCCACGGGACCTGCCATTGGGCTCGAAGACGGTCCCCGCCGTGTCGACGCCTACCAGTACGTAATGCGGTTCAATATGCACGTTGATGATGCTCATCGAATCGACCTCGGAACCCCAATGCTCCCGGCCATGTAGATCCCTGTCGCGGCGGCAGCGCCGAGACCCTTAAGTGCAGCGCCAGCGCCCCACCAGCCAGACGCTGCCGTGCCGAAACCAAAGGTGAAGTAGAGCAGGGCCGCTTGCGCTACGAGGGCCATCGCGGAGCGCCCGACTGCGCCGCGCGCTTCGATGTGCTGGCCATGCTTAGGGCGTATGTGGTGCCAAAGGTGTCGAGGCACGACGTGGCCACCGATGCTCACTTGCCAGCCTTCTTCATCGAAGCTTTCGACATGGCGGGAGAGAAACGCCGCCAGAGTTTCCCCTGGACGTAGATCTACGGGCTGATTCCGCTGCCCGTCCTAGCACGGGGTGCGGGGTGCAGAGGAATCTGCCTTGGGCTGACGCTGGCGTATCACGCGGGAGAATATCATTGGTCATTGTGCGGGCTCTTTACGGCTGGAGGGAATTGCCCAGTCACCGGCGCGAAATGACTATGGATCTGGCGAGCGATCCGGCCCGGGCTGCAGGTGTTGTTCAGGACACCGCCTGCTGGTCCTCTGCTCGCTCAGTCTTCCAGCAGCACTGCCGGGTTGACGTTCTTCCGGCGGGCAATGTGTTGCCGTCCGGCGGCCGCCTCACGAATGAGCCCCTCCTCCGTCCGCTCCAGCGCCAGCAGCTCGGCTTCCAGCTTCTCTTTGGCCTTATCGTCCGCGATAGCGGGACTGTCGGCGTAAAAGGCGTTCACCTCCTCGCGGAGCACCTTACGCACTTGGTCAGGGAAGAACCTGCAGAAGACCGCGTGAGCCGATTCCGGATACACGCTCACTGCCTCTTCGCCTCCAGGCGCGACAAAAGCATCGGCGCGAATGGTGACCTTGGAGGCCTCTTGGGCGATATAGAGTTCAACCTCTGCTAAAGCGGCTGTCTTCGGGGCCACTCCCTGGCGCAGGCCAGAAAGCTGGTCGGCAATAGTCGTGATCTGCTCGCGCACGCGGCGGACCTTTGTTGTGTAGTCGGTCATTTCCGTCCCTTACTCGCTGAGGCCCCAGTCGGCCATGGTTTTCTGCAGGTGGCGGGCGGCAGCTTGGTAGGCGGCTGCATCGCCTGCTGTGCGGTCTGCCGCGGCCAATGCGGATTGGACAACGGGAAGGACTTGCTCAACTGCCAGAAGGTGGCGCTGCAGCTTGGCCACTGTTTTCTGACGATAGGCATCAGCGTTCCCGTATCGTCCAAGTGTCCTGTCCCCTTGCTCGACGGTTGCCGCTCTTCCACTGAAGGCGGCAGAGGCTTCGGCTATCTCTGCCTGGATTCTTCGCTTGTGGCCCAAGAGTTCATTCATCCGTTCGCGAAGCGCATGCCGGCGGCCGTAGTGCGCCAAATTGAGTACTCGCAATTCCTCGAGCTTGATCAGCGAATTGGGCAGGGGGACATTTTCAGTCATTGAATTCTCCAGACGTGAGAGCGAACGCGCTGTGGCGCTCGGGCCGGTCGGCGAGGGCGCGCTGGAAGGCAGGCAGGCTGCGCAACGCTTCGGTGAGCAACTCGTCCGGCGATATGCCGGCGGCTACCGCTGCGTCACCGAGAGCGGCAGCAGCGATGGGAGGTAGTTCAAGCTCGATACGCGACATGGCAGGTTCCCTGAGGGCCCGTCTATTTGAGCCCACGAGCCCACGTATCTGCGGGTCGGAATGCACAGCAACGCGCACTTGTGGGGGCGGGATTGCCGCCTAGGGAGCAGTACAAGGAAAACGGCCGGAAGGGGAGGGGAATGTACAGGTCGCCCAGCGCAAAAAGTGCCGTTTTCATCGGGAAAAGTGGGCTTTCCGGGAGACCTGTGGTGGAGCATCCCTAGAGGCCGAAAAATGCTCGATTACCGGGGTCCGAATCCCCCCCGGTAATGACAGGTGTCGTCAGGGGCCTCGCCCGTTCAGCTTTCTGTGGATAACGTGTTGATACGTCGCCTCATTCAGGTTTCACGCACATGTTCCACGGTGTCGCGGTGGATTACGTCGAACCGCCCTTCGGCTCGTCGGCTACCAACGCCGTCGGCAGCACCTGAGCCACTGCGAGGGCGCGCCCACGGCTGAGGCTGGGCTGGTTGAACAGGTGGGCCGCGTGCTAAGCACCTTCACGCACGCCGTCTGAGCGTCGCGAGCTCCTTCGTGAGACTGTGCCGCTGCCGGCGCTCAAGAGACGGAGCTACGCCGTCATTTGAAATAAGATGCGTGCGAACGAAGCGTGGGCGAAGACATCATGACCATTGAACTTGCGTCGGCTTTGAGGATCCGCCTCGTCGAGCAGCTTGAGGCGAAACTCAAAGACGCAACTGTGTATGCGGATTACGCAATCTCGCTGTGGTCGATCCGAGGAATATCGGAAATTAAGAGCCTGCCAGATAAGGGCTCCTTAGCAGATCAGCTAAACCGCTACATCGGTGATAGGCCACTCGCCACTTTTGTCGAGGGCGAGCTTGATGCCAATTTTTCGGGTCCGGGGATCAACTATGAAGCGAAAGAAAAGCCTCTGACGTCGTATCACGGATACGACAACATCAAGAGCGTGGCAGAAGGACTTGTCGAGTCATTGGTCTCTCTCCCTTGGTCGTATCAAGTGACCGTGAAGCTACCGGACCCACTGGGCCTTAGGGTGCTTCAGGAGTTCGGCGCTTTCGAGCTGTCGCCGCGGCATCGCATTGTGTCTGGTGCGATGCTGGAAGAAGAGTTCCCCCAGGCGCATCGTGACTTAGGCCTCGCAGCTCGAATGATGGGCTCGAAGTATGCGCCTCCGTGGGACGAGAACAGTGCCTATCTCCAGGTCGCTATGTCAGGCTATTTCGGAGCGGCGCAGTCCGAGCCCTTTCTCGCCGCGCGTGATGATGTCTTAACATTTTACGGACTGGGACTTGCGTTTGGTCTCTTCGTGCAGGTTCCCGCCAGCAGGCTGGCAAGGTTAAATGAGTCACCGTTCTATGTTCACCGCCTGACTGATGAGGGCTGGTGTCAAAGAGCAACCGTAGACATGCCAGATCAGTACGAGGCGGGCATATCGACGCTGGCAATGCACCCAGGGGCCGCAGAAGATCCCGCTGTCCTGAGGGAGAAGCTATCCCGTATCTCATCGATCTTCCGATCCAACGAAGGTAGGAGCTTGGCTCTATCTGCCCGGTGGCTCTTTGAAAGCCACTGCGGGCGGGACGCCCTGCTTCAGTACATCCAGGCTGCGGTAGCGATTGAAGTCCTTCTAGGGGACGAAGAAGCCGACCCTAGCGTCGGATTGACGACACTGATGGCTAATAGGTGCGCCTACCTCATTGCTGGAACGCAGGCTGCGCGCAGCAACTTGCTCAAGCTTTTCCGCGACATATACAAGGTTAGATCGAAAATTGTGCACCGTGGAAAGAGCAGACTTAGTTCGGAGGAGATGAACCTGTTCGGAGCACTGCAATACTTGCTGCAAATGGTGATCGACAAAGAGCAACGATTGCTCGAGCGTGGGGAGGAAAAGGTCTAGCGCGCGCTCCTCTCAACGGAAGCTCTCCCCTGACTCTATCCAAGCCATCACGTCTGCGATGCGATACCAAGGAGCCTTCGCGGGCTGGTAGAACTTAGGGCCCTTGCCCTCCAGCCTCCAGCGCCTCAATCGGCTGACGGGACAGGGGACGAGGGCCGCAGCCGTGCCACGCTGTCAGGGGCCCCGTATGCTGGGGCCTTTCTGCATGCCTGGTCGGGCTCAAACGGTGGTGTCACAGAATGTTTCATTGGGCCCCCGGGACTTTTGGGGCTGGCACCGTTGTCCGAGGGGGAGTCGTGGACGCCTCAGGGGTTGTGGCCGCTCGGCTTCTTGAAGTCGGCAATCGGCCGGCGGTTTTTGGCGGCGCGGGCGATGCGCACATCATCCCACTCAAGCATCAGCGTATGACTGACCTCGCTTTCTGTGCTGCCATTCTCGCCGCCGGCTAGTTCAACGATTTTTGCAGGACGTCCCTTTTTCTTGACGGTGCCCGCCTCCGCTATCGCGTCGTTAACTTCCCGAAGCGCCTCGGCAACTTCGTCGCGGGCTGCAACGCAGTCGGCTTGCACGAGCGATCGGGCAGAACAATGTAGCTCACTCAATGTTCTGACTGCGGAGTACGCTAGTTCACGCAGATCAACCTTTTCGGCTAGCGAGTGTTGCAATCCAACTTGGCGCCGACGGTTGCGCCCTGCATACGCATGCAGTGATGCTCCTGTGCAGTAAGGGAACACGCTCTCAGGCCAAGTAGTGGTTCGTGAGTGTCTGGCTGTAATGCCCTCGACGGGCATCTGAACATGTTGAGCGTAGTTCCTCACGACCTCAATGAGGCCGAAGTTGAACGACGTCTTGCGAAGGTCAGCCAGCTTTCTGGTGATTGCTGTCTTGAAAACGGGGCCAGAGGGGGCAGATTTGAACTCGCTGGAGACCTGCTCGGTGTAAGAACACAAGGAGGTCAACAAATTGATCAGGAGTCTGTTGGCTTCAGACAAGAGCCGACTAGCAGGCTCAATGCGGTAGTCGCCGCCTAGGCGTGACTCAAGCGATTGGTTTACGAAGAAAAGCTCGAACGCCTTGTAATTTTCGAGCACTAGCTCATACCGTTCCTCAAAGGAACCCGCGTCCACAAGGGTGGTGCGGGCATCGAGTAAGTTCCCAAACCTGGGGCGCGTTAGTGGTATCGCCACTGTGTCCTCTAGGTACGCCGACATTAAATAGTACCTGTGACCAGCGGAAGCTGTCGTTCCCTTCATATGGCTCGGACCAAGCGGCCAGTCCTGCGGCGCCGCAATCGTTCAGGATTAGGCCGATGTTCGGTATGAGTAATCATCTGTAGCCTTCTCCTGCGGATATCCACTCAAGAATGTCTCCCACGTAATACCACGGCGTCTTAGACGGTTGAAAGTAGCGTGGTCCTTTCCCTTCCAGTCGCCATCTGCGTAGTCGACTCACGGGGCAAGGAATCAGAGCGGCCGCCGTTTTCTCCGTTACACGGCCGTCTACCGTGACGTAGTGGCCCTCCTGCTCTAAACGTAGCCGAACATCCATTGCCGAGGCGGGTAGCTGGAAGAGGTGGGCGTCGTCATGCGCCGTCATAGGTGACCCTCCGCGCTGTGAATTGGTAGACCTGCGGTGAGGCCATGGGTCTCCCCACGCATGCATTACCGGCGCCCTGAAGTGCGCGAAGGCGCGCCTGCTGCACTTGGTGAACATCGTGCAGGGGGTGCGCCCCGTGCAGGGTTGTCACCCGTGATGCAGCGCGCGGGGGTGCAGGTTTTGCACCTTTGCGCTGGGCTGCGAGGCGGCTGCGCTTCCAGTGCGGGCAGCGGTAAAGCAACAGCGTTGAAGCAACAGCTCCAGGCGTCCGCTGCGCTCCCGCTTGGTAGATATCTATAAAGGGGGTCCCTGAGGGGTGTAAAAAATGCCTCTTTTCGCGCCTTTTACACCCCTCAGGGTTGTTTATCTCGATGCTCATGCTGCTTTTGCACCCCTGAAGGGCGTTAGGTGGTCCCCTGAGGGGGGTTGAGCTTCCGTTTTCATTTGCACCCCTGAGGGGTGTTGAAGATGCGTTTTTCTCCAGTCGTTGCGTGGAGGGCCAGCCGCTATCTCCAGGTTTTTCCCCGGGCATCGATCAATTCCTATCCACGTGATGGCGTACAGGTGGCATTGCCTCTTGATTCCATGTCTGGTTTGGACGATGAAGCCCGCCTCTTCCAGCTGGGCCAATAGTTCCTTGCTCTCTCTGCCAGCGCATACCCCCGCGCCCTCAACCATCGACTTAGTAGCGCTCAGGAGCCGCCAGAAACAGCAGCATCTTCATTGCCGCCCCGCTCAGGGCGAAGAACGGCGGTGACCTGATCACGGGGTTGCGGCCTGGTTGAGGACGGCGCATCAAATCGGGTTTGGGTAGACACAGTGACAGACGACCGGCAGCCTTCCTATGCCGCAGCTCAAAGGGCGCATTGCGCCAGGTCTGCTGACGCGCCACTATGCGGCTACTACCAACGGATGGGGAGTAGGCATGCTAAAGATTCCGAAGAAGGTCTTGGAAAGATGGCCGGCGACGGTCAAATCATTGGTAGCGGTGGCAATCTCCCACAAAACCAAGGATGTGTCCGAAGCGGATACGGTAACGCTGGTCAAAGACATGCTCGCAGAGGTATTTGGCTATGACAAATACAACGAGCTGACCAGTGAGCAGCAGATCAGGGGAACCTTCTGCGATCTTGCGGTCAAGATTGACGGTAAGATTCGCATCCTCATTGAGGTCAAAGCTGCCGCCTTGGCTCTGAACGAAACGCACCTCAGGCAAGCTATCAATTATGGGGCCCATGAAGGCATCGAGTGGATCGTACTAACTAATGCGTTGGAATGGCGCCTGTATCGGATCAAGTTCGGTCAGCCCATCGAATACGAACTTGTCTCCTCTTTCTGCATCGCAGACATTAATCTGAAAAACGAAGAGGATCAGCGTCGCCTTTTCCTTCTTTGCCGTGAAGGAATCACCTCAGACGCCATGGGTCTCTACCACCAGCACATCTCGGTGCTTAACAAGTTCACGGTGGCACAGGTTGTTCTAGGAGAGCCTGTGGTTTCGATTATTCGTCGTGAGCTTCGACGGCTCTTCCCTGAACTGAAGATCGAGCCAGACGCTATCGCGGATCTGCTCAACAATGAGATACTCAAGCGGGAAGTTTTAGACGGTGACAAAGTTAAGGATGCTCAACATCGCATAAAAAAAGCGATCGCAAAGAATGCAAAGGAAGCATCAAAGAGTGTCCCCAAGGCTTCGGCCGGCACCCAGGTGGAAGGTGCGGGTATTTCTTGACTATATCTCCCTAGCCGTATAGGGGGGGGGGGGGGGTGGAAGCGGCGTCCAGCGCTCAGTGGGTGCACGATCCTCTGGTGATAAGGGCTTTTCCCTATTCAGCTTCCGTCCAAACTATGAACGCGTTCAGCTGTTAAGGTTTCTCCTTGCTTAGTTCGCGCAGAAGCGCAAGGAGGTTTCATGTCCTTGGAAGCTGTGGTGTACACAAGCCGGGTCAGCAAGCGCATCGACCCGCAGGACCTTCAGGCGCTCGTTTCCGATGCCGAAGCGTTCAACCGTGCTGCCGATGTCAGTGGCGTGCTGCTGTTTGACGGCGGCCGGTTCCTTCAGTATCTGGAAGGCCCCGGCGAGGGCGTGGCACAGGCTTACGGGCGCGTGCGCCAAGCTGGGCTGCACACCGGCATTGCCGAGATCGCCAAGGGCGTGACCGGCAAGCGCCTGTTCCGCCATTGGCCGCTGAAGAAGTTCGAAGTGGACAGCATCGTGCTGGGCTCCATCGCCCGCGCGGACTGGTCCGGTTTCGTGCAGGGCAACCGCCGGCCCGGCGCGGTGGACCATCTGCTGGACGTAGTGAACGGACGTTTCAGCCACGCCTGACGCTGCGAAGCGCCGTCCGTGCGGCGCCCGCCATCGGCATCGCGCAGACGAATGCTACGGTAGGCAGGGGGGCCTGGAGCTACACATGGGTCACGGGCGAGGACGCCGCAGCCTTCTGGCAACTCACTGCCTACGACTACAAGAAGGGTGAGTCAGACCCCGGGACGATCAGCGCAAGCACATCCCCTCGGTGAGCTTGACCCGAGGCGTGTTGCCGGTGGGTCGGCCGGGCAGGGGCGTGACGACCAACGGTCGTCACCCACCAAGGACAGTCGTCACCCACCGAGGGCGGTCATCACCCACCCGATGCACCTCACGGCCAATGGAATCAATCAGCGGTAACGCGATCTTCCACCCGCAGCTGCAGGTTCATTGCGCGCATTACACCGAGCACGGTTTCCAGGTACAGCGGGCGGGTGCCGTTCAACTGGCGGCGCAGGGTTACCACGCTCACGCCGCACGCCTGCGCGATGCGTGACATGCCGTGCAGTTCTGCAACCAGCAGCAGGGCGCGCCCGATGCTCGGTTCGTCACATCCCTCCATCCGCATCCGGACGTCCAGGTACTCCGCGCGCTCAGCGTCGCGGGCGGCGGCGCTGTTGATCGGCGGGATCTTGAATTCGATATCACTCATGTTGCACTCCGCATGGATTCGATGGATGAGTTCACCAAGGCGCGGCCGGCGGTGATCAGGCCCTCCACCAGGTGATCGCTCAGCACGGCATGCGTGCCGCCGTCCTGCCTGCCCACCTGCACCGAATGCAGGATTTCAAGGATCGCGCTGATGCCCTGCAGCGTGGCGCGCGGCACGGCTACCTTGCTGTGGCGGTCGGCGTAGCTGTCCAGGTCGAACACACGTGCGTCTTTGGGTAAGTCGGGCACCAGCTGCAGATGCACGACGCCTGCCGGATTTTCGCGGGAGTGTTCGAACTCCTCCAGCTTCCTTTCCAGCCGCTCCATGAAGTAATGCGGAAACTCGTGGATCTCGTCACCGATCAAGGCGTGCAAGCGTTTGGAACTAAGCGGATTCTGCGATTCCATCGGTCATCCTTCCCAAGGCGTGTGGCCACCTGCGCGGACGCGCGAGGTGGCGGGCGATGCGGGTTGGCATACCGGGGCAAGTTCAAAAAATGGCCGGCGGATCAGGGATCCCCACACATCGCCCACCATGAAACCGGCACGCGATGCAGTGCATTCTCCGCCGTGCCCAGAGGGTAAAACACAGCCAAAATTGAACTTGCCGAACAGGATGCCAATCCCGACTGACGCTTCTACGTCGCCAGCATCTACATACCAACAGCGGCGGGGGCGCGCGTACATGAGCCGATCTGCAAAAGCTGCCGGGCGCAGGGAAGGATTACGTCACCATGAGCAGGGAAAAGCGTCAGCGCGGGCGCGTGCGGACCCGCCAAGACCAGGTTGATGGCGCGCCAGAATTCTGCCTCAGTGCAGCACGTCCCCGGCATCCACCAGCTGCACGTCGTGCATCAACTGCAGATAGGCCTCGTAATACGGTTTGTGCGATGCGCCGACGATGGCCAGCATGCGCGTGCCGGGCGTCTGCCCGAGCACGTCGCGGATGTTGGCGACCATGCGCAGGTTGCGGGTTTCCCAGTAGCCCACGTAGTTGCGTCCGAATGCCTGCGGCGAAGGCTCCACCAGGGCGGCGCCGAAGTCGGCGTGGAACGCCTGCATCGCCGCTTCCGGGGTGTTGTACGCGCGGTAGATCGCCAGCAGGCCATCGGGCTTGCCCAGGTCGGCATGCAGTGCAACGTCTGCCTCGGCGCGCGCCTTGTTATACGGGTTGTCCCACGCCTTCATGATCGCCTCGCTGGAGGCCTTTTCCAGTTCCTTGGGCGTGGCCGAATCGGCAGTATGGTCATCCACCGCCCATACCCGTTCCAGGCCGAGCCGCGCGGCGAGCGTAGCCGCCACCTGCAGGGACTCGTCACGACGTTGCAGGCGCTTGTCCAGATAGGCCACCAACTCATCGTTCAAGCCGTCGGCCGCCGTGCGTTGCGCCGTCGGCAGCCGCAGCCATTGCACCAGGGCCGAATTGCGCTCACCGGCCGCAAGGAACACGGCGGCCAAGTGGCGTCGCTGCGCTGCAGTCGGCTCGGTGGGCCAGGTGGCCAGCAGGCGTTCTGCTTCCGCGTTGGCCGCCGGCACATCCAGTCCGGTGGCGGCCTGCGCCGGGGCAAGGTCCGGGCAGTAGCTGTCGATGCTGTCCACGTAACGGGTAGGGAACCGACGCATGTAATCGCATTGCATGCCGGATATCGCTTCAACCGCGATCGCGTCCGGTTTCCAGGCTTGAAGGCGCTCCAGCAGGGGCTCCAATTGGGCCGGCGCGAAGGTGTCGGGCAGGGCGGAAAGGTGCGGCGAACCCAACACCAGCACCTCGTTGGGGCGGCCGGCGGGCGGGCCCTTCAGCTGGTCCGGGTGGAAGCTGGGCTGATAGCCGGGGGTGGCGGCCAGCGCGGCTGCGCTGCACAGCCCAAGAATGAACATACTGCCGATGCGCCTGATCATGCTGCCGTCCCCGCAAGGACGGGTGCCTTGCCTGCAGCCGATGGTGGCGCACGTGCGGGGGCAGGGCAAAGCCCCGTTGGTCATTGCAACCTTTACGCCGGCTGCTGCATCGGCCTCTCCATCCACCGCCCGCACGCGTCGCGCACGCCCTCCCATCACTCCCGCATCGGGAAGGTCCATGTCGTGGGCACCGAGCTCCAGCGATAGTGGCGCACCTGCAGCCTGGCGATGGGCCGGGCGGTGGCGATCTCGGTTCGCATCGGCAGGCTGCCGTTCTCCCAGGCCAGTGGCACCTGCGCCAGCCGCGTCGGCTGCGCGGGCTTCAGCGGGGCAATGATCATCTGCTCGGACGGCAACACGTTTCCTTCCTCATCCAGCGGCACGACCACGCTGTACAGGCCGGTCTTCGCCTTCCACGACTGCCTGCCCTGCAGCAGCGTCGCGCGATGGGCAGCGGGGCGCAGCAAGGTGATGTCAGGATTGAGTTTTGAACGCTCACCGGGCTGCAGGATCTCGGTCGTTTCGAATGCATAGACCTCGGCGTCGACGGACATGCGCACCGCTTCGATGCGGCCCAACACATCACGCGGCGCGCCCAGTGGCAGATGGAAGGGGAAGCTCACCTCGTTCTGCGTGACTGAATACTTTTCCGGGAAGAACAGCGTCGGCGTGACCCGTTTGGTCGGCAGTCCGGCGATCTCCGCGCCATCCGAATCCAGCATCACCACGCGATGCAGGCGGGACATCAGGATGCGCTCGTGCTGTCCTTGGCCGGCCGCTGGGTCGCGTTCCAGGCTGGAGCGCGCGCCGATCGCCAGCCAGCGCCCTGCGCCGCCCTCTGCGGGAATCCAGAACGAGCCCATGTACGGCATCAGCGCAGGAAGCGAGGCCGCGCCAACCATGTAGTCCTCCAGCTCGCCGAGCACTGCCGCGCGGTGCGTGTAGGCCGAAGGATCCGGCGCGACGCCGCTGTACGGCGGGCGCTGCAGCGTGTGGTTCACCTGCTCGACATAGCTGACGTAGCTCTCGACATCCTCGCTCATCTGCAGCATCGGGTCGTGCCCGGTATCTGCCAGGTGCACGCGGTGGAGGGAAGCGGGCAGGCCCTTGCTGGCCGCGTAGCGCACTTCCATCCGCAGCTCGATCGGCATGTCATCGCCACGCGCTACCACCAGCCTGCCATCGCCCTGCGCGCCGGGGCCTGCAACGGACAGCTCCATCAGCACCGCCTCCGGGGTGACTTCGATAACCCGAAGGGCCGTCTCGACGCTGCCATGGGGTTCGATCCGCAGCGTTCCCGCCAGCACGTCGCCCACCGCCACGGTGGCGGGCAATCGCACCGGCCGCAGTCCCGCTGCCTGTTGCCGGGCGAGCAATGCCTCAGCCGCGTCGGGTGATTTCCGGGACAGTGCAGACCATGCGCTCTGGTCCGCCGCACGCAGCGCGCCGAACTCTCCAGATCGTGTTGCCTCAGCACTGAAGCCTTCGGCAAGCACGGCCAGTTGTGCCGCGTCGGTAGCATCGCGCGGGTCCAGGTCCATCAGGTAGCTTGCATGACCTGTCGCGTCTCTCTGCTGCGACCAGATGGGCAGGACTCGAAGCTGGCTGCCTGCGCGCGACGCCGGCTGCAATGCCGCTTCGTAATACCCGGACAGCGTTGTCTCATCGCCTGCATCCGGCCCGCTGCTCACTGCATGGCGCACGTAGTAAACAGACGGCACAGCGGGGTGGGAGTCCACGGTGGCGGCCGACGCGGCGGTGGCAACCATCGCCATCGCCGCCCACGTGATGATGTACAGCCGTTGGAGGAAGTCCATTTGCCCTGCTCTCCATATCCATCGAAAGCGGGGGAGTGTAGCAATGCCGCCGTCTACTGGATCCGGCTCGCGGGGTGGCCCTTGGCCGACTCCGCTGCCCTCACTTCCCGGTACAGTGCGTCGGTGCGGGCCTGGCCTTCTGCACTCGCGCGGGCATCGGCCTCCTTGTTCTGCCGATCCATTTCCTCGTACTGCGCCCAGACCTCCGGGGTGATCGTCTTGAGCGTGTTGTCAGGACGAAGCTGGATGGAGGCAGGAACGCCCAGGCTGACGGAAAAGTTGCTGAACAGCCATTGCCTGCGTGCGTCCGGCGAGGCATGAAGCAGATCAGGCTCCGCATAGGTGTTCATCGGCAGGTGCTGCTCGGCAAGCGTTTCGTCTGCGGATGTCCGTACGAGCCTGACGATGAGTCGCTCCTTCGCCCGCTCCTCGGCGTACAGCGCCACAACATCGCCCTCTATCCAGAGGACCTGCCAGTAGCCGGTGATCGGATGCACCGCGAAGGGATGGGTACGCACCAGCACCAGGTTGCTGGCTTCATCGTACAGCGTACTCCAGCCCGGCGGCGCCGGCCCCGGGGAGCAATCAACCGTACTGGTGATGATCTTTTCCAGGGTCGCCTTGCCGCCGTGCGCGGACAGATGGGTTGTCCAGCAGGCCGACCCGTCGCGGGTGCGTGATGCCAGCAGGACGGTGTCCTCGGCAACCACGATGGCATCGGTGTGGACGATCTGCTCGTCCCTGGCATCCGCATCCTGCAGCAGGTCTGCGAATGCCTTGTCTGAAAGCTCCGTGCCATCGACGTACAGCGTGTACGTCGTGTAGTGCTGGTACTCGCTGACGTTGATATCCAACCTCGACTCCGTGACGGCCACCACCTTCAGGCTGTCAGTGGAGAGGACCGTCTTCCGCGTCGTTCCGCCACACCCAGCAGCAAGCAAAGCAGCAGACATCGCCAGCACGGCTGAGCACAGCAGGGATGCGTTCTTGACCATCATGGTGCTGCGTCCTGCAGGGTATGGAAGGCGGGTTTGATGCCGCGCCAAGCATAGCGGTTCCTGGGACGGCGATCGGGCGGCGTGATGTGCGGCTCATGCCGTGGGGATGGTGCGGCCGCCGGCCAGTTGGAGGTCGAAGTTCATGCCGAGATCTCCAGCGTGGCGATCTTGCCGCGTTCCAGGGTGAAGGCGTAACGCAGGTCGATCGGGCTGCCGGGGAAGTCGCCCACCACGTGGCTGGTGACGAAGTAGGTGCGCTCGTTCTTTTCCACCTTGATGGGTGTGGCGGTGTAGCGGTAGCGGTCGGCGGTGTGCGCTTTCCAGGCCTCGATGGCGGCAAGACCGGTGTGGGTCTTGCCCTCGTCCCGCACCGATCCATCCGGGTTGAAGCAGCGGGCGACGGCACGCCCATCGTTCGCGTCGGCGTTGAAGTAGGCAGTGATCGGCTCGGGCAGGTTCAGGTCTTTCATGGGCAGGCTCCGGTTGAGGACAGGGGCTCAGGATGGCCCGTTCCTGCCGTCAACAGAATCGCCTACTATCTGATCAGCCTATGTAGGAAGCAGGGCACAATGCGCGGCTCCGAATTCGCAGAACTCAAAGCATTCGCGGCGGTGGTCGAACGGGCCAGTTTCGCCCGCGCCGCCGACCATCTAGGGCTGTCCCGCTCTGCGCTCAGCCAGATCGTGCGGCAGTTGGAGGCGCGCTTGGGCGTGCGGTTGTTGAACCGCACCACGCGCAGTGTTTCGCCCACCGAGCCCGGACGCCGGCTGCATGAGCGTATCGCCCCGATGCTGCGCGAGATGGATGATGCCGTCGCGCAGGCGCTGGGCAGCACCGCGCGAACTGCAGGAACGCTGCGGATCAACACGCTCAGCATGGCAGCGCACAAGCTCATCGCGCCGCGGCTGGGCCGCTTTGCGCAGGCCCATCCGGATGTAGTGCTCGACATCGTGGTCGATGATGGCTTGAGTGATATTGCCGGCCAGGGCTTCGATGCCGGCATCCGGGTGGGCGGGCGGCTGCAGAAAGACATGATCGCGGTGCGCCTGACACCGGATGTGGAGCTGCTGGCGGTGGCGTCCCCCGACTACCTGGCGCGGCATGGCGAGCCCAAGGTGCCGGCTGATCTGCAGCAGCACGCCTGCATCGGGTGGCGCTACCCGGGCAGTGGCAAGATCGCCAGTTGGGAGTTCCGCAGGAAAGGGAAGGGCGTGGAGTTCGTCCCCGAGGGCAGGGTGCTGTCCAACCACCAGGACATCGTGGTGCCTGCCGCACTGCAGGGGCTGGGGATCCTGTACGCCTACAACGACGACGGCATTGCCGAAGCACTGCGGGATGGGCGATTGAAGCGCGTGCTCGCCGACTGGTCACCCACCGTGCCGGGCCTGTTCCTGTACTACTCCAGCCGTCGCTACCTGCTGCCGGCGCTGCGTGCGTTCATCGATTGTCTGCTTGATCGTGACCTGGGACAGGAGCAGGACATCCAGGCGTAGGTCGCTGCGGGTTGGCATGAAGCATCGATCTGCGTTGGCCGGTGTCGTCCGGGATCTGCGTAGACCCCCTTTGTGGGGTCATCAGTGACGCAGCGTGGCGGACGCCCTAAGGGGCGTTCGTGGGTGTCCGTGACTTCGCTTCCTCCCCCTTCACCGAGGATCTGCCATGGACACTGCCTTCCCTGCTGCTGCAGCACACGCGCCACCGGTTGATGCGCGCATGCCCGGCCCGTCGCGTACCGAAGAGCTCATCGCCGGTGGCGAGGGTGAGCTGTTCATCCGCAGTTGGCGACCGAGTGGACCGTTACGCGCGGTGCTGGTGATCGTGCCGGGATTCAATTCACACAGCGGCCACTACCAGTGGGCCGCCGCGCAGTTCACCGCGATCGGGCTGGCGGTGTACGCCGTCGATCTGCGTGGGCGCGGCAAATCCAGCGGGCTGCGCTTCCATGTGCAGCACTTCGAGGATTACCTGGCGGACGTGCAGTCGGTGATGGACGTGGCGCGGTCGCGCGAGCCGGCCGTACCGGTGTTCCTGCTTGGCCATAGTGCCGGCGGGGTGATCGCAAGCGCCTACGCCCTGGAACACCAGGATGAGCTGGCCGGGCTGGTCTGCGAAAGCTTCGCCCTGCAGGTTCCCGCACCGGCCCCGGTGCTGGCGCTGGTGCGCTGGCTCAGCGGACCATTCCCGAAGCTGCGGGTGCTGAGGCTGCCTAACAAGGAGTTTTCGCGGATGCCCGATGCGGTCGCCGCGCTTGATGCGGACCCACTTATCGCGGGGGAGAAGCAGACCGCGCTGACGGTGGCGCAGATGCTGGCAGGCAGCGACCGGCTGCGGCGTGACTTTCCAACGCTGCGCCTGCCGGTATTGATTGCCCATGGCACCGCCGACAAGGTCACCGTACCCGGTGGCAGCCAACTGTTCCATGACACCGCAGGATCTGCCGACAAGACCCTGCGGCTGTACCCGGAGCACGCGCATGACCTGCTCAACGATGTCGGACGCGAGCAGGTGATGCACGAGTTCAAGCAGTGGATCGAAGCGCGCCTTGCTACCCCGGACTGGAGACTGCAATGACCCTGCTTCCGCGTTCCTTGTGCCGCACGTCCTTCGCGCTGGTGGTGCTGCTGGCCACCCAGGCCACCGCGCAGGCCGCCAGACCCGCCGCGATCCAGAGCCACGCGAGACCCCGCTGAAGCTGGTCGACGGCCGTGAGCGCATCCACTTCGAGCACTTCTGGAACGACTTCGCCACAGACCGCAGCAAGTCGATCCCGGGGGCCGACCGCCAGTTCTACGCTGCCGACTATGCACGGCCCGGTGGCATGCGCTCCGGCTTCGAATACTTCAGGAACTTCGAGCAGGATGCGAAGGATTTCGCAGGCTTCGCAAAGACAGCGCTGCACATGCCGATGTTGGTATTGTCCGGCGAGATGGCCTGCGCTGATAGCTTTCCTGGACCAGCCGCCGGTGCGGCAGAACTGACACCTGCCGAGAGGAATCAGGTGGCCTGGGATTCCGGCCTGCAACCTGCTACCCAGGCAGCGATCCGCTCACGTTGGCCTGGCTCCAGCACGCGGTACGGGATCGGTACCTCCGATTCGCTGAGTTCCATCAACATCGCATGCCGGTACCAGTGCAGCTTCTTCACCGCTGTCCACGAAACCGATTGCGGCCCACCCCGGCTGTGGCGGGTGAAGCCTTGCGCGTCCATTTCAAACCGGCAGCGGCCGACCCGGAAGGACTTCCAGGCGAACAGCCCGAGGGCGAAGGTGCCCAGCATCAGGTTCACGAACAGCAGGTTCCACCAGCGGCGGTTCGTCGGCATGATCGTGGTATGGATATGCTCGCGCAGGAGAGCAAGATACTCGCCGGGATGGTATCTAACCTCGAACTGGAAGGGTGCTGGCGGATCCATGCCGGGCTCCGTTTGGGATGGCTCATCTTCAATGCAGCAGTTGGGCGCGTCCAGAGGTTACGTCCGGCATGTGAGTGGATACAGGCTGCGCCGCGCTGCCCGCTGCGCGGAGCCTGCATCGGCCTGGGCACAGCCCCGCAGGCGATCAGCCACCTGCCAACGCGTCAGCTTCCCGCAGGTTCAACAATGACCGCCGTGCCATAGCACAGCACCTCGGTCAGCCCGGTCATGATGTCGGTGGCGTCGTAGCGCATGCCGATGATCGCGTTGGCGCCCAGCATGCGTGCGTGCTTCACCATGTCCCGGTAGGTTTCCTCGCGTGCCTGCTCGCACAGCTGGGTGTAGATGGTGATGTTACCGCCGAACAGGGTCTGGATGCCGCCGAGGAAGTTGCCGACGATCGAACGCGATCGCACGGTGATGCCGCGCACCACGCCGATGTTCTGCACCACGCGGAAGCCCGGCAGTTCGAATGCGGTTGTGATCATCGAATCGTCCAGGCGCGCTTCGCCGGCAGGACGTCGGGCCGTGTTGTAGGGGTCAGCCATGGGTGTCTCGAAGTGGTGTGGGTGAGGGGGATGGTTGATCGCGCGGCAGGCGCGGCAACCGGTCGGCGTCAGTCGCGCGCTGCGATCACCCGCAGTGCCAGGGCAGCCTGATAGACCCACCCGGAAGCTTCGTCCAGTGCTTCCATGCCGGCAATCAGGCGGCCGTGCTTGAACGGTACGTAGTCGTTGAAGCTGCCCATGCCGCCGAACACGGACATGACCGAGCCCGAGAGTCTGTTGAGGGAGGGTTGGTCGTGCGGGGTTGCGGCAAGTGCCTCGGCCTGCCGCAGGCAGGAAACGAAATGGCGCCGCCATTCGCACCCGCTGTCGCGTGCCAGCAGGTCGCAGAGCACACTCAGTTCCATGATCAGCTCATCCAGTTGCGCGGCTCTGTCTTCCATGCGGCTGACTATACTGGCAAGACTGCGGCAGGAGACCCTGCCACGGTCAGCCTTTTGCATCCCACTGCGCGAGGTGCAACAGCACACCTGCGGGATCCCAGACGTAGGTTACCTGCGCTCCATAGGGCTCGCTCCGTGGGGGTGCCACGCGCGCGCCGGGGTACTTGCCGGTGTCCAGCAGTGCGCGGATGGCGTTGAAGCAGGCGGCAGCGTCCTGCACGGCAACATGCAGCATGGTGTTCTCCGCCCATTCCTTCGCATAGCCGCGTTGCAGGTAGAAGCGCGAGGGGCCCAGCTTGAACAGGGCCAGGTTGTCGTCCGCCCACTCGCGCTCGCAGCCCAGCGCTTCGTAGAAGGCTTGCGAGAGTGCAAAGTCCCGGGAAGGAAGAAACATCCGGACGTCGGTGGCCTGGAGATCGATCATGGTCTACGCCTCTGGGGGTGCATGCGGGAGGGTGCCACGGTCCAGTGTGCGCAACCAACTTGCCACGCGGGCTGCCGCTTCCACGGGCTGGGCCTGGAGCAGCAGGTGCGGCCCGTCCAGAAGATGCGACTCGGCGGGCTGCTGCAGTCCATGCTCGATCGATCGCAAGGCGCTGGCCTGCAACAGTCGATCCTCGTTTGCATGCAGGCAGAGGACAGGCGTTGAGACCAAAGGAAGCAACGCCCGAACGTCGATCCGCAGCGTCTCCACTGCGCGTGCACGCAGCACCGACGGCGACGTGCCGGCCAGCGCGTCCCGCAGCGCACCTTCGAGTGATGGCGTCCGCCAGCGTCCAAGCAGAAGCCTGGCCAACGGCGCGACAGGCGGCAGCGGGAGCGGCAACTGCAGCACGCGGGCCAACACAGACGGGGCAGGCACCGGGGCACGTGCAAACGTGGTGGAGAGGATGATGCCGCGAAGCGAGGTGAGTCCGGTCGTCCCGAGCATTATCGCCAAGGGACCCGCAAATGATTCACCGAGCAACACGAAGGGCGGTTGCCGGAGCAGCTGGGGGCGAAGCCAATCACGCAGTGCGTCATATCCCATCGCCTGGTCTTTCGGATATGCGATGACCTGGGATTCAACCCCCTGCGCCTCGAGCGCGTGCATGAAAGGGACAGACAGGCGGCCGCTCCCATCGAGCCCTGGCAGGATGATCAGCAGCGGGGCGGAGCTGTTCGTCATTGTCGAGATGAAGAGCCAGGTGGGCCTGTAGCGTGCCATTCTGGCCAGAATGGTTTGGCAATATTCGATGATAGTACGAAGGGAGCTGGCGAGCTCATTGTGTCGAATGCGACGCTTATTCGGCTCATCCGATGAGCCGAATAGGCCGCCTATTCGGCTCACGGCCTTGCCAGCATTGACTCTACGCCCTTCGATACCCATAACGGATCACTCCTGCCTGTGAACGGTATTGGCCACCGCTGCCGTGCCAGTCCACGCTGTGTGGATGACGAACACCCCCTTTGATTTCAATGGACAGGTCGGCCTGATCACTGGTGCGGCGGGCGGCTTGGGCCTGGCCTATACGCGCCTGCTGGCACGCCTCGGCGCCAGGATCGTGATGCAGGATGTCGGCGCCGACCGCGATGGCGAAGGGCGTGACCCGGGCCGTGTGGCCAGTGCCGCTGCACGCCTGCGCGTGGACGGCCTGGATGTCACCAGCCGCGCGCTTTCCATCGATACGCGCGCGCAGTGCCACGCATTGGTCGACGAGGTTCTGGCCCAGCACGGGCGGCTGGACTTCATCATCCACAACGCCGGTTGGGTGCATTACCAGCGCATCGAAGACATCAGCGAGGTACAGCTGGAGCACATGCTGGATATCGCCACCAAAGCGCCTTTGTGGCTTGCCCAGGCGGCGTGGCCGTCGATGCGTGCGGCAGGAGGGGGGCGCATCGTGCTGACCACCTCCGACCGGGCGTTGTACCCGCAGTACGTGCAGCACGGGCTGGCCAGCTACGCGATGGCCAAGAGCGCCGCAGTGGGCCTGATGAACGTGCTGGCTGCAGAGGGCGAGGCGGACAACATCATCGTCAACGCGGTATCGCCGGTAGCCAAAACACGCATGTGGGGCGTGCACGGCGAACCCGATGAACTGCATCCGGATACCGTGGCGCCCGGGGTGGCCTGGCTGGCCTCGTCGCGCTGCGTGCAGGGCGGGTGGGTACTGCGCGCCAGCAATGGCCAGTTCCATGCGACGCGCACGCAGGAGCCTGCCAGCGTGAGCTACCCGCGCGATCTGCAGGGTGTGGCTGCCGCCAGCGTGGAGGCTTTCGATGCGGCGTGGCCGGAGATTGCGCTGCCGGCGATCGAGCCGCGGAGCAGGCACCGGGACTGCTAACCTGAGCCGGCCATTCCACGCGCGGTTGCCATGATCGATCTTCGTTTGCTGCGCCAGTTCGTCGCTGTCGCGGAAGAACAACATTTCCACCGCGCCGCCGCGCGCCTGCATATGTCACAGCCCCCGCTGACTGCGGCGATCCGCCGGCTGGAAGAGCAGATCGGGGCGCTGCTGGTGATACGCGGGCATCGGACCGTGGGACTTACTGCTGCCGGGGAGGTTTTGCTGGTGCAAGCGCGGCACACCCTGCAGCAGGCTGCCCACGCGGTGGAGGCCACGCGCGAGGCCGCGGCAGGACGCAGCGGGCAGGTGCGCGTGGCGTATGTCGGCAGCGCGCTGTACGGCCGCCTGCCGCAGCTGATCCGTGCGTTCAGGCGCAGCCACCCGCAGGTGCGCCTGGAGTTGCGCGAGGCGACCTCGCGCCAGCAGCAGCACATGCTGGCCAAAGGCGAGATCGACCTTGGCGTGCTCATTCCTCCCATTCCCATTTCGCCTGGGATGCAGCTGCAGGACTTCGATGTGGACGCGCTGGCTATTGCCTTGCCGCACGCACACCCGTTGGCGTCCGTAGTTTCCTTGCGGATGGAGGATCTTGCCGGCGAGGAGTTTGTCAGCTGGCCCGCCGTGGAAGGGGAGGGATTCCATTCGCATGTGATGCGCCAGTGCGTGGCCGCGGGATTCATGCCCAAGGTGGTGCAGGAAGCACACGGCATGCATGCGGTGCTGTCATTGGTGGCGGTGGAGACCGGTATCGCCATCGTGCCGTCCAGCATGGCGGGATTCCGCGATACGGAGGTCTGTTACCGCCCCGTGCAGTCGGAAGACGCGCACTTCAGCCTGAGTTTCTGCCTGCGCACCGATATGGATAATCCGGCGTTGCATGCGTTCATGGGAATGGCGCGTAGCGGGTGAAGGGCGGAGGGTGTTGCGATACTGCGCGTCGCTTTTGCCTCTTCAATGGCGAATCACCACCCTATAGCGTTTGCACTCACGGTTCTGGTGATCCAAGGAAGATGTGATGAGCGCAAGCTATGACAGTATCGTCGACCAGTACATGGCCTACGCCAATGCCTCGCCGACCCGGCCCATCGAAGTGCGCACGATGCTGCGCTTGTCCGGTGAGGTGAAAGGAAAAAGCGTGCTGGACCTGGCCTGCGGATCGGGCTACTACGGACGCGAATTCCTGCGTCACGGCGCGGGAAGTGCGCATGGCGTGGACCAGTCGCAGGGCATGATCGATTTCGCCCGCGCCCTGTCCACCTATCGCGGCGATGACATGACCTTCCAGACCCATGATGTGATGGATATGCCATCAGGCAGCGAGCATGACATCGTGCTGGCTGCGTATCTGTTCAACTATGCCGCTTCACTGGAGGAGCTGCGCCGGATGTTCGCCGCGGTGGTTCCGCATGTGAAGCATGGCGGCAGACTGGTGGTGCAGACCTTGAATCCGGACTATCGGCTGGGCTTGGGGGACTACGCGGCGTACGGGGTGAAGGTTCTGGAAGAGACACCCTGGAAGCAGGGTGCGCGGCTGCGGCTGGAGTTTCCGGGTACGCCGCCGGCATTGATCACCAACTACCGCTGGGAGCGTGCACATTACGAGCAGGCCATCCGCGCGGCGGGCTTCAGCGCGGTCAGCTGGCATGAGCCGGTGCTGGAGCAGGCCGATATCGATGCGCGCGCTGAAGGTTACTGGGAGGGCTACGTGCACAACTGCATGTCGGTGAACCTGGTGTGCGAACGCTGAAAAGGGCCCGGGCGGTTTCGCTTTCGCCTCTTCAATGCGTAGGCGACGTTGCGTAGCGTGGACACCTCTGTTGAAGAGGATTTCCACGATGAAAGCGCACTACGATGACATCGCAGGCCAGTACGCGGCGTATGCCAACGCATCGCCCACGCGCAGGGTCGAACTGCGGACCATGCAGCACATGGTCGGCGATGTGACGGGCCGCAGCGTGCTGGATCTGGCCTGCGGTTTCGGCTTTTACGGCAGGGCAATGCTGCTGGCCGGCGCCGCCAGCGCGCACGGTGTGGACCAGTCGCCGGAGATGGTGGCAATAGGGAGGCGGGTATCGGCGACTGCCGGCGACGCGATGACCTTCCATGTCAGTGATTTCCTGCAGTTGGCACCGGTGCGCGAGTACGACCTGGCGGTGGCCGCCTTCCTTTTCAACTACGCGCAGTCGCTGGACGAACTCGCACGGATGGCCGCGGCGGCGTTCGAGCATGTACGCGCCGGTGGCAGGATCGCCGTGGAGACGATGAATCCTGATTACTGCCTGGCGGACGGTGATTGTTCGAAGTACGGCGTGCGGGTGCTGGACGATGTGCCGTGGCAGCAGGGCGCCAGGATGGAGATCGAGTTCCCGGGCGATCCACCGGCGCGCATCACCGTGTTCCGCTGGGCACGCGAGCATTACGAAGACGCATTCGCACAGGCGGGTTTCACCGACCTGGTGTGGCAGGCTCCCTGCCTGTTGGAGCAGGACCGGCTGGCCCAGCCGGCGGGGTACTGGGATGACCTGCTGCGCAACGGCTTGGCCGCGTGGTTCTCCTGTACCAAGCCGTAGCGCTGAGCCATGCCCGGCGGGCACGCAGCGTGGCGTGTGTCAGGCATCCCGCTGCCGGAACGCAGAGCCGCCGAGCATGGCTCGGCGCCACCAGGGTGGGCCGCGCGGCGTGCACTTGGAATCAGCGCATCAGCGCCGGTCGCGCTTCATCCATGCTCGCACGAACAAGGCGATGAGGCCGCTGAAAATCACCCACGAAATGAGGTCGAACAGGCCATCGCCGATCAAGGCACTGACCAGCCCGACCAGGCTGGCCAGCGTGATCCACGCCGGTGCGTTGAAGGGGCTCTTCATGCCACCTCCTGCGTCTGCGCGCGTTCGATCTCGGCCACGCGCGTGGCGGTGTTGCCGCGCTTGAACCACAGGTACAGGCCGCTGACCAGCACCGCGATGGTCAACAGGTCCAGCAGCGCCCACAGGATCTTCAACGGCAGCTTGCCGTAGTCACCAAAATGCAGCGGCTGGCTCAGCAGCAGCACGGTCATGTAGGTCGGCAGCTGCGGCTGCGCGGTCAGCGCGCCGGTGCTCGCATCGATCAATACCGGGCGATACAGGCGTTCGGTGAGCGGTGAATTGCCCTGCATGAACACGCCGAAGTGATGATCACCGCTGTAGCCGGTGCCGGGGAAGCTGACGAAGGCCGGGCGCATCTCCGGTTCGGCCGCGCGCGCGGTGTCCACCGCAGCCTGCAGCGAAGCCAGCTGGGTGGGCTTGGGCTGGCCGGCATACCGCGCGGCGAACTCACCCAGCTGCTGGGTTTGCCAGGCCTGTTCCAGCGGCTTGGCCAGCGTGTTGATGGCCCCGGTCAGGCCGACCACCAGCGCCCAGCCCAGCGTGACGATGCCGATCACGTTGTGCAGGTCCAGCCAGGCCAGCCGGCGGCTGCGACCGGTGCGCAGGGTGCCGAAGCGCTGCTTGCGCATGAAGGGTCCATACAGCACCAGCCCGGAGATGATCGCCACCACGAACAACAGCCCCATCGCACCCATGAACAACAGGCCGGGCAGGCCGAGGAACAGATCCGTATGCAGGCGGTACAGGAAGTACATCACGCCTTCGTTGAACTGCGGTGCGGGCACCTGTTCGCCACTGACGGTATTGAGCAGCACGGTCTGCATCTGCGCCGGCGGCGTATCGGTGCGCGCGCCGGTGTTGACGTACATCAGCGGGGCGTCCGGATCCCAGCCGACGAACAGCGGCACGTTGCCCGGGAAGTGCTGCAATGCCGTCTGCACCTGCGCGTCCAGGTCGCGCAGCGTGGCATCGGCGGGTGCGGCCGGTACTTCCGGGTCGGCGCCGGTGAGGTGGGCGATCTCGTGGCCGAACACCAGCGGCAGGCCGGTCAGGCACAGCAGCAGCAGGAACAGCGTGCAGACCAGGCTGGTCCATTTATGGATCACGAACCAGGCTTTGATGGCGGAGCGTTGCATGCAGCGTGAATCCTCGGGCGACGGCTGGAGGGAACAGTAGATGGCGCGGATTATCCGCAAGCATATATGCAAATACAAATGATTCGCAGGCGCGAAGCCCGCGACAGCGAAGCCTGCGACCTTGCCTGAAACGGGAAGCCTGAATCAGTACGGTGCGCGCGTTCAGCACGGTCATCGCGGTGTCATGGCCGGATCACACGGCAGTCGCCGGGGCGGGGATAGCGTGGACCTGCCCGCCCCCAACGGAGACCTGCCATGTGGCTCATCAACCTTCTGCTTGCCACCCCCTCGTCGCCGTCCACGCCGCCGGCGCCGCAGCCGTTGCCGGAAGCGCACGCGCGCCGGCTGACCCTCAAGCGCCCCGCGCGTGCCGGGCGCATGGCGATCTCACCGTGGCAGAAAGTCGCGATGCCGGCGCGCCGCAGCCGCCACTGATGGCCTATTCGCGGTCCGCCGGATGGTGCACCCCATCGTTGGTCGGCACCTCGCCGAGCGCGAACGGATTGATGCCTTCCAGGCAGGCCACGTTGTAGCCGAACTCGCGTGGATTCGAGCGTCGCCGGTGATGGGTGTAGATGCCGCAGACGCCGCAGAACCAGTGCTCGGCCACATGGGTGTTGAACTGGTACAGCCGCAGCTGCTCGCCGCCGCGCACCACCTGCAGGCCATCCTCTGCAACGGTGGCGGCAATGGCACCGCGCCTTCGACACATCGAACAATCGCAGCGGCGCGGCTCGACAATGCCGTTCGGCAGATGCAGCCGCAGCTCCACCGCACCGCAATGGCAGGTAGCGCTGTGGTGCTCGTTTACAGGAACTCCGGCAACCGATGTGATTCCCATGGGGTCCTCCAGGGTGACGCACACATTGTGTAGGAGCCCGTACTGGCTGACGACCGTCGGTTCTGATGGATGACGACCGTTGGTCGTCACTCCCTCTCCCCCCAACCTGAACAGGCGGCCATTCCGCCAAAGCGCCGGCTGTGGCTAACTAGGCGCCCCACGGATGAAGTGACAGCACCACAGTGAAGGCAGCAGGACGTTGGACGATTGCGATAATGATGCTGCTTGGCGCCCTGTGGGCCGGCGGACTGCTGTTCTACCAGATGCTCGGCCCGGTCTGGCTCGGCGCGCTGCTGGCGCTGGCCTGGGTGTTCTCTGCCGGCTGGATGGCGCTGCGCTTCGCGCGCGGACGCGCTGGCCGGCGCATCGGATCGGCCTACGTGCTGGGCATGGCCTGTGCCGCGCTGTGGTGGACGGCGCTGAGCCCCAGCCAGGACCGCACATGGGCTGACGACGTGGCCGAGCGCCTGCACGTGGTGGCCTTCGATGGGCACCACGTGGTGCTGGACAACGTGCGCGACTTCACCTGGCGCACCGAGCAGGACTACGACGCGCGCTGGGTGCGGCGGGAGTACGACCTGCAGCAGTTGCGATCCGCCGACCTGGTGATGTCGTACTGGATGGGCCCGGCCATCGCCCACACGCTGGTGTCGTTCGGTTTCGCCGATGGTCGCCAGCTGGTGTTCTCGCTGGAAATCCGCAAGGAACAGGGCGAATCGTTCTCCGCCTTGGGCGGCTTCTTCCGCAAGTTCGAGATGACCCTGGTGGCATCGGAGGAAACCGACATCATCCGCACGCGTACCAATGCACGCGGCGAGGATGTCTATCTGTACCGCCTGCACGGGATGACGCAGGCACAGCTGCGCACCCTGTTCGCCGGCTATATCGAGCAGGCGCGCAGCCTGGATGCCGCCCCTGCGTTCTACAACACGCTGACCAGCAACTGCACCACCATCGTGTTCGACCTGGCGCGCCACATCGCGCCCGGCCTGCCGCTGGACTACCGCCTGCTGGCATCGGGCTACCTGGACGAATACGCCTTCGACCAGGGCGCGCTGGCGCCGGGTTATCCGTTTGCCACGCTGAAGTCACGTGCGCGGATCACCGAGCGCGCGCTGCAGCCGCAGGCCCAGACTGACTTCTCCGCCTGGATACGCCGCGGCGTTCCCGGCACCGCACAGGAAGACCAACCATGATGGCCGCGGTATACCCCTTCAACTGGCAGCGCAGCCTGCGACTGCTGCTGGCAGCAACCGCGCTGCTGATCGGCAGTGGCTGCGCGATGGTGACGGTCAAACAGGTCGCCAACACCGATTACCTGACCACCAAGCGGTCCGACGTGCTGACCACCGGCAAGCTGAGTGCGGCTTCGCAGGAGACCCTGAGCGTGGTCGGGCTGGATGCGAGCCAGTGCGAAAAGGATCTGGTCGCGTGCCGCCGGACCCTGCTGGATACCGATGGCGTCAGCGCCGAACAGCGCATGTCCGCGTTGTCCGAGCTGTGGGTGCAGACCGCGCTGGCCCTCAGTCCCAAACCGAAGCACGCCGACAAGGAGCCGATGAGCGATGCGGCGGTGGATGCCTGGCTGGAAGCGGCCCGCTTCGCGTATGCATACCTGTTCTTCAGCGGGCGCGCGCCCTCGGACCGTGCCTTTGAGGACCGCCAGACCCAGGTACGCGACTACTACAACTACGCCGCCGAACAGACCGCATCGGTGGTGTTCCGGCGCTCGCGCGCCTCCGCGCTGGACGGCGAGGATTACAACGCCCCGGTGGCCGGCGAGCGCTGGACCATCACCTCCGACTACGACCGCCTGTCGATGCCCAGCATCCCGACCCGGTTGGTGTCGGCGGCTACGATCAGTTTCGTCGGCCTGCGCAGCACCTACCGTCGCGATGGCTTCGGCGCGGAGCTGGTGGTGGTGATGGATCCACCGAAGTTGAGCACGCCGCTGCCGGATGCTGATGCGCCGGTGGATGGCGCAGCACCGAAGCACAGGCATGAGGTGCCCCAGTACAGCGAGATGTCCTCGATCAATGCCACCGCGCTGCTGCGCTTCAAGGGCAACTCGTTGGACGAGGTGCTGCAGACCAGTCAGGTGCTGCTGGACGTGTACTCGCCCGAGGCCACCGAGCGCGTGGACCTGCACGGCCAGCAGGTACCGCTGGCCGGCAATTTCACCGCAGCGTATGGGCTGTGGCTGGCGCAGAGCGGCTTTGCCACGCAGGCGCTGCGCACCCTGTTCGGCATGGCCGAAGGTATCAAGGAACCGCACATCTACCTGATGCAGCCGTGGGACCCGGACCGCCGCATCATCTTCATGCTGCACGGCCTGGGCAGCAGTCCCGAAGCCTGGGTGAACGTGGCCAATGAGATCATGGGTGAAGAGGAACTGCGCCGTGAGTTCCAGGTGTGGCAGGTGTATTACCCCACCAACGCCCCGATCGCCCTGAACCGCTATGAGATCTCGCGTGCGTTCAACAGCACGCTGAAGCACTTCGATCCGGGCGGGCAGTCACGCGCGTCGAAGGATCAGGTGTTCATCGGCCACAGCATGGGCGGCGTGCTCGGCCGCTTGATGCTCAGTTCCTCAGGCGATGTGCTGTGGAATGACCTGTTGGCACGCTATGACCTGAAGGGCGAGCGCCTGCAGCGGGTAAGAACCAAGTTGGGGCCGTTGCTGCAGTTCCAGCCGCAGCCGAATGTGGAACGGGCGATCTTCATTGCCGCTCCGCACAAGGGTACGGACATCGCCGGTAACCGCGTGGGTCGCCTGATCGGCCGCCTGGTGCGCCTGCCACTGACGATCCTGGGCTCGTTCGAGGATGCCTTCAACACGCTGCAGCAGGCCGATGCGCAGCGCAGCGGCAGCGAGAAGCTGCGCGTGCCGAACAGCATCGACAACCTGAAATCCAGCGATCCGTTCGTGATGGCGGCGGCCTCGCTGCCGATCCAGCCGGGCTTGAAATATCACTCGATCATCGCCCATCGCAAGGCGGATGTGCCGCTGCTGCAGTCCGATGACGGACTGGTCCCGTACTGGAGCGCGCACCTGGACGGTGCGGTGTCGGAGAAAGTGATCATCTCCGGCCACAGCGTGCAGGAGACCCCGCAGGCGGTGCTGGAAATCCGCCGCATCCTGCGCGAGGACGTGGACGAGGTGGGCGCACGGCCCTGATCTGGAATCCGGAGCTGGGTGGGAACCCGGAGCTGGGTGGGTGACGACCGTTGGTCGTCACAGCGCCGCCCTTGATCAATGGCGTGACGACCAACGGTCGTCACCCACAACCACCGCTCGCCCACCAACCGCAGCTGCGATCAGATGCGCCGCGCGACCACCGTGGCCAGCAGCGCCAGCAGCAGCGTCACGGCGAAGCAGAGCAGGTAGCCCAGCGTCTCGCGGCCGTCGACGAAGGCGGCAAACAACGATCCCGACAACGCCAGCGTGGTCGCCACGCCGACCCCTTCGCTGAGCTGCAGGGCTGAACTGTTCGCGCCCTGTTCGTGCGGCGCCGACATCGACAAGGTGAGCACCGACAGGCTGGGGTAGATCAGGCCCATGCCCAGCCCGGTCAGTGACCAGCCCGCGAGAGCAAGTAGCAGCGGAACGCCCTGCTGCAGGGTCAGCGAGGTCAGCAGCAGACCGCCACACATCATCCACGCACCGGCCTGCAACAGGTGGGCGCGGGTCCAGCCGCGGCGCTGGTGTCCCTGCATCCATGAGCCGGCGAACCAGCCCAGCGCGCCCATGCTCAACGCGGCGCCGGCCCACAGCGGTGACAGATGGCGTTCGCGCTGCAGCAGCAGCGGCAGGAACGCTTCGGCCGCGAAAAAGGCCGACGCGGCGATGCCGCGCATCGCGATCACGCTGGGCAGGCCGCGGCCGAGGCGCAGCGTACCGGTGGGCAGCAGGTGGCGTGCGCAGGCCACCAGCAGGACCAGCGCCGCAGCCATCAGCGCCACGGCGACGATGCCCTGCTGCTGGCCGCCCAGGTACAGCAGCAGCGCGGCAAGTGCGGTGCCGATCGCCCAACGCACCACCGGCCGTGATGCGACCCCGGTGCGCGGATGCTGCGCACTGGCGCGTAGTGCCGGCACCAGCAGCAGGGCGGCGGGCAGGGCCAACACCGGTACCGCCAGGAAGACCCAGCGCCAGCCGACGTATTGCACGATCAGCCCGCTGATCGACGGCCCGATCAGCGAGGGCACCACCCAGCCCGCGGAGAATGCAGCGAACACCTTTGGCCGCAGTGCTTCGGGGAAGGTGCGCGCCACCAGCACGTACAACGACACCGATACCGCACCGATACCCACGCCCTGCAGCAGGCGCCCAGCCACCAGTACGCCCATGCGCGGGGCCAGTCCGGCCACGATCAGGCCGGCCAGGAAGAAGCCCAGTCCGAACCACAGCGGACGCGCCGGACCTTGCTGGTCGCACAGACGGCCGGCCACGCTCATGCCGATCACACTGGTCGCCAGTGCACCGCCGAAGGCCACTGCGTACAGGCGCAGGCCATCCAGCGCCTGCGCCACGGTGGGCATGGCGGCGGCCACGGCCAGGGCCTCGAAAGCGACCAGCGCGACCAGCGCGACCATGCCGATGGTGGTGGCGCGATAGCGCGGCGAAAGGATGGAGGCATCATCCGGGGAAGCGATCGAGGCGGCGGGGGCGTTCATGCAGGCACTTGTATTGGCGAAGCGGAGGCGGCAGCATCGCGCCTCAACCAAGGTTGAGGTCAAGGGATGGCGACGCAGGAGCTTAGTGTAGGCGAGGTGGCCAAACGCAGCGGCGTCGCCGTGTCCGCATTGCATTTCTATGAGCGCAAGGGGCTGATCCGCAGCCTGCGCAACGCAGGCAACCAGCGCCGCTTCCCGCGCGATGTGCTGCGGCGGCTGGCGGTGATCCGCGTGGCCCAACGCGTGGGCATGCCACTGGAAGCGGTGGGTGCGGCGCTGGCCGAGCTTCCCGAAGGACGCACGCCGACCAAGGCCGAATGGGCACGCATGTCCGCGCGCTGGCGTACCGAACTGGATGAGCGCATCCACCTGCTGCAGTTCCTGCGCGACCAGCTGACCGGCTGCATCGGCTGCGGTTGCCTGTCGTTGAAGCGCTGCCGCCTGGCCAACCCGGATGACATGCTGGGTGAGCAGGGCGACGGCCCGCAGCGCTGGGAATAGCGCTGCCTCGTGCCGCCGCCGGTCGGCGCCGCTTGCCTTACCAGACGGTGAGCGTCTGCCCACTCTGGATGCCTTCCACCGCGCGCTGGTACGCCAGTGCGACGCGGCGTGCAGGTGCCGGTTCAAAGCCGGGGAAATACGGCGCATAGGCGGCGGCCGATTCTTCCAGCACGGTCGGGCTGACGATGTTGATGCGCAGCCCGCGCGCGGCCAGTTCGAACGCTGCAGCGCGCACGAAGCCTTCCAACCCGGCGTTGACTGCGGTGGCGTTGCTGCCGTCGCGGATGGGTTGGGCGCTGATGATGCCGCTGGTGAGGGTGATGGAGCCGCCCGCGCGCAGGTGGTGCTGGGCGGCCAGTGCCAGCCGCACCTGGCCGAGCAGTTTGTCCTGCAGGCCGCTGTCGAACTGCGCTGCGGACATGTCCTGCAAAGGGCCGAAGTGGACCTGGCCGGTGGTGGCGATCACCGCGTCCAGCGGGCCGGTGGCTTCGAACAGTGCCTGCACGCTGCGGTCGTCGGTGAGGTCGACCTGGTGCTGGCCACTGTGGCGACCGGCCGCCAGGATTTCATGCTGCTGCCCCAGGTGGGCGGCGACGGCTTGGCCGAGGGTGCCGGACGCGCCGACGATCAGGATCTTCATGCAGTTTCTCCGTTGGGGACGCGCTTAGTCTGCTACTTCGTTGAGGTTTCGGTAAGCAGCGTATGATTTGCTCATTCCTAACCTGGGGTTTGCAATGGACACTTTGCGCTGCATGCAGGCCTTCGCGGCGGTGGCCGACCACGGCAGCTTCGCGCGCGCCGCCGAACAGCTGCAGGTATCGGCGGTGATGGTCGGCAAGTACATCCAGCAGTTGGAGAGGCACCTGGGCACGGCGCTGCTGCAGCGGAATACGCGCCGGCAACGGCTGACCGAGGCCGGCGCGGCCTATCTGGCCGGCTGCCGGCAGGTGCTGGAGCAGGTGCAGCAGGCCGAAGCGAGCGTGGCCGGCCTGCAACTGCAGCCGCGCGGGCTGCTGAGGGTGAGCGCGCCGAGTACGTGGGGAAGCTGCGTGCTGGCACCGGCGCTGGCATCGTTGCTGCAGGCGCAGCCGCTGTTGAACATCGAGCTGGACCTGAGCAACCGCACCGTGGACCTGATCGAGGATGGCTTCGACGCCGCCATCCGGGTGGGTCCGCTGCCGTCGCGTGAGCTGGTGGCGCGGCCGCTGCCGCCCTATGCGATGAGCCTGTGTGCATCGCCGGCATACCTGCAACGCAGGGGTACGCCGCAGTTGCCGTCCGACCTGGCAGCGCATGATTGCCTGGGCCATCTGGCCTGGCGCGGTGGCCATGGCTGGCAGCTGGCCAGCGGTGAGCCGGTGGACTGGGAGCCGCGGGCGCGGCTGAGCAGCAATGACGGGCAAGCGTTGCGCCAGGCGGCGCTGGCCGGTGCTGGGCTGGTGCTGCAGCCGACGGCGCTGCTGGGTGAGGACATCGCCGCAGGGCGGCTGGTCAGCGTATTGGAAGCGTATCTACCGGTGCCACGCCCGATGCATCTGATCTACCTGCCGGACCGCCGGCCGCGTCCGCGCCTGCAGTGTTTCGTGGATTTCCTGGTGGAGCGGTTTCCGGTGGCACCGGAAACCTGGAGCGGTAGCGCCGAGCCACGCTCGGCGAGCGCGCAGCGCGGCGCGGCATGACGGCCAGCGGCCGTCAGTGCCGTCGGGGTTCAATCGTTGGCGGCGGACAGTTCGCGGCCGCGTGCCTGGGCGGCGGCCAGCGCCTTCGCGACCAGCGCCTCGAAGCCGCCGGCCTGGAAGGCCTCGATCGCCGCCTGCGTGGTGCCGCCCGGCGAGGTCACCCGGCGGCGCAGTTCGGCCGGCGCTTCACCGGCTTCATCGAGCATCCGTGATGCGCCCAGCAGGGTCTGCTGCACCAGCGTGCGCGCCGCCTCGGCCGGCAATCCCTGCGCGATGCCGGCCGCTTCCATCGCCTCGGCCAGCAGGAACACGTACGCCGGGCCGCTGCCGGACACCGCAGTGACCGAATCCATCAGCGCTTCATCGTCCACCCACACCGTGCGTCCGGCGCTGGACAACACCCGATCAGCCTGCGCGCGTTGATCCTCGCTGACCTGGGCGGTGGCGAACAGGCCGGTGACTCCCGCACCCAGCAGGGCAGGGGTGTTGGGCATCGCGCGCACCACGGCGATGTCGCCGCCCAGCCAGCGATCCAGCTGGCTGCTGGTGATGCCGGCGGCGATGGAGACCAGCAGCGGTCGCTGCGCGGCCGCCACGGGCTGCAGCGAGGCACACACTTCAGGCAGCACCTGCGGCTTCACCGCCAGTACCCAGGCGCGGGCCTGGGCAGCGGCCTCACCCGCGGTGGCGTACGTGGTGACCCCGAAGTCAGCAGCCAGCGCATCGCGAAGGGCGTCCACCGGCTCGGCGACATGGATGTCGGCGGCCGGGATGCCCTGTCGGACCAGGCCGGCAATCAGGCTGCGGGCCATGTTGCCGCCGCCGATGAAAGCGATGGAGGAATCGGTCATGCGGATGCTCCTTTCAGTTCAGGCCGGACGGACGCGCGCGCCGAACAGCGCGGTGCCGATGCGGACCATGGTGGCGCCATCGGCGATGGCCTCGGCGTAGTCGCTGCTCATGCCCATCGACAGCGTGTCGGCCTGCGGGTATCGGCTCTGCAGAGCCTGCTGCAGCGCCTGCATGCGGCTGAAGGCCGCGTGGCGTTGCGCAGGATCGGGCCACGGCGCCGGGATGGCCATCAGCCCGCGCAGCTGCAGGGTGGGCTCGGCGGCGATGGCCGCCGCCAGCGCGTCGACCTGCGCAGGCTGGCAGCCGTGCTTGCTGCTTTCATCGTCGATGTTGACCTGGATCAGCACGTTCAAGGGCGGCAGATCAACCGGTCGATGGCGCGCCAGGGCGGTGACCAGCTTGTTCCGGTCCACGCTCTGCACCCATTGGAAATGACGCGCGACAACCTCGGCCTTGTTCGACTGCAGGTGGCCGATCAGGTGCCATTCCAGCCCAAGGCCTTGCAGCGCCTCGATCTTCGCCAGCGCCTCCTGCACGTAGTTCTCGCCGAAGGCGCGCTGGCCTTCGGCCGCCAAGCCAGCAATCGCCGACGCCGGCTGGGTCTTGGACACGGCCAGCAGGGTGGGCACTGGCCGCCCGGCGGCCTGCGCCGCGTTCTGCAGGTTGCTCAGTATTCCGGGCAGGGGACTTTGCACGTGACGCGTTCCGGTCTGACAGGACGCTATACTGACGCCCGGGGAAAGATCCTTCCAGTCGAAGCCGTTATTGGGGAGTAGCCGCTCATGGATATCGCCGAGCTGTTGGCGTTTTCCGTAAAAAACAAAGCATCCGACCTGCACTTGTCCGCAGGCCTGCCGCCGATGATCCGCGTGGATGGTGACGTCCGCCGCATCAACATCCCGGCGCTGGACCACAAACAGGTGCATGCGCTTGTCTACGACATCATGTCGGACAAGCAGCGTCGCGATTACGAAGAGTTCCTCGAGGTCGATTTCTCGTTCGAGATCCCGTCGCTCGCGCGCTTCCGTGTCAATGCCTTCAACCAGAACCGCGGCGCCGGTGCGGTGTTCCGTACCATTCCCTCCGAAGTGCTGACGCTGGAGGACCTGGCCTGCCCGCCGCTGTTCCGCGAGGTGATCCAGCAGCCGCAGGGCCTGATCCTGGTGACCGGCCCGACCGGTTCCGGCAAGTCGACCACGCTGGCGGCGATGATCGATTACATCAACAAGAACGAGTACGGGCACATCCTCACCGTCGAGGACCCGATCGAGTTCGTGCACACCTCGCAGAAGTGCCTGATCAACCAGCGTGAAGTGCACCGTGACACGCACGGCTTCAACGAAGCGCTGCGTTCGGCCCTGCGTGAAGATCCGGACATCATCCTGGTCGGCGAACTTCGCGATCTTGAAACCATCCGCCTGGCCCTGACCGCGGCGGAAACCGGCCACCTGGTGTTCGGCACGCTGCACACCAGTTCGGCGGCCAAGACCATCGACCGCATCATCGACGTGTTCCCGGCTGGCGAAAAGCCGATGGTGCGATCGATGCTGTCCGAGTCGCTGCGCGCGGTGATCTCGCAGGCCCTGTTGAAGAAAGTGGGTGGCGGTCGTACCGCGGCCTGGGAAATCATGGTCGGCACCCCGGCCATCCGCAACCTGATCCGCGAGGACAAGGTGGCGCAGATGTATTCGGCCATCCAGACCGGCCAGCAGCACGGCATGATGACCCTGGACCAGCACCTGCAGGACCTGGTCAAGCGCAGCCTGATCACGCGCAACCAGGCCAAAGAGTACGCCAAGGACAAGCGCCTGTTCGAGTAAGGCAGGCGACGGCGGGCGGCGCGCGTCGGCTCGGCGCGCACCGCGGGCCGCCGTGCCGAGCCCCCGTCCCGTTTCCTGGAGTCTGCCGTGAACAGTGCCGCCACCAATACCATCGATTTCACTTCCTTCCTCAAGCTGATGGCGCACCAGCGCGCATCGGACCTGTTCATCACCGCAGGCATGCCGCCGGCGATCAAGGTCAACGGCAAGATCTCGCCGATCACCCAGACCCCGCTGACGCCGCAGCAGAGCCGCGACCTGGTGCTGAACGTGATGACGCCGGCACAGCGCGAGGAATTCGAAAAGACCCACGAGTGCAACTTCGCCATCGGCCTGTCCGGTGTCGGTCGCTTCCGTGTCAGCTGCTTCTACCAGCGCAACCAGGTCGGGATGGTGCTGCGCCGGATCGAAACGCGCATCCCCACCGTGGATGAGCTGGCGCTGCCGCCGATCATCAAGACGCTGGCGATGACCAAGCGCGGCATCATCCTGTTCGTCGGCGCTACCGGCACCGGCAAGTCGACTTCGCTTGCGGCGATGATCGGCTACCGCAACCACAATTCGACCGGGCACATCATCACCATCGAGGATCCGATCGAGTTCGTGCACCGCCATGAGGGCTGCATCATCACCCAGCGCGAAGTCGGCATCGATACCGACAGCTGGGAAGCGGCGCTGAAGAACACCCTGCGCCAGGCGCCGGACGTGATCATGATCGGCGAGGTGCGTACCCGCGAAGGCATGGACCATGCCATCGCCTTCGCCGAAACCGGCCACCTGGTGCTGTGCACGCTGCATGCGAACAACGCCAACCAGGCGATGGACCGCATCATCAACTTCTTCCCGGAAGACCGGCGCAACCAGCTGCTGATGGATCTGTCGCTGAACATCAAGGGCGTGGTCGCGCAGCAGCTGATTCCTTCGCCCGATGGCCGTTCGCGCAAAGTGGCGATGGAGATCATGCTGGGTACTCCGCTGGTGCAGGATTACATCCGCGAAGGTGAGATCCACAAGCTGAAGGAAGTGATGAAGGAGTCCACCCAGCTGGGCATGAAGACCTTCGACCAGAGCCTGTTCGAGCTGTACCAGGCGGGCGAGATCAGCTACGAGGACGCGCTGCGCTATGCGGATTCGCAGAACGAAGTGCGCCTGAAGATCAAGCTGAGCCAAGGCGGCGACGCCCGCACGCTGGCGCAGGGCCTGGACGGCGTGGAGATCTCCGAAGTCCGCTGAGCCCGGACGGGTGGAGGCGGCCCCGGAGGTGCGGACCTCGCTCCGCATGCGCGCAGCGCGGCTTGCCGCGCCCGCCGAGCATGCAGGCGCCGGCTGGGTGCAGGAGTGGGACAAGCCGCGGCAGGCCTTGCGGACCGGCGACGTGGTGTGGATTGCGCTGGGCGTGAAGCGCTGGCACGGCGCGCAGGCGATGGATGGCAGCCCGGTGACGTGGCTGGAACAGGTCACCGAGGCGCAGTACGAAGAACGGTAGTGACGGCCGCTGGCCGTCATGGCGCAATGCGGACGACCAGCGGTCGTCACTGCCCTCATTCCATGCCGAGTTTCTTCAGCTTGTAGCGCAGCGCGCGGAAGGTGATGCCAAGCTGCGCGGCGGTGCGGGTCTTGTTCCAGCGGTTCTCTTCCAGCGCGCGCTGGATGGCGGTGCGCTCCATCTGTTCGATGTAGGAGGGCAGGGCGGCACTGCCTGCCGGCAGGTCGACGACCGCTTCCACCGGCGGTGCGGCGTTGCTGCCACCGTTGCGGCCATTGGGCTGCGGCAGGCGCAGGTCAGCCGCGCCGATGCTGTCTCCCTCGGCCAACGCCAGTGCCCGCTCCAGGATGTTTTCAAGTTCGCGCACGTTGCCGGGGAAGCCGTACACAGCGAGCGCTTCCAGTGCCGACGGCGCCAGCAGCGGCACGGCGCAGCCGTGGGTGCGTGCCAGCCGTGCCAGGATCGCAGCAGCCAGTTCGGGCAGGTCTTCATGGCGCTCGCGCAGCGGCGGAACGCGCAGTTCGATCACGTTGATGCGGTAGTACAGGTCGTGCCGGAAGCGGCCTACGTCCACCAGCTCGGACAAGTCCTTGTGGGTGGCCGACAGGATCCGCACGTCCACCGCGATTTCCGCCGAAGCACCGACCGGCCGGACTGATTTTTCCTGGATGGCGCGCAGCAGTTTGACCTGCATCTGCAGCGGCAGTTCGGCCACCTCGTCCAGGAACAGGGTGCCGCCGTGTGCTGCCTGGAACAGGCCGGGTTTGTCGGCGTGGGCGCCGGTGAAGCTGCCCTTCTTGTGGCCGAAGAACTCGCTTTCCATCAGCTCCGACGGAATGGCACCGCAGTTGACCGGAATGAACGGGCCCGCCGCGCGCGCGCCCTGCTCGTGGATGGTGCGCGCGACCAGTTCCTTGCCGACCCCCGATTCGCCAAGGATGTACACCGGTGCCTGGCTGCGCGCGACCTTGCCCAGCGTGCTGCGCAGGTTATCCATCGCCGGTGAGCCGCCGAGCAGGCGTCCTTGCTGTTCGGCCGGGGCGGCCGCGGGTGGCCGTTCGGTGTTGTTGAGTTCCAGCGCGTGCTTGACCAGTCCGCGCAGCACGGAGATGTCCACCGGCTTGCTGACGAAATCGAACGCGCCGGCCTTCAGCGCTTCCACGGCCAGGTCCATGCTGCCGAAGGCGGTGATCATCGCTACCGGCGTGCGCGGGTAGTGCTGGGCGATCTCGGTGACCAGTTCGATGCCGTTGCCATCGGGCAGCCGCATATCGGTGATGCAGAGATCGTACGGATTGCTGGCCAGCAGCTCGCGTGCTTCGGCGAGATTGGCGGCGGTGTTGATACGCAGGCCCATCCGGCCCAGGGTCAGCACCAGCAGTTCGCGGATGTCGCGCTCGTCATCGACGACCAGTGCGCTACGGGTTTCGTTCATGGTTGAGAAGATAGCGGAGGGGGGCGATGCCGACAAATGTTTGACGCATGGTGCAGACCGTCATCCCGACGACAAGGTATGCGGGGCGGGCAGGATGAT
>Ga0265780_10000875_pt1 | contig 44487 bp, 46 predicted proteins | sample P1T30metagenome_FD_192432 | JGI IMG/M metagenome (GOLD analysis project Ga0265780, IMG submission 192432) | Plant litter microbial communities from East Loma Ridge, Irvine, California - P1 T30 | ecosystem: Environmental > Terrestrial > Plant litter > Unclassified | place: USA: California...
GTTCAGCAAAGACATTGAAGCAGCTACAGAACCGCTTGAATTTAATACGGAAACAATCTGTCCTAAGTTTGTACTCATAGGGTTTGTTGCCGCAGTAATTACAATTACAGTTCCTGCCGAAATTGTGGCTCCGGTATTGTTTCTCCAGGTTACATACTGTTCCTGGTCTCTGTAAATTCCAGAAGTGCCAGAGCTTGAGCCTGCGCTAAAACCGTTGTCTGTAAATCTAATTTCAGTGGTATCTAAAAGATCTACAAACGTGACGAAAGCAAAATTATCGGGGGTGTTTGCGTTTAGCCCTATAATGGATATATCACCAGGAGACAGAATGGTCTGCCCGAAACTGGTGGTGAAACCATGCAGCGCAAAGAAAAGCAGAATGAGATAGCGCGCTGCATTAAAATTAATGTATCTTTTTTTCATAATATTGAATATTGATGTTTTTTTTACAAATTTCATTCTCATGCAGTCACGGCTGCCCGTTCAAGTTTTTTAAAGATCCAATTTTACAATTGGAGAGATTGCGCAAGGGCATATTAAATTCCTGCTTGATAGAAAAATTTGCAAGTGTACTTTAAGGGCGCGAAGGATAGATTCCTTGAGTGCAGATGATATAATTCATACCCAAAGTAGGAGGTAGGATTGAAAAAGGAAGATTCCCTCCTGCTGGTGCAGCTACAAGATTAACGTTGGCATTAGAGCCGACGGCATTACTCGAGCTGCTGTAGATGGATTCTGCAGGAGTTCCTAAGAAACTTCCCACGGGTCCGTCTGCATCGGCGTTGCTGTCATTAACAGGAATCTGTACCGTTCCCGTAACTGCATGGGTGTGTGCCGGCATATTTGACAGTGTCAGTGTCATGCTCTGTGCCCCGTGCATCTCTCCAAGTTCAATATTTGAGAAAGGTGAACCTTGCCCGGTACCGAAAGGCGCCCGAGCCCGAAGATCCGGCAAGGCGAAAGTGGTCTGTCCGTTTCCCCCGTAAGTGGTTCCGAGTAGCGAAAAAAGAGCTGTATTCTGTGCTATTGACAATAACTGTCCTTGGCAAAATTGGTAACCTACGGGTGCAAAATTTCCCGCAAACATTTTGATGACTCCTAGATATTCTTCCATAATAAAAATAGGTTAAGTTAAGGCTCAAATGTATTGAATCAGCTGAATGAGGCGATGCGTAGAAATACCTGTTTTTCTTTTTTAGCGCCTGTTAGGTTTATATTAACAGTAGAAGTATTTCCGAAAAGCATATCTAGCACTGCCCCTATTATCGGGCTAAAAAAAATTTTCCTGATCAATTTCACTGGTTATTGGTACCTCTATATTCTGAATTTCGCCACGCTATCGTATAATCAGTCTCATGACAACCTAGAATTGATAAGTTCGTGCAGGGACGGTATTATCAAAAATACAGTAAGATTCAATACGGAATAGAATAGCAGCGGATAGAAAAGCTTTATTCTAACCCTATGTAACTTAGTCAATCAAGGCAATAAAAATAACAACATTGGAACGCTTCCATGAGGCTTAAAAGAAACAATTCCAGCTTGAAGCAGTTTATAATCAGAAATTCCGAAATCTGAAGTCTATTTAGCCCTGGGTTTCGCCGGACGCTCAAATAGGGTTGCTCAGAAACCAGTGGATGGTGCTGCCTGCACCATAAAAAAATGTCTGACAGGATTATGTCAGACATTAATTTAAATGGGTAAGCTGGCTTTTTCCAAGTTTGAATTACTTCTTTGATTCTTCAATAGACACTTTTCTGAATTCCTTTAAAAGCTTTTCCAGTTCAAGTGTTGATTTTCTGGCTCTGGCACCTGCGGCCTTAACACCTTTTTCCGTAAGCGATTCTGACTCTGACTTGAAGGTGCCGAATTCCGCATTGATTCTTTCGATAAGCTCTTTCATTATATATTTTTTAAGATTAGGAGGCAAAACTAATGCATGCCTGCGATAAAAGCAATTTGGAGCTGGAATATTTGCAACAGGCCACGCTTTATTTTAAGTCCTGATTAAGCAATTCTAAACTTTTTTTATCATGGACTCCACTGAAATATTTTTCTAGGACCGCCCTGAATACGGGATTGGTCTTGCCTGCTGAAGCAAATAATGTCATGGAAGAGCGTAGTTTCAGGTCGTCCGGACTTCCAAAAATTTCATTTGCCGACTTTCCTTCAATATTGAGCAGCGCTTGCGAAATGGCGACCAGGTGCTTGCCGAGCACAGGATGGGCAAGGTATTCTTCGGCTTCTTTTAGGTTTTCAATACCGTAAAATTGCGCCATGTCGCTTCTCCCAAGGCCTTTCAGCTGGGGAAAGATGTACCACATCCAGTGGGAGGTTTTTTTTCCCGATTTGATTTCTTCGAGCGCTTTCAGGTAGGTATGGTTCTGCGCTTCCAGAAAGCGGGCTAGTCCTTTGACGGTATACATTTGTGTTATTGTTTTTGCTGTGTAAATGTAAAATATTTAATTGAAATTTTCAAAATTGGCTGCGTTTCGTGCGGTGTCCCTTTTGACTGGCTTGACCTTGCCGGGATGCCTGGCAGCGAAGCTTGCGATCAGCCTCATGACGTAGTGGCTGCTTTTGTAGGGATCGATATATTCCTTCAATTCGGATAGGTCTGCCAGGCTTGCATCGGATGGGAAGTAGCCCATGCCGTAGAAGGCGCCCTTTTCGACATAGACGCAGCTGCGTTCATCGGCATGCCTTCCCCTGTCGAGGTAGGCGTAGCTTTCTTTTCCTTCCTTGAGCAGTGCGAGGGCTTCTTCGATGCTGGCGTTGTGCACGCATAGGTCTGGAAGCGATGTTGTATTTTGCTGGGGTGTAAATTCACCAGATTCGGGCCTGCCGTAGCAGCAGAAGCGGGGATCGATCTCGAATTTCTGTGCGAGCTCCCGAAGCGCGTCCATGCCCTCGTGCTCCCGGTCGTAGGCCTGCACGCAGGACTGGAACTTGGGAAGCTTTCCTACTGCAAGGTACCTGTAGCTGTTCCTTGCCTCATAGCTGTAGAGGCCGAACTTGGGCTCGAAGCGCTTGAGCGCCCGGTTGTACTTGGGCCAGAGCTTCTGGATCTCGGAGCATTCCAATAGGAGCGCCATCAGCTCATTGGCGCATTCTTCAAAAGATATGCCGTATATGTCCTTCAGGAAATTCTGGCGCTGGGAGGAAATGCTGTTGCCGCTGAAGTGGGAGGCGACCCGCTTTTTGATGTTGACGGCCTTGCCTACGTAGATGACTTTTTTATCCTGGCTATAAAAATAATACACGCCTGGTGTTTCGGGAAGGCACTCGAAATCTTCCGGAGGCAGGTTTGGGGGCAGGCGCTGGTCGGGGGCGGTCTTCTTGACCATCTTTTCGATCTCGCCTTCGGTATCCCATTCCATCAATCTGGAGAAAAGGAGGGCGGTGGCATCGGCATCGCCTCCCGCACGGTGGCGGTTTTCCAGCGGAATGTCCAGCGAGCGGCACAGGTTGCCAAGGCTGTAGGAGGGAAACCCCGGGCGGATCTTGCGTGCCGCGCGCACCGTGCAAAGCTTCCTGGGCGCCCACTTGTAGCCTTCCTGGGCCAGCTGGTGGCGCACGAAGGAGAAGTCGAAGTTGACGTTGTGGGCCACGAAGACGCGGCCCTCAAGCATCTGGTGTATCTTGTCGGCCACCATTTCGAAGGTGGGCGCATGGCGCACCAGCGCGTTGTCGATCCCGGTCAGCGCAAAGATCGGGGCGGGGATGTCCTGCTGGGGGTTAACCAGGGTCTCCCAGCGGTCGAGGATGTTTTTTCCGTCGTGGATGACAATCGCGATTTCCGTGATGCGGCTTCCCCTGGCGTTGCCCCCTGTCGTCTCGATATCGACGATGGCATATTCTAGTGCTTTCATCTTTTTAAGCTTTGGTTTTTGTTTCTTTTCTTTCGGTTACTGGGGCTTCATCTTGTAGCGGGGCAGGTTGATCTCGTGTTCCTGCGGGTAGGGCTTGCGCTGGGTCATGCTGACGTCTTCCTGTATTTTCTGGTGCGCGGTGAACTGCCTGTCATTCGAATTGCTGTACCTCGGGTCGGCGATGAAGGGCATCTTGGCCATCTTGCTTATTGTAATGGTCGGGAAGTGGTAATCTACTTCGACCGTCCCGAGCAGGAGGTAGCACCCGCCGCCCTGAAAAGGGTACCTCGTGACGCAGTCCGCAAAATGCGCCGTATCGAAATAGTCTCCGTTGGCGTCCACCCAGGTGCCGAAAAACATGGCACCCATTTTGGTGGGCACGTGCTTTCGGGAGATCAGGTAGGCGAGCATCCTGACCGTTTTTTTGTGGTGGGACAGCAGGTCCCTGGCCATCACGTCCCCGCGATAGCGGGTCTGGAGAAGGTCGAAAGGTGTTCTCGATATGGGAAAGCTCAGCAGCTCGATCTCGTCGAAGGCGTCCTCGAATTCCGAGCGCTCCAGCCTGGGCAGCTCGTACTCGACGGCAGGCTCCCGGATGAGGAGCATCTCGCGGTTCTCGGGCCTGAAACTGGCCAGCAGGAGCCGTGCGGTGACCAGCAGCTGGTTCTTGGTTTTTCCGGTAAAGCGGAAGGCGCCGATGAAAATCAATAGCTGGAGACCCTCGATGCCGATCGGGATCCTGTTGGTGAAATCCTCGAGGCTCTGGAAATCGCCGTTCTTTTCCCTTTCGGCCTCTATGGCAAAAGCGGTCTTGGCATCCAGGCTCTTGAGCTGCTTGAAGCCGAGGTAGATGTCCCTTCCGTAGACCGTGGTCTCGTACCCGCTGCGGTTGGCGCAGGGGCAGTGGATGGCGGCGCCCGACATCCTGGCCTCGTGCACGTAGACCTCGGTGCGGTAGAAGCCCCCGTCGTTGTTGATGGCCGCGGTCATGAACTCGATCGGGTGGTACACCTTCAGGTAGAGGCTCTGGTAGCTCTCCACGGCATAGGAGGCAGAGTGCGCCTTGCAGAAGGAGTAGCCCGCAAAGGACTCGATCTGGCGGTAGACTTCCTCGCTCAGCTGGCGGGGGTGCCCTTTCTCCTCGCAGCATTCGAAGTAGCGGTCCCTTACTGTCTGGAGTTCCTGGAGCGAGCGTCCCTTGCCGCTGATGGCCCGTCTTAATATGTCGCCGTAGGCGGGCTCGAGCCCGCCATAGTGCTGTGCGATCTTGATCACGTCTTCCTGGTAGACCATGATGCCGTAGGTCTCCCCGAGCTGTTCCCGGAACACGTCGTGGAAATATTCAAATTTATCGGGGTAGTTGTGGCGGAAGATGTACTCCTTCATCATGCCGGACTGCGCCACGCCCGGGCGGATGATGGAGGAGGCGGCCACCAGGGTCACGTAGTCGCTGCACTGCAGCCGGCGCAAGAGGCCCCGCATGGCGGGGCTCTCGATATAGAAGCACCCGATGGTCTGGCCCCGGCTCAGGTAGGCGTTGCACTTGGCCTCGTTCTTGGAAAGTGCGATGTCGCGGATGTCTACCTTTACGCCCCTGTTTTTTTCAATGAGCTTCACGGTATCGTCTATGGTCCCGATGCCCCGCTGGCTCAGTATGTCGAACTTCTCGAAGCCGATGTCCTCGGCCGCGTGCATGTCGAACTGCACGATCGGAAAGCCCTTAGGGGGCATCTCCAGCGCCGTGAAATTGGTGATGGGCTCCTCGGAGATGATGATGCCGCAGGAATGCATGCTGCGCTGGTTGGGGTACTTCTCGAGCATCATGCCGTATTCCTGCACCAGCCTTACGATGGAATTGGCATCGTGCGACTTCATCGGGTTCAGGGCCAGGGCGTCGAGCTCGGACTTGGGCAGGCCGAATACCTTGCCGACCTCGCGGAAGATCGAGCGGTACTTGAACTCCACGTTGGTGCCGCAGAATGCGACGTGCTCCCGCCCGAAACGGCTGAAGATGTATTCCAGTATGGTGTCGCGCTCCTTCCAGCTCCAGTCGATGTCGAAGTCGGGCGGGCTCTTGCGGCTCGAGTTCAGGAAGCGCTCGAAATAGAGGTCCAGCTCGATGGGGCAGATCGCGGTGATGCCCAAGCAGTAGCTCACGATGCTGTTGGCGCCCGAGCCTCTTCCCACGTGCATGAAGCCCATACTGTTGCTGTAGCGCACGATGTCCCAGGTAATCAGGAAGTAGCCGCTGAAGCCCAGCTCGTCGATGACCTTGAGCTCTTTTCTTACCCGTGCCTGGGCTTCTTTGTTATCCCTGCCGTACTTGGCAACAAGTCCCTGCTCGGCGAGCCTGGTCAGCAGGGCGATATCGGATTCCCGGCTGTCGGTATAGTATTTTTTGTTGCGGGGCGTATCGAAGGCGAACTCGAAGTTGCAGTCCTCGACAAGCATCTGGGTATTCTCCAGGATCTGCGGATAGTCGGCGTAGGCGTTTGCAAGGTGGTTGAGATCCGGCATGGTGTCGGTCTTGTGGCAGCAGTCGGCCTCCTCCAGCTTGGACAGCAGGATGTTGTTGTCTACGGCCCGAAGGATGCGGTGCAGGTTGTACTCCTTTTTGGTGCGGAAACTGACGGGCTGCAGCACGACCATGTCTTTGATCCGGTTCTTCCATTCCTGCTGTACGAGGCGCGTCAGCTCTTCGGGGCGCACCCCGATATATTCGTTGCTGTTCAGGCGGGCGGGAGCATTTTCCATGGTATAGACCACCAGTACGTTCTGGAATTCGGGGGCGCGTTCCGGCTTGTCGGTGCCTTCGAAGTTGTGCTGGGTCAGGAAGCGGCACATCTCGCCGATGCCCTGCTGGTTTCTGGCCAGTCCGATGTAGAGCTGCCTTCCGGTATTGCGGAAGTCGATGCCCACAAGGGGCTTGATGCCGTTTTCGAGGCATCCCTTGGTGAAGTCGTAGATGCCCGTGACGGTATTGATGTCGGTCAGCGCCATGGCGGGAATTTTTTGCTGGACCCCGAGCGTTACGAGTTCTGCCAGCGGGATGGTGCCGTAGCGCAGGGAGTGGAAGGAATGGCAGTTGAGCAGCATCTTTTGTATTGCTTTTATTTCTTATTGTATTGTCCTAGGGTCTTGTTTTTAGCTGTGCGCCGGCGCACCGGGCCACGGCGTCGGGACCGAAGCGGTTCTTGATACGGTCCATGGCCTGGTAGAGGGAAAGCATCTCCTCGGTGTCCTCGAACAGGTTGATCTGGTAGGTGCCGCGCACCAGCCCGCTGAAGCGCAGGCCGACAAGGCGCAGGCGCATCCTTCGCTGGTAGAGCCTGTCGAAGAGCTCCTTCACGTGCCTTGCCAGCGCATGGTCGCAGGAGGTGTAGGGGATCCGGCACTGCTTGGTTTCGGTATCGAAATTGCTGTAGCGGATCTTGACCGTCACCGTCGAGGCCAGCCACTGCTCGGAGCGCAACTGGTAGGCGAGCTTCTCGACCATGCCGGAGAGCAGTGCCCTGAGCATCGGGATATCGATGGTGTCCTGCCCGAAGGTGTGCTCGGTGGAGATGGACTTGCGCTCGGTGTAGGGCTCCACGGGACTGGTGTCGATGCCGTTGGCCTTCTTCCAGATCTCGATGCCGTTCTTGCCGACCATCTGCTGGAGCACCGGGGCGGGCATCTCCGAGAGGGTCTGGATGGTGCGGATGCCGATGCGGGAAAGCAGGGCGAAGGTGGCATCGCCGACCATCGGTATCTTTTTTATGGAAAGCGGGTTCAGGAAGGGGCGCACGTTGTCGGTCGGGATCTCCAGGCGTCCTGTCGGTTTCGATTCTCCCGTCCCGATCTTCGATACGGTCTTGTTCACGGAAAGGGCGAAGCTGATTGGGAGCCCGGTTTCCCTGGTGACCGCCTGTGCTAACTCGCTGGTCCACTTATAGCTGCCATGGAAGCGGTCCATGCCCGTGATGTCGAGGTAGAACTCGTCGATGCTGGCCTTCTCGGTCAGCGGGGAGCGCTCCTCGATGACCTCGGTCACCAGGCTGGACATCTTGGAATAGAGCTCCATGTCGCCCTTGATGACCCGCGCCTGGGGGCACATCGCCAGGGCCATCTTGATGGGCATGGCCGAGCGCACCCCGAACCGTCGCGCCTCGTAGGAACAGGAGGCGACCACGCCACGGTCCCCGCCGCCGATAATCAGCGGAATGCCCTGAAGCTGGGCGTTTCCCAGCCTCTCGCAGGAGACAAAAAAGGTGTCCAGGTCCATGTGTACGATCGCTCTTTCCATATCTTTCTCATTTTATACCCGGCAAAATTAGGACAGATATTCCCAAAGTTTTATATATTTGCTGGGATAAATAATCCCAAAACGAACATGTCCTTATTCTCTGACAATATCAGGCACCTGCGGATGAAAAAAGAGCTCTCGCAGTCGAAAGTGGCGGAAAGCCTAGCCATATCGCGTGACAGGCTCGCCAAGTATGAGGAGGGGAAGTCCCAGCCGCCCCTCGAAATACTGGTGCGCCTTTCCCGGTACTACCACGTGAGCACCGACCTGCTGCTGACCGTGGACATCCGCAAGGTCGACATGGACGGGCTGCTCCGGCTGGAAGACAACCACATCCTTTTGCCGGTCGCGGTAGACGCCCGGGGCGAGCATGCGATAGAAATAATTCCGCACCGGGCCAAGGCGAGCTACCTGGCCGGCTACAGCGATACCGAATATATCGAGTCGCTGCAGCACGTATCGCTTCCTTTTTTGGGCAGCGGGAAGTTCCGGCTGTTTGCCATCGATGGGGATTCGATGCCGCCCCATAAGGACAGCTCGTATATTGTCGGAAAGTATGTCGAGAAGCTGGAAGAGATGAAGGCGGGGAAGAGCTATGTGGTAGTCACGCCGGACGGCATGGCCTACAAGAGGCTGGGGCATGGCGACAGCGGGGTGCTGGTGCTCGAATCGGACAATGCCTTCTATCCCCCCTTCGAGGTGGGCGTTTCTGAGGTGCTCCAGGTATGGGAGTACGCCGGCAGCATCGCGACTGAGGAATTCGACGTATCGGAGCTGGCCCCGGAAAGCGTGAGGGAAATGCTTTTTGAGATACGGAAGGACGTGGCGGCCCTCCGTACCGAACGGCGTTAGGAATTATGGAACGGGCGCTAAGTTATTATTCAGAAAGTGACAGCAATAAGAAGTGTAAGGTGCGAATGAAAGCTGGAAAGTTCTTGTAAATGCCAACGCCGTTATCAATTCAGGAATTCTGCCCAGCCAGGATCGTATTGTCAATCACACCTGCACTGTCAAGTTTTTAAGAACCGTTACTGTTCGGTTACAAGATACCATCCAGGTGAAGGATTCCATGAAACAAAAATAAAGTGCAAAAGCTAACCTAGATACCTGAATTTTAAGTAAATGCATGCCTAGTATTGAATATAAAATGTTATATTTGAGGTTATTAACTTAAAAAAATATTATTATGGCACTTAAACCAGGACCAAAAAGAACTGCGGAATCAACGGGAAAGCCGGACCAGCGTCAGCGCGACAATAAGGGTACGCCAGGAAATAATCCAAATGTAAAGCCATCAAAGCCTAAAAAATAAAAAAGCCGCTCCACGAGAGGCTTTTTGCTGGTAAGCTATCTTTTGCAAATTTATCGGAACAGATGCTGCCGGCTATTCTATGGCCATCGATCATCAGTATTTTGCATTCGGTTTTTTAAAAACTTTAAGTGTGCATCGATTTTGTGCTTATTTTTTCGTTCCTGTCGTCGAACGGCAATAAGAAGCGTTCCTAGTCAGACTTTTCACATAACCTGCTCCTATGTTAGTGAATACTAATCAAGATGAAAACAATTTTAATAATTATACAGTTGCTTTTTGCCTGCCGATTTTAAAAGCGCAAGACTGTAATTTCTTAGGTTCCAGGCAGGGGTTCAGAACCACAGTTATACTTATAAATCATCCTGAATCTTTTCAAGATACCTGACATCTTCGCGTATCCTGTCTTCGTTTCGCTGGTTCGGGTGGTGCAGAAAATCCCGTACATCGTCCCTTATTGAGGCCATCTGGCCTCGGCAGCGCAATTCTTTTATTTTTTGGATCAAGAGGGGCATGAGCAGCAGGTGCATATAGATAATTACCCTGGCCTCAGCGGGAGATTCCAGCAGCTTGTTGAGCAGTCTTATGTAATTTGCAACCATTCTTATTGGAGGTTTGAACTGTTGGGTCACGTAAAGTTAGCGAATATTCTGCTACAGCGCTATTTTTCAGCAATTTATTAGCTGCTGCCTTTTTTTAATCTCGTTTCCTGTCTGGTTATCTACGGGTTCCGGACCGATGAAGTTTCAATAAAAAGATCTTAGGAGTCCTTTTGGGTGCTAAAGATTGTTAGCATTCATGACTACGAAAGCATCCTTCAGAATGTCAGATAGAGCTGTGGGTTCGGATGACTTGGCAGCCAAAGCGCGCGATTCCAACAATAGCGCTATTGTCTCAGGATGAATTTCTTTAGTGTCGGCCGTGGCGATAAGCTTGCCATACGCCTTGTCCAGATAGGTCTTGACCTGTTGAAGCTTATTTTTGAATTCCCGCTGTGTACTTACAAAATTGCCGACAGTCGCTCTTTTGAAGTGGTACTGCTTTACCAGTAAATCATCCCAGATAGCGGTATCCGCTCCGTGCTTGAGGCGTTCGCAGTTCCAGCACCTGCGTATAAAAAACTCATAGGTAGTATTGTCCATAGCTTGTTTTCAGCACCTTGTTGCTTAAAAAATAAAGACGCAAATTAATAGAAAATAATTTATTTTTCACAGAAGATCCGGCAGTAAAGCGTGGCGATTTCAGAATCTCATGTCCGCTGTTTAAAATGGGGTATTTTTGCTTGCTGCTCGCTGCTTTTTGTATTGCGGTTATTTTAATTCTTACTGTAATAATATCTGGCAAGTACCCGGGCCAATAATTTTCCAATTTTTTGGGATATTGATATCTTCGAGCCAGCGATCAGTGGCTGTCTTAAGAGGAACGCTGCAATCGCTTTTTGCCTGGTCTTTTTTGGAGCGCGAATCGCGGGCCGTCCGGACCTGAAAGGAGAAAAGTATCGTTAATATTTTCATCTTTTTGCTCGCTTCTGATTTAAAAGGCGTACATTTAAGCATAAATCATTTATTATGAAGGACACAACTGATAAAATCAAGGTTGTCCTGGTCGATGACGACGAGGATGACAGAATGCTTTTCGGCGATGCCTTCAGCGAACTTAACATTAACAGCGAGCTCTGGACTTTTGAGAATGGCCTCAAGTTTCTTGAATACGTGGACACCCCCAAAGCTGATATCCCGGATCTGATTTTTTTGGACCTTAATATGCCTATTATGGGCGGTATCAAAACTCTCGAGATACTGCGGCGTTGCGACAAATACAAGCGCGTTCCGATTGCGATATTATCCACCTCTAAAAATGCTTCGGATGTCGAAATTACGCTGGCAAGGGGCGCTGATATCTATATAATTAAGCCAAGCAGCCTGAGCCAATTGAAAAAAATTCTTGGAGAGGTGGTGAAGATCCAATGGCAGAATCTGGCGTATCCTTTAAATAGGGATAATTTTGTACTGTCAGTGGAATAGCATTCCGATGGCAGCGTCCGCCTTATATCCGAAAGGCTTATTCAGTTCTTTCATTTCTGTACGGAAATACCTTATACATCTTATAATAAAAACTATTGGAAACTAACAAACAGAACATCGTGGTCATCGGCACTTCGGCAGGAGGAATGAACGCTCTGCTGCAATTATTCATCCAGCTGCCGGGGGATTTTCCCGCGCCGATACTGGTAGTGCAGCATGTATCCCCTGATGCTGCGGGCGACCGGCTCTTGGAAACGCTCAACAGGGCAAGCAAGCTGGACTGTCGCCATGCCCTGCATGGAGAGCCCGCCTCGCCTGGAACCGTATATTTCGCTCCGCCCGACCACCACCTTATGGTCGGTCCGGACTACAAGGTGCTGGTCACGAAAGGTGCTCATGAAAACAGGTCGCGGCCGGCCATAGATCCGCTTTTTCGCTCCGCAGCCGTGGCCTACGGTACTGGCGTCGTAGGAATCCTGCTGACGGGCTATCTTGATGACGGAACAGCGGGAATGAAAGTCATAAAACAGTGCGGGGGTAGCTGCATCGCGCAGGACCCTTCCGAGGCGCAGTACCCAGACATGCCGCAGCATGCGATCGATCAGGGAGACGTCGACCATGTGGCGCCGCTGGCCGAGATGGGAGCGTTGCTGTATAGGCTGCTCTCTGAGCCGTCTAAAAAAATGAAGCCCGTTCCCAAATCTGTCGCAATAGAGGCAGCGATCGCCCAGCGGATATTGAGCGATATTCCTGCGGTAGAGGCGCTAGGAAGCCAGGTTCCTTTCAACTGCCCCGGCTGCGGGGGAGTCTTGTGGAAGATTGGCGGAGAGGGGACGCTGCGTTTCCGCTGCCACGTAGGCCACGCCTACACCGCAGCCGCGCTCCTGGCTGAGCAGACCAGTAAGATCGATGAGACCATGTGGACTGCCCTGAGAATGTTCGAGGAGCGCAAGAACCTGCTGACGACCATGTCAAAGAGTACCGGACCGGCAAATGCTAAAGCGTTTTTAGAAAGGGCGGCATTGTCGCAGGTACATATCGATCGCATCCGAGCCGTCCTGCACGGCGGCAATAAGCCCGGAGACGCTGATGCTCCAGTTTGACAAATGAAGTATTTTCTATTTAAATGCGCCTGTATCAGCCCACAGCTTCTTACTGAGGCTTAGCGCGTTGGATACGATGCTTTAAAGTTTACTGTTACGTTGCAATCGTCGTCAGGCAACATTACTAAAATTAAATTTCCATATATGCCTTCATTATGCTATTTTTGCAACGGATGAAAAAGAAATTTGCCATAATAAATCTTTCTCTGATGCTGGCGGTATTGTTCTCGATACTGTACCAGTCCGTCCATTCTTATGAGCATTTTGCAGACCATGAAAACATTTTTTCCATCAGTTCTGATGATGATGGCGCTGCGAAAGTACAAATGCTGGATCACGATCACCAAAAATGCTTCGTGTGCGATTTCGCATTGGGCAGTTTCATAGCGGTCGAATTCACAGCCTTCAACTCGTACACTTTTACCCGCGCTTTTGCCTATGTTGCGTTTCATGCGACAGAAATTCCGCAAGTTTTTTCTGGGAGCCTTTTCGCGCATCGCGGTCCGCCATCCGGCTTTTAATGATTTAGAGGGAACTTCCCTATTTTCTGCCCTTTCCGTATTTGGAACGGGCCTCACTTATCATTTTTAGCTTTTTTCAAAATGCGCTATATTTTATTAGTTGGTTTCCTAATTATTGGAAATCAAGCTCGTGTGTATTCCCAAAATTCATTATTGGGAAGAATTACCAATGAGCAAAGGCAACCTTTGGCGGGTGCCCATGTCCGCGTATCCACGTATTTCGCAAACACAGATGAGTTCGGAAACTTTTTAATAAAAGGAATTCCGAACGCTCGCCTGCAGGTTTCTGTCAAATATTTAGGTTATAAAAGTTTGGATACCATTATTGATTTCAAAAGAAATGTTATTGTGAATATTTCGCTAAGACCAGAAATGGAGAAACTTTCAGAAGTAATCGTTGAAACTGAAAACCATTCTGCTCGAACAAAAAAAAGTTCTTCGGAAAATATTGAAATCGTTGATAAAGATTTCCTTCGAAAAAATTTAGGCGGAAGCCTGATGCAATCCTTGGAACGCGTTGGCGGGATCAATACTGTCTCCATCGGCTCGGGCCAGTCAAAACCAGTAATTCGAGGCTTGAGCTTTAACCGGGTGGTTGTTGCAGAAACCGGCGTCAAGCACCAAGGCCAGCAGTGGGGCTCGGACCACGGACTTGAAATTGACCAGTATTCGGTAGATAATGTAAAGATTATCAAAGGCCCTTTTTCATTGACTTACGGTTCGGATGCAATTGGCGGCGTGATTGAAATTGAAAAAGCAAAGGCGCCTGAAAAGAACACTTTTGGCGGAAATATTGACATTACTGGAAAGACAAATAATGACCTTTACGGAACTTCTATTAACCTTTTTGGCAGAAAAGAATCGCTGTTTTTTGACGCCAGAATCACGGCTTTAGATTATGCCGACTATAAAGTACCTGTAAATTATATCAATATTTATTCTTACAAAGCGCCACTTTACAAAAACCGATTGCGAAATACCGCAGGAAACGAATTAAATCTACACTTTGCGGGAGGAATCATTAAAGAAAGATTCAGTTCGACTTTTTATGTCAGCAACTTGAGAACCGAAAGCGGTCTTTTTGCCAATGCTCACGGCTTAGAACCGCGAAACGTGGATTCCGATTTGCACGATTTTTCGAATAGAGACATTGAAAATCCTTCGCAGGAAGTGAATCATTTTAAGGCAATCAATCGTACAAAAATTGAATTTGAAACGCACAATCTAGAATTTGAGTTGGGTTACCAAAATAATTTCAGGGAAGAATTTGGCGACTACATCAGCCACGGATTTATGCCTCCAAATTATCCTGACGACCTACCCATTCAGCAGAATTTAGAACGAGGATTTTCTAAAAACGTGTATTCTTTGAATGTGAAAGACAATTTTTCAATTGACAATCACAGCCTGACTTTTGGAATCAATGCAGAGCATCAGAATAACAACATTGCGGGCTGGGGATTTATAATTCCGGATTATAAACAAGCGAATATTGGCGGGTTTGTCTATGATAAATGGGAATTAAACCCAAAATTATTGCTGCATCTCGGACTTCGTTACGATTATGGAAGCATTGAAACCGGAAACTATTTTGACTGGTTTACCTCGCCCGTGGGTGATTCGCAAGAAAATTTGCAACGCGCAAAGGCAATTACCAGAAATTTCAACAGCACAAGTTGGGGAATTGGGATAAATTACAATAGAGAAAATTTCTTTTGGAGGGTGAATCTTGGAAAAAGTTTCAGAATGCCGATTGCAAAAGAATTGGCTTCTAACGGCGTGAATTACCACCAATTTAGTTATGAACTGGGAGATGCAAATTTAGATGCAGAACAATCGTATCAACTTGATTTAGGATTGACTTACGAAAAAAATAATTTTTCTGCCGACGTAACTCCGTTTGTGAATTATTTTGCCAATTATATTTATTTGAACCCGACTCCCGACTATGATTACTCGTATGGTGCTGGAAATCAGATTTATAATTATACGCAGAGCGAAGTCTTGCGCTATGGTGGCGAAATAAAGCTGAATTATGCCTTTAGCAAAAATTACAGTTCAGAAATCATCGGAGAATATGTGTATTCAGAACAAATGTCAGGCGCGAAAAAAGGCTATACGCTGCCATTTTCGCCACCGCCTTCTGTACTTTTTAATTTTACGTACGAAGGAGATATTGGCAGAAACATCAAAAATAGCTTCGCCGGAATTGACCTTAAAATGGTTGCTTCACAAGGACATATTGTTCCGCCAGAAGAAAGAACAGACGCCTATGAGGTCATAAATCTTTCCTTTGGGACTGATTTGTTTTTTGACAAACAGCCAATCAAGCTTAATTTTCAAGTGCAAAATCTTTTGGATTCAAAAAATTTCAACCACACCAGTTTTTACAGGCTGATTGGCGTTCCAGAACCTGGACGGAATTTTGTGCTTTCCGTTAAAATTCCATTTTTGATTAAAAAAAGTGTTTAAGAAATCCAACATATCACTAGTTCTAATATTGCCATATTTTATGGTAATGACGCTTTTGGGTACGCTCCTTTTAAAGCCATTGCACGAATTGACGGTACAACATTGCGAAATGGCGGTCAAAAGTCACGAAAAAACAGAAGTTTCTAAAAAAACGGCAGACTGTCCCATTTGTGACCTGCAAGGGTATTTGTTTACTTCTGATTTTAAAAAATTTGATTTTCAATACCATACTGCTTTTTTTTACCAATGTGTTTGTGGAAAAAACAAAGGATTTTATACCAAGATATTTGACAAAAAAAGAGGGCGGGCACCTCCAGAATTTATGAGAATTCCCGTTTAAAATATCAAAATAAAATACCTTAAAAACTTATAATGAGAAATAAAATATCAAAATACGCATTCGTTTTAGCATTGACAGCCACTTCAATTTTCACTTCTTGCAGCAGTGACGACGATAGTTCATCAAATTTGCATACAATAACTGTTGACTTGACGGAAGTGGGTTCGGGAAATAATATGCAGGCAACCGCGGGAGAAGACCTTCACCTGGAAGCTGCAATTTTAGCAACCGGAAGAATCGCTTCTGTTGTAGTGGAAATTCACAGTGAAACCAATTCGAACGCACCAGAAATTATCCAGAATTTTGCCAGTTACAACGGACTTTTGAATGCAACTTTTCACGAGCATTTAGACATTCCGGCGGCACAGCCTGCAGGAAATTACCACCTTCACCTGACGGTTACCGACCAGGAAGGGAACATAAAAACTGCTGAAACAGACCTTGAAATTATCGAAGGAAGTCCCTTATTTACGGCTAATATCACTGAATTTGGTCACGGAACTCCGGGTAGTTTTCACGGACATCCAGGGCAAGATCTTCATATTGAGGGGGTAATCACTTCGGTAAATCCGATTGCAACGATTGCAATTTCGATGCACCACGAGACCAATGCTTCTGCGCCAGAAATCAATGCAAATTACACCGATTATGCTGGTCAAACTAATGTGAATTTTCACAAGCATTTGCTGATTCCTGCTAACCAGCCACTTGGAGATTACCACGTTCACTTAACTGTTACTGACAATCAAGGGAACAGCAAAACCTTTGATTACGAATTTGTAATCGAATAAATTCAAAACAAGAAAGCGGGGCTTTAACCGGCCTCGCTTTAAATTATTTATATTTTAAAACTAAAGATAATGAAAAATACTAAGATCGTATTGGGCGCCTTTTTGGCAATGGTGCTATTTAATTCTTGCAGCAGCGACGAGTCAAGTTCGAACGATACCACAAAACCAACAATTGATTTGGCAGTTGCCGGCGGTTTCCCGACCAGTTGCGCAACGGTAGCCCGCGGTACCGCAATTCCATTCAAGGCAGTGTTTAAGGATAACGACCAGTTGGGTTCCTACAGCATCAACATCCACCACAATTTCGACCATCACTCTCACGATACGGAAGTGGACGCCTGCCAGTTCGATGCAATTAAGACGCCGGTAAATCCGTGGGTTAAGACCTTGATATTTCAAATTCCAACCGATCTTTCAGAATATACGGCGGTTCAGGAAATTATGATTCCATCAGATATTGAGCCTGGAGACTATCATTTTATGATTCAGCTGACCGACGTTAATGGCTGGGCAACCATGAAAGGCATAAGTTTTAAAATCGAGCCCTAACAGGAAATCTTTTTAGAAAGACCTTCTGGCAGAGTCGCCCTGGTCGCAGCTCTCAGTTTGCTGAAATGGACTGAAAGTGTTTGAAACCGGCCAGCATCAGTCCTTCAGCTGGAATCTGGCAACGTTGACGACCCAATGTTGCCCCTTCTCCGAAGGGCGGGCGTGGCATCGGTTCGGCTTCAATCGACTAACTGTAGAAATACGAGAATAATTATCGAAGCAATATAACGGCGGTTATAGAAAATAGTATGTGACTCCAAAAGGAGCGCGCTATAATTTTTAGCTTACTAAGATGGTAAAAAAATTGAAAGTTGGTCCACTAAATTAATAGGGGATCAATTGTGGAAAACGTCCATATTCCTTAATTAGCAGGTATTTTTTTTAAAAAATTTAGAAGTGTAAAAAAATGTTAAATCTTTAAGGATTATTAGCAAAGATATACTTACAGGCAAAAAGTGGGTGCAGTAACTTTCAGTATCCAATTGGGCTGAAAAAATAAACCGCACACATGTACAGGGATGCTAATCGTGCATATGCAAATACTGGGCATAATATTACCATAACTAGAAAGATAGAAGTAGAATTGCTTCCAGGATTAGAGCATCCGCAAAATATCCTTACTCTATAAATTGAAGAATGATTAGATTTAAGGAAAGTGCTATGGATGCTTTACTATCAATGTATTGGAAATTAGTCTGCGGACTGCGAAAGACAAGCTATCGCTTTTGAAGACATAATTTTACACCTATCTTCTTCTTCAATAAATTGTTTTGATAAAACTGGAACGCACGTACTGCAATACAGTTTTCTAAACAGCTATTATTATGGACAAAGACAGTAACGCATTGGTAGACTCCAAAATAGAAGAGTTAAAAAATGAGATGGAGAAACAGAAGGAGTTAAAATTTGTAAATTTGATGATTGAAATAATTGTTTCCTTAACGCTAAAGCAATTACATGAAAAGAGCGATTAGATATTTGCGATTCAGTCAGCTGGGACAAAGCAATGGGTCGATAGAGAGGCAGGAGATGTACACAGATCAGTGGCTGAAGTTTAACAATGTGGAACTTGTCGACTCGTTTATCGACAGGGGAAAAAGTGCAAAGACATTTGACAGGCCCGATTTTATCAAGCTTCAGGAATTTATTTCAAAGCATTATAAGGGAGTAGATTATCTTTTGGTAGACCAGCTGGACAGGTTCAGCAGGGATGCCGGCGAGGCCATGAGCATGGTAAAGATGCTCCAGCGAAAGTACAGCATTCAGGTCGTTAGCGTTACCGAAGGGATAACTTTCGACTACGATACCCCTGGAAGCTTTTTCAGGGCAGGGCTTCAGCTACTGCTTGCAGAGGAAGATAACATAAACAGAAGCATAAAGATTAGGGGAGGACTTTACACCGCCAGGGCAAAGGAAGGACGGTTCATAGGGATCAAAGCTCCTTTCGGATATATAAAGATGGGCGAGGGCAAAGACCGAAAACTGGTAATTGAAGAGGTGCAGGCCAAAGTCGTTAAATTCATCTACGACGATTTCCTTCGCGATACTCCTTTGTATTTGATCAAACAAAAAGCATATCAGTTGGGCTTTACTACCAAAGGAACAACTGCTGTAGAGAGAGTGCTTGCAAATCCTGTTTACGCAGGGATGCTTAAAGTCCAAGGATATAAGGAATATCCAGGAGGCATTTTTCCAGCTATCCATGAGCCCATCATCGACATCGCGACTTGGCAGATGGTACAGGCCAAACTAAGAAAACCGGAACAGATTCGAAATGTACTAGATGAAAACTTACCGCTTCGGGGCCTACTTAAATGCCATTGCGGAAACCACCTTACGGGAGCTCCATCTAGAAGCAAATCTGGCAGGTATTTTTATTATTACAAATGCAAAGGTCCAAAGCATAACAACATAAGCGCCATAAAGGCGCACGATCAATTTTTGCAGGTCTGCGAATTGATGAGTATTCCGAAAAATAGATTATTAGAGATTAGAAAACGCTCAAAAGAATCGCTCGAAGAAAACTTAAAAGCCAGCAAGCAGAAAATTCTTGAAAAAAAGTCTATTTTGGAAGAAACACAGGAAAAAATGTATTCTTTAGAAGAGAAGTGGATAAAAAATGAGATATCAAAAGACACCTATGAAAGATGGTATACAAATTACAGCTCGACGATTCTCTCCTGTAAAGGTGCCATTGAGCGTCTCGGTAAAGTACAAAATAGAGCATTCACTATCCTTCAGAATAATTTAGAAATGCTTGCCGATCTAAAAAAGGTTTATTTGCAGTCTGACATTATGCAGAAAAGAGAATTTGTAAAGTTGGTGTTCGACAGCAACTTATACTATCAGGAAGGCGTCTATCGAACACCTACAATGATGAATATTTTTTCTCATAACTATTTGATAATGAAAGAAAAAGGGCTACTTGATTATCAAAAAAAAAGGGATGATTTTTCAATCATCCCTGCCAGTGGAGTCGGGGAGAGTCGAACTCCCGTCCAAACAAGCAACTAAAAAGATTTCTACGCGTTTATTTCCTGTTTAGATTTTCGTCATCAAGCTTGGCCAGAAACATCCACTTGACGCTTATCTTCTTTAGTGTCAAAACAGTTCCGAAGCTTAACTGTTTCTAGGTTTATTTTTACGGTTCCCCTTTAAAGAACGCCACAAACCAAGGCTTTCAAGGAGAATCTTGCTTTCCTACCTGGTAGGAACAAGGCTAATCTTACTATAATTCAGATTATGCAGCTAGAGCGTAGTTATTTTCGCCGTGTAAAAGTGTTAGGACCATTTAGTTACGAGAATTGTCCCAGTTCTCGACGTGCTTACTTTTCAATTCGACTTGCTGTCAAAACCAGTCGACCCCATTATTTAAAAGAACTTTTTGCTTATAACGCAAATTGTATACCACAAAAGTAATCAATTTATTCGCAATTGCAACTTATTAATTCGTCACATCATCTTTGTCTAATTTTATTGGATATTTTCCAAACAAAGGTGCCAGTTTCCATACTTTATAAGTCTTTAAAGTATATTTATTAGACAAAGCAAAGATAGCAACAGTATCCGTTTTTAATTTCACATAAGAAGAGGTATTTCCGTGCCACCAGCCGTTGTGGTAATACAATTTTTCACCCGTTTCCCATTCGAGCATTCTGATCCCAAGACCATAGTTTTTTGTGCCTTTGTGTTCATAACTGTAGCCTTTAAATGCTTCACTAACCAAAACTGAATTTAAAAATTTATCAGAATATGTCGCCATGTCAAATTTTAGTAAATCCCTTGGTGTAGAATATATATTTTTATCGCCATAAACATCATCCAGATGGTTATTTTCATACAAAATTTTATTTCCCTTATAAGATTGGCTCGCTGTTTCTTTATCTTTTTCATAGTCAAAAATAAAGGTGTTTTTCATGCCAAGCGGTTCAAAAATCATTTCTTGCATTGCCGTGCGGTAGCTTTTTCCGGTCACTTTTTCAATCACCAAAGCCAAAATGGCATAGTTGGTATTGCAATACCCAAATTTTCTATCAGGTTTGAAATACAACCCAAATTTATGCTTTGCCAAAAGATCTAAAATATCTTGATTGTGCAACATTTTTGAACGAGGCCAAATCTTCGTGTCATCAGCAAAATAAGCGTAGTTTGGAAGGCCACTTCTGTGATTCAAAAGCATTTTGATCGTAATTTCTTCGTAAGGAAAAGCAGGCAGAATCGAACTCACTTTATCTTCTAAAGTCAACTTTTCTCTGTCAATCAAACGAAGCACTGCCGTTGCCGTAAGTACTTTTGAAACAGACGCAATGTGAATCGGCGTGTTTTGGTCGATTTTTTCGTCTTTTGAAAAATTAGAATTTCCTTCATATTTTTCATAGATGATCTGTCCGTTTTTTGCGACTAGAAAGCCTCCGTTCATCGAATTATTGGGCCAGTTTTTCTCGAAAAAAAGATCCAAGCTTTTCTGTTTGGCCAGAATATAATCCGGATTTAATTTTTGAGTTTTAATTTTATATGGTGAAAGTGCATCAGAATCAGCATTTTCAGTATCGTTAGAAGCAAGATGTTTTTCCTTTTCTTGGCAAGAGCTTAATGATAATGTTATTGCCAAAAATGGAATGTAGATATATTTGTAGAAATTCATTGGTAGCGGTAGTTATAAAGCAAATATAAAAAAACAGATAAATTTCATATGGTACTTTAACATAATAAAAACGAAATTATAGTAGTGCCATTATTTGTTTCTGGATAAAATGCTGGCTTTCAAAATTATAGATAATACAGTTGACACATTAAATAAAAGTCGAAAAGGCTTGCACGATTTTCAAGTAAAAGTTATATTTGGAACAAATTACATCGTTGTAGTTATAACCGTCAAACATCCAATGTTTTATTGTTAAATTACTGCAATATCCGTAAAATATTTTAGCTACTATTAAACTACCACAATTTAATTTCTTAAAAAAATTATGAAATTCGGAATTATCAAAGAACGAAAAACCCCACCAGACAGACGCGTCGTTTTTACACCTGAAGAAGCATTAAGACTTGTCAAGGAACACCCGGAAGCAGAAATAAAAGTAGAATCGTCTGATATCAGAATTTTTTCTGATGAAGATTACAGGCAAAACGGACTGGAAATTACAAATGACGTTTCAGATTGCGACGTTTTATTTGGCGTCAAAGAAGTTCCGGTGGAGGCTTTGATTCCCAATAAAAAATATTTTTTCTTTTCGCATACGATCAAGAAGCAGTTGCACAACAGGAAACTTTTAAAGGCAATTCTTGAAAAAAATATCGATTTATACGATCACGAAACTATTGTTGACAAAGACAACAGACGTTTGATTGGTTTTGGAAGATATGCTGGAATCGTTGGTGCGTACAACGGAATCAGAGCTTTTGGAATCAAATTTGAATTATTTACACTTCCAAAAGCGGAAACACTTTCGAACCGAGAGGAACTGATTTCAAAATTAAAAAGACCAGTTTTGCCACCAATAAAAATTGTCTTGACCGGAAACGGAAAAGTGGGAATGGGAGCAAAAGAAATTTTAGACGCAATGAAAATCAAGGAAGTTTCGGTTGAAAATTTTCTGTCTAAAAAATACGACGGACCAGTTTATGTGCAAATAGACGTCTTGGAATACAACAAAAGAATCGACGGAAGCGAGAGTGCAAAACAAGATTTCTACCAAAATCCTGAACAATATACTTCTGATTTTGAAAGATTTACAAAAGTAGCTGATATTTTTATGGCCGGACATTTTTATGGAAACGGCGCACCGATAATTTTGACTCAAGAAATGTTAAAATCAAAAGACAATAACATAAAAGTGGTGGCCGATATTTCTTGCGATGTTGACGGACCAATTGCGTCCACGATAAAAGCTTCGACGATCGCAGAACCTCTTTTTGGGTATTTGCCAAGCGAACACAAGGAAGTTGACGTTTTTCATCCGGGTGCAATCGTGGTGATGTCTGTGGATAATTTGCCGTGCGAATTGCCAAAAGATGCCAGTGAAGGATTTGGCGAAATGTTTATGGAACACGTAATTCCGTCATTTTTTAACGGAGATAAAGACGGAATCTTGCAACGCGCAAAAATCACAGAAAACGGAAAATTGACCGAAAGATTCAAATACCTGCAAGCGTTTGTGGACGGAGAATAAAATTCTTAAAAATAGAATGACCGCAGATTGGCTGATTACAATTATTTAATCTCCGAATCTGCGGTTTTTCTTTGGCTTGTGGAAATGAATTCCTAACTTTATAGGAAATAATAGTCAGACAAAATAATATGAAAAAAGTATATAAAAGCTTGATTTTGGTCGTTGCAATCACCACAATGGCAAGTTGCAATTCAAATAAAAAAGCAACAGTTGCTGAAGATGGAACTGAAGTTGTGAAGGTGAGAACACCTGAAGCAACTGAAGAAAGCAAAGAAGAGGAAAAAGACAGCATCATTTCGGTGGAAGGAGAAGTGAAGGAAATCAACCAAGGAAAAGACGGCTACACAGCAATCTTGACCACAGAAGACGGAATTTATTTTGCCACGATCAGTATTCCAAATTTAAAAGATCCAAAACAATATCGTGCCGTGAAAATTGGCGAAACGATTAAAGTAAAAGGAGATTCTTGGAAAATGGAACAGGATAATTACATTACGGTTAGAGAATTGTTGAATTAAAATCCAGCAAATTTTGAGAAACTATGTATTAGTATTATTTTCACTAGTAACAATTACGGTCAAATCTCAGGACGTTGCGGACGATAGATATACTATTTTTAACAATCTGTTAAACTATACTCCGAAGAATTTTTCTATTGACGAAGTTTCTAAACCAAAGGGTGATTTTTTAGGCTTTAAAATGAATTCAATTTCACAGCTGAAAATGGTTTACAAATTTCAACGTGAGCTAAATTTGGGTAAGGAAGAAATTAAGTGGCTAGATTTGCAAATCGACCAAATGGCATTGGCCTTTTATCTGGAGGGTAATCCGATCTTGATTAAAGCAACTGGCGGATATGATGGTTGTGGAGGCGAGAAGGTCTCTAAAGAACTGATTAACAATGTTGATGTTACCGTATTAAATTTTTGTTTCACGTGTTCTGGCGCTGGAAAACTTGAAAATTTTATAAGCATCTTTAATAATCGAACAAAAAAGTTACTGAAATAAAACACAAAAACCTGATAATCTTTTATCAGGTTTTTTTATGCGCATTTGTTCTGAAGTTTAAAAGTGGTCAAAAAGCTAGTCTGATAGCCCTGATGGTGGCGACTATCCTTTCATTTTTTTCTTTATAAAAATGAAAGATAGTGCCGACCAGCAGGAAAATGGATGGCTGATAAAGGACTGACCTTTCGCTTCAAATTTAAAGCTAGTTTTTTAAATTGTTCCAATCGATTTTTCGGGAGAAGTACATGATTAGGCCTAAAATAAGGAACAATCCGATGCTTCCCACCAAAAGCGCGTAGTTTTCTAGTTGGATGATGACGAAGATGAACGTGTAAAGTGCGGTGAGCGAAAAGGCGATGAGCAGTGGGAATTTTCTGTGTTTTAAGAGCGAAATGGAGTAGAGCGTGATCATGACGACAACGGAAGTTCCGGCGATTAAATAGGCGGTTAAAAACGTGGAATGTTCTGTGATTGCGATTAAAAGCGTGTAAAACATGATGAGCGCGAGCCCAATCATTGTGTAATTGAAGATGTGGATGCTAATTTTGCTGATGGATTGGATGACGAAAAAGATGAGAAATGTGAGGCCGATGACCAAGAAACCATATTTTGAAGCGCGTTCGTTTTTTTGATATTCGTCAACGGGAATGATGAAATCAACGCCGAAAGCGTATTTTTCAAGGTTTGGAAGTACTCCGAAATAACTTTGCGCAAACGGACGATTGAATTCCAGGATTTTCCAGTTGGCTTCAAAACCAGAGGCGTTTGTTTTCTTTTCGTCGCCATTTGGGAGAAAAAATCCAGAGAATTTTGGCGATTTCCAGTTGGATTTTATGTTGGCAGCATTTGTTTTGGCGATGGGAATCAGCATCAATTGTTGGCTTCCGTTGTAAGAAACATTAAAGTTGAAAGAAGCTTTTTCTCCGCTGAAATAATCGCTTAAATTGATGGGCTGGGTTTCCAACTGTGAAAGCGAACTGGCGTTATTTTCAGACGTGTTAAAATCTAAAGTTTTGCCGGCCAGATTAATCTTCATTCCATCTTTTATGCTTTTTAAGTTACTGGTATTGATGATGATAGATGATTTATTCCAAAGAATATTTTCGGGCAGAATGTTTTGGGTTGAAAACGAAGGCATCGAGAAATTACCTTTAAATTTCATTTCGGAAGAAAATACTACCGCGTCATAATTATTGCGTTGTTTTTCTGTGGTGTTGACATTGATTTTGCTGTCTAATTCATCTGGAAAAAAGTAGGCGTAGTGCGTTTCTGTAGCAAATTCAGATGATTTTGAAATGGGCGTGTGCACAAGATACGGCACTTTGATAATTGGGCCATAAAGCAACACGCTTTCGCCCCATTTTGAAGTTATTTCTTTGATAACTTCTTGTTTTCGCTCGGCACGTTCTGAAATTAATCGCTGTACGAAAGAAAGCGGAATTAATAAAACCAGCGTGAGAAGTCCCACCATAATTACCTTGGCGGTAGCAGACTGAAAGAAAGAATTTGGATTTTCCATTTAATTGATATTTAAAGAGTTAATTAATTTTAAAAGCGTCTTGAATTGTTTTTACCGGAACCAAAAGCATTTTTGAATAGTCGAGATAATGAAACTGCAACGCGTCTTGGCCACGCAAATATTGGTTTTTGAAATACTTTATTTTTGAAGGATAAAAAAGTGTTCCGGTGAGCATAACCATATATAAATAAAGGCTTCGCTTACCGTTTCCGTATAAATAATACTGCATCCCAATTTCTTCTGGGACAGAAATCCCTGTGTTTGTCAGCACGTGGATGACGTCGTGATCTTCAAGTTTTGGCTGAATATCAAAATTATGCTTTAGGAGAAAACAGCCAAGATGAAAGCCAAGTGTTTCCTGCGGATATTGAAGAAATTCTTGCTGAGAAATGTTCCAGGGTTGGTTTTTCTTGAAGAATTTTTGGTACGGCTTTTTGCTGATTTCGTACAATTTTTCGATGAGTAAATCTTTCATAATTTTATATTTAAAAGTACTTTGTTTTTCAAAGTAAATAGATAAAAAAAAAGCGCTAGCTTTTCTGAATCAATTTTTCAAGAGCTTCGATGTGTTCTTTAAAGGCTTTTTTTCCGTCCTTTGTGGCGATGTATTTGGTGTTCGGCTTTTTGCCAATGAATTGCTTTTCGATGTAAATATAATTTTCTGATTCTAAGGCTTTTGTGTGGCTTGCCAAGTTTCCATCGGTGACACCCAAAAGTTCTTTCAGCATATTAAAATCGGCTGATTCATTGACCATCAGCACAGACATAATTCCCAGTCTGATTCTGTGGTCAAAGGCTTTATTTATATTTTGGATGATGTTTTTCATACTATTTAATTTGGACCAAAATCGTGTCTTTTTCTACTTGAAAAATTAGCTTTTCGTCTAAGGCGCCACCATTTGTATAATAGCCGGTGTTAATCTTTTTAAGTTTGTCTCTTTGAGTAAATTCTAATATGTATTCACCATCTATTTTATTCTTTCTCATATTCAAAAAGTCGTCGCATTCTTCTTTCGAAGAAATTTCATCAAAAGTAGCAACGTCAAATTTTTCACTTGTATAAAATTTGACGTTATAAATCGATTCTCCCGAATTATTGATTATTTCAAATTTGATTCCGTTAAAAACGTAAAAGTAAAGAATCACAATAACTATTACGGCGATAAAAAGTATCTTTTTCATTGATTATTTTACTTTAATAAGTCGAGATTACATGAAAAACTCATTCTTTCTCATACTTAAAATACATCACGGCACCGTAAAAAATATGGCAGAATCCAAAACCTAAAGCCCAGAATAACAATCCGTATCCAATGAATTTTGTGGAAATCAATCCTAACACAATCATTGTAATTCCCAGATAACGAACGCCTCCAAGCGTATATTTGCTGGCGTTTACGCAGGCCAACCCATAAAACAAAAGTGTAAGGGGAGCAACTAATCCCAGGATTTCCTTTTCGATTAAAAACAAGATGAAAATTCCTCCCGTTACCATCGGAATCATAAAATTGATGATCAATCTCTTTGAAGACGAATCCCAAAATTTCTCGTTTTGTTTTAGTGCCTTTCTATAGCTGAAGAAAATTCCGGTAATCAATGACAAAAAAACTACGCTTGTTGCGATAGCCAAAAGCTTGTATATAGATTCTTGCGTGACAACTAAATTTCGGTAGCTTCCCATTAAAAGCGTATCAGAATAAATTGTGTTATAAGCCAACCAAGCACCAATTAAAGAGTAGATTCCGGCCAATATTCCAGAAATACCGCTCAGCGAAATAAAGCGCGAAGAACGGTTCATCATATTCTTGATTTCTGAAATGTCATTAAGATATTTGTTCGCTTCCATAAAAAAGTACTTTGAATAGCAAAGTAAATGAATTAAAATGTAATGACAAAAAAAATCCCTCGAAATTTTCGAAGGATTTTTATTATTTGGATTTAAGATTTTTAAAGTCTGAAAATTCCGCCTACAGAAATAATTCTTTCTAAGAAAGCAAAATGCTGTGAAGCGCTGTCAGCATTGCTTTTCGTAGTTTTAATATCTTGCATATCGATATAACCGCCTTTCAATTCACCTTGTATAAAAAAGTGTTTGAAAAAGGTAAAGTTGATTCCAGCTTGCGCAGAAATTCCATAACCAGAAATGTGAAATTCGTCGTGTCTGTCTTTGCCTAAAAGCGTTGTATTTGTCTTTGGATAAAGCAATCCGCCACCAATTCCTTCGGTTAAATTAATCTGAAACTTATCAGTATTTGGAAGACAGAACCATTTTGAAATATCGTCCACGCGATTAATCTGAGTGTGGATATAATTTAAACCGTCAGTGTGTTCAAATTGCAGAAAATCCTTCGTCATTTCGGTAGGAGTATTGTTGTAAGTTCCATTATATACCGAACTTTCCTCACTAGACGGAAGATTTATATTTCCCGAAACATTGGCAATTTGGTTTTGATTCATCACATATTTCATGTGATCCACGCCAATTGTAACATTATAATGATCAGTGATATAATACCCAAACCTTAAGTTTGTCTGTGGAATCGTCATTCTCGCTGGATTCAGGTAATCAATATGGTATCCTTTTGGCTTGTCTTCTGCTTTCACATCGTGTACTGTGATGTTGTAAGCGTCGCCTTTAAAATGAATATCAGATTTGGTGTAATTTGCCCTATTTCCGCCCCAGGTTACAAAGAATTTTCCTTTGTTATGGGCAGTGTATTTTTCAGGAGTCGTTGCCGTTACTTGGGCAAAGGTGTACTGTGAAAAAGCACAAAAAGTTAGTACAACCATTAAAAATGGATGTTTCAAAGCTGAGGGTTATTTGTTTATTTTAAAAATTATTTATGGTTTGTCTGATAGCCACAAGCTTATTCATTAAGCCTTCAAAATATTTTAGGTCTAACATATTTGCGCCGTCACTCTTTGCATTTGCAGGGTCAAAATGCGTTTCGATAAAGATTCCGTCCACACCCACAGCAATTCCAGCTTTGGCCACAGTCTCAATCATATCAGGTCTTCCGCCAGTCACGCCAGCAGTTTGGTTTGGCTGTTGTAAAGAATGTGTCACGTCAAGAACTGTCGAAGCATAGTGTTGCATCGTTGGGATTCCTCTGAAGTCCACAATCATATCTTGGTAGCCAAACATTGTGCCACGGTCAGTTACCATTACTTTTTCATTATTGCAATCCAAAACTTTTTGAACCGCGTGTTTCATACTTTCCGGACTCATAAATTGTCCTTTTTTCAAGTTCACGACTTTTCCGGTGTTTGCTGCTGCAACAACCAAATCCGTTTGACGAACCAAAAACGCAGGAATCTGAAGGACGTCAACATATTCTGCCGCCATCGCCGCATCTTCGTTTGTGTGAATGTCAGTAACCGTTGGAACTCCAAAAGTTTCTGATACCTTTCTCAAGATTTTTAATGCTTTTTCGTCACCAATTCCAGAAAAGCTATCGATTCTTGAACGATTTGCTTTTTTGAAAGAACCTTTAAAAACGAACGGAATATGTAATTTGTCAGTAACTTCAACCAACTTTTCAGCAATTCTCAAAGCCATTTCTTCGCCTTCAATCGCACACGGACCCGCCAAAAGAAAAAAGTTATTACTGTCTAAATGCTTAATTTGTGGAATATCTTGTAAATTCATAAGTGTTGTTTTGAAGCTGCAAATTTACGAATAAATTTAATCGAAAGCAGTTTTCTATGAAAAGTTTAAGAAGCGAATGGGCAGTGATTTATCAGCTGTCCATTTTCCTGCTGGTTGGCATTATCTTTTGCGCCGAACCCCGGCACAAAAGGATAATCGCCACCATCAGGGCTATTTGAGAAACTTGATGTATTTTTTTTAGCTTTATGCCTTTGGCGATAGTTGAGTTATTTTCTTCTTCTTGGATATGAGACACTTTTATCAGTGATTATCCATTCATAAAAAGTTTTTTGTTTTGCAAAATAATTTTCTACGGGTCTAATTACTGATTCGATGTATAATTTATAATTTTGATAGATTTCCCAAGATTGATTTACGTCTTCATCTGTGTTTGTCTTTTCAAAACCTAATTGAGTTAGTTTAGCAACATTACTCAAATAAATTTCATAGCTAGGAAATTCAAATCTTATTTTATTTTTCTTCGGTTCAGTTTTATAATAGTAGAACGATATAAAATAGGAATTCTGACGATTTCCAATTTCTTCATCAAATGCGAATCGAATTTCTACAAAGTCAAAATCTTTTTCTCCACTTTCTTGAATAATTATCCATTTTTTGCCCAACAGTATCTCTTTGACATTATAATAAGATTTATCTTGTAGTCTGATTAATTCTTCAATGCTAAGATTTTGAGAAATTCCTAAAACTGGCAATAAGCAAAGAGAACTAAGTATAATTTCATAATATTTCCCAAATAAAAAGTTAGTAGATCTGTTACAAATTTGATATATATTCGAGACTCGGTTTTCTAATAAATCTAATGATGCAATAAAAAAACTATTCTAAGCGAATTGTTTTTCTTACAATTTAATAATCATAAAAAATCTCAGCATAGAATGTCGCATTTTAAAATTGAGAAAGACTATTTCTTTAACCCAAATCCCTTCGGAACAAATAAATATCCTTTTTCATAAATATTAAAATACAACTTCAAAGGTTTTTTTAAGCCAGGATAAGTAACCTCATAAATATCTAAAAATCCAGCTCCAGATTCGCCGCGTCTTGTGGGGAACGGGCAACAGCTCTCTAATTTTTTACAGGAGATTGTTTCCCCTTTTGGTCCGGTCAGCGCATCCAAAAATCTCTTTTGGTTGATTTCTTCATCCTTTACATTTTTATAAAAAACGTTGATCGGATAATCCTTATCAAAGCCATATTTTTTGTCTTTGGCATATTCTGTAATCAAAAACCAACCGTTTTCAGTCAAGATTGGTTCCGGCGCATTATCATCCACATTCTTTAAAGTAGATTTTGCGCTGATGCAAGAAACCATTAAGATTCCTGCAAAAACAATAAGTAACAGAGATTTTATTTTCATTTGTATATTTTTTCTAACGCAGATTTGCAGATTTTTTGAAATAATTATTTCTAATTCAAACTAAATCTGCCAATCTGCAGTTAGTTAATTTTGCTTTTTAGTCTGAATGAAATACGAAACAATTGCCGAAATCACCATCCCAATTGATAACGTAAAAAACACAGTCTGCATTATGTAACTTTTCAAATTAAAGTAGTTTTCTGCAGCAACTTTATCTTTTGAAACGGCAATCATATTTTCAAAAAATTCTGGCGCAATCACTTGATGCAAACACGCTTGTGTCAACGGCATCAAAAGCGCAATTACAATCGTCATATAAAGTCCCGTGGCGGTTCCTTGTTTCCAATCCATATTTCCTTGGAAATAATTTGTCTTCTTTTCTTTCAAGGCAACTGTGTAAATTACACTGGCAAAAAGATAAAATAGGAGTGAGGACAGCATATAATAACTCATATTTTCTCCGAAAACGCCCAAAACTTTTTCAAAAATGGCCCAAGCTAAATAACAAAAAGTGTAACGAATTCCCCACTTGATTTCAATCGCAAATTTTTTCATTGTATGTAATAAATTCTGCCCAAAAATAAGGGTTTATTTTTATACGTCTTAATTATATGAAGGAAATTACCGTCAGCTAAAACCGAATTCTTATTTTTGCGCAAATACTCACAATTATGTATAGTTTTTACGGCACTTGGCCTTGGTATATTTCAGGATTTTTGCTTGGAGCAATAATGTTGGCATTGATTTATTTCGGAAAAACATTCGGAATGTCATCAAATTTAAGAACACTTTGCACAATTTCAGGAGCTGGAAAATTCTCAGATTTCTTTAGATTTGATTGGAAGGCACAGCGTTGGAATTTAGTCGTAGTTTTAGGAGCGATGATTGGCGGTTTCATTGCCGTGAATTATTTAAGCGACGGTTCTGGAGTTCAGATTAATCCGCAGACAATTTCGCAATTGCAAGAGATGAAAATCGACGCGCCCGTGAACGGAAATCTGCTTCCTGAGAAATTTACTTCGGCAGAAAATATTTTTACGCCAAAGATTTTTGTTTTTATGTTATTCGGAGGATTGTTGGTTGGTTTTGGCGCACGATATGCTGGAGGTTGTACTTCAGGCCACGCTATCACCGGAATGAGTAATCTTCAGTTGCCGTCTTTAATAGCGGTAATTGGTTTTTTTATCGGCGGATTGATTGCTTCGCATTTTTTACTTCCTTTAATTTTTTAAGCTATGAAATTTATAAAATATTTGATTATCGGAATTGTTTTCGGAATCGTTTTGACAAAATCAGAAGCCGTTTCGTGGTACAGAATTTATGAAATGTTTCAATTTCAGTCCTTTCACATGTTCGGAATCATAATGACTGCGATTTTCGTAGGCGTTATCGGAATTCAGATTTACAAAAGAAATAACATAAAAGGCTTCGACGGAACTCCAATTTCGATTCCAGACAAAGAAAAAGGTTTCAAAAATTATATTATCGGAGGAACAATTTTCGGATTAGGCTGGGGAATGATAGGAACGTGTCCCGGACCCATATTTATCTTGATTGGCGCAGGTTTTTACGGCATCGGAATCGTTTTGATTGGTGCTTTAATCGGGACTTTTTTATATGGAATTTTGAAGGATAAATTGCCGAGTTAATTTTGTTTCACAGATTTTCTAGATAATTTTGTAAATTGTAATTATTCAAAAAAGTAGTATAAGATATGACAGCAATAGAGATAAAAAAAGAGATTAGTAAAGCTTTGGACCAAATTCCAGACAATATTCTTGTTGATATTTTGAATCTAATTAGAGAGGTGCAAACTGAAAACTCAAGTGCTACATTGACTTCTAATTTGAAGAAAATATTATCGGAGGACGGCGATTTACTTAATAACCTTGCTCAATGATTTCTATCAAACTAAATTTGATAATGTTTCTTATTATTTTTTGTTCAATAGAAACATTCGCGCAAAACGATACTCTTGCAAAATCAAGACAAATCAAAGAGCATGCAAAATCTGAAAACGTTTCGATTATAAGAATTATAGCTAATCCTGAAAAATATTATGGAAAACGTTTAACTGTTAGTGGTTATATGATTACTGAATTTGAAGGAACAGCTATTTACCTTAGTCGTGAAGATTTTGATAACAGAATTCATAAAAACTCAATTTTTCTGTTGATTGGGAAAGGTTATGATTATCAGTATTACAATAAAGAATATGCTACACTAGACGGAACTTTTATTGAAGGAAACGGTCATATGGGTTTATATAGTGGAATGCTTAAAGATGTCGGCTATATTACAAAAAAAGAATAATTGTCTTATCCTTAATTTGAATAAATTTTACGTTTAAGCCACCGCGTTATTTTCTCCATTTTCAATCGCAATTACCTCTTTGTCAGCAATAATCAACTGTTCTAATTCCTCAATTTTTTCTCTGACAGCTTCAATATAATTATCGTCATTTTTCATACTCGCCAAATATTTCAGCGTTTTTTCATCGTGGTGGAAGAATGTCTGCGCTGATTTTGTAGCTTCATAGTTATCGTGACCCAAGAGCTTTAAAACATCAATTCCAACACGCAGACTTGTGTCCAAAGTTTCTCGGTAAATGTGCATAATTCCAGCGTTCATCTGGTCATAAGCATCGTCTCGGTTTTCAGAACGTACCAAAATATAAAGATGCGGAAAATGTTTTTTAACCATTTCAATCATCAGCATGCGTTCGTCTCGGTCGCCAATTGCGATGACCACAATCTGTGCTTCTTTTGCTCCGGCAATTTCCAATAAATCGTGGCGTGTCGCATCTCCGTAATAAACTTTGAAGCCTAATTTTCGGAGTGTATTTACGTTGTCGCTGTTATTGTCTAAAACGGTTGCTGAAACATTATTGGCTCTCAAAAATCGTCCAATTGTATTTCCAAAATGGCCATAACCAGCAATAATTACGGAGTTGTGTTCTTCTTCCACGTCGTTTTCATCACGGTTATTTTCGGGAGAAACAGCACACTTTGAATTTGATAAAACTTTCTCATTGAATAGCATCAGAAGTGGCGTGAGCGCCATGCTTATTGCCGTAACGGCCATCATCAAATCGGTAATTTCCTTGCTCAAGATATTTTCTTGGAAGGAAAAACTCAGCAGTACAAAAGCAAATTCTCCGACTTGGCTCAAGCCAAAACTAAAGATGAAATTTTGCGAAAAACCTACTTTAAATATTTTTCCCAAAATGTAAAGGACAACGATTTTAATGGCCATTAAGCCAATGACCAAACTCAAAATCAGCATCGGGTTTGAAAGCAGTAATTCAAAGTCAATCGAACTTCCTACGGAGATAAAAAATAATCCTAGTAACAATCCTTTGAATGGGTCAATCGCGATTTCAAGTTGGTGTCGATATTCGCTATTTGCCAATAAAACGCCTGCCAAAAATGCTCCCAAAGCTGGACTTAATCCTACGGATGTCATCAAAACGGCAATGCCAACGATTAATAATAAAGCCGTTGCCGTAAACATTTCGTTCATTTTGGTTCGCGCCATCATATTAAAAATAGGACGGAGAAGGTATTTTCCGGTGAGGACTACGATTAAAATAGATGATAAGGTCAAAATTGCCTGAATCCATTGCGGGAAATTGTCCATAAAAGTTTTGCTCGCAATGGTTGTCGAAACGGCTTTCAATTCTGGATTTGCCAATAAAGGAAACAGTGCCAGCATTGGAATTATCGCAATATCTTGGAACAATAAAACTGCAAATGAGCTTCTTCCGGCAACGGTTTTCATCCAGCCTTTTTCAACCAAAGTCTGCATCACAATTGCCGTGGAAGACATTGAAATAATCATTCCTAAAACCAAGGAAGTTTTCCAATCTAGACCTAAAATCATTGCGATTGTTGACACAATTAACGTAGTTCCCAAAACCTGCAAACCGCCCATTCCCGCGATTCTTTTTCGCATGCGCCAAAGTCGGGAAGGTTCTAATTCGAGGCCGATTACAAACAACATCATCACGACTCCAAACTCTGCAAAGTGCATTATATCATGACTTTCGGTGCCGACAAGCTGTAAAAAGGCAGGGCCAATTACAACTCCTGCAATCAAATATCCGAGTACGGAACCAAGTCCCAAACGTTTTGCAATCGGAACCATAATTACGGCCCCGGCCAGATAAATCATTGCTTGAAAGAAAAAGGTATCTTGCATATTTTAAAGTTATTAAACACAGATTTCACAAATTTTCACAGAATAATTATTATGCAGTTTTACTTCTAAAATTTGTGTTGTATTAAATCTTTATAAATTTAGTTTATAAATTGAATGGTTGCGATTCTTTTGAAAAAAAAAATCAATTGCCGTACTTGATTTCGGGCAATTGATTTAAGAAACAAAACAAAATCTAAAACAATCTTTTATTTTTATTTCCAACCGCCGCCTAAAGCTCGGTATAATTCAATATCTGATTCTAATTGTGAACGTTTTAAAGTAGCCAGTTCTAATTCGCTTTGCAATAAATTTCCTTGCGCCACGATGACTTCCAGATACGTTGCCATTCCGTTTTTGAAAAGCATATCTGAGTTTTTTATTGCTTTTTGCAAAATTGCTACTCTTCTTGAAGCGACTATTTGCTGTTCTTTCAGTTTTTCGATTTTTACCAAAGCATCTGAAACTTCGCCAACTGCCACCAATACCGACTTTCTGAAATTAATTACCGCTTTTTCTCGTTCTAATTTGGCAATTTCATACTGGCTTTTCAATCTCCTTTTTTGCAACAAAGGTTGGGTTAAGCTTCCGGCCACGGTTCCAAATAAGGAAGCCGGCATATTGAACCAATTGCTTGATTCAAAGGAGTTCAAACCGCCGGAAGCTGTAATATTTAAGGCCGGATACATCGATGCTTTTGCAATCCCGACTTTTGCATTCGAAGCTTTTAAAGCCAATTCTGCATTTTTTACATCAGGTCGTCTGCTTACCAAAGACGCTGGAATTCCAGCTTTCAAATCTTCGTGTAAACCGATGGCATTTAAAGTTGTATTTCGTTCTTTTTTGCTCGGAAAACTTCCTGTAATTACGCTCAAAGCATTTTCTTGAATCGCAATATTTTGTTCCAATTCAGGAATTAATTGTGCGGCAACGGCTTGTTGTGCTTCGGCTTGCTGTTGCGCTAACGAAGTGACTTGGCCAGATTCAAATTGCAAATTAATTACGAAAATCGTGCTGTCATTAAACGTCAAGTTTTTCTTTGCGATAGCCAATTGTGCGTCCAACATCAGCAAGTTGTAATACCCTTTTGAAACATTGGCAACAATTGTGGTTTGCAGTCCTTTTTTAGCTTCTTCCGATTGTAAATATTCGGCTAAAGCGCTTTGTTTTCTGCTTCTGATTTTACCCCAAATGTCTGCTTCCCAAGAAAGTCCGAGAACAGCATTGTAATCTTCGATGTGTTTTTTTCCTAGGAAACTGCTGGTGCTCAAACCGTTCAAACTGTTATCTGAAGGTCTATTTGAAGTCGCAGCAACTTGAAGATTCAGCTCAGGGATATTTCCCCATTTTGCCTGTGTCAATTGCCATTGCGCTTGTTCAATATTTTTTTGAGCTGTAAGCAAGTCATAATTTCGAGTCACGGCGCTATCGATTAATTTTTGAAGGGAAGTTTCTGTGATGAATTCTTTCCAACTTAAATCAGCAACACTCGTCGAATCATTGTAAGTCACATCCCTGAAATTTTTAGGGAATGCGTCTTTTGGCGTCTCAATATCTTTGGAGACTTTACAAGCTGTCAGCGTGGTAATTAGTACCAAAACAGCTACATATTTATTGATGTATTTTTTCATTTTTTGAGATAATTAAGCCGCTAATTTTTTTTCGTTGTTAACGACAGCGATTGGTTTTCCGCTGAATTTTTCTTGTAAGAATTGGAAAACGATAAATAGAACCGGGATGATAAATAGTCCGAGAATTACTCCCGAAATCATACCGCCGGCAGCACCAATACTGATGGAATGGTTACCTTGAGCCGATGGTCCTGTGGCGCTCATCATCGGAATTAATCCCACAACAAAAGCTAGCGATGTCATGATAATTGGTCGTAAACGTAGTTTCGCAGCATCGATGGAGGCTTTCACTAAAGACTGACCAGATTTTCTTTTTTGGACCGCAAACTCTACAATCAAAATCGCATTTTTGGCGAGCAATCCGATAAGCATCACGAGCGCAACTTGAACGTAAATATTGTTTTCAATTCCAGTTAAACCAATGGCTACAAATACTCCGAAGATTCCTGTTGGGATTGATAAAATTACCGCCAATGGCAAAATATAACTTTCATATTGTGCGGCAAGCAAAAAATAAATGAACACCAAGCACAATAAGAAAATCGTTGCTGATTGTCCTCCAGAAGCTATTTCTTCACGAGTTTGTCCCGAAAATTCATAACTGTAACCGGCTGGCAATTGTTTTTCTGCAACTTCTTCAATTGCTTTGATGGCATCACCAGAACTAAAGCTAGGTTTTGGAATCGCATTAATCGAAATTGAGTTAAACAAATTATATCTCGAAGCAGTTTCAGAACCATAAATACGTTTTAGTTTTACCAAAGTATTCATCGGAACCATTTCGCCATTTTTATTTTTTACGAAGACATTATTAATAGCCGAAGGATCTGCTCTGTCATTGACATCAGCTTGAACAACAACTCTATAATATTTTCCGAATCTGTTGAAATCAGAAGCCTGTGCGCTACCAAAATAAGCCTGCATTGTCTGTAAAATATCTTTCACTTTCACACCTAATTGATCTGCTTTTGCATCATCAATATCCAATTGCAATTGCGGATAATCAGCTTTGAAAGAAGTAAAAGCCACAGCAATTTCTGGACGTTTCATCAATTCTCCGATAAACTCTTGGGAAACGCCACTGAATTTGTCCAGTTTTTCGCCTGTTTTATCTTGCAAAACCAAATCTAAAGCTTCGACATTACTGAAACCAGGAACGGTTGGGAAACTGAATACGAAGAAACTTCCTCCGGAAATCGCACCTAATTTGCCTTGAACTTGCGCCATAATTTGGTTGATATCTTTCACTTCGCCACGTTCTTCATTTGGCTTAAGCAATACAAAAACAACGGCTGACGACGGACTTGTGGAATTGGTCAGTAAATTGAAACCAGAAACAGCAGTAACATCTCGTGAAGCGTCTAATTTACTCAATAAATCTTCGGCCTGGGTCATCACTTTTTGGGTTCCGTCTAATGAAGTTCCAGAAGGCGTGTTTACCGCAATGGCGATAAATCCTTGGTCTTCCGTAGGAATAAATCCGGCTGGAGTTGATCTTACCATAAGAACTGTCGCAACGGTAATTAAGGCCAAACCTCCCAAACTAACCCATTTATTTCGAATCAAAAATTTCAATCCGCCAACATAACGATTGGTTAAAGCATTGAAACTATTGTTAAATCCGATGAAGAATTTTTCTTTAAAATTTGGTTTTTTATATGGTTTTTCGTCGTCGTGTGTTGCGTGATTATCCTTCAAAAATAAAGCAGCAAGAGCAGGACTTAAAGTCAAAGCGTTTATTGCAGAAATTACAATCGCAATTGCCATCGTAAAAGCAAATTGGCGGTAGAAAACTCCGGTAGAACCTTCCATAAAACCAACAGGCAAAAATACTGCGGCCATGACCAAAGTAATCGAAATAATTGCTCCGGTAATCTCGTGCATAGCTTCGCTGGTTGCCACTTTTGGGGACAAATGTTTGTGTTCCATCTTCGCGTGAACGGCTTCGACGACGACAATTGCATCATCGACCACAATTCCAATCGCTAGAATTAAAGCGAAAAGTGTCAACAGATTTATCGAAAATCCGAATAATTGCATGAAAAAGAACGTTCCTAAAATCGCCACAGGAACCGCAATTGCTGGAATCAACGTTGATCTAAAATCCTGCAGGAAAAGAAATACAACGATAAATACTAAGATAAATGCTTCCAATAAAGTATGTTCCACTTGCTCGATAGATTGGTCTAACGAAACTTTTGTGCTGTAAAAAATATTGTGTTTTATTTCCTTTGGAAAATCTTTTGAAGCTTTGACCATCAATTCGTTAATCGCAACTTGGATGTCATTTGAATTTGAACCAGCCAACTGAATGATACCAATTACGATTCCTTTTTTGCCATTCAAACGCGTCAAACTGTTGTAAGAATACGAACCAAGTTCCACTCGGGCAACATCTTTTACACGAAGAATTGAACCGTCTGCATTGGAACGAATTGCAATATTTTGATAATCTTCTGGTTTGGTCAGTTTTCCTTTGTATTTGATAACATATTCGAAAACTTCGTCACTTCTTTCTCCGAATTTACCAGGAGCTGCTTCCAAACTTTTGTCTTGAATCGCAGCCATAACTTCGTTTGGAGTCACATTATACGTCGCCATTTGCGTTGGATTTAACCAAACACGCATCGAATAATCTTTTGTTCCTCCAAAAATAGCAGCCGAACCAACTCCGGGAATACGCTTGATCTCGGGAATAATATTGATTTGGGCATAATTTGCTACGAAAGTTGGATCATATTTGGCTTCATCTTCCGTAAACATCCCGATGGCCATGATGAAACTATTCTGCTGTTTTGCAGTCGTAACTCCTTGTTGCACAACTTCTGAAGGCAATTGACTTGTAGCTTGGGCAACTCTGTTTTGCACATTTACTGCGGCTTGATCGGCGTCAGTTCCCAATTTGAAGAAAACCGTGATGGCTAAAGTACCGTCGTTACTGGCAGTTGAGCTCATATACGTCATATTTTCAACACCATTTATAGATTCTTCTAAAGATGGCGCCACTGAACGTAAAACCGTTTCAGCATTCGCTCCAGGATAAACTGCAGTCACCAAAACCGATGGTGGCGCGATGTCAGGAAACTGTTGTAAAGGCAACTTTGTAAGTCCGAGTACACCTAAAATCACCAATAAAATGGAGATTACGGTTGCAAGTACCGGTCTTTGTATGAATATTTTAAACATTTTCGTAAAAATTATTTTTTAGTAATTACTTGGGCAATTTTCGCTGCTTTTTCAGGCTGAATTGCTTGACCTTCTTGAAGTTTGTCGATACCGCTTAAAACGATCTGATCACCAGATTTTACGCCGTCTTTGATCAAATAATTGGTTCCGCTTTTTCCGATGATTGTGATTGGCATTTTAGCCACTTTATTTTCTTTGTTTACAGTAAATACAAACACTTTGTCTTGCATTTCAATAGTTGCAGATTGTGGAACTAAAATCGCATCGGCGTGTTGAATTCCCAAACGGATTCTGCCGGTATTTCCTGAGCGTAAAATTCCGTTTGCATTTGGGAAAGTTGCGCGAAGTGTGATTGCGCCTGTGTTTTTGTCAAATTGACCATCAACCATATCGATTTTTCCTGTTTGAGTATAAGCGTTGTTATCTGCTAAAATCAAGGTAACAGGAGGCAAAGTTTTGATTTTGTCACCAATTGTATTTCCTGAATATTGGGCTTTGAAGTTGATAAAGTCAGTTTCTCCTAAAGAAAAATAGGCGTAAACTTCGTGCACGTCAGAAAGTTTTGTCAAAGGTTCGATGTCTGTGGCAGAGACCAAACTTCCCTGTTTTTTTGGAAGTCTGCCGATGTAACCGCTTACTGGCGCAGTAATTGTGGCGTATCCCAAATTAATTTTGGCAGAACCAACTACAGCTTTTGCTTGGTCTAAATTTGCCGAAGCAATTCTGTGGGAAGCTTTTGCAGTTTTCAATTGATAGTCAGAAACTACTTTGTTTTGAACCAAAGGCGTTAATTTATCGACTTCTAATTGGGCGTTAATCAAAGCCGCTTCAGCTCCGTGAAGATTTGCCATAGCATTGTTTAATTGCTCACGGAAAGGCTGTTCGTTGATTTTAAAAAGAGGCTGACCTTTAGTTACATAAGCGCCTTCATCGACAAAAACTTTGTCTAAATTACCGCTTACTTGCGGACGAATTTCCACGTCAACAGTTCCTTGAATAGAAGCTGGATAATCGGTATCAGTGGTTGCGCTTGCATTTTGAATGTCAAAAACAGGAAGAGTAGGCGCGGTGGCAACTGGTGCTTCTGTTTTTTCTGAACACGCGATTAATGTCCAAGCGAAAAGGGTTGTTGTTAAAATTGCATTTTTCATCAGAGTATTGATTTTGAATTTGTTTAAAAATTTGATTTACTAAAAACTGTGGGTTGGGGATTGGTACTGCTAAAATCTCAAGTTCATATTTATTGGTATTAAATTATCTAACGATGTTAAGTAAGTTTGCGAAAAAAATTATAAAAAAATGTGTCCAAAAATATCTTCTAATAAATTGGAATTAAATCATCTAACAGTGTTAAGTTGGTTTTCAAAAAAAAGATTTGCATCTTTTTACTTCTATAAATTATCTAACAGTGTTAAGTAAATTAGGAAATTTTTTTATTTGATGGTTTGGATAATTCCACCAATCGCGTCTTTTAAAATTTGTTTATTAATATTTTCTAAAGCTTGATTCTGATTGACAATGTTAATCGAAATCAAACCGTGGATTATTGAAAAGAACAAGAAATACTTTTGCTTAATAACTTCTTCTGTTGGCTTGGAATTTTTCATTATTTCGGAAATTACTCCAGTAAATAATTTATATGGAGAATCAGAAGCTTCACATTGGCTGGCGCAACAGTTCATTTGAACACCAAACATTACTTGGTACATTTCTGTATCAGTGAAGGCAAATTCCCAATAAGCCATCCACATTGCTTCCAATTGCTCTTCCGGATTTTCTGATTTGGCTTTGGCTTTTTCTAGTTCTTTTGACAACATATTGAAACCTCTTCCTGTTAATTCAGAAAGAATTGCCTCTTTATTTGAAAAATATTCATAGATAATTGGCGCGGTATATTCAATTCGATCTGCAATTTTTCGCATACTTAAACCTTGCCAACCTTCTTGTTTAGCGATAGAATAGGCAGCGTCCAGAATGTTTTTTCTGGTTTCTTCTTTTTGACGTAAAATTCGATCTTTGCTTGCCATTTCCTGTAGTATTAAATTGTTTAACACTGTTAGGCAAATTTACAGCTTTTTTACAATACCAAACAAATCAACTATAAAATTTATTTATACCGGTATAAATTACCATTGCAAATTGCCGTAAAAAACAATCGCAGGAAACAAATGTCTCCTGCGAATGCCTACTAACTCAAACCTAAAACAAAATTTAGTTCGAATAAACTCGAACATAATCAATTATAAATTCTTGCGGAAAAATTTTGTCATCCACTTCTGGACCGCCAAAATTTCCTCCGATTGCCACATTTAAGATGAAATAAAACGGCTGATCAAATGGCCAAACGTCTTGGTTTTTATCTTTTGGATTAAAAGTGTAAACCAAATTGTCGTCTACATAAAAATCCATTTTTTCTTTGGTCCAATCCACGCCAAAAGTGTGAAATCCTTCTTCTATATTTTCAATTTTTTTCTTGCTAGAACTTGCTTGATCTCCGTGATTTGCTTGCGTGTGAAGCGTTGTGTAAACCATTTGCGGTTCTTTTCCAACGTATTCTAAGATGTCAATTTCACCAGCTTTTGGCCAACCGATTTCTTTTATATTGGAACCCAACATCCAGAACGCAGGCCAAATTCCTTGACCGACAGGAAGTTTTGCACGAGTTTCCATATAACCATATTTGAATTCTTTTTTTCCAGCCGTCGTGATTCTTGTGGATGTGTATTTTGCACCGTCTTTCTTAGCGGTAATCACTAATTTTCCGTCCACGAATTTGTGGTTTTCCTTCGTATAAACTTGGCGTTCGTTATTTCCCCATCCGCAGATATTTGGGCAACCGTCGCCTAACTCATAGTTCCAAACTTTTTCATTTAGGCTTTTCCCGTTGAAATTTTCTTCCCAAATCAGTTTTCCTTTTTTGGCTTGGCCGAAAGAAAAGCTTCCGGTCAAAAGAAATAATAGTGCTATTTTCTTCATATAATATTAATTTGAAAAATTAAACGAAGCTTCCATTTTTGTCATTGAATCGCCTCCAACAAAAACTTTAAAATCTCCTGGTTCAGCTTCCCATATTTTTTTAGCCGAATAAAATTCGATTGTTTTTTCGTCAATTTCAAAGGAAACTGTTTTGGTTTCTCCCGCTTTAATTTCGGTTAATTCAAAACCTTTCAACTCACGAACCGGACGAGTTACGCTGGCAACCAAATCTCTGATGTACAATTGAACAACTTCTTTTCCGTCAACTTTGCTGTTGTTTTTTACATCTACGGAAACTGTAATTTTTCCGCCTTTGGCAAAAGAATTCTTGTCTAATTTCAAATTCGAATATTCAAATTTTGAGTAACTCAAACCAAATCCGAAAGGGTAGAGTGGCGTGTTTTCAACATCGGTATAATGCGACCAAAAAACGCTTTCAGGATTGTCTGTTGATGGTCTTCCTGTATTTTTATAATTGTAATAAATTGGCAATTGGCCCACATTTCTTGGAAAAGTCATCGGCAATTTTCCACTCGGATTGTAATCTCCGTATAAAACTTGCGCGATGGCGTGACCGCTTTGTGTTCCCAAATGCCAAGCTTCCACAATGGCAGGAATGTTTTTTGCAGCCCAAGGAATCGTCAACGGACGGCCATTTTGCAATACCAAAACGATGTTTTTATTTGCTTTGAAAACGGTTTCCAATAATTCTTGTTGCACGCCTGGAAGTCCGATTTCTGAACGGCTTCTTCCTTCGCCAGATTGCAAACCATGTTCGCCTAAAACCATAATCACGACATCGGCATTTTTTGCAACAGCAACTGCTTTGTCGAAACCACTTTTATCGGTCATATTAATTTTAGTCTCTTCGATGAATTTTGGATTTCCTAAAGCCACGTCAGCACCTTTTTCATAAGTAACCGAATTTCCTTTGTAAGCGTTCATTCCTTCCAAGAAAGAAACGGCTGTGTTGTCATCGGCACCAATTCTCCAGCTTCCAAGTGGGCTTGTTTTGTCGTTTGCCAAAGCTCCGATTACAGCGATTTTCTGACCTGATTTTTTTAGCGGTAGCAAATTATTTTCGTTCTTTAAAAGTACGATTGATTTTTTTGCCATATCTAAAACTCCGTCTTGAAATTCTTGTTTTCCGGTGGTTTCTTTTTCACGAGTTTCGTCGCAAAATTTATACGGATTTTCGAATAATCCTAATAGGAATTTTACTCTCAAAATTCTTCTGACAGAATCATCAATTTTATCTTCAGAAACTTTTCCTTCTTTGACCAAATTAACCAAATGATTCAAATATCCATAGGATTCCATATCCATATCAGAACCCGCATTCGCTGCGAACATCGATGCTTCTTTTAAATCTTTTGCATATCCGTGAGGAATCATTTCGGCCAAAGAACCCCAGTCAGAAACCACAAATCCGTTAAAATTCCATTCGCCTTTCAGTAAATCTCTTTGCAGATATTTATTTCCCGTTGCCGGAATTCCTTCCAATTCATTGAACGAATTCATGAACGTCAAAACGCCCGCATCAACCGTCGCTTTGAAAGGAGGAAGGATGATGTTGTGCAACGTATTGTCGCTCACGTCAACCGTGTTGTAATCACGACCTGATTCAGCAAAACCATAAGCGGCGAAATGTTTTGTACAAGCCGCAATGTGAAAAGCGTCGAATTTATCGCCTTGAAAACCGCGAACTCTGGCGATTGCGATTTGGCTTCCTAAGTATGGATCTTCGCCAGCACCTTCCATAACGCGTCCCCAACGTGCGTCTCTTGTAATATCAACCATTGGCGCAAACGTCCAGTTTAAGCCAGCGACTGCAGCTTCAGCGGCGGCAATTTCGGCAGATTTTTCCATTGCTTTTAAATCCCAAGAAGCGGCTTCGGCCAAAGGAATTGGGCTTACCGTTTTATATCCGTGAACGACATCAAAGCCAAAAATCATTGGAATCTTTAAGCGAGTTTGTTCCACCGCGATTTTTTGCATTGCCTTT
>Ga0265780_10000876_pt1 | contig 44461 bp, 41 predicted proteins | sample P1T30metagenome_FD_192432 | JGI IMG/M metagenome (GOLD analysis project Ga0265780, IMG submission 192432) | Plant litter microbial communities from East Loma Ridge, Irvine, California - P1 T30 | ecosystem: Environmental > Terrestrial > Plant litter > Unclassified | place: USA: California...
CAACCTTTAGGGTGGTTTTAGCGGTGGGGCTCACCTGTTCCCATTCCGAACACAGAAGTTAAGCCCACCAGCGCCGATGGTACTGCGAAAGCGGGAGAGTAGGTCGCCGCCAGTCTTTATTTTAAAAACTCCTTCATCATAAGATGAAGGAGTTTTTTTTGTTTAATACATACCTACATAATATTCAAACATCTCTGAGAACAGGATAATTATATACCTAAATCTAATTATATATTTATAGATAAGATTTTTGTTCGCTATTACACATGCAGATCTATGCATTTGAAGATGTCTGGGACAACACATAGTATTCTAATAAGCCTGAAATATAGATGGATTATAGATATCTTCAGCGCTCAGATAATATGCGGATGATTCTATCTTGGAATAGATATTCAATATAAAACTGGATCAAGAGCATTTCTAATTTCATTTCAAATAGTGTTGTTTAGATACTATTTGACTCATAATCTTATCAATTAATTATATATTTTATATTGCACTTCTATAAAGCACTTATTGTAAAAATAATCCGGCTGTTGTACGTAGCTGCAGGAATAGTAACTGAAACACCGGATAATTGCAGCTGGACGGGAATATTCGTATAAGAAGCCAATGCAAGTGTAGCCTGAATACGGAACAGTTCCACATCGGTTAACGGAATCATTACATAAGAAGTTCCGCCGGTTAGCGTGCAAGCTACACAGGCAGTTGTCCCGTTTCCGGTTCGTCTTGCCTGTAAAATTAAACTGCTGTCCCAATTAGGATTGGGTTCATACCGTACGGTTATTTTACCGTTTCCTAATAATAACGGTACACTGGCATTTAACAGTACCTGATTACTGGCGCTTTCATAAGTCCCCGAATAATTGCTGCCTGCTTCTGTAATGGAGGGAACAGCTACAGTCCAGTTATTTCCCCCAACAGTAAGAACCCGTTGTGATTTTACATAACAGGAAATAAGTAGAAAAACAGAAATAATACTTTTATAGAAGAAGACTTTATTTAACAAACTATTATTATAGATCATGTTTTTACAATTATTCAGTAATGGTATAAGTGATGATAACCGGAGTATTTGTTCTGGCAGATAAATTAGCATACGTATTTGTAGTTAAGCTTATGCTCAGTTGGTGACCATTGTTAGCGCCATTCCCGGTGAAGGCACCTCCGATCCCGCTGATGATGGTTTGTGCAGCTGTCGTAAGTGTTATCTGTGCAGAAGGAATACCTAATGTTCCGCCTCCGGATCCTGAAGCTCCTGAAGCCTGAACCTTTATATCAACTCCTGAAATCACCTGATTAACGGATGCTGTAATTCGTCTGCTTATCCCTCCCAAAGCTATCGCTGAAGTATAATTAACCCATTTAGTCATATTGACAGAAGGTAGGGCTACAGGCCTTCCCGCATCTGCAGGTGCAGAATAGCTTAAAGTAACCGGGCTGCTGGGCTCAACATCAATCAATGTTACTACAGGTAAGGTTACGGCAACAGTTCTGTTTCCTGTGCTCTGAGCAGATATTCTACAGGATACCATCAGAAAAATCACCGTATTTATTCCGAAATGTTTCATTCTACTTCTCATTATACGTTACTTTAATACTTTCCTTCTGAAATTTTATTTCTGATGGCTGCTTGATCACATGGATCATAAGTTCTTTTATTTCTGACGATTTTAATATAAACTGAAAGCTGTCAATTGGAATTTTATATCTTTTGTCCAAACCGTTTCTGTATACTTTTATATTCCATATCCCGGGACGCAGATAAGTAAAATCATATTTTTCTCCCATACCAACTATTTTTCGGTACGTCTGGTCACCGTTGGATGCTTCCAGGATTAATTTTTCCTTCTTCTTATTTTCTTTTTTAGGTGGAATGCTGGTAAAAACCGGTGTACTTTCACTTTCGGAATAATGGATGTTTCCCTTGATCTGCCCGGCTGACAGCAATCCGAAATTGAATATGTTTTCTTTACCGGCAAGCAGTAATGAAGCTGGAAAATTAACATCAGGAATATCATTGATGTCCGTTGTTGACCTGTCAATCTCCAGAATATAGTTTCCGGGGATAATGTTTTTAAAGGTATAATTTCCGTTTTTATCAGTTACCGACAGATGATTGCCCAATGTCAGGCGGATTCCCTCAATCTTTTTTACTCCGAGATTCTTAACGGTTCCCGAAAGGGTTGTGTAATCTGCTATTTTTTGCGTTGGGACATTAAGATGTACAGCATAGCGCAATGAAAAAATAAAATCTTTATGGTCGAGTTCTCCGCGTTGTAAAGTATATCTTCCCGAAACATCAATTTCATGTCCCGGAAATAACCGGCGGTGAAAAAGGATCTCCAGAAGATTCCGGTCCGCATAATAATCTTCCGGCATGTAATTGTTCTGATAAAAAAGGCTGAAGCTCATGCGGTCTGAAAAACGACTGAAGATTCTCGCCCCGTAATAGAACTGTTTCTGCTGCTGCATCTGATACCGGGATGTATTGGCATAACTCCCATAGAGATTAAATGAAGTTTTAAATTTTTCAAATCCTATATTCGCGGTATAGAAACTTGAGTTTCCGGAAAATCCACTCAGATAATTATCTGTTTTTCCGAATTGCCCTTCCATATTCAGCTGGAAAATCCCGATCTGCTGATCAATGCTTATTTTGAAAAAACGTTCTTTGTAATCAAATTCTTTAGGCATCAGCCGGTCTTCATACCTTTGGAACCCATTGTACAGCATTACAGATCCGCTTTTCAGATATCTGTACTGTAAGCCATACTGCAGAAATTTCCGGTAGGGAGCAGCAAGAAACAGTGTATCCCTCTGGAAATTTCTGGCATCCTGCACATAAGTTGCCAGCACATTTATTTTTTTTGAAAGCCTGTACTGGAGATTCCCGTTGAACGTACTGGTATTGTTAAAATAGCCGGCATATTCAGGGCCTGATCTCGTATACATGATATTCCCGTTAATCTTTTCAAAACCAGCAGTGGCCTGAAGCATAAAAGCAGTTCCGTCCGTATTATTGGTTTTACTGTAAGAAGCTTCCCCGGATACTTCAAGATGGTTGTTAAGCTTAAACTTTCCGGCGAGATAAGGCAGATGCGCATCAGAATCCAGTCTGAAACCTGAGAACCCAGGTCCCACATTTTCCCTTCTTGGCACCTTGTATAAATATCCGGCTGTAATTTCCGATTCTCCGGCGAGCCTGAATTTCGAGTAGATATTAAACTCATCTTTGATATCCCGGAAGAATCTCGGGTGATTGTAAAATCCGCCCACGCTTACATTCTTCATATCAAAACGGATTTCTGCACCGCGGCCGTACCTCGCATACTCCGTTAAGAAGGAGGATGAATAATTCTTATCTCCCAAATGAAAAAAAAAATGGTCCTGTTGGTAATTGATAAAATATTCTTCATACTGCGTAAAAGAATTAAATTCCACAGGATTTTTGGTGACAGCCCGAAATTCCAGCAGGTGCTGATTGTTTTTATCAAGACTTCCTTTGCCATATACTTCGCCCTGAAAACCATTGTTGTATTCGCCGCGGTTTCGCATTCCGATGTAAGAAGTAGAAGCTTTTACAGGAAGCCGGTGGAAAATATCATCTTCTTCAGGTTGTACAGAAATTATTTTTACACCGGTATAAGCGATTTGCTTTTCCTTTATATTATCTTCAGAATATGCGGACAGGCTTATATTCTGATATTCATTCTTACCCAGATCAGGGCTCGTCTTTTTATGTACGGTAATTATCTTCACTTCTCCCGGTGATAATATTAAAGATGTTCCTTCAATAACGGCAGTATTTGTACTTTCCAGAATAACATCTTCAGATACATTTCCGTTATTTTTCAGCAGGAAAGAAGCTTTAATCGTTTCCCCCGCTTTTACAAAGTCCGGAGAATTTAAAACACTGACTGAGATTTTCCGGTTTCCCGAAACCGTTAATTCGGAATTCTTAATCCACTTTTCACCGGTGTTTTTTTCTGTCCCATGCAGAGTGACGCTGTATTTTCCCTGAGGAGCTTCTGCAGCAATTTTTATAGGAACAATATAAATGCTGTTTTCATGAGCATTGATTTTTAATTCCCCGCTTTTTAAAATAGGTTGAATATATGGATTTGAAGTGGTCACAGAGACTTCATAAACAGGACTCCCGGACGTTCCGTTTTCTATTGTAAAAGAAACAGAAGTGGATGTCCCCGGCTGCAGACTGTCTTTATTGCTGTCAGGATTTTTTCTTTGGGCAATAAGCAGTACCGGGAACAGCAAAGTAAAATATAATACATACTTCCTAATCATTCTTTACTTCCAGTTCAACATTGAGGGCAAAAGCATTGTCGTCTTCATCCGTGGCAATCAGTACGGCATTATAACCGGCGGGCGGTATTTTATCCAGATCAATAAGGAAAGATTTGGAAGTCTTCGGCAATAGCCCCATAGCCTGGCTGGAAAAATTACCGATTTTCTGTCCGTTCTTTTTATGGTAGATTTCCGCAGTTACCGTTGGCTTGCAGTAAAGCGTCCCCGTGTTGGTTATTGCTACTTTAAGAAACTTCCTGCCATCTTCTTTTTCAATCTTTACACCTTCAAATTTCAGATCCGAATTTGCTTTTCCGGAGTTTACATCGGTTATAATCTGTATGGCATACCGGACAATGGATGTGATATTGACACCCTGCCGGTCATTGCCCGGTTTAATGTCTTCCACAGGTTCTACAATAATCACGCTCCAATGGCTCCCTTCATCAGAATTCTGTTCCGGAATTGTTATTTCATAGAAAATTTCTGTTTTCTCTTTTCCTTTTAAAGAAACAAGATTTGTATTAAGCCTGATCCAGCCTGCATTGCTTTTCTCGTTTTTAGCCTTGTCCGGAGTCGTATAATTTGCAGTTCCGTCAGACTGATAAGTAAAATCCTGTAGAAACAGTTTCACATTCTGCGGCTGGCTGCTTATATTTTCTATCGAAATTTTTCCTTTGTAAACCTGTCCGTTTTCTACCTTATAATGATGGGTAAGGCCGTTAAGGATCACAATATTAGCCTTTGATAAGCATGACAGGATCAAAAAAATAAGCAAGAAGAAGGTGTGCTTTATCATTTTAATGTAAAGTTTAAGTTTAAAAAAATCACAGTAAATAGTGAGAAGCCGGTAAACAGCTTCTCCTGATTAAGACACAAAGGTTTTCAGGCCTTAGTTATCAGAAATGGTGTAGGTTACGGTAGCAACAGCTGTAGTTGTTGCCTCCAGATCCGCATACGCAGCAACGGTGCCGGTTCCGCTTCCCGGAGCCAGTGCATAGGTAAGATTGTGGCCGTTGTTTGCGCCGTCACCCGTATAAGCACTTCCGATCCCGGAAATAAGGGTCTGGTCGGCTGCACTTAGTGTTAATTGTGCAGAAGGCACGCCTAAAGTTCCTCCGCCTGCTCCTGTTGCCGCAGCTGCTGTTACCCTGATATCGATCCCGGGAACCAGGGCATTTAGTCTTACGGAAACATTCCGGGTGGCATCAGTAACAGATTTAATTGAAGAATAATTAAGCCACAGGGTATTGTTGGTCCCGCTTGCTACAATAGGAAGACCTGCTTCAGTAGGAGCGGTAAATCCTAAAGTAATGTTCTTGTTGGCGGCCGGTTCTATGTCTACCAGCGCAACTTCAGGGATGGTAATGCCAATGGTATGGTTGTCCGTATTGGTATCCTGTGCATTCAGTTTTGAAGAGGCTGCCAGTGCACATATAGACAGCGCTAAAGTAAAGGTAACTTTTTTCATGGTGGTATGATTTTGTTTTGAAAAGATAATAAAATTCAACATGTAATGAAATAAATTTTCGTGCAATTTGCTGATTTTTAAACTAATGATTTATGATTTTAATCAATATCGTAAAAAAAAAGTCTCACCCGGGAGACAGGTAAGACTTGTTATTTTAAAATATGGCAGCATTTAAAATCTGCTCAGGATTCCCCAGTGAATTTTAATATCATTGAATTTAAAAGGGTTTCCGAATTCATTACCGTTGGAAAGCTGGAAGCTCATCAGGCCGATCGGGATAAAGAAATTAAACCCGAGCCCGACACTGTAGAGTTTGGGTTTTACATTCAGCGATTTGTTATTGAGCTGGCCGTATTGCCCGAAGACATCGAAGAAAGCCTGGCTCCCGATGAGATAGCGGTACTCTAAACCCCCGTAATAATAAAAGTCGGCGGCGAGGGAATTTTCATTAAAGCCCCGCATGGAATTCCAGCCTCCGAAGCGGTAGAGCTCGTTGGCAGAAAAGTCGATTTTAGAGTCCATCATGGCTCCTTCCGCTTTCATATTGAGAAAATGGTTGCCGTTGATATGGTAATTATGCTCCCCGAAAAAGTAAAACTGGTTCTGCGGAGACCTGATGTTATCTTTGGTATAGTTCGTCATCAGATAGTCATAGCCCGCATTAATCCTGGTCTTGTACAGGAACAGATCAATATCTGTAGGTTCCACCATTTCAAACCAGATCCCGATTCCTTTTTTGTTGTAATCTTTTCCTTGGACATACAGGGTATCAATGATACTCGAACTTTCAAAAGTTCCTCTCAGACCGAGCTTGTTCCTTGCATTCAGATGATAATAAAATGCGGGAAGTGCTTTTACATTGGCAAAAGTAGAATCCTGCCTGAAGATATTCACCTTCATATTCAGCCCGACATTGGATTTGAAAAGATACGGGATATCCGTCTGCAGGTCAAAAGTCTGGCCTTTGTCCGGGTTTCTCTGCCAGTACAGGTTTACGGTTTCAAAACCGTTGAAAATATTCCTGAAATTAACGTTCAGCGTTCCGTTTAGGGTAAACTTATCGGTTTTATCATTACCGAAACCGATCACCCCGTCAAAGCTGTTTGTTTTTTTCTTCTCCATGAAAAGGTAAATACTCGTGGAGTCTTTTGTAAATAATGTCTGCGGAGGGCGTTCCAGTGTAATGAACTGGTGGCTCTGGAAACTTTTATTAATCGCGATAAGGTTTTTATCGTCATAGGTTTTCCCTTTAAATTCCTTTTCGAGGTTTTTAATAAACCTTTTCGGTACACCGGTGTAGCCTTTTACCACAAAACCGTCAATCGTTCTCTTATTGTTTTTATTGATATCAAGCTCTACCACAGGATACCCGTTTTTCTGGCCCTTGTATTTGGACTTGATCCTGCTGAAGGCAAATCCGTCATCAATATAGGTTTTGCTGATTTTTTTCTTGGTAGAATCTAAATTTTTAGTGAAAAACTCCTTCTGGATCTTAGTGCGCAAGGCAATAGAATCTGAAAGGCTGACATAGGTTTCATTAAAGTTTTTCCCTTTGTCATACATAATCTCCGTGCTGTCTCCCTTTTTCCTGACTTCTTTCAGCTGGGTGAAAAAATAGTTGTTCTGGGCAAGGGAATCCAGGAATTTCACGGCAGCAGCAGAGTCATTTACTTTTTTTCTGACTTTGGTTTCGGTATCAATAAGAAAATAACTCTTCTTCTGCGCCTGTACAGCAACGCAAAAAAGGATAAAGAATATTTTTAAAAATAATTTCAATTAATATAAAAGTTTAAAAAATATCGTTGTTTGTCATTTCTTAAAAAGTCAGATGCTTTGCACAGATTCTTGCGGAATGACAAAATGCCGTTTATTTTTATTAAGGATGACACTTAAAATAAAAAGCTTAATAAGTTTAACTGAAACTAAGCCAGTTTATTATATTTCTTCATTAAATTCTCATAAGTTCCCTGCGGTAAGATCCATTTCAGGGGAACCCCAATTTTCTGCCCGAATTTACCGAAATAATAATGAGCTTTCCATTTATTTTTAGTTAAAAGTCCGTCAATATATTCCGCTACTTCCAGCGGTTCCGTTCCGTCGCCTACATGAGAATTCATCAAGGCATATACTTTATCAAATACATTTTTATAAGGCTCCGAAACTTTTGTCTTTAGACGGTTTTCAGCGATATTGGTTTTGATATCTCCCAGGTGAAGCGAACAGACATGGATATTCCACGGATAGACCTCATATCTCATGGCTTCGGTCACTTTATCCAGTGCTGATTTTGAAGCCGAATAAAATCCTCGGAATGGCAGTCCCATTTCGCTTCCGATGCTGGAAACATTGATGATCTGTCCGAACTGATGTTCACGCATTTTCGGCATTACGGCAGTCATCATCTGAACAGATCCAACCAGGTTCAGATTAAACAATTTCAGGATATCTTCTTTGGTGGAATCTTCTACAGCACCTACCATTCCCATTCCGGCATTATTGATCAGTACATCAATCCTTGTTTCTGTTTTCAGAACTTCTCCAATGGCATTCTGTACGGCATCATTATCTGTAATATCGGTCGGAATGGATGTGAAATACTGACTTTCGGTGAGTTTCCGGCTTAAGCCATAGACTTTATGTCCTTTCTTCCCGAAATATTCTGCTAATACGAAACCTATTCCTGATGAAGTTCCGGTGATGATGATTGTTTTTGACATTTAGTCTAAATTTTTTGAGTTTATAAAAATAATAATTTCATCAGTATTAAATTTTGCAAATATTGAATCTCCGCTTATATGGTTTATTAAATATAATTTCCCATTGTATTTAATAGATTTATCTTTCTCTTTTAAATGTAAAAAAGCAAATTCTTTCTCTTCATTTGAATAAGGATGGTCAAAAAAATTAAACTTTTCCACAAAAATGCTTTCGTTGTGAGGTGTTATTCTTTTAGATAAGATATTCCATTGATAAATCCATCGATTTATTACTAGATAGTTTTTATTTTCAAATCTCACGAAGCAATCTTTTGGATAAATATTAAAATGATCTTTTTCGAATCTTGCAATAACAACTTGATAATCTTTCTTTAGAACTACAAAGCCTAATAAAGCTAATATTGAAATTAAGGAGAATGAAAAAAATATTACTTTTTTCATTACGCAGTAAATATCTGAGACAAATCTTCCCAAAACATCGGATATGATTTTTCCACTACATTTTCGTCTTCAATATTCAGTTCGCTGATCAGGCAGAACGGAGCAAAGCTCATGGCCATCCTGTGATCCTGGTAGGTTTTGATTGAGATATTTTCTTCTGGTTCATTGAAGCCGACTGATTTAATGGCAGAATCTGTAATTTCAGTTTCAGTACCCAGTTTTTTCAGTTCATTATACAGAGCCAGCAGCCGGTCGGTTTCTTTTACCCGTAAAGTCCCCAATCCTGAGATTTCAAAAGGGATTTTTAAGGCTGCCGCGGTTACGCAAAGGGTTTGGGCAATATCCGGACAGTTGTTCATATCCAGGACAATCTTTTCCGGAAACCGGAAATCAGGATCCGGCTGAAGGGAAATTTTATGTTCGCTTTCCGTAAAAACGGTTTTAATTCCGAAAAATTCATTATAAATTTCTGCAATCGCAGCATCTCCTTGGGTGGATGTTTTGTAAAAGCTTTTTAAATGAATGGTTTCTCTTCCTAAGGCTGCAAAAGAATAAAAGTATGATGCGGAGCTCCAGTCACTTTCCACTTCATAATTTATAATTGATGAATGATTATTGATGAATGGTTCAACTTTGATCGTGTTTCCGATGAAACTGTTTTTAATTCCGAATCTGGATAAAATATCAAGCGTCATTTCAATGTATGACCTTGAAGTCACTTCGCCGACAAGATTAATGTCTAACCCATTTTCCAGTTTTCCAGCAATCAATAGGAGGGAAGTGATGAACTGGCTTGAAATATTTGCCGGAACATTTACTTTAGTTTGAGTGATTTTTCTTCCTTTGATTTTCAATGGGGGAAAACCTTCATTCTCCAGATATTCAATTTCAACGCCCAGATCCTGTAATGCGGCAACCAGATTTTTAATCGGCCTTTCTTTCATTCTTTTGGAACCGGTAAGAATGGTGGTTTTTCCTTCCATAATTGAATAGTAGGACGTGAGAAAGCGCATAGCGGTTCCGGCATGGTGAATATCCACCGTTTCTGTATTTTCAGACAGGGCTTTTTTAAGCAGTTGTGTATCCTGGGAGTTGGAAAGATTCCCGATCTGTATATCTTTAAACAGACTTTCTAAAATCAACAAACGATTCGAAATACTTTTCGAACCGCTGATCTGTACTGTTTTATCTTTGGTTAATTTTGACTTTTCTAGCTTCTTCATTCTTCAGATTTCAGATCCAAGACATCAGATTTCAGATATTTCCCCTCTGGTTTCTGCAATCTAATATTCAGGATCTTATTTTAATTTTTCATTATTCTGATGCCGGTCCTTATCCCGATCTGTCTTAATTTTCATCTTTTTATCAAAAGCTTCCTGCAGATTCACGCCGGTCTGGTTGGCTAAACATAAGGTTACAAACAGTACGTCTGCCAGCTCTTCGCCCAGGTCTTTGGTTTTATCGCTTTCCTTTTCGCTCTGTTCACCGTACCTTCTTGCGATAATCCTTGCCACTTCGCCCACTTCTTCCGTCAGCATGGCCATATTGGTCAGTTCATTGAAATAACGTACACCAATGGTTTTAATCCATTCATCAACTTGCTGCTGCAGATTGGTAATTTCCATTATGCTTTATTATTGATCTGTTGTTCTACAGTGGCTATTTTCGTGTTCAGCGCTTTCAGCTCATCTTCATGATCAGCTGATTTGCCGATAGTTTCTGTAACGTCAGCTACCTTTTTAAAGAATTTTCTTACAGCAAGGTAGACCAATACCAGTACGATAAAAACAGCTATTTTAAATATATTAATCTCCATTTACGTATTGATTTAGAAATATTGATAGGCTCCCAAAGTAGGATTGGAAGTTCTTGAGACCCCTGCAATATCCGTAGGAACGGTTGCTGCAACAGCGGCATTTCCTTTTCCGATAGCCGGAGAATTCTGCTTCACCCTTAAGTTCATCTGTGCCACAAAATAGTTGACAAACAGAGGATCTACGTTTTTAACCGACTGGATGACACTTACATTGTTTTCAAACGGGAAACCGGCCTCAGAAGTACCGGAATATTTCAGCAGGCAGTTCTGAAAAGTAAAGTTGAACATCTGCCCCGGCGTCTGCTCGAAATTTACGGCATTATCACGGTCAGAATATACAATACTGTTCCGTACGTTAAGGATTAACGCACCCTGTTCCGTCTGTCCTGATGCATTGGTCCATTCATTGGTGGCAAAAATTCCGTTCCTGTTGTAAGAACTCAATATATCAGAATAATTAACAAGGGTAGAGTGGGTATAATTATGGGTGCCGCCTTTAAAAATCCCTACAGCAGATTCACCGCAGTTGTTCGTCACCAGGTTTCTGGCATTCACGGTAGAGGCAACAGCATAAATGCCGTACTCCTGAAAAGTGTGAATGAAAGAATTATTTATCGTAGCATTGGCCTGCTTTAATTCCAGTCCTGTAGTACCTCCGAAAAGCCTTGCATAATTCATGGTAAGGGTAGATCCCGCTTCCATTTTAATGGAATTCCAGTTTTTAGGAATCGTATCATAGGCCGGATCGTTCCGGTCTCCCCGCAGGATGACGTTATTGGCTAATGTCCCGTTGATGTTTAAAGAAGCGCCGGACAAAACTTTCATTCCGCTGTTTTTATGGAAATATACTTTAGTCCCCGGCTGAATATTCAGGTTAACATTCTGATCGACTGTTAAATCGCCGTAAATTATTTTGGCCTTATTGTTGGTCCATGTTGCATCAGTAGTAATTATATTCGGATTGGTTGAGCTTTTGATGAAGAATTCTGCATCCTGAACCACAGAAAACAAAACCACACGCTGTTCCCCTGCAGGGCTCTGGAATAATATTTTATCTTCGGCAATAGCCTCCGGACCCGTGGCTTCCGGTGCAATTTCCACGAAAATATACAAACTGTCTTTCTTTCTCAGCGGAACATCTTTAAAATCATGCCCCGGTTTTCCGTCTACATTTATTTTATATAGAGAGGATGCTCCTTTTTCAAGATGGATTCTCGGGATCAGGATGTCTTTATCTTCATTGTTGTATACTTTTACCGCGTAGGTTTCAGAACGGACCTGGTGATAAACGGTATCGCAGAAAACCGTATCCCTTGAAAAGCTTAATTCCTGAGAAGGCGCATCAAAACTAATGTCATCCTTATTACATGATACAGCCATGACAAGCATCCAGAAAGAAAAAGCCAGTACTAATTTGAATTTCATCGAAATTAAAGTTTAAATAGATTTCAAATGTAACGAAAATACTTTAATTTTCATATCTCTAAAAAATTATTGATCAGGTATTTGTATATTTTAAAAAATATTGTATTTTTGCAACCTAAAATTAGCAGAGAAATACCATTACTATTTCGAAAGCAAAAACTTTAATTTTTTTTTAAAAATTGTATTATGAAAAAAGGACTTCACCCAGAAAATTATAGACTTGTTGTTTTCAAAGATATGAGTAACGACGAAGTATTTCTTAGCAAATCTACTGCTGAGACAAAAGACACCATCGAATACGAAGGTCAGGAATATCCATTGATCAAAATGGAGATCTCTTCAACGTCTCACCCTTTCTACACAGGAAAAACCAAATTGGTTGATACTGCAGGTAGAGTAGACAAGTTCATGAACAAATACAAAAAATTCGCTAAGTAATTTTTTGCAATTAAAAATATTTAAAAGCCTTTCGATTTTCGGAAGGCTTTTTTTATTGTAATTTTGTCACTACTGAATGTTAAACTTTAAACCTGACTGAACGATGCAATTGGTATTTTCAGATGCACAATACTGGGAAGATTTCCTTCCGCTTACTTTTACCCGCCCTGTTGCAGAAATGCGGTGCGGCATCCTTACCTTCTCCGAAAGATGGCAGAAAATTTTAAGTAATACAGAAGTTTCTTATTTTACGGAAACTTATTTACAGGATAAATTTACAGAGCCTGAAAAAAAAGAAAGCCTTTTTCTGGTAACGAATTTTTTACCGACTGAAAATATAATTCAGCAGATTAAAGATCTGAAGCAGGGCGAAGCTTTGGTGTATGAAGATGAGCTGGTGGCCGCAAAAATCAATATGGATGGTTTTTCGCTGCACCAGATTGAAAAGATGACCGATATTAAGGAGGAACTGGTGTTTTTTAAAAAACCGTCGGACCTTTTTACCTATAATAAAGAAGCTATTGATTTTGATTTTCAGCTTTTGACCCACGGAAGGACTTCTCAGGAACTTTCATCAACCAACGGATTATTGGGAAATAAGAAAGACCTGTTTATCGAAGAAGGGGCCCAGGTTGAATTTTCCACAATGAATACCAAAACAGGGAAAATCTACATCGGCAGAAATGCTGAGGTCATGGAAGGCTGCCATCTCCGCGGCCCGATTGCCCTTTGTGAGGAATCCAAGTTTAACTTAGGAGCTAAAATTTACGGCGCGACAACCATCGGCCCACACTCTAAAGTAGGAGGGGAAGTCAGCAATATTATTATTTTCGGATATTCCAATAAAGGGCATGATGGTTTTGTAGGGAATTCCGTGATCGGCGAATGGTGTAACCTGGGAGCCGATACCAATTCATCCAACCTGAAAAATAATTACGGACACGTAAAATTGTGGAGCTACAGAACCAAAGCTTTTGAAGATACAGGATTGCAGTTTGCCGGATTAATTATGGGCGACCATTCCAAGACGGCCATTAATACCCAGTTGAATACTGGAACCGTTGTAGGCGTTGCTTCCAATATTTTTAAAGAAGGCTTCCCTCCGAACCTGATTGAAAACTTTTCATGGGGCGGATTTAAAGGCGATGAACGTTTCAAATTAGACAAAGCCTACGATGTCGCCGAAAAAGTAATGGCCCGAAGGAAAGTGCCTTTAACAGAGCAGGACAAAGCGATTTTCAAATATATTTTTGATACATATTAAGAGAATAAAATAAAAAACTTCAAAAAAAATTGAAGTTTTTTGTTTTTTGATGTAATAAAATGTAAAAATTGATTGTCTTACTTATAGAAACAAGCTTATGACCCAGGAAATCTTTAAGGATTCGGTATTCGTTCTCAAAAATGAGATGTATCGCTTTGCGAAAAGGTTTGTCATGAGCAGTGACGAGGCAGAAGATGTCGTGCAGGACCTGATGATTAAATTCTGGCAGAAAAGAGAAGAACTGGCACAGTTTGGGAACTTAAAATCCTATGCTTTGAAAGCCGTCAGAAATGAATGCCTGAACCGGCTGAAGCATCACGACGTCAAGCTGGGGTTTGCAGATATGCAGCTTCACCGCTCAGAACTGTACAGCATGGAAGTCAATAACCTGAAAGAGCATATCATAGGTTTTATCAATCAGCTTCCGGAAAAACAGAAGACCGTGATCCATTTGAAAGATGTAGAAGAATATGAAGTTTCGGAAATAGCAGAAATGCTGGAAATGGAAGAAAACGCAGTAAGAGTAAACCTTATGCGGGCAAGACAGAAAGTAAAAGAACAAATTTCTCAACTGATGAGCTATGAGCAAAGACAAATTTCAAGATAAATATAACGAGGTCTTCCAGAATATCAAGGAAGAAAAAATGGACTGGGATTTTGAAGATTTCCTGAAAAAAGCAGAAGGAAACGAGGATGAGGTCCAGAATAACGAAACTCCCATTATCCCGATAGGGACGAAAGCAAAACCTTTATTCCCGAAATGGTTCTGGATGGCAGCAGGTGTGGCTGTGCTGTTGAGCATCGGTTTTATATTCAACGATAATCAGAAAAACGGGATTGAAGACCAGGCGCAGCTGGTTGAAAATCAGATTAAGCAGCAGAAAGGTGATTTTATTGAAGAAAATACAGACCACGAGGAGCAGGTAGTACTGAATCAGCCGTCAGATTCTGTTTCCGGAACTAAAAAAGATTCCGTATCACAGGAAAGAACCGTTGCCGAAAAAGATGTCATGGATGAAATCCTGCCTAAAAGAGGCCGTCTTAAAAAGGAAAGAAAACCTAAGTTTGTAGACAATTCTCCAAATAAACCTAAAGCTTCAGAGGCTGCAGCTTACCAGGATTCTTACGTAATTGTAAACGGAAAAAGAATCGAAAATGTGGAAGAAGCCATTAATGTAACTAAGTATTCATTTCAGATATTTGCAAATAACGTCAGTGAAAAATTAGCACAGCCTAAAGTTGTAGACGACGATTATTAATTAACCTTAACCGATTATATATCCTGATCAGGCACGCATAATCAAAAATAAAAAATTGACTCATGAAAAAAATATTCTTCATATTCGCACTCGCTTTTTCACATTTCTTTAATGTATACGGGCAGGATAAATTAGACCTGCTGTTTGAGAAATACCAGGATGTGGAAGGTGTAACTTCCATTAAGATTGCAAAACCTATGTTCGGGATGCTGAGCAGCCTGGACCTGGGAGACGCAGAACTGGATCAGATCAAGCCCCTGCTGTCAAAAATTACAGGACTGAAAGTTTTGATTGCAGAAAAATCAACCGATGGAAAATCGGCTAAATCAAGGCAGTTGTCGCAGATCGGTAAAGATATTTCGTCTTACCTGAAAAGTATGAACTACAGTGAAATCATGTCCATGAACAGTGGCGGGGCCAAAATAAAATTTATGTCGGCGGAAGAAAAAAACGGTATTCTGGATGATGTACTGTTGAGTATAGACAGCGGTGGCGAAGAAAGTATCCTGGTGAAGCTGGACGGAAGGCTGTCCATGGACGATATCAGTAAGATTGTCAATTCAAACGAGACGAAGACCAATCCCGTTACCAATACAAGAAATGATCTTACCTCCCAGGGGAATTCTTCATATTTAAACGGAGAATCCAGAAATGTAAAGGATTTTACAGGAATTCAGGTAAGCACAGGGGTAAATGTAGTTTTCAAACAGGAAAGCCCGACCAGTGTGAAGGTAACTGCAGATGCCGATAAGCTTCAATATGTTATTACCAAAGTAGAAAACGGTGTTTTAAAAGTATATATTGATAACAAAGGTGTAAAAAACCTGAAGTTTAAGAACTTAAGTGTCAGTGTTTCCTCCCCGCGTATGGAAAATATCCAGACCATTTCCGGGGCAAGTTTCATCGTACTAAATACCATACAGGAAAATAACTTAAATATAGAGGCTTCATCAGGGTCCAATATAAACGGAAAGTTTGATGTGGCTGATAACATGAATGTATCCGTAGATTCAGGTTCAAATATAAGAGCAGGAGTAACCTCAGGGAAGATTGTTTTTAAGGGAACGAGCGGTTCCAATACGAATCTTGAAGGAACGGCAGGCACGGGAATATTTGAGGTTACCAGCGGAGCCGTATGCAAGGCGGAAAATTTAAAAATCAACACGGCAAATGTAGAATCTTCGTCAGGCGCAAGTATCAGCTTAGAGGTGAAAAATAAACTTAAAGTGGAGGCTTCATCAGGGGCTTCAGTAAAATATAAGGGAAATCCTGAGATCGATTCCAATATCAGCAAAGTTTCAGGAGGGTCTTTAAGACAAATTAATTAAAATCAGTTACCATGAAAACATTGAAATATATTTTTCTGACCGTTTGTACCCTGTTTCTAATGCAGTCATGCATTGTATCCGAAAAAGCGAATATGGCTTACTTTTCAGATTCCGGAAACGATTTTAAAGGAGCAAAGTTTACCAGCATCAATATTCCGGTGTTTTTAGCCAAACCGGCTATTAGAAAAGCACTGAGAGAAGATGGGGATGACAATGAAGAGATTATCCGCATGATTAAAAAAGTTTCTAAAATCAAGGTACTGACTGTTGAAAACGGAGACAGGGCCATGCTGAAAGATTTTGCAAGCTACCTGAATGATAACAATTATGAAGACTGGGCAACCATAAAGCATGACGGCGAAAATGTAAACATCCGTGTAAAGCAGAAAGGCGAAACCATTAAAAATATGCTGATTACCGTAAACTCAGGTAAAGAACTGGTTTTTGTTGATATAAAGGGAAGTTTTACGGCTGATGACATTTCAAAAATGATTGCTTCTGCAAGAGATAAATAGTTACTTTCATATTCAAAACATATTAAATTGTATTTTTTTTATAAAGGCCGTTCCGGATTTTGGAACGGCTTTTTTGATTTAAGTTATTGATTGTTAAGTTTTATTTAAACTATTAAAATCGATTTTCGTAATTCAGCAAAATACCTTAATTTTGCAAGAAAGTAAAGATGTCTATTCATAACAAAATTGTAGAGACAGCCATCACTTTCGATGACGTGCTTCTAGTCCCTTCTTATTCAGAAGTTTTACCTAACCAGGTTTCACTGAAATCAAGACTTACTGACAAAATTACGCTTAATGTTCCCATCGTTTCTGCTGCAATGGATACCGTTACAGAAGCTGAGCTGGCAATTGCTCTGGCAAGAGTGGGCGGTCTGGGCTTTATCCATAAGAATATGACGATTGAGGAACAGGCTGCACAGGTTAACCGTGTAAAGCGTTCGGAAAACGGAATGATTTCAGATCCTGTTACCCTTTCGAAAGACCATACCCTGGCTGAAGCCAAGGAGACCATGGCGAAATATAAAATCTCCGGTCTTCCGGTAGTGGATGCTGAAAATACCTTAATCGGGATTATTACCAACAGGGATGTAAAATATCAGGAAAACCTTACCATGAAGGTGGAGGAGATCATGACTAAAGAAAACCTCATCACTTCGGATAAAGATACCAACCTGGAAAAAGCAAAAGAAATCCTTCTGAAGAGCAGGATTGAAAAGCTTCCTATCGTTGATAAAAATAATAAATTGGTGGGCTTAATTACGATTAAGGACATCGATAACCAACTGGAATACCCGAATGCAAATAAAGATGATAACGGCCGCCTGATTGTTGGCGCAGGCGTTGGAGTCGGTGAAGATACACTGGACCGGATTGAAGCTTTGGTGAAAGCCGGTGTTGATATTATCGGGATTGATTCTGCCCACGGACATTCAAAAGGCGTGCTGGATAAGATTTCTGAAATCAGGAAAGCCTATCCGGATCTGGATATTGTCGGCGGGAATATCGTAACGGCTGAAGCGGCTGAAGACCTGATCAAAGCAGGGGCAAATGTTCTTAAAGTAGGCGTAGGGCCTGGTTCTATCTGTACAACAAGAGTAGTTGCAGGAGTTGGGGTTCCCCAGTTGTCTGCCATCTATAACGTTTACGAATATGCCCGATCTAAAAATGTTGCAGTAATTGCCGACGGAGGGATTAAACTTTCCGGGGATATTGTAAAAGCAATCGCAAGCGGGGCAGGAGCAGTGATGCTGGGATCGCTTCTGGCAGGAACAGACGAAGCACCGGGTGAAGAAATTATATTCCAGGGAAGGAAATTTAAAACCTACCAGGGAATGGGAAGCCTTTCTGCAATGAAGAGAGGAGGCAAAGAAAGATATTTCCAGAGTGAGGCTAAGAAATTCGTTCCGGAAGGAATTGAAGGAAGAGTACCGAGCAAAGGCTCACTGGAAGAAGTTATTTTCCAGCTGACCGGAGGCTTAAGAGCCGGAATGGGATATTGCGGTGCCAAGGATATCAAGGCATTACAGGAAGATACAAAAATGGTAATGATTACAGGAAGCGGATTGAAAGAATCCCATCCCCACGACGTAATCATCACGCAGGAAGCCCCGAATTATTCTTTGTAATAATAATTTAGCTATAAAAATAAAAAGACTGTCCAGAATTTGGGCAGTCTTTTTAATTTAAAATACAGCCGTAATATGAAAGGCTATACTGTATGTCAGATTAAATGAATTTATTTATGCAGATGGTCCTTAAAATCATCAATCCGGTAATCCGTCAGGGCATTTCCTTTTTCAATTTTCTCTTTGGAATAAAGTCTGAAATCATTTTCCGTTTTCTCCAGAAGGTAATCATAAGGCCCGACCTGGGAAATCAGTTTTACCAGGACCGGAGAAATTTCCAGGCAGATAAAAAGCCCCATAATAAATGTTGCCGCCAGGCCGATGATGGCCGAGTTTTTCCCCAGTTCATCCAGTGCCTGCAGCCTTGCCGCAAAACCGTTGAACCGGTCTTCAAAAGTTTCCGTAGATTTCCTTTCGGTTTCCAGGTTCGTATACACTTTTGAAATTTCTTTATCCAGATAAGCCAGTCTCGGGGTCACCTGTTTCTGGTAATTTTCAAGATCCAGCCGTCTCTGTTCCTTCAGTTCCTGCTTACGTTTGGCATTCGGGCCGAAGCCTTCCTTCCCGCTGGTCAGTCCGGACTGTTTCCCCAGAATTTCTTTTTCAAGCTCTACCGCTGCGGAATCATAGGATTTCTGGTATTGAACGATCTTGTCTGAAATCTGTTTTTTCTCTGTCTCAAAAGGTCCGCTCTGCTGAAGGATCCTTCCGTTCATCTCGCCCTGAAGCTGTTTTTTATTCCTCTGGATAATGGTATTCAGCTGCTTGTTCACTTCCTTTTCAAAAATTTTAAGCTCTAACGGCTTGGAAATAATAATTCCTAAAAAAGTGGCCAGGATCAGTCTCGGAATGGCCATCAGGATCTGGTTCCACCACGTTCCTGTTTTCTTGATGGAAGACACAATATACCGGTCAAGGTTAAAAATCATTAACCCCCACAGCAGTCCGAAACCGATTGCTGTCCAGATCTCGTCAAAAACCGTGTACATTGCATAGCCGGCAGAAAGTGTGGCAAAAACCGCCGTAAAAAGAACGATCCCCCCGATCCCTGCAAACTTATTCCATTCGCTGGGTGTTTTTCTGAGGATATGAATGTTTCCTCCGGAACAGACCATCAGAAACTTCTGAAACCAATTGATGTTATGATTGGCTTGATTTATAGTTTGTTGATTGTTTTTCATTATTGAAAATTTATACAAATGTACTACTAAAAATCATACCAATGCAAAAGATAGTATTATGTTTAACCCAGTATGCTTGTTGTGACAGTCATTAAATTGAAAATCAATAAATTAAATTTATATTGGAAAAAAATCTTATATTTAAATATCATTCAAAAAAATTATTATGAAAAATGTACTAAGACTTTCAGCCGTTTGCCTGGCGTTGACGCTGGTTTCGTGTAACAAAGAAAAAACCATTGATGATGAGCTGAAGGAAGCAGCAGCAGGGATGAACAAGCTGGGCCCGCAGATGATGAGTGACGGGATCCGCCTTGACAGTGTTTCCGCACAGCCCGGAAAAATATTCAAGTATAATTATACTTTAACGGAAGACGTAAAAGAAAGTGTAAGCCCTGAAGAAATCGAAGCCTTTAAAAAGCAGGCAAAAGAAGGAGCTCTGGCCGTTGTAAAAACCTCCCCGGAAATTAAGGAATTCCGCGATAATGATGTTACCATGACGTATTTTTATTACGATAAAAACGGGAAGCCGACCATGGATTTTACCATTATTCCTGCCGAATATAAATCAAATAAATAAATTATTTCAAAAAATAAATTTCCCGCAGACTTCTACTTATAGATTATCTTTAAAAGTTTCTATAAATTTTCAATACTGAAATTTAAGCAGATGTTAATCCGGATTGGTTGAATATTTATTTCAAACGGTCCGGATTCTGCTTTAAAAAGCTGTCCCAGCCGGTATATGATTTGGTATCGGCAATGGTTCCGGAATTGAAATGATGGCAGACGGCAACCGCCAGTCCGTCAGACGCATCAAGATACTTTGTAGGAAATTCTTTTAGTTTTAAAAGGTTCTGCAGCATGCCTGCCACCTGTTCCTTGCTTGCGTTTCCGTTTCCGGTAATCGCCATCTTTATTTTTTTAGGTGAATATTCCGTAATCGGGATATTCCGGTACAGGCTTGCTGCCATGGCAACGCCCTGGGCGCGGCCCAGCTTCAGCATACTCTGGACATTTTTGCCGTAAAAAGGAGCTTCCAGGGCAACCTCATCAGGATGATACTCATCAATAAGTGCCAGTGTCTTTTCAAAAATATATTTCAGCTTCGTTTCGTGGTTGGGATACTTTTTAAGGATCAGTTCATGGATGGAAACCATCTCCATATTCCCTTTTTTCACGGAAATCAGTCCAAACCCCATTATTGTAGTGCCCGGGTCAATCCCTAAAATAATCTTCTCTGCAATCATTAGGGCAAAGATAAGGCTTCTGCATTGTCCGGATAAGAAATTTCAGGCATAAAATGTAAAATAATTTGATACATAAGAAAATTATGTATAGATTTGCTAGGTATAAAAGAACAGTATTGAAAAAGAACAGTCTGTATAAAGGGACGCTCCAGAATATTATCCTGAAGCTGCTTGCCAGAGAAGTGAAAATGTACGGGTACCAGATTACCCAGCGTGCTAAAGAACTTACAAAAGGCGAGCTTGAAATGACTGAGGGCGCATTATATCCGCTTCTCCATAAGCTGGAAGCAGAAGGGATGATTACTTCTGAAATCCGGAAAGTCAGCGGAAGAGACCGCAAATATTACCTTTTAACGGATAAAGGGAAAAAACAGCAGATTGAGCAGGAACAGGAAATGCAAAACTATTTATTTAACCTAAATACCATTTTTAATCTATGATTACTCAGGACCAGGAACTTCAGATCGAAACGTATCTGCGCTCAAGAAAACTTTACCATGAACTGCATCTGGAAATTAAAGATCACTTTATGTCTCAGATTTCTGATGAAATGGCAAATCATGACATCGGTTTTCAGGAAGCATTTTTAAAAACAAAATCAGATTGGGCAAAAGAACTTGAAATGGTTCGTGCTGATCTTTTCTCCTTTAAGAAGATTGCAAGGATTGAAAAGCAGGTCCTGAAAAAAAGATTCAGGAAAATCATCTTTTCTTCTGCTGCCTGGTCTCTGCTGTTCATCGCATTTTTCTTTATCAGTGCAGAAGCTTTTACGGTTCTACAGATTATATTAATGGGAAGCTGGATAGGCTTGTTAGGCTATAGTTTTTTAACTAAAAAAATTACATTCTCTCATTACGTAGCAATCAGCTTCCATCCGTTGATAATCCGGAATATGCTGCTGTCAGTGGCCTTGATTTTTTTAATAGGTTTTCTTCCTGTTGACTTTATTACGACTCTGACAGATATGGAAATCAACCGGTTCTTCCTTGTGTACGCTACTTTTGTACAGCTGCAGATCTTATATTTTAAAGTGAAAAGAATAAATGTTTTAGTCTGAATCTGATCATGTTAAATCTTAAAAAATGATATCAAAAGAACAGGAACAGCAGATTACTGATTATTTAATCTTCCACAGGCTTCCTGTAGATATTCTGCTGGAAGTAAAAGACCATATGACAGAACAGGTTTCTGATATTCAGATGCAGGAAAACCTGGACTTTGACAAAGCTTTTTTAAAGACGCAAAAGCTTTGGGCGGATGAGTTTAAAATGACAGGCTACCCTGTTTTTTACAGTGAGCAGATCCCGGTAATCATCAAAAAAATAGTAAAAGAAAAGTACAGCATCATCATTAAGAAATCATTTTGGTTTGGGATACTTTCGTTTGCCGTTAATTTTATGCTTATTTATATATCTTCCGATCAGGAAGTTTATAACGATTTTTTCAGATTTTATAATTCCCTGTTTGTCCTGATCCCGTTTTTATTTTTGATTTTCAGTCCGGAAATGCGGAAATATGTAAGAAGGGATTTCAAATACCAGGGAAAGCTGTTTTATACGCTATATCAGCGGAATCTAGGCCTATATATCATTTGTGCCAATGTTATGTTCCAGATTATACTGAGGGAAGACCGATACGTTTTTAACTTTTTCAGAACTGAAGATTCGGTAGCGTTGCTTCCGTTAATGATTGCGCTGCTCGTTCCTTTTATTTTACAGGTGATGATTATTTTTGTACTCATTAATTTTTTCGAGCACAGAAAATCATTGTATAAAATGCGGGATTTCCTTAGTATTCCAGAATAAGCTGCGTTTTTGATAGTCAAAAAAATTATTGGTCTTGAAATCTAATTTCTGACAGAATGATTATTCTGATGTACTGTTCCTCACAAAAACGATATAAATATCTTCTACCTTATTACTTTCGGTGAAAAATTTTGTAAAAGGCTTAGGGATATAATGAACATCATAATGCTTTGAGTACAGAGAATAGCTTTTATTATACAGTTTATAATCTAACCTTTTCCCGTGAAGAAAGACAAAAGAATGCTCACCTGCATATGGCGGACCCACGCTAATCTCTCCCAATGATTGCAGCATACCGTTTTCCTGAAGTTTTATAGTAGTATTTTGTGAAAGTTCATCCTTAGAAAAAACTTTTAACCTACGGTCAAAGATAAATGGATCCGGATTGAATTCCAGCAAAAAGTTTGACTCTTTAACCAGTTCCTCCGGAATTTCCAATGTGAAAAATCCGTTTTCATCTGTTTTTGTTGAATATACCTGTGATACGGTAATTAAGCTGACGTTTGCTGATATAGGTTTTCCGGTTCCATCTGATACTATTTTTCCGGAAATAGAAGGAAGGATATTTGTATCTTTTTGCTGTCCTTTATCCTGTTTTTTCTGAGGGGTTTTGACTTCAGTTACCGATATATGTCTGGTTTGAGCAGGGTAATGCTGGATTATGCCGGCTGTTAAAGCGAACCCTGCAGCGATTTTTGTAAAGGTAATGTTGCGTGGGCGGATATCTTTATTGAATTGCAGCCGGTTTTCCAAATGTTCTTCCGGCTTCCTGTTGATAAGGATACCACAGAACTTTTCACTATTGTTCTGTATAATAATGTCGGCAATTTCTGTATGGGTAAGTGTTGTAAGGTCGTACACTTTTTTTGAACACAGGCTGCAGTATTTTCCTCCCGGAATATCAGCCATCTTATCTGCTGATTCCGTGCAGGGCTTTTCAATTCTCAGATATGGTTTCATAAGCTTAGTTTACACCAGAACGGAAATTCAGGACAATTATTTTGAAATCAAATCACAGAACCAGAAAACATATTCTCCTTTACCGTCTTCATCATTTTCATCAGATTTAGGTTTCGGATATGTTTTTTTAACGGTTTCCCCAATTTCAAACTGAACCGGATTTTTAAAAATAGGTCCGTCAAAAGTGAAAGTGTGGAATTCCCCGTTCTCTCCGCAGGGATCAACATTTTCAGGTAAATCTTGAATAAAATCCTGATCAATCATTCTGCCTGCAAAACTTTTGTCCAGATACATTTCGTTGACGCAGGTAATGATGGTTTTAAAGCCTGAATCTAAAAATTGATGGATGAGGTCTGTGGTGTTCTGTTTCCATAACGGGAAAACGGCTTCCATACCGATGGTATGCAGCTGATCTTCACGGTATCTGCGTAAGTCTTTCAGAAAAATATCCCCGAAAATGGAATGTGTTATGCCCCGGGACTGTATTTTATTCATGGTTCTGGTCATGATCTGATGATATTCTTCCATGGAAGGTTCCTGTGGAAGCTCCATTTTAATCAAAGGCAATCCTAAGCTTTCCGCCTGCTGTTCCAGCAGTGAAACATGAACGCCGTGCATGGAAATCCTCTGAAATTCTTTATTGATACTCGTCAGCAGGGAAGAAACTTCAAATTGATCTTCCTTTAAAATTGTATACAGGGCGAGCGCAGAATCTTTTCCACTGCTCCAGTTGAAGATGGCTTTTGGTTTCATGTGTTGATAAGGTCTGTCATTATACCTGGGATTTCTGCATTTTTACTGAAGGCCGCTCATTTCTGCTTCAATCTGTACCATGCCCGCTTTCATACTGCCTTTATCAACAGCTTTCTGCCATTCTTTTTCAGCTTTGCTTTTGTCTCCCAGGCTGTGATAATAACTTCCTAAAACGGTATGCCCTTCAATCTCACCCATGCTGATGATTTTCTGTCCCAGTTTTATAATTTCAGGGTTCTGCTTGGGCTTTTTAAGCTTATTTTTTAAGACAGCTTCCATTCCGCCGGCATCCTGCATCACCATTAACCCAAATTTTTCCATACAGGCTTTGGCGAGGCCTCTGGTGCACAGGTCATCTATGGTTTTGGTATAGCTGCTCATTGCGCTTTCATCAAACAGCTTGTCAAAATTATTGGCTTTGGATTTTGCTCTGGTTTTACGGTAATATTCATACAGCAGCTGTGCATTCTTTTTAGCCAGGGCATTATCTTTCCTGTTGTTTTCAGCAAGGCTGTCCTTTTTCAGGTCCCATCTGGTATTCTGTACCCATGAGGAAATCCCGGTTAAACGGTTTTTAGACACTTTAAATACAAAAATATCTTTATCCGGAAAAACTACCAGTGAGTCATCCTTTACAAAATAATCCCCTTTCCCATAGCCTGCAATGTCAACTTTCCCATTGCCGTCAAAAGCCAAATACGGGTATAAACTTTCTTTAGCGTTGGTCATGAAATAGCCTTGTAGATTGTTGTCAGCCTCTTGTGCATTGAAATATCCACAGGAAATAATTCCGAGCAGAAATAAAATATATTTCATTATTTAAAATGTTTTCTTTGAGTAAAAATACAAAACCTCAAAGAAAATTCCTTGAGGTTTTAATTTATATTTTAAAACAGTCAGTAGTAAAACAGTCAGCCCGATACGGATCTACATGTTTCTTCTATACTTACCACCCACTTCAAACAAAGCGTTGGTAATCTGCCCGAGCGAACAGTATTTCACGGCATCCATCATAACATTGAATAAATTCTGCTGGTTGATGGCTGCATGCTGTAATGTTTTTAAAGCATCTTCGGATTTATCTTCATTCGATTTCTGGAAGTTGTGAAGCGTTTCAATCTGAACCTGCTTTTCTTCTTCCGTCGAACGGATTACTTCTCCCGGACGAACCGTTGGCGAACCGTCTTTTCCTAAGAAAGTATTCACCCCGATGATCGGATATTCTCCGGTATGCTTCAGCCATTCGTAATGCATGGATTCTTCCTGGATTTTTGAACGCTGGTACATGGTTTCCATGGCTCCTAAAACACCGCCTCTTTCCGTAATTCTGTCGAATTCCGTATAAACGGCTTCTTCCACTAAATCTGTCAGTTCTTCAATAATAAATGAACCCTGAAGCGGATTTTCGTTTTTCGCCAATCCCAGTTCTTTATTGATGATCAGCTGAATGGCCATCGCTCTTCTTACAGACTGCTCAGTCGGAGTCGTAATGGCTTCGTCATACGCGTTCGTGTGCAATGAATTACAGTTGTCATAGATGGCATAAAGCGCCTGAAGCGTCGTTCTGATGTCGTTAAAATCAATTTCCTGTGCGTGAAGTGAACGTCCGGAAGTCTGGATGTGGTATTTCAGCATCTGGCTTCTTTCGTCTGCTCCGTATTTCAGTTTCATGGCTTTTGCCCAGATTCTTCTCGCCACACGTCCGATTACGGAGTATTCAGGGTCAATCCCGTTGGAGAAGAAGAATGATAAGTTCGGGGCAAAATCATTGATGTCCATTCCTCTTGACAGATAATATTCCACATACGTGAAACCGTTGGCCAAGGTAAAGGCTAACTGTGAAACCGGGTTTGCGCCTGCTTCCGCAATGTGATATCCGGAAATAGAAACGGAGTAGAAGTTCCTTACTTTTTCCGTGATGAAATATTCCTGAACATCACCCATCAATCTCAGGGCAAATTCAGTAGAGAAAATACACGTATTCTGGGCCTGGTCTTCTTTTAAGATATCAGCCTGAACGGTTCCACGAACCGTTGCGATTGTTTTAGCTTTAATTTCAGCATAAGCTTCGGCAGGAATAACTTCATCCCCCGTGATTCCTAATAACTTTAATCCTAAACCGTTATTGGAAGGCGGCAATTCGCCATTATATTTTGGTCTTTCCAGCCCTTTATCGTCGAATTTTGCTTTTAAAACTTCTTCAACTTTAGCTTCCAGTCCGTTTTCAGCAATATATTTTTCAACATTCTGGTCGATAGCAGCATTCATAAAGAAAGCCAGCAGCATCGGCGCCGGTCCGTTGATCGTCATTGAAACCGAAGTCATGGCATTCACCAGGTCAAATCCGGAATATAGTTTTTTAGCATCATCCAGTGTGGCTATAGAAACACCTGCATTCCCGATTTTACCGTAAATATCCGGTGGTAGAGCAGGATCCTGACCGTATAAAGTCACCGAGTCAAAAGCAGTTGACAGACGTTTGGCATCCATTTCCGCAGAAACGTAGTGGAACCTTCTGTTGGTTCTTTCCGGCCCGCCTTCTCCGGCAAACATTCTCGTAGGGTCTTCTCCTGTTCTTTTGAAAGGATAAATTCCGGCGGTATAAGGAAATCCTCCGGGAAGGTTTTCCTGGCCTTTCCATTTGATCAGATCACCCCAATCGGTGTATTTTGGTAATGATATTTTTGGAATTTTTAAATGAGATAAAGATTCTGTTGAGGTTTCAACCTTAATTTCTTTTCCACGGACAAAATAAGAATAAAACTCAGCTTTAAAAGCCTGTTTCGTATCATCCCAGTTGTGCAGGAAGTCGATGTTTTCCTGCTGAAGGTCTTTTTCAGCCTTTTGATACTCAGCATCTAAAGCTTCATGAGAAAGGAATTTTTTTACCCCTTCAATATGATACATTTTTCTTGCTAATTCCGCCTGTTTTTCAACATTGGCGTCATATTGCCTGTTGTTTTCAACAATTTCAGAAAGATAACGTACTCTTTTCGGAGGAATGATGGTTACTTCATCCGTAATTTCCTGTTCAACAAACCCCTGCAGGTTTAACCCTGAAAATTTATCGTTTACTTTTTCAACTAACCTGTTGTATAATTCAGTTGTTCCGTGGTCGTTGAACTGAGATGCCTTTGTTGCATACACCGGCATATCGTCCAGCGGACTTTCCCATAACAAATGGTTTCTCTGGAACTGTTTTCTTACAGCCTGAAGTGCATCCAGAGCACCGCGTTTATCAGATTTATTTAAAGCAACAAGATCTGCATAATCCAGCATGTCGATTTTTTCCAACTGTGTGGAAGCTCCGTATTCAGGAGTCATTACGTACATGGAAACATCTGCAAAATCAGATACTTCAGAACCGGACTGTCCGATACCCGAAGTTTCCAGGATGATCACATCCGGATGAGCCAGTTTTAACACATTTAAAGCAGAATGGATGAACGGCGAAACAGAAACGTTGTTCTCCCTCGTCGCCATTGAACGCATATACACCCGCGGGTCATTGATGGCATTCATACGGATCCGGTCACCCAAAAGCGCACCTCCGGTTTTCTTTTTCGAAGGGTCAATAGAGATGATGGCAATTTTTTTATCAGGATTTGAACGGATGAAACGTCTTACCAATTCGTCAGTAAGGGAAGATTTTCCGGCGCCGCCCGTACCTGTGATCCCGATAATCGGAATGTTGAGGTCTTTTGATTTCTCATCAATTGCCTTTACCAGTTCGGGTTTTTCTTCCGAGAAGTTTTCAACCGCAGAAATAATCTTGGCAATGCTGGTAGAATTCTCAAAGCTGATGGAATCCAGGTCTTCAGCCGTTACTTCTTTTCCGGTTGCGAAATCTGATCTTTTTACCAGATCATCGATCATGCCCTGTAAACCAAGCTCACGGCCGTCATCCGGGGAATAAATCCTGTCGATTCCGTAAGCCATGATGTCTTCGATTTCTTCAGGAAGGATAACGCCGCCGCCGCCGCCAAAAATTTTGATCTGCGGAGAATTTTTTTCCCTTAGAAGATCATAGATGTATTTGAAATATTCGTTGTGGCCGCCCTGGTAAGAGGTGAGGGCAATGGCATTCGCATCTTCCTGAATGGCTGTATTCACCACTTCTTCTGCCGACTTATCATGACCAAGGTGAATGACTTCGCATCCTGTTCCCTGAATCACGCGGCGCATGATATTGATCGCTGCATCGTGGCCGTCAAACAAGGAGGCCGCTGTAACGATTCTTACTTTATTTATTGGAGTATATTTTTGGGTTTCCATAAAAAATCTAGAAATTTTCTGAATTTTCAAATATAATAATAAAATAACAACCGGTGATTTATATTTAAATGATTGGATTTTAGTATTTTATATTTCAAAGATTTAACATAAAGATGTCGCAGTCAGGCTATAGGCTGATTTACAATGATTATTTCCACCATTGATTAATATCCGGCTTCTCAAATTAAAAATCTCTATTTTTGCATCCTATTATATATATTCAGTATGAAAAAGGCATTCTTATATTTTGCATTGGGAACGGTTGTGAGTTTTTTGATCAATTATTTCTTTTACAGTTCAGAAAATATCGGGCTTGATATATATTACGCATTGGCTTTCGGTTTTGCGTGGGGAATTGCTTATTACCTGGATACACCCAATTTCACACTGTCTCAGAAACTGGGGCTGTCTTTTGCTGCCATGGCAGTTCTTGTACTGGTCGGAACATTGCTTTTCAGCCTTGAGCTTGCCATTCCTTCCATTCTGAAATTCTCAACGGTTTTTGTGGCTTATTACCTGATTGCCAGCTTCCGGACAAATAAAACGCTCAGGAAGTAATTTCTATACCATATATATTCATTATTTTATCAGAAGTTTGATAAACTCCATTCTGTTAAAAAATAAGAAACAGGTTTGTCTGAATATTTCTTTTATTAATTATAGGGGAGTCTTAAACGAGCTTTTTTATTTACAGCATAATTAGAAATTTAAACTCTTGTTATCACATTTGTACCTTTATTGTTATTATGCACATTCTTAATGCAGTAACGCAAATAAGTGATTTAAGTATTTAAAACAAAATATGTTTTTGCATTCTGAAAATAATTTGTACCTTTGCACACCCTTATGGGGAAAATTATGTTTAATCTTTAACTAAAACGTGTGAATACATTAAGTTACAAAACTGTTTCAGCGAACAAAGCTACTGCTAATAAAGAATGGGTTGTGGTAGACGCTGAAGGACAGCCGTTAGGAAGACTAGCTTCTACGGTTGCAAAGATTTTGAGAGGTAAGCACAAAACAAACTTTACACCCCACGTAGATTGTGGTGATAACGTAATTGTTTTGAATGCTGGGAAAGTTACGCTTTCCGGAAATAAGTGGGACGACAAGACGTACATCTGGCATACAGGTTATCCTGGAGGGCAGAAGTCTATGACTGCGGCTGAACTTCAGAAGAAAGATTCTTTAAAAGTATTGGAAAAATCCGTAAAAGGTATGCTTCCGAAAAACAGATTAGGATCTGCATTGTTGAAGAACCTTTATTTATATGAAGGGACTGAGCACAAGCATGAAGCTCAACAGCCTAAAACAATTAATGTTAACGAATTTAAATAATTAATTATGTCTATAGTTCACAAAATCGGAAGAAGAAAAACTTCTGTAGCTAGAGTTTATGTAAAGCCAGGTTCTGGAAACATTACAGTAAACGGAAAAGATGCAAAAGATTATTTCTCTACAGACGTGATGGTTTACAAATTGAACCAGCCGTTTATCCTTTCTGAAACTGCTGGTCAGTATGACGTTACCGTAAATGTTTTCGGTGGTGGTAATACAGGTCAGGCAGAGGCTATCAGATTAGGTATTTCAAGAGCTTTATGTGAAATCAATGCTGAGTTCAGATTAGCTTTGAAGCCTGCTGGTTTACTTACAAGAGACGCAAGAATGGTGGAAAGAAAGAAGCCAGGTCAGAAAAAAGCAAGAAAGAGATTCCAGTTCTCAAAACGTTAAGAACTGCGGTAGGCTTAGAGCAATATGCAATAAGCTATTTGAAAAACTTATTAAACTTTTTAACTCGCTTACAGCTTACAGCTTAGTGCCTGAAGCTTAAAGCAAATTGCCCGTTACGTTTAGCATCCAAACGCTTCTCCCATCTAAAGAAGTTGTTGATTGTTTAAGAGACGGAAAGTAAACTAACAAAAACAGAAAACATGGCAAAAGCAAATGTAAAAGACCTCCTAGAGGCTGGCGTACACTTCGGTCACATGACCAGAAAGTGGAATCCAAATATGGCTCCATACATTTTTATGGAGAAAAACGGTATTCACATTGTAGACTTACATAAAACAGCAGTTAAACTGGATGAAGCGTGCAGCGCTTTGGAAAAATTAACTTCTGCAGGTAAAAAAGTTCTTTTCGTAGCGACTAAAAAGCAGGCGAAAGAAGTAGTTGCTAAGCATGCTGCTGAACTTAATATGCCTTATATCACAGAAAGATGGCCGGGAGGTATGTTAACGAACTTCGTTACCATCAGAAAGGCTGTAAAGAAGATGAACTCTATCGACAAAATGAAAAAAGACGGTACGTTCGAAACTTTATCTAAAAAAGAAAGATTACAGGTAGACAGACAGAGAGCTAACTTAGAGAAAAACTTAGGTTCTATCTCTGACATGGTTCGTCTTCCTTCTGCAATCTTCGTTGTAGATATCATGAGAGAACACATTGCTGTAACGGAAGCTAAGAAATTAGGAATTCCTGTTTTCGGTATTGTTGATACCAACTCTGACCCTAGAAAAGTAGACTTCGTTATCCCAGGAAACGATGATGCTTCTAAATCTATCGATATGATCTTGAACATTGTTTCAGATTCTATCAAAGAAGGTCAGTCTCAGAGAAAAGCTGATAAAGAAAAATCTAAAGAAGAAGGAGAAGTAGTATCTGCTGATAAAGATGCTGACTTTGACGGAGAATAATTAAGGTTTTCCTTACCATAAAAAAACCACTGGATCTCAGATTCAGTGGTTTTTTATTTGATAACATTGAGAGCCGTGGATTAATTTCCATCCTAACAATTCATTTAATCAGCTAACTTAGTTTGAAAGCACCATGCTGTAAGAACTGCTTACCAGTTTGGTTTTCTGGTACACCGCATCACAGATCATCCCGGAAAAGTTGTAATTCTGATTTACCGGAACCATTACGGCAGCCTTTTTATTCACCCCGATCGGGATTTTCTTAAAGTAATTGTTTCCGCTGACAGTCAGTACGATATTACAGCGGGATTTATTTTCTACCATAACCGATGTTTTACCGGGATCTGAAGAACCGTTCAGTATATCCGTTAAAACCGCAGCTGTTTCAGATTTATAGGTCTTAATTAAAGCCTGATATTCTCTCTCAGCCTGCGCGGCAGGCGTTGTGCTGCTTCCCGTATTGGAGACCGCAGGAACAACGGCTGGAGCTGGTTTTCTCACAGGGTAAGTTGTTTTTTTCGGCGCTGTGCTGCCGCAGCTGTTCAGAAATAAAGCAGCCATAAAAGAAAAGGAAAGTAGTATTTTCATTGACAAAGTATCTGGGTGTAAATGTAATATTTTTACTTTTTTCAGCAGCCTTTTTACGGATTATATACGATTGTTTATCAAAAAAAATTCTTTGTCGTACATTCGATCATCTTTTTAAGACAGCCGTCAAAATATAAATAAAAAAAGGATGTCTCTTTTATGGACATCCTTTTTTATAACTGATCAGAACGACTGATTAAATTCTTTTTTAATTGATCCTGAACTTAATATACGTAATTGTCTTTCCTTTTGCAGAGAACAGTTCCTCGTAATAGGTTCTGATATCCCTTAAATGAGGTGTATTCGGGTCATATTCCAGCGCGCCGTAAATATCATGATGCGCCGTAATGATTTCATAGCCCGCTCCCTGCAGGAACCCAAGCGTGTATCCGTGAAGGAATTCAGAATCTGTTTTCAAATGAACGATCCCGCCAGGCTTAAGGAATTTTTTGTACCTCTCTAAAAAATCAGGGTGGGTCAGCCTGTGCTTCGTACGCTTGTATTTAATCTGCGGATCCGGAAACGTAATCCAGATTTCATCCACTTCATTTTCCCCGAAAAAATGGTCAACCAGTTCAATCTGGCTTCTTAAAAATGCAACATTCTTCATGCCGTTCTCAACCGCTTCCTTGGCTCCGAACCAGAATCTTGCCCCTTTGATATCGATTCCGATAAAATTTTTCTCAGTGAAAGTCTTGGCAAGCCCTACAGAATATTCGCCCTTGCCGCAACCTAATTCCAGAACAATCGGATTCTCGTTTTTAAAGAAGTCCGTTCTCCATTTTCCCTTAAGGCCAAAGCCGTTCAATGCTTCCTCCCTTGACGGCTGGATCACGTTCGGCAATACTTTGTTTTCTGCGAATCTTACTAATTTATTTTTACCCATGAGAAATTTAAAATCCTGCAAAAATAACGAAAATTACACAAATGCCTTATTATTGACATTAAAAATAGGGAACTGAGGCTTATTTTTTTGACGAACTCCCTAAAGCAACCATCAGGGGTTTCTGGATCGTCTTCTGTGAAGCATACTGCGCGCCGCAGACAATACTGGTGAACAGGTAGTCGCCTTTCTGTACCACAATTGAATTGTCGCCGCGTGAAGGGACCGGAAGCCTGTATTTTGTAGTCCCGATGCCTTCGATCCGAACGATAATATTACAGTCGGATTTATTTTCAATCATAATGATGCACTCTTTGGTATTGGGATCATTGTCAAAAAGAGAATTCAGGATTTTTACCGTTTTGTTTTTATGCTCTACCGGGTTTTCGGCCATCAGCATATTGAATTCTGAAGCTTCCGTATCCGGAATAGCTGCAGCGGGTTTGGCAGCTGCTGCAGGCGCAATATAAACATTCTGGGGATTACTCGGGGTATAGACCACGGCAGCCTGCCCGGCCTGTAATTCTTTCTGGTATTTTGCAATCTGCTTCTGTTTGATGATCGCATTCATCTCATCAAAGGATATTTTTGTGGAAGAACGCCTTTTCAGCATAGCCAGCCAATCCTGCATCTGCCGGACCTTGGTATCTCCGGGTTGGGCGTTTTTAATATATTCCTTCATCATCTCCATCACACGCGGTTTCAGGACAGACCTGCGGGGATCATCAGGATGGGCATCCCTCAGGAAAGCATTGATCTCGTAAATATTTTTGCTTTTTAAAATATTACTGTAATCTTTTCCTTTTGACTGGGCTGAAAGATTCATAAAAAGGAGGGCACTAAAAAACAGAAGCAACTTTTTCATTTACTAAAATTAATTTATACTAAAATTATCCTCTCAGCCTAGTTGAATTCAGGTTATCAGTATGAATAAATTCTGTGAAGGCAGGATGATTTTTCTCCATTCCCAGATTTATCGATAAAATTACTATAATTTAAATAAAAACAAAAAATGTATACTGCAATTTTTGCCATATACATTTTCCGGCTTAATAAAAGCGGTAGTTTATTTCAGGACGTCCTGAAGATGCGAGTTCCTTAACCGCTTCTGATAAATCGGCAGGTACTTTTCAATCGGGATTTTTACAGCCTCAAAATTACCGGCTGCCACATACGGATCAATATTTTCTGAAGTATACACAAACTGAAGAAAATTATCAATAAGGTTTTCCGGGATTTTAAATCTTGTAAAATAATCTTTACCCAGATAATTCCTGATCTGCGCTACAGAAGTGTTCATCCGCTCATATGCCATATAACGCTGTTTCTTTTTTCTTTCTCCGGAAAGGATATCATATATACTTTCCAGGCTGAAGGTAAGTCCGCCGTCCCTTAATCCGGCTACCGGAAGCTGCGGAGGCGTGCCGTCGCCTTTTGGTTCAGGCAGACCGATCACTTTTTTTATGGCAAGACCCTTATCTTCTTTTTTCAGGGCATTTACATCGTATCTCAGGTTTCCCGTGGGCTTAAATCTGTTGATCACGATTTCCTGAATATCGTGATAGGCAATTTTCAGCTCGACCAGATTCTTCTGATTGACCATCTGAGGGGTAAGTTTAATATCTTTTCTCTCTGTGACAATAGAAGTGAAACGCACAATATCGCCGGCATTGGCAGGAAGGTTGAAATCACCGTTGTAATCACTCAGAACGGTTTTCTGCGTGGTAAGATTGGTAACATATACCTGATTGAGATATAAAACGGAGTTGTCTTTCAGAAAAACTTCTCCGGAGTAGAGCTGGGCGTTAATTTTTGCCAGAAAAACCAACAGCAAGAGGATAAATAGCTTCTTCATATAAGTAAGGGCAAAATTACGCACAATTGCATCAATTTATATCTTATGCAGCCAGTTCCGGTGGTTAAAGTTATATTAAACTTTAGTTTGAAACTGTTAATGAATGTTATAGGAATGATGTAAATAAAACAGACTGTTTTTTCATTTTTATATTAGACTTAATAATTCTTTACCAGAAGCCAGCTTGAATATTTTACCGTTGTGCTTCCCCCGAATTCCGTCCAGCTGATGAAATACCAGTAGGTGGCTGTATTTACGGACCTTCCGGTAATTCTTCCGTCCCAGATATACCGGTTGGCCTTGCTGCCTCTGAACACTTCCGAGCCATATCTGTCGAAGATCCTGAACTCAATCCGGTCGTTATCCATCAATGCCGAATAATCTATGGCGTCATTGTACCCGTCCATATTCGGAGTAATGGTATTGATCAGGTTGATAATAACAAAAGTCCTTGTGACCTCATCACACCGGTTGGCATCACGGACATGAATGATATGATTTCCTCTCGGCACATTCATAAATACATTTGAAGCCTGCCAGGTGGTTCCGTCTAAAGAATATTCATAAGGAGGCGTTCCTCCGCTGACTCCGATGGTCACCGTATTCCCGCTGATTTCAATCAGGCTGATAACCGGAAGCACAGATTCGGTTACGGTAACGGTCTGCCTGTACGTACAGCCTCCGGAAGTAAGGTCTACCCAATAATTCCCTGCCGTAACATTTGTAATAGAAGGAGTGGTAGCTCCCGTACTCCAAAGATAACTGTCAAATCCAGGCCCGGCATCCAATGTTGTCAGTGTTTTCGGACAGATGATTTTATCCGTTAAAACAGTGGAGTGCTTAGGTATTGTTACCGTAATGGTAATGGAAGCGATATTAGGACAGACACCCGGTTTTTCAAACCGGATATAAATAGTCTGGGTTCCCGTTAAGTTTGCCGGACTTGATATCTGGGCCGTGTTGTTCTGTGCATCCGCCAGGGTAGGATGGAAAGTTGCGGTAACCAGGGGATCAGTCGTGTATTGGCTGATGTAAGAACTTGAGTCTATGGATTTGATCCCATCTAAATCATCGTCACATAAACTAACGGCATGGCTGGTCTTGATCAATGGGATTTTAGCCCCGATGGTGAATATAAGGGGTTTGATGACAGGCGGGCATCCGTCCGGAGAATCCACCCGGATATAAATGGTTGTTGTAGCCGTATAAGACCAGTTATTGGGAAGCGTATTGGCATTTCCGGCATTGGCATCCGTTAGATTCGCATAATACCTTACGCCCGTGAAATAGGCTGGGTTACCCAAAACCAGCGGAGTAATGGTGGATAAGGTTACATTTACCACACCGTCTAAATTATCATCACAGAAAGATCCCGTATAATTGCTGATGACATTTGCAAACGGATATACGTTAAGGGTTATTTGTGCAATGCTTTTACATCCGATATTGTTTTTCACCACGGCATAAACTATAGTCCCGTTAGTCGCAGGATAAGCAGTCGGCGTGGCTATTAATGTTCCGGGAGTCTCATTCTGGGCATTCAGTAACGTAGGATAATAGGCAACGGTTACCGGTGAACTGCCGGTGACGTTGGCGGTTGTCAGATTGAATATTCCCTGTCCGGATCCGGTATCGCAGGCATTCAGTATAGCATTGTTTACGGTTAAAGTCTGGATGTTAATGGTTACCGTTACGGTTTCACAGTCGGGAAAATCAGGATTGTTTCCACAGAAGGTGTAGGTGAAGGTATCGGTTCCTACTGTCCCCGGGCTGGTTACCGTATAGTTAATAATGCCGGTTGCTGCATTTATGGTTGCTGTTCCTGAGGTTGGCGGCGTAAGGATGGCTACTGTTGAAGGAACCGGTGTCTGTGCAGATGTTGTAAATGCGGGAGTAATGGTTTTTGTCGTACAGACATCATACGCTGCTGCTGTCAGTTTGGTACAGTTTAATACTTTAAACTGCTCGGTTACCAAAGGCGCACAGCTGCCCATGGTTACTGAACAGGTATAATATCCCGCCTGGGCAGGAGTAATGGATGATCCTGTAGCACCCGGAATAATATTTCCGTTGATGTACCACTGATACGTTTCATAAATAATCGGGTCCACAGTAAGAACAATCCCCGGAATACAGTTGCCTCCGGATTTCAGGATCACGGGCTGGGTAGGGAAACCTGCAAAAAATCCCCCGTAGCCCACGGCGTCACTTCCTGCTGTGATTCCTCCGGTAATCGCTTTAGAAGAAACCACGGTAATGGTTCCCGTGGTATTCGGAATTCCGTAGGTTACCCAGTTATTGGTGCCGGTCATATTAAAAGGGCCGGTGGTTGCGGGTGGTGCAATTCCGTTTACCGTAACTACCGCTCCTCTCTCTGTAATGAGGTTAAGTTTTGTCGGAATATTTAAAATACCCGCGGGATTTCCGCCGGAGTAGACAAAATTTTCATTGATTAAGCCCAGCTCATTGATCTGTTTGGGCAGGTAACAGTTCAGCGAAGGGATGAAATTAAAGCCGCCCGTAGCCACTTCATTTCCCGTAGCGTTGGAATCTCCTGCCAGTACCTGATAGATATAAGCGTTTTTGGAGGTCCTGATGTATAAATTGTAATGACCATTCCCCTGGAGCTGGTATTTATTGCCCGGGATCATAAAATACTGTCCGGTATTTAAAGTGGCGATAGGAACAAGTTCATCATTCACCCGCACTTCCGTATTGTTTTCAGTGGCCACGACAAGCGCGCCTTCCATGTTTGAAGTAATGCTTCCGTTTCCTTTTACCAGGGCGAATTCATTTCCCAATCTTTCTACGGGTACGGCCTGATCCATTAAAATATCCGAACTGCTGGGGAAATTTCCGGCATACTGTCCGTTAAAATTTCCGTTCGTGACATTTACAGGTTTATTGGAAACGATTTTGGCTCCGATAAAGCCGTCGGAATTTCCGGTATTGCTTCCGCTGCCGTCAATAATATAAGACTGCCCTTTGTTTAAAGTAAAGGTCATTGTAGGCGTGGTGGTACCTGTGGTCCCGTTTGAAAACTGTACCGCAGGTTTGTAGCCTGATACCGTGACTGTGGTATTGTCTTCCGTAGCCAGTACGCTCGTCATAAAGTTCAGAATTGAATTGCTTACCGTAATCGGGGCATTGGCGGCATAGAAGAGTTTACCGGTAGAAGGGATCCCTTTTGAGGTTATAATTTCTGCGTGGTTATAAACAGAAAATCTGAAGTTGGCGTAAAAAGGGAATTCGGCTTTTACGTAGAGACCTTTCGTGATAGGGGTAAAAAGATCAGTCTGTTGCGTGGTGATGATATAGTCACGTAGGATATCGACTTTCTGAGGATTGCCCTTGCTGATTATTGCGGTGGCAATCAGAATATTATTATTGTAAATACTTACCGTGAATGGAGTGGTACGGCTGGTGGAAAGATAAAGCTTCTGATTGGGATTCGGGTTTCCCGTGCGGTCTACCATAGGCGCAAACCAATGCTCCCTGTCCAATTGTGCAAATGCAGAAATGAAAAAATAAAATATAAATAAAAAAGATAGAACTTTCTTCATTCAGACGTCGTATTTATTACAAATTTAATAATAAAAAGTTTTAATTGCTTAAAAAATAAACAAAAAACCATGATTTTAAGATCATGGTTTTCAGTACATTATTGTGAGATATTATTCCATGTTTTTTACAAGGACCCATCCGGAATATTTTATCTGGGTCTGGGCTTTGTTAGGTTCCGTCCAGGTAATCTCGTACCAGTATGTGGCAGTCGGGATTTTTTTACCGTACATGGTTCCGTCCCATTTATAAGCATTGAATTTATGGGCCTGGTGTACCTTATTTCCGTATCTGTCATAAATATTGAATACCAGGTTTTTCTTATAAGCCAGTTCAGAATAATCAATATAATCATTTTTATTGTCCCCGTTCGGCGTAATTGCATTAAGCAGGTTCGGAACAGTTACGGTTACATCAATAGGCTCACAGTTATAGAAATCCTTTACATAAATGCTGTTTTCACCTCTCGGAAGATTATCGAAAAAGTTTGAATCCTGCCATTTTATGCCATCCAGTGAATATTTGTAAGGAGGCGTTCCCCCAATTACGCTTACGGTAATGGTGTTGTTTTTAATCTCAAGATTTGAGATCACTGGCTGTACCGCAGGGATTACCTTTACATTCTGTTTGGTAAAGCATTCCCCTGTTTTAAGGTTAACCCAATAGGTTCCCACTCCCGCACTGATGGTCTGGCTCGTTTCCCCGGTACTCCACTGGTAGCCGTCAAATCCGGGTCCTGCATCCAGAGTCGCTTTATTTTCTATACAGATTATTTTATCACTCAGGACGGTAGACTGTACCGGAGGAATCACATTTAAGGTGATTTCTGCAATGCTGAAACATCCGTTTGAGTTGATCACTTTCACATATACTTTTGTATTTGAAGCAATATAATCGATAGGGCTAATTTCATTGATTCCGTTGGAAAGGTCTGCAAGGGTAGCATAATATTTCTTAGTAAGTCCCAGTTGCGTTGTGAATCCTGATGTTTCAAGATTGAACATGGCCATCGTAGGACGCCCTTCAATATAGCATGCTCTTATGGATACATTTTTTACGATAGGATTCGGAGCTACGATCAGGGTCATGGTTACCTGTTCGCAGCCTACACCGGTAGCGGGATTTGCGCAGAAATGATATACCATGAGGTCATTGCCTGAAAAGCCGGGATTTGCAGTATAGGTAATGATTCCCGTGGCAGCATCTATAGTTGCCGTTCCCTTTGTAGGCGGGGTATCAATCTGTACGGTGCCTAAAATAACCGGAATATTGGGATGGTTGGTAAATTTCGGAATAATTGTTTTCTGGGAATCGCAGATAATCAGGCTTTTGGTAATCTGTTCATAGCAGGATTCCACGAAAAAGATGGGCGTTGTTGCAAAGCATCCTCCCATTCCTACTTTTACGGTATAGTTTCCGGCCTGCATCGGCGTGTAGGTATATGTATTGGCGCCGGGAATAGGATTGCTGCCCAGGAACCATTGGTAAGATTCAAAACTGTCTCCCGTTTCCAATACAGCACCCGGAATACATTCTCCCGTCTTGCTGATTGCCGGAACAGAAGAAAACCCTGCAAAATAACCTCCGTATCCTACAACACCGCTTCCGCCGGCAATCCCTGCCGTAACCGCTTTATTGGAAACAATGGTAACGTTTCCGGTAACTCCGGTAAGGGAATAAGACTCCCAGTCCAGGGTTCCCGTTACATTATAAGGACCCTGTGCAGCAGTCGGGGTTACGCCATTAACCGTTACAGCAGCTCCTTTTTCTGTTAAAATATTGAGCTTGATGTTATTGGCAGCCTGAGGGAGCATTTCTATCATCCCGATCTCGTCAATTTTCCTGGGCAACAGGCAGTTTAACGGAGGGATGTAATTAAACCCGACCGTCGCGCTGGAAGTCGCCGTACCGGCAAGAAGCTGATATACATACGTGTTTTTTGTTGTTCTTACATACATGTTATAGTGGCCGCTTCCCTGGTCTATGTAGTTGGTATTGTTCGGTTCGTTTACCCGGTAATGCTGCCCTTCATTAATGGTGGCAACAGCAATAGGATTATTGTTGACAAATATTTCAGTATTGTCTTCTGTTGCAACCAAAAGGACATCTTCCGTTTTGGCGGCAATATTACCGAATCCTTTCACAATCACGAATTCTTTCCCTAACCTGTCTGTAGGAACAGACTGGTCCATTATGATATCCCCGCCTGTTAATCCGGTTCCGATGTTGTATTCGCCCAGAAAGTTTCCGTTCGTTATGGAGACCGGCTTGTCTGAAACTATTTTAGCCCCGATGAAACCGGACTGGTTTCCGGCTTGGTTCCCTCTTCCCTCAATAATATAGGATTTTCCTTTGTTGAGTGTTATGGTAAGCGTAGGAGAAGCTGCACCGGTAATGCCGTTGCTGAATACAACAGCAGGCGAATACCCTGAAACCGTAACGGTGGTATTGTCTTCCGTTGCCAGAATTCCGGTTGTGAAATTCATTCCTGAGCTGGAGTTTGTAATCGGTGCCACAACGGCATAGAATTTCTTCCCGATCCCTGCTTTTCCTTTGGATGTTAAAATTTCACCATGGGCAGGAACCACAAATCTGAAGGTTGCAAAGAAAGGCTTGGTACCTTTAAGATAAAGCCCTTTGTTACCTACCGTAAAAAGGTCACCTACCGCAGAGCCGATCATATCCGCAGCATTGATGTCATATACCTGCGGGCTGCCCTTACTGATGGTTGATGTTCCGAGGACGATTCCATTATTGTAAATGGTAACCGTGAACGGAGTCACTGAATCTGTGGAAAGGTACAATGCCTGTTTTGCCGTGGTAGATAAATTGGATGCTGAGAAAGGAGCAAACCAATGTTCTGTATCTCTTTGGGCAGTAAGCTTAATAAACGTAAAAGTTAATAGAAGAATAAAATAGAACTGTTTTTTCATGGTTAGGCAGTTAGTATTAGCAAAAGTAAAGTTTTATTTCTTAAATTTTGTAAAAAACATAAAAAAAACACAGTTTTAAAACTGTGTTTTTACTAATTTATGATAAATACTGTTATTCTCTGTTTTTTACCAGGATCCATCCGGAATATTTGATCGGGGTCTGTCTGCTGTTCGGTTCATTCCAGCTGATATCAAACCAGTAATTTCCTGTAGATACTTTTTTACCGCCTACGGCTCCATCCCATTTGTAGCTGTTGTCTTTGTTTCCTTCATGCATTTTACTTCCGTACCGGTCAAAAATATTAAATACAAAATTTGGCTTGTATGATAATGCTGAATAATCAAGAATATCGTTGATGCCGTCTCCGTTCGGAGTAATCATATTAATTAAATTAGGAACTGTAACTTCCACATCAACAGGGTTGCAGTCATAATCATCCTTTACATAAAAAACAGTATTGCCTCTCGGAACATTCGTAAATATATTGGTATCCTGCCAGTTGGTCTGGTCTGTTGAGTATTGATAAGGGGCAGCTCCTCCCGTAACATTTACGGTAACGGTATTGTTTGAGATTTCAATGCCGGAAATAACAGGCTGTTCAGATGCATATACTTTTACGTTCTGTCTGGTAATACATTCTCCTGTCTTCAGGTCAACCCAGTAGGTTCCGGGCGCTACATTGATGATGGACTGGCTTGTTGCTCCGGTGCTCCATGTGTACGAGGTAAATCCGGGGCCGGCATCCAGTGTGGTGGTATCTTCCATACAGATAATCTTATCCTCCAGGAGATTTGAATATACTGGTGGCAGGACAACCAGTGTGACTTTTGCAATTCTGTGGCATCCGTTGGCATTGCTCACTTTGATATATACCACACCGTTTGGCGCAATGTATGTGGTGGGGTTCAGAATTTCATTGGTCCCGTTCTGTGCATCGGTAGGAGATGGGTAATACTGCTTTACAACACCGGTCTGTCCTGTTACCGCAGCTGTTGTTAAATTGAACAGGGCCGTTGCGGGTGCGGACGGGATAAAACATGATCTCAGGGTCGCCTCATTTACCGTAGGGCTTTCAGAAACGGTGAAGGTTAAAGTTACCTGCTCACAGTCAACAAATTCAGGATCATTTCCGCAGAATTTATACACAATGGTATCCGTTCCGGCAAATCCGAAATTTGGGGTATAAACAATTACTCCGGTCGGGTCAATTACTGCCGTTCCGTTAGCCGGCGGGGTAATAATTGTTACTGAACTCGGAACGTAGGTCTGTGACGAGTTGGTAAATGCAGGGACAACCGACTGATACCCTTCACAGACCGTAAGCGCTTTTGTAGACTGCTGAAGGCATGTAAACACCTTATACACCGGCGTAATTGCAGGGATACAGGAAGCTACCGTAATTTTTACGGTATAATTTCCTGCCACTACAGGCGTAAAGGTATTGGAGTTCGCTCCAGGGATCGGGTTTCCGTTCAGAAACCACTGATAGGTATCATAGCTGTCATCCACTTCCAGCACAATACCCGGAATACATTCCCCGGTCTGCTTGGCAATTAACGGGATGGAAGAAAATCCTGCGAAATACCCTCCGTAACCGGCTGTGCTGTATCCTCCGTTAACGCCGGCAGTTACCGCTTTGGTTGAGGTTACCGTTATGTTTCCTGTAATTCCCGTAATTGCATAGGTTACCCACTGCGGGTTTCCTGTTAAAGGATAAGGCCCCTGTGCAGCGGTTGGCGCAGTTCCGTTTACTGTAACAGCCGCCCCTGTTTCTGTTAAAATATTAAGTTTTAATGTAATTGCCGAGGTGATTCCGGGCATAAGATTGATATTGCCGATTTCATCAATTTTTCTCGGCAGGAAACAGTTCAGCGGCGGAATATAGTTGTATCCTCCTGTATTGTTGGCTGAGCCGGCTCCCACCAGCTGATACAGATATACATTTTTGGTAGTCCTGACATACAGGTTGGAGTGGCCTCCGCCCTGGTCTTTATACTGGCTGGCCAGAATCCTGTAATATTCACCCTCATCAATAGTGGCAATCGGTGTGGTAGCGTCATTAAGGAAAATATCAGTGTCATTTTCCGTAGCGATGATAATCCCGCCTTCCATGTTTGCGGTGCTGGTAGAAATACTTTTTACCATGGCAAACTCATTTCCAAGCCGGTCTGTAGGAACAGACTGGTCCATGATTAAATCAGATCCGTCATTGCTTCCTGTCGCATAGAAGCCATTGGAATTTCCATTGGTTACCGAAACGGGTTTGGTTGATTCAATTTTTGCTCCGATAAATCCTTCCCGGTTAGCCACGACGCCGGCGTTGCCGGTGAGGATATAAGACTGGCCTTTGTTGAGGTTTACCGTAAGTGTAAGCGGAGTAGGCGTGCTTACATTGATAAACTGTATATTGGGATCATATCCGGAAATGGTAACAACGGTATTGTCTTCTGTTGCCATGATCGCGGTGGTGAAATTGTAACTGGTTCCTGTTGTGGTAATTGGTGTGGCTGCAGCATAAAATTTGGTTCCTATGCCGGCTTTGCCTTTAGAGGTGATAATTTCGCCGTGTGAACTGATGGCAGCCCTTAATGAAACAAAGTAAGGTTTTTCACCTTTTGTATAGACCCCAAGATTAGACGGAACTGCAGCGCTGGACGCAGCTGTTGTTCTTATGAGGTTGGTATTCAGGCTGAATGTCTGTGGTGTACCCTTACTGATGGTTACGGTTCCGATGACCGCATTATTGTTATAGATACTCACCTGAAACGGAGTTACAGAATCTGTAGAGAAATATAAAGCATGGCTGTAGCTGGAACTTGAACTGTCAAAATACGGGGCAAACCAATGGTCTGTATCCCTTTGTGCAAAGAGTGTACTGGTACCAAAGAGCATCAGTAAAAAAGATAATAAAAGTCTTGTCATAAATATGGAATTAGAATTATTGCAAAAATAATAGAATATTTTAATAGGTTATTAATGTTATTAACGAAGTCATTTAAACTTTTTTAGTTTTATAAAATTTCTTCAGAGCTATTACTATAAAAGCTATGTAATTGAAAGATTTCCAACTTGATACTGTTGTATCAAAACGGTTGAGCAATGATCTAAAGCTA
>Ga0265780_10000878_pt1 | contig 44405 bp, 41 predicted proteins | sample P1T30metagenome_FD_192432 | JGI IMG/M metagenome (GOLD analysis project Ga0265780, IMG submission 192432) | Plant litter microbial communities from East Loma Ridge, Irvine, California - P1 T30 | ecosystem: Environmental > Terrestrial > Plant litter > Unclassified | place: USA: California...
GGCCCGGGTCACCTCCGCCGGATCGGCGGCGGTGACCCGGGCCTCCGGCGTCACCCGACCGGTTCGATGAGCTGCGGCCCGTCGTTCCGCACGCTGTTGACCGCCCGGGACACCTCGTACTGCTCGAGACCCGCGGCGACGGCGAGCGACTCGTGGTCGAGCAGCGCGAGCAGGTCGTCCGTGCCGAGACCGCCGTCGAGCCAGTCGTCGTAGCCGTCGGGGGTGAGGAACGCGGGCATCCGGTCGTGCACCTCGCCCGGGGCGACGTGCGCGTCGCGCGTGATGATCGCGAGCGAGAGCCGCCACTTGTCCGGGTCGTCCTCGGGCTTGGTCGGGTCCGGCCACGCGCTCACGACGCCGGCCATCGCGAGCGCGCCGCCGGGCTCGTGGACGAAGTGCGGCTCCTTGCCGTCCTCGCGCACCACCCACTCGTAGTAGCCCTGCGCGGGGACGATGCACCGGTTCGTGGCGAACGCCCGCCGGAACATGCCGCTCGTGGCAACCGTCTCGATCCTGGCGTTGATCGGCTTCGGGCGCTGCTTCTGGAAGTCCTTCGCCCAGCTCGGCACGAAGCCCCAGCTGATCCGGGGCAGTTCCCGTTCGCCGTGCCGCTGGCGGACCGCGTACACCGGGTCGGTCGGCGCGACGTTCCAGCTCGGCACGAGTCCGGTCCCGACGACGCCGGTGTCCTCGTCCACGTGCTCGGTCCGGCCGGCGAGCTCACCGATGAGCTCCGGCAGCAGATCGGCCGTGGTGTCGGAGACGACGAACCTTCCACACATGCGCCCAGTGTGCCCGGTGCCGCCGACAGGAGTGTCGGTGGAGCAGAAGACGTCGGGTGCGTCGACGTGACTCGACATCTTCTGCTCCATCGTTCGGCGTCGGAGCGACTGACAGGCAGCGCGAGGTGCGGCTGCGCGCGTCCGGCACGCGGGGAGACACGCCCGGTGCGCCGTTCCCCGGTCCGTCCTCCGGCCGAGGTCGGCTAGCGTTCCGGCGTGGTCACCGACGAGACGCGCTGCCCCTGCCTGAGCGGCAACCCCTACGGCGAGTGCTGCGGACCCCTGCACCGCGGGGCGGCCGCACCGACCGCGGAGCGGCTCATGCGCTCGCGGTTCACCGCCTTCGCACTCGGGCTCCCGGAGTACCTGCTCCTCACCTGGCACCCGCGGACGCGCCCCGACGAGCTCGACCTCGACCCCGACCAGCGCTGGACACGGCTCGACGTGGTGTCGACGCGGTCGGGAGGCCCGTTCGACGCCCGGGGAACGGTCGCCTTCCGCGCGTGGTGGCGGTCCGGCGACGAGCGCGGGACGCTCGAGGAGACCAGCGAGTTCGTCCGCGAGGGCGGTCGCTGGTACTACGTCGACGGCGTCGTCTCCTGACGGTGACGGCGGGACGCTGCCCCGTCCCGTGCATCGCCGGCGTCAGGCGCCGATGACCTCGGGCAACCCGACCGCGGCCCGCATCGCGCGGCGCACCACTGCCTCGGACGGCAGGAGCTCGTCCTGGTCGCCGGTCAGGAAGAACCGGATCTGCCCGATGGCCTGTTCGGTGAGCATGTCGAGGCCGTTGAGCACCCGTCCTCCCGCTGCCGACCAGCGCGTCGAGGCGGCGGTCGGCCACGGCTCGTAGGCCACGTCGAACAGCACCGCGTCGGGGCCGGACGGCGTGAGGTCGAGCGCGTCGGCCGCGCCGCCCGGCAGGGTCGAGACGACGAACCCGTGCCGTGTGCCCGCCAACTCCGCCAGGGGCAGGACCTCGAGCGCGACGCCGAGCCGGACGGCCAGGTCGACGAGGTGGCCGGCCTTCCCGGTGTCCCGGAGGTGGACGCGGACGAGCGCGGCGCCGAGCCGGACGGCCGCGGTCAGGGCGCTCGCCGCGGTCGCGCCGCCACCCAGGATCGTCGCCTCGCCGGGCAGGTGTCCGAGGGCCTCGACGGGCCGCACGAGCCCCTCGACGTCGGTGTTCGTGCCGCACCGCACGATGGTGCCGCCCTCGTCGCGGAACGCCACGGTGTTCGCGACGCCGAGCTCGTCGACGAGCGGCGTCGTCCGGTCGAGGAGCGGGAGCACCTCGCGCTTGAGGGGCATGGTCAGGCTGAGGCCGCGCCATCCCGGACCCAGCCCCGCGACGAACGCGTCGAGCCCGCCGGACGCGACCTCGTGCCTCCCGTACGACCAGTCCAGCCCGAGGGCGTCGTAGGCCGCTGCGTGCAGCGCGGGGGAGAGGGAGTGGGCGATGGGGGAGCCGAGCACCGCGAGGCGGGTACGGCCGTCGTCGACGGGGGCCACGGTGCGCAGCCTATCCGGCCGTTCTCCGGAACCGTTCCTTAGGTTAGGCTACCCTTCGTGATCCGTACTCCCCACCGTCTCCGACGCGTGCTCGCCGCAGCCGGCGCCGTCGTCGCAGCGTCCCTCGTCCTCGCCGGGTGCGCCTCCGGCTCCGGAACCTCCTCGGACGACGCCTCGTCGTCCACGGAGGCCGACGGCCAGTTCCCGGTGTCCATCACGACCGCGCTCGGCACCACGACGATCGAGTCGCAGCCGAAGCGCGTCGTCGCCCTCGGCTGGGGCGACGCCGAGACGGCGCTCGAGCTCGGGGTGCAGCCCGTCGGGGCGAGCGACTGGCTCGCCTTCGGCGGCGACGGCGTCGGCCCGTGGCTGCAGGACGCGTACACGAAGTCGCCGGAGATCATCCAGACGCTGGAGCCGAGCTACGAGGAGATCCTCAAGCTCGAGCCGGACGTGATCCTCGACGTCAAGTCCTCGGGTGACGAGGACCGCTACGCCAAGCTCTCCGCGATCGCGCCCACCGTTGCGGTCCCGAAGGGCGGCGAGAACTACCTCGCGACCACCGAGCAGCAGACCACGATGATCGCGAAGGCGCTCGGCAAGGAGGCCGAGGGGAAGAAGCTGCTCAGCGACCTCGACGACGCCTACGCCGCGGCCCGCGAGGCGCACCCGGAGTTCGACGGCAAGACGGCCGTCGTCGGTGCGTACACGGCCGACGGGTTCGGTGCGTACTCCTCGAAGGACAGCCGCTCGACCTTCATGCGGAACCTCGGCTTCACGATCCCGGAGGCCATCGACGAGCAGGCCGGCAAGGCGTTCTCCGTGCAGCTGTCGAACGAGAACCTCGACCTGCTCGACGCCGACCTGACGCTCGTCCTGCCCATCTACGTCGACGCGTCGAAGGCCGAGTCCGACCCGCTGTTCCGGAAGGTGCCGTCGGTCGAGGCCGGGCATGCCATCGTGTTCGACGACCCCGACGTGTCGTCGGCGTTCTCGATGGGGACGACCGCGGCGATCGAGTGGGCGCTGCAGGAGCTGCCGGACGAGTTCGCGTCGAAGCTCGGCTGACGCGGGGCGGGGGTCCCCGCTCGGCTGACGCCGGGCGGGGGTCCCCCTCGGCTGACGCGGGGCGGGGGACCGCTCAGTGAGCAGAAGTCGTCGGGTCGCGGACTGCGACCCGACGATTTCTGCTCACTCGACGGCGATCTGCGGTCAGCAGACCGGGTCAGATGCCGAACGTGGAGGCGAGGAACGCGAACAGCAGCGCGATCAGCGGGAGCGCCCCCTGCACGAACGCGGAGTTGAGGTACTTGCGGCCGGTGCCGGCCAGGACGACCGCGGCGCCGAGCATGCTGGCGGTCGAGAACACGACGAGCGTCCAGCCGCTCGCCTCGCTGCCGGTCGCCGCGAGCACGACGCCGAGGATCGCGCCGATCGCCAGGAAGAGGTTGTAGAAGCCCTGGTTGAAGGCCATGGCCCGGGTCGCCTGGGCCTCGGTGTCGGACGTGATGCCGAAGATGCGGCGCACGCGGGGACTCGTCCACGCGACGGACTCGAGGAAGAAGATGTACACGTGGACGAGGCCCGCGAGGACCGCGCACACGCTCGAGATCACGAGCAGGACCGACATGTCCTCCATTCTCGCAGGACCGGGGGAGTGCTCAGGTCCGGTCCGCCCGGACCGACGTGTAACCGAGACGTGGTGACCAGCACGGGCCGTTAGGCTCGCCCCATGAGCGACGACGACCAGACGCCCGAGTACGACCCGGCGGCCGTCGCCGAGCTGCACAGCATCCGGCAGAGCATCGACAACATCGACGCCGCGGTCATCCACATGCTCGCCGAGCGCTTCAAGTACACGCAGCGCGTCGGGTACCTCAAGGCAGCGGCAGGCATGCCCGCCGCGGACCCGGGGCGCGAGCAGGTCCAGGTCGAACGGCTGCGCTCGCTCGCCGCGGAGTCCCACCTCGACCCCGCGTTCGCCGAGAAGTTCCTCAATTTCATCGTCGCCGAGGTCATCCACCACCACGAGCGGATCGCGGGCGGCGACGAGTGACCCCGACGCTGCCGACCCTGCTCGTCGGCTCGTACACGGCGACGGGTGGTGGGAACGCCACCGGGATCTCGATCGTCACCAGCGGACGGGACGCCGACGGGGACGACGCCGTCGACGTCCGGACCGTCGCGGTGATGGACGACCCGTCCTTCCTCGCCGTCTCGGGCGACCGCGTGTACGCCGTGTCCGAGACGGCGGACGGCGGGGTCTCCGCGTTCCGCCGGACCGGCACCGCGCTCGAGCACCTCTGGGACGCCGCCGCAGGCGGGGACGCCCCCTGCCACGTGCGGGTCGACCCGTCCGGCGCCCTCCTCGTCACGAACTACGTCTCCGGCACCGTCACCGCGGTGTCCCTCGGAGCTGCCGAGTCGCACGCGGCCTCGCTCGTCGTCAGCGACGGCGTCGTGAGCTCCCACGGAGCCGTCGACCGGGCCGCGGTCCCCGACGCCGCCGTCGTCACCGCGGTGCTCCCCGACACGACCGGGCCGCGCGCGGACCGGCAGGAGGGGCCGCACGCCCACCAGTCGATCGCCACCCCGGACGGCACCGTCCTCGTCGCGGACCTCGGCGGAGACGCCCTCCACGAGTTCCGGGTCACCGCGCGCCCGACGATCGAGCCGGTGCGTGTCCACCACGTCCGTCCGGGCACCGGCCCGCGGCACATGGCCTGGTACGACGGGGACCTGCTCGTCGCCGGCGAGCTCGACGGCGCCGTGCACCGCCTGCGTCGGGACGCGTCCGGCTCCCTCTCCGTCGTCGCGTCCGCCGACACCTCCGAGGGCGACGTCGACGGGTCGCTGCTCAGCCACATCGAGGTCGACGAGCGCGGGCTCGTGACCGTCGCGGTGCGCGGGCGGGACCTCGTGGTCGTGCTCGACGCATCGGACGGCGGCCTGCGCCCGGTGGGATCGGCCTCGTCGGGTGGCGTCTGGCCGCGACACTTCGCGCGGGTCCCCGGACACCTCCTCGTCGCGAACCAGATGTCCGACGCGATCGCGGTCCTGCCCCTCGGGGCGGACGGCGTGCCGGGCGAGGCGGTCGCGCAGATCCCGGTCGGCACCCCGACCTGCGTCGTCCCGCTCTGACGCCCCGGCGCGGGCGCGTCGGCGACGGGCGTCGCCAGCGCCGCGGCCGTGGTCGGACGGGAGGCGCGACCCACGTCGGCGCCGTCGGCCAGACTGGGTGCATGGTCGCCGCCCGGCCACCGGCTCTACCGGTCCATCGGGTTCGAAGACGTCGCGCCGAGCCTCGGGATGGCGCTGGTGACGCCCGAGGCCTGACGCATCACCGGTCGGCCACGCATCAGCGGTCGGCGAAACTCAGTGGTCGACGAGGTTCTCGAACGGCCGCCCGTCCGCCAGCGCCGCGACCTGCCGCCGCATCAGCTCGATCGACCGGGGCACGCTGAGGTCGGTGTTCCCGCCGACGTGCGGTGTGAGCACCGTGTTCGGGGTCGTCCAGAGCGGGTGGCCGGCCGGCAGCGGTTCGGGGTCGGTGACGTCGAGCGCCGCGGACAGCCGTCCGGTGCGCAACTCGGCCACGAGGGCGTCCGTGTCGACGACCTTCCCCCGCGCCACGTTCACCACGAGGGCGCCGTCCGGCAGCGCCGCGAGCAGCCCGGCGTCGACGAGCCCCTCGGTCTCGTCCGTCAGCGGGGTGATGAGCACGAGGACGTCCGTCGTCCGGGCGAGCTCGGGCAGCTCGGCGAAGGCGTGCACCCGCCGGCCGTCCTGCTCCCGGGCCGTGCGCGCCACCACCGTGACGTCGGTGCGGAACGCCTCGAACCGGGTCGCGATGGCGGAGCCGATCGCCCCGTAGCCGACCACCGTGACGCGCCGGTCCGCGAGGGACCGCGTCGTGCGGGCGTCCCACACGCCGTGCGCCCGGTCCATCTGGAACGCACCGAGGTCGCGGAGCGACGTCAGGGCCAGGCCGACGGCGAGCTCGGCGGTCTCGTCGTCGTGGATGCCACGACCGTTCGCCAGGTGCGCGTGGCCCGGCACGTGCGGCAACGCGTGCTCGTACCCGGCGCTCGGGAGCTGCAGCAGCTCGAGGTTCGGCAGGTCGTGCACGTACTGCCACCGGTGCCGCCCACCGAAGTAGAACGGCAGCAGGGTGATCGCGACCTCGTCGGGCCGGTCGTACGGACCCTCGACGTCCCACACGTCGAGCTCGACGCCGTCCGGGACGCGGCCGAACCGGTCGACGAGCTCCGCGAACGGCAGGGTGACGATCGGCACGCCCCGTCGGTCCCGCGTCACGCGTCGGTGCGCGGCGAGAACGTGCCGTCGGAGGCGAGCGGCCCCCGCCCGACGTAGCCCTCGGTCACGTCCTCGGCCACGACGTCGCCGAAGCGGGTCGGCAGCGTCGAGCGGTGCGTGCCGCGGAGCTCGTCCAGCGACGCCGAGAACGCGCCCTGCACCTCGAGCGTGTCGGACGTGGCGTCCGTCACGCCGATGCGGAGCACCGGGAAGCCCCGACCCTCGCAGAGGCCCTGGAAGCGCACGTCGTCCTCGCGACGCACGGTCACGATGACGCGGACGGTGGACTCCGAGAAGAGCGCGGTGGCCGTGTCGACCCCGTCGCGCGCCTCGAGGTCGTCGAGCACGACACGAGCACCGATGCCGAACCGGAGCACCGACTCGGCGAGCGACTGGCCGAGACCGCCGTCCGCCAGGTCGTGCGCGCTGGTGAGGAGCTGTTCGGTCGCCGCCGCGTGCAGTAGGTACGCGAGGGCCTTCTCCTGCGCGAGGTCGACCGCCGGCGGACGGCCGCCGAGGTGGCCGTGCACGGTGCCCGCCCACGCGGAGCCGTCCAGCTCGAGCGACGTGGTGCCGAGCAGGTAGATGTTGTGGCCGTCGTCCTGCCAACCGGACGGCACGCGCAGGGCGACGTCGTCGATCACGCCGAGGACGCCGACGACCGGGGTCGGGTGGATCGGGGTCGTGCCGGTCTGGTTGTAGAACGACACGTTGCCGCCGGTCACCGGGATGCCGAGCTCCATGCAGCCGTCCGCGAGGCCCTCGACGGCCTCGGAGAACTGCCACATCACCTCGGGGTTCTCCGGCGACCCGAAGTTCAGGCAGTCGGTGACCGCGGCCGGGACGGCGCCGGTGACGGCGACGTTCCGGTACGCCTCGGCCAGCGCCAGGCGCGCACCCTGCTTCGGGTCGAGCTGGCAGTACCGGCCGTTCGCGTCCGTCGCGATGGTGACACCGAGCCCGGTCTCCTCGTCGACGCGGATCATGCCGCCGTCGTCGGGGAAGGACAGGGCCGTGTTGCCGAGCACGTACGTGTCGTACTGGTTCGTCACCCAGTTCTTCGACGCGAGGTTCGGCGAGCCGAGGAGCTGCAGGAACTGCGCCTTCAGCGCGGGGCCGCTCTCCGGACGCTCGAGCGAGTCGGCGCCGTCCGCCTGCAGGGCGTCGATCCAGGTCGGGTACGCGACCGGCCGGTCGTAGACCGGGCCGTCGACCGCGACGGTGCGCGGGTCGACGTTGACGATCTCCTGGCCCTGCCAGTCGATGACGAGGCGGCCGGTCCCGGTGACCTCGCCGAGGACGCTCGTCTCGACCTCCCACTTGTCGACGACCGCGAGGAACTCGTCGAGCTTCTCGGGGCGGACGACCGCCATCATGCGCTCCTGGCTCTCGGACATGAGGATCTCCTCGGCCGTGAGCGTGGGGTCGCGGAGCAGCACGTCGTCGAGGGAGATGTGCATGCCGCCGTCGCCGTTGCTGGCGAGCTCGCTCGTGGCGCAGGAGATGCCGGCCGCACCGAGGTCCTGGATGCCCTCGACGAGCTCCTTCTGGAAGAGCTCGAGGCAGCACTCGATGAGGACCTTCTCGGCGAACGGGTCGCCGACCTGCACCGCCGGCCGCTTGGTCGGGCCGCCCTCGGTGAAGGTGTCGGACGCCAGGATCGACGCGCCGCCGATGCCGTCGCCACCGGTGCGGGCGCCGAAGAGCACGACCTTGTTGCCGGCGCCGGACGCGTTCGCCAGGTGCAGGTCCTCGTGGCGCAGGACGCCGACCGCGAGCGCGTTCACCAGCGGGTTGCCCTGGTACACCGGGTCGAAATACGTCTCGCCGCCGATGTTCGGCAGGCCGAGGCAGTTGCCGTAGAACGAGATGCCGCCGACGACGCCGTGCACGACGCGCGCCGTGTCCTCGTGGTCGATCGCGCCGAAGCGGAGCTGGTCCATCACGGCGACCGGGCGGGCGCCCATCGAGATGATGTCGCGGACGATGCCGCCGACGCCGGTGGCCGCGCCCTGGTAGGGCTCGACGTAGGACGGGTGGTTGTGCGACTCGACCTTGAAGGTCACCGCCCAGCCGTTGCCGACGTCGATGACGCCGGCGTTCTCGCCCATGCCGACCATGAGGTTCTTCGTCATCTCCGGCGTGACCTTCTTGCCGAACTGCCGGAGGTAGTTCTTGCTCGACTTGTACGAGCAGTGCTCGGACCACATCACGGAGTACATCGCCAGCTCGCCCGAGGTGGGGCGGCGGCCGAGGATCTCCTTGATGCGGGCGTACTCGTCCGCCTTGAGCCCGAGCGCCTCGTAGGGCTGCTCCTTGTCGGGGGTGGCGGTGGCGTCCTGGACGGTGTCGGGGGCGGGGCGCTGCACAGCGGTCACGGGGCCTTGGGTTCCTGTCCGGTTCGGTGAGGACGGTCAGCGCTGCACGAGGGCGCGCTCGATGACCGAGGTGAAGAAGGTGAGGCCGTCCGTGCCGGAGGCCATGGCGGCGGGGGTGTCCGGGCCGAACCCGGGCTCCGTCGCGTGCTCGGGGTGGGGCATGAGGCCGACGACGTTCCCGCGCTCGTTCGAGACGCCGGCGATGTCGTCGATCGAACCGTTCGGGTTCACGCCGACGTAGCGGAAGACCACCTGGCCGTTGTCCTCGATCCGCTTGATCTCGTCGGCGTCGGCCACGAACCGGCCGTCGGCGTTCTTCAGCGGGATCGTGATCTCCTGCCCGGCGTCGAAGCCGGCGGTCCAGGCGGTGTCGGCGTTCTCGACGCGGAGCCGCTGGTCGCGCCGGATGAACTGCTGGTGCGCGTTGCGGGTGTGCGCACCGGGGACCAGGCGGGCCTCGGCCAGCATCTGGAACCCGTTGCAGATCCCGAGCACGGGCATGCCCTTGTCGGCCGCGTCGATGACCTCGGCCATGATCGGGGCCTTCGCCGCGATCGCACCGGCCCGCAGGTAGTCGCCGTAGGAGAACCCGCCGGGGAGCACGATCGCGTCGACGCCCTGCAGGTCGTGGTCGCCGTGCCAGAGCGCGACGGGCTCGCCACCGGCCAGTCGGACCGCGCGCTGGGCGTCGCGGTCGTCGAGGGAGCCGGGGAACGTGATGACGCCGATGCGCATCGGACTCACGCCTCGTCGGCGACGCTGACCGAGACGACGTCCTCGATCACCGCGTTGGAGAAGACGTCCGCCGCGATCTCGCGGACCTCGGTCAGCTTCGCGTCGTCGACGGGGCCGTCGACGGCGATCTCGAAGCGCTTGCCGATGCGGACGTCGGTCAGGTCGGCCTTGCCGAGACGGGCGAGCGCGTTGCCCACCGCCTTGCCCTGGGGGTCGAGGATCTCGGCCTTGGGCATGACCTCGACGACGATGGTTGGCACGTGTTCACTCCAGCGCTTGGGTGGGTTGGGTGGGACCGCACCAGTCTACGGGGCTCCCGCGGCGCGGCGGGACGGTTGTGCAGAACTCCTCGAAGGCGTATATTCCAAGTCGAATAGTCGCTGACGAACACCGGACGGGAGGCACGCATGGCGTCGCTCACGCCCCTCGCGTTCGCCGCGCTCGGCCTGCTGGCCGAGGCGCCGATGCACCCCTACGAGATGTTCCAGACGATGCTGCAGCGTCGTGAGGACCAGAACGTCAAGGTCCGGCCGGGCACGCTCTACCACCAGATCGGTCGGCTCGTGGACCTCGGGTACGCCGAGGCCCTCGGCACCGCGCGCGAGGGCAACCGGCCCGAGCGCACCACGTACGCGATCACGGACGACGGGCGCGCCGAGCTCGAGGCCGGGCTGCGGCGCATGATCGCCGAGCCCGCCGACGAGTACCCGGAGTTCCAGCTCGCGGTGTCCCACGTCGACAACCTGACCGCCACCGAGGCGGTGACCGCCCTGCGGGCACGGGCCGACGCGTTGCGCCAGGAGCGCGCCGGGTACGACGAGGCCGCCACGGGCCTCCAGGCCAAGCGGCTCGCCGAGCGCTACTGGCTCGACGTGTCGTACGTGCGTGCCACGCTGACCGCGCAGATCGAGTGGCTCACCGCCACGGCCGACCGCATCGCGAGCGGCGACATCCCCTGGGACGGCCCGGCCGTCCCCGACGACAGCCCCCAGAAGGACAAGGAACCCACTCGATGACCTCCGCACCCGCCAGCGCCGACCTGGAGCACGGCAAGAAGCCGTGGCCCGCCCTCTGGGCGCTCGTCGTCGGCTTCTTCATGATCCTCGTCGACTCGACCATCGTGTCGGTCGCGACCCCCACCATCGCGCAGGCCCTCGACGCGGACATCAACGCGGTGATCTGGGTGACGAGCGCCTACCTCCTCGCCTACGCCGTGCCGCTGCTCATCACCGGTCGCCTCGGCGACCGCTTCGGCCCGAAGGTGCTGTACCAGGTGGGGCTCGTGGTGTTCACGCTCGCGAGCCTCTGGTGCGGGCTCGCCGGATCGATCGAGATGCTCATCGTCGCCCGCGTCGTGCAGGGCCTCGGCGCCGCGATGATGACCCCGCAGACGATGGCCGTCATCACCCGCATCTTCCCGCCGCAGAACCGCGGTGCGGCGATGGGGCTGTGGGGCGCCGTCGCGGGTGTCGCCTCGCTCGTCGGGCCGATCGTCGGCGGTCTGCTCGTCGACGGGTTCGGCTGGGAGTGGATCTTCTTCGTGAACGTCCCCGTCGGTGTGGTGGCGTTCGTCCTCGCGCAGCGCTTCGTCCCGACCTTCGAGCATCACGGGCACCGCTTCGACGTCCTCGGCATCGTGCTGTCCGCCGTCGGGATGTTCCTGCTCGTCTTCGGCATCCAGGAGGGCGAGACCTACGACTGGGGCACGATCACCGGGCCGCTCACGGTGTGGTCGCTCATCGTCGCGGGCATCGTCGTCCTCGCCGCGTTCGTCGTCTGGCAGGGCGTGCAGAAGGGCGAGCCGCTCCTGCCGCTCGGTCTCTTCACCGACCGCAACTTCACCCTGGCGAACATCGCGATCACCGCGGTCGGCGTCGCGATCTCGTCGTTCGCGCTCCCGATCATGCTGTGGGCCCAGGACGTGCTGCGGTTCTCGCCGACCCAGGCCGCGCTGCTGCTCGTGCCGCAGGCCGTCATCTCCGCCGGGCTCGCGCCGCTCGTCGGGAAGAACCTCACCGTCTGGAACCCGCGGTGGGTCGCCGCGTTCGGCCTCGCGTGCTTCTCCGGCGCGCTCTTCTGGTTCGGCGCCCTGCTCTGGTCGGGCGCCGACTGGGGCTGGACGCTCCTGCCGAGCGCGCTCCTCGGCCTCGCCAACGCCTGCATGTGGGGCCCGCTGTCGGTCTCGGCGACGCGGAACCTCCCGCCCCGCCTGGCGGGCGCCGGCTCCGGCGTCTACAACACCACGCGGCAGATCGGTGCCGTGCTCGGCTCGGCCGGCATCGCCGCGCTGATCGAGGCCCGCATCACGGCGAACTTCCCGTCCGGGGCCGGCTCGTCGTCGGGCGGCGGTGCCGAGCAGCAGGTCGGGGCGCTGCCGGCGTTCCTGCAGCAGCCGTTCGCCACCGCGATGGGGCAGTCGCTCGTCCTGCCCGCCGCGGTCCTGGTCGTGGCGATCGTGGCGGCGCTGTTCCTCGCCACGCCGAAGCAGACCGTGCGCTGGCAGCAGACCGGTTCCGTCGCCACCCAGCCCGGAGCGGTGCCGTCGGATGCGGCGCCCTCGGATGCGGTGCCGTCGGGTGCGGCGCAGGGGCACGCAGGTGGCGCGCACGCCGCCGCTCCGGCTCCGTCGACGCCGGAGGAGGAACTGGCCGCCACCGAGCAGCACGGGCGGCACGCGGACGCCTGAGGTCCCACGACCGTCCCACGACCGTCCACTGACCGGCCCCGGATCGCTCACGTCGAGCGGCCCGGGGCCGTCGACGTGTGCGGTGCACCCTCCTCGCCGGTGCGTGCATGTGCATGTTCCGACACGGCGCGCGTCGATCGTCTGGTGCTTCGTCGGACGATGGCGCCGCATCCGGTGCGTGTGCATGTTCCGACACATCGTGCGCGCGTCCCGACACGGCGCCGCGAGCGTGTACGCTCTGGGTTGTCTTGATCGGTGCAAAAGAAAGGCGAGTGTGATGGAGACCGACGTCGAACTCCTCCGCGCCGCGGGTCTGCGCGTCACCACCCCGCGCCTGGCGGTGCTCCGCGCCTCCGGTGCGAGGCCGCACGCCACCGCCGACGACATCCTGACGGCCGTGGCCGCCGAACTCCCGACGACGAGCCACCAGGCGGTGTACGGGGTGCTCAACGCCCTGACCGGCGCCGGGCTCGTGCGCCGCATCGAACCCGCAGGCAGCCCCGCGCGCTACGAGCGTCGGACCGGGGACAACCACCACCACATCGTCTGCACGCTCTGCGGCGCCGTCGAGGACGTCGACTGCGCGGTCGGCCACGCGCCGTGCCTGACCCCGTCGGAGACGCACGGCTTCGCGGTCACCACCGCAGAGGTGACCTACTGGGGCATCTGCGAGACGTGCGCCGCCGCCGAACGCGCGGCGGACGCGCCGCCGGAACCCGCCTGAGACCAACCCGAGCTTCCCTGACCGAACCAACCGTTCCACCGAAGGAGGAACCGTGTCCGACCAGAACACGCCCACCACCACGACCAACAGCGGCGCCCCCGTCTCGAGCGACCAGCACTCCATGAGCGTCGGCGCGGACGGGCCCATCGCCCTCCACGACCACTACCTCGTCGAGAAGCTCGCCCAGTTCAACCGCGAGCGCGTCCCCGAGCGCGTCGTGCACGCCAAGGGCGGTGGCGCCTTCGGTACCTTCACCGTCACGCAGGACGTCAGCCGCTACACCCGTGCGGCGTTCCTGCAGCCGGGCCAGACCACCGAGATGCTCGCCCGCTTCTCGAGCGTCGCCGGCGAGCAGGGCTCCCCGGACACCTGGCGCGACCCCCGCGGTTTCGCGCTGAAGTTCTACACGAGCGAGGGCAACTACGACCTCGTCGGCAACAACACCCCGGTGTTCTTCATCCGCGACGGCATCAAGTTCCCGGACTTCATCCGCTCGCAGAAGCGTCTGCCGGGCAGCCACCTCCGGAACCACGACATGCAGTGGGACTTCTGGACGCTCTCCCCGGAGTCGGCCCACCAGGTGACGTGGCTCATGGGCGACCGCGGCCTGCCGGCGTCGTGGCGCAACATGGACGGCTTCGGCTCGCACACCTACCAGTGGATCAACGCCGACGGCGAGCGCTTCTGGGTGAAGTACCACTTCATCACGGAGCAGGGCCACAAGACCCTCACGCAGGAGGACGCCGACCGCATCGCCGGCGAGGACGCGGACTTCCACCTCCGCGACCTGTACGAGGCGATCGAGCGCCGGGACTTCCCGCGCTGGACCCTCAAGGTGCAGGTGATGCCCTACGAGGACGCGAAGACCTACCGCTTCAACCCGTTCGACCTGACGAAGGTCTGGCCGCACGCCGACTACCCGCTCATCGAGGTCGGCACGATGGAGCTCAACCGCAACCCGGAGAACTACTTCGCGCAGATCGAGCAGGCGACCTTCGCTCCGTCGAACTTCGTCCCCGGCATCGCGGCGAGCCCGGACAAGATGCTCCTCGCGCGCATCTTCAGCTACGCGGACGCGCACCGCTACCGCGTCGGCACGAACCACGCGCAGCTGCCGGTGAACGCCCCGAAGAACGAGGTGCACTCGTACTCGAAGGACGGCGCCATGCGCTTCGACTTCCAGAAGTCCGAGGTGCCGGTGTACGCGCCGAACTCGCTCGGCGGTGCCCACGCGGACCCCGCCGCCACCGACGAGGCGCCGGGTTGGGAGTCCGACGGCGCCCTGCAGCGCTCCGCCGCGACGCTGCACCCGGAGGACGACGACTTCGGCCAGGCCGGCACCATGTACCGCGAGGTGCTCGACGACGCCGCCCGTGAGCGCCTGGTCGGCAACATCGCCGGGCACGTCTCGAAGGTGACGCGCGACGACCTCCGCGAGCGGGTGTTCGCCTACTGGACGAACGTCGACGCCGACCTGGGCGCGCGCGTGCGCGCCGCGGTCGTGCCGAGCGCGCCGGGGTCGAACGAGGACCCGGGGGAGGTCGCCGTCGAGGCGTAGGCCCAGGCCCAGGCCCATCCACGGACGGGAGGCGCGGTGCCGGTTGGCACCTGGGCCCACGCCGGCCGGTTCCCGGCAGACGCGCCAGCGGCTGCCGGGCCGTGCCCGGTGGGGAGCCTCCCGTCCGCTGTCCGTCGGGTCTAGACCTGCTGACCGTTCAGCATGATGGGGCCGGTCGGCCAGTCCTCCACCCGCCCCTCGACGGGGAGGACCATCCAGCCGCCCTGCTCGGTCTCCGACACCCCGGCGCCGTCCGCCGTGAACGCCGAGAAGGTGCCCACCGCGCCCTCGATCTCCTGCCAGCCCATGCGCGCGTAGAACGGGACGCGGTCCTCGCCGGCGCCGAGGAACCCGTAGGGCACCCGGAGTCCCTCGAGCACCGCCCGTGCGCGGGTGAGCAGTTCGCGGCCGACGCCGGTGCCCTGCAGCCCCGGCGTGACGGCGACGATGCCCGTGTCGCCGACGAGGACGTCCTGCCCGCCCACGGTGACGAACATGCGGCGGATGCCGAGGTGCGCGAGGACCACGCCGTCCGCACCCCAGCCGATGACCCGCCGCTCGGGTTGCATGCCGGCCCAGCTGCGGCCGCCCACGTACCAGTGCGACCAGTCCGGGAACGCCTGCCCCAGCATCGCCGCGATCGCCTCGTGGTCGGGGAGCGCCAACGCGCTCTCCTCGACCACCTCCCACCGGATGCCTTCGCTCACCCCGCCCATCCTGCCGGTCGCACCTGACGTGCCGCCGCGCACATCCGTGGAAGCGACAGATCGCGGCGGACGGTCCGCGGCGTTCTGTCGCTTCCGCGCCAGGGACCGCGCTCGGGCCCCCGCCGCGCGGAAGCCGCCGTCGGGGCAGGTTCCCGCAGGCGACGCGTCGGTGCACCGTCGGGACACCTTCGGCATCGCACCCGACGTCCTGTCGGCGGAGCGCGCCGTCGACGGGCCAGGATGGGGGCATGCCACGTCCTCGTCGTCTGCCCGACCGGCCCCGAGGTCGTCGCGGCGGGCGGCCAGACCCGGCCGACCTCCCCGTCGGCCAGCTGCGCGACCGGATGTCGTCGTACGTCTACGGCAACATCACCGTGCTCGCCGCCGCCATCGCCGTCGACCCGGACGCCATCCACCACGGAGCGGCCGTGCTGGCGGTCCTCGCGACGGCGGTGCTGACGTACCTCGCGCACGTGCTCGCGCACCTCGTCGCACACGGCATCGGCGACGACGCCGCGTCGGACGACGACCGCCGCGAGTCCGCCGTCACGATCGCCCGGAACGCGAACCCGATCGCGACCTCGGGGCTCATCCCGGCGGTGCTCTACGCGGTGGCGTGGGCCGGCTGGCTCCCGGCACCGTGGGCGCAGACGGCGGCACTCGTGATCCTCGCGGTGCGCCTCGGCCTGGTGGGTGTCTTCATGCAGCGCTTCAGCGGGCGGCGCCCCACCTTCGCCGGGCTCTGGGGCGGCATCGCGCTCGCCGTGGTGGCGTTCGTGATCGGTGCCGCGAAGGTACTGCTCACGCACTGAGCACGGTAGCGTTCGGAGTCCATCGGCCCCGACGGACGCCGACCAAGGACCGGAGGTGCGCCGTGACCACGGTCGACCAGGCGTTCGAGTACCGCACCGGTGGAGACGACCGCGTCACACTCCAGCTCGTCCGGACCGACGGTCCGCAGTCGGGCACGATCGGTCCACGCCCGACCCACGTCGTGTTCGTGCTGTGGGACGGGCGGGCCACGCTGAACTCGGACACCGGCGACGGGTGGGAGGTCGGGCCGGGGCGACCCATGATGCTCTCCGCCCCGGTCGCCTACGGCTTCGACACCGACGCCTCGGGGATGACCCTGCTGCACGTCGCGCCCGAGCTGCTCGGCGAGGCGGAGGACCCGTCGGAGTTCGTGCAGCGCGACGCGGGGGACCCGGGCGTCGAACCGCTGCTCACCCTGCTCCGGGAGGTCACCGAGCGGATCCTCGACCCCGGGCTGACCGCCGCCGAGAGGGAGGCGCTCGACGACCGCGTCGCGCGCGTGGTGCTCTCCACGTTCACCCGGTCGCGCTCCGACGTCGAGAGCCGGCTGCGGCGGGCGATCCGGTTCGTCCACGACCACGCCGGCGAGCCGATCGACGTGGCGGACATCGCCGCGGGGGCCGACCTCAGCGAGCGCGGACTGCAGGACCTGTTCCGGCGGCGGCTCGCCGTCACGCCGATGCGCTACCTCCGCGAGGTCCGGCTCGACCGCACGCACCTCGAGCTCGCCGCGCGTCGGTCGACGATCGTCACCGTGGGCGACGTCGCGCGCCGGTGGCAGTTCGCCCACCTCGGCCGGTTCGCGGCGCACTACCGGGCACGCTTCGGCGAGAGCCCGCACGAGACGATGGCGCGGGTGGACCACGGCGGCCGCTGACCGCGGCGGCGCTCGCCGCAGGCCGCGGCCGCGCGGGTGGCCGGGTCCCCGACGGCGGCGCTCGCCGCGTGACGCGGGCACGGACGGGAGGCGCGGTGCGCGACCGACGCGCACCGCGCCTCCCGTCCGTCCCCGGTCGTCAGCAGCCGGTCGTCGTGAGCGTCACCTCTGCCGGGGCGCCGGTCGTCACCGTCGTCCGCTGCGGGCACAGGTCCCCGGCGCGGACCGTCACCTCGCCGAGCGGGACGCCGGCGAAGTCGGCCGTGCCACCGGGGAAGACACGCTGGTGCTCCGAGAGCTTCCCGGTCGAGGCGAAGACCCTGACCTCGTAGGGGTGGTCGGCGGCGTTGGTGGAGACCGTCACCGACACCCGGCCGGTCGAGTCGGGGGACGCGCAGCCGGCGAGGGCGAGGACCGACGCGGCGGCCAGGACGAGCACGGGGACGGAACGGCGGGACACGACGACGAGGGTACGCCGCCCGCGTCCTCCGTACTGGGGACTGGGGTCGTCCGGGCCGCGGGTTACCGTGGATGCCATGCACCACGAGTCGGCAGTCTCCACCTCCGCCGCACCGGACGCCGTCCGACGGGCGGCGCTGCTCGCGGCCCTCGACGTGGTCGGGGGTGGCGCCGAGGAGCGGTTCGACCGCATCACCCGGATCGCCCGCGACGCCTTCGGTGTCAGCGGTGCGTTCCTGAACCTCGCCGGCACGGACACGCTGACCCTCAAGTCGCAGCAGAGCGAGCAGCGCTTCGACCCGGTGATCCCGCTGCAGGACACGTTCTGCGGTCGGACGCTCGGCGAGTCCGGACCCGTGCTCGTGCCGGACGCCACCGCGGACTCCCGTTACGCCGACCTCCCGATGGTGCTCGACGACCCGAACGTCCGGTTCTACGCGGGCGTGCCGCTGCGCGCCGGGGACGAGGACGTCAAGGTGGGCACCCTGTGCCTGGTCGACCCGCAGCCCCGCACGCTCTCACCGGACGACCTCGCGCTCCTCGAGGAGCTCGGCGTCTGGGCCGAACGCGAACTCGCGGCCGGAGCGGACGAGGACCGGCTGCGGACGGTGCTCGCCGGGCTCGAACCCACGAGCGTCGAGCTGCCCGGATGGCGCGTGGGCGGCATCTCCGTCCCGCACGGGGTGGTGTCCGGCGACTTCCACGACTGGCACCTCGTCGACGACACCCTGCACGTCACCGTCGCCGACGTGATGGGCAAGGGCATGTCCGCCGGCCTGCTCGCGGCGACGATCCGCGGAGCCCTGCTCGCCCGCGACGACGACCAGCCCGACCAGGCCGTCGCCGCGCTCGACGCGCAGGTCGGGGCGGACCTCGGCCGGGCGGAGTCGTTCGCGACGATGTTCCACGGTCGGCTCGACCCGGCGAGCGGGCGGATGGCGTTCGCCGACGCGGGACACGGCCTCGTGCTGCACCTGCACGCGGACGGTTCGGAGACGGTGCTGCGATCGTCCGACCTGCCGATCGGGCTGCACCCCGCCGGGGCGCCCCGCCTGCCCGGCGCGCTCGTGCTCGAGCCGGGCGACACCCTGCTCCTGGTGAGCGACGGCGCGCTCGAGCTCTGGGACTCGACGCTCGAGTCGTTGTCGTGGCTCGGGGCCGTCTACCGGGACTCGACCGACGTCGACGCGTTCCTGCAGCGCGTCCGCGGTCGCGCGGCGACCAACGACCCCGGCGACGACCTCACGGTCGTCGTCGTCGCCCGCGACTGACGCCCGCGGACGCTCGGGACCGCCGGCAGGCGGCCGGGCGGTGCCGCCGGACGGCTGTGCGCCGGGCCGCTCGGACCGCGGCTGCGCGCCGGGCCGCTCGGACCGCGGCTACGCGCCGAGCCGCTCGATGAGCTCGCGGTAGCGCTCGGCCGTCCGCGTGACGATCTCGTCCGGCAGCACCGGGGGCGTGCCCTGCCGGTCCCAGTTCGCGCTGAGCCAGTCCCGCACGATCTGCTTGTCGAACGACTCCGTCCGGTTCCCCGAGCGGGCGTCCCAGTAGCGGCTGGAGTCGCTCGTGAGCACCTCGTCCGCGATCCGGATCCGCCCGGCGCCGTCGCGGCCGAACTCGAACTTCGTGTCGGCGATGACGATGCCGTGCTCGAGGGCGATCGCCGCGGCCTCGGTGTACACGCGCAGCGACAGGTCGCGCAGCTCGGCCGCGACCTCCGGGCCGACGAGCTCCTCCGTCCGCTCGAACGAGATGTTCTCGTCGTGCTCGCCCTGCTGCGCCTTGTACGCCGGCGTGTAGATCGGCTCCGGCAGGCGGTCGCCGTTCGACAGGCCCTCCGGGAGCGGGACGCCGCAGACGCTGCCCGACTCCTGGTACTCGGTCCACCCGCTGCCGACGAGGTAGCCACGGACGACGCACTCGACCGGGAACATGTCGAGCGGCATCACGTGCATGGACCGCGCGGCGACGGACTCCGGCACCGGGGTGCCGCCCGCCGACGGCGCGATCAGGTGGTTCGGCACGTCCGCGAGACGGGTGAACCAGAAACGTGAGAGGCGGGTGAGGAGCTCGCCCTTGCCGGGGATCGGCGGCTCGAGCGCGAAGTCGTAGGCGCTGACCCGGTCGGACGCGACGAGGAGCAGCTCGGAGGCGCTCGCGACGTCGGCCGTGCCGTCGGGGACGTAGAGCTCGCGGACCTTGCCGGACGAGACGTGCCGCCACCCGGGGAGCGTGGGCGCCGCGCTCACCGGGCGACCCCCACGGCGATGTCCGTCCGGAACTGCGCGCCCTCGAGGGCGATGTCGGCGACCCCGGCGTACACGCGCTCACGCGCCTCGGCGAAGTCCGACCCGGTCGCGACGACGCTGACGACCCTGCCACCGGTGGTGACGAGCCGCCCGTCGAGCAGCCCGGTGGCGGCGTGCGCCACGGAGACGCCCTCGCGCGCGTCCGCCGCGTCGATGCCGGTGATCGGGAGTCCGGTGCGGGGGCTCTCCGGGTAGCCCTCGCTCGCGAGCACGACGGTCACGGCGACCTCCGGGCGGAACGCGGGCTCGGGTGCGTCGGCGAGGCGACCGGTGGCCGCGGCGACCATCAGCTCGCTGAGCGGGGTCGCGAGACGGGGGAGGACGACCTGCGTCTCCGGGTCGCCGAAGCGGGCGTTGAACTCGATGACCCGCACGCCCTGCTCGGTGACGATGAGGCCGCAGTACAGCAGTCCGATGAACGGCGTGCCCTCGTGCTCGAGCCGTCGGACGGTGGGCAGGGCGACGAGGTCGGTGACCTCCGCCACGAAGGCCGCCTCGGAGCCCCAGCGGTCGGCGAGCCACGGCAGCGGCGAGTACGCGCCCATCCCGCCGGTGTTCGGCCCGGTGTCGCCGTCGCCGAGGCGCTTGGCGTCCTGCGCCGGGCTGAGCGCGCGGACGTCGTGCCCGTCGCTGAGGAAGAAGAGCGAGACCTCTTCCCCGTCGAGGTACTCCTCGACCACGACGTGGCCGTGCTGCAGCCAGTAGGTGGCGTGGTCGACGGCCGCCTGCCGGTCCTCGGTGACGAGGACCCCCTTGCCCGCGGCGAGCCCGTCCGCCTTCACGACGTACGGAGCGCCGAGCTCGTCGATCGCGGCGACGGCCTCGTCGACCGTGCCGGCGTACACCGGACGCCCCGTCGGGACCCCCGCCTCGGCCATGATCCGCTTCGCGAACGCCTTCGAGCCCTCGAGCTGCGCGGCGGCCTTGCCGGGTCCGAAGACCGCGATGCCGCGGGTGCGCACCGGGTCGGCGACGCCGGCGATCAGCGGGGCCTCCGGACCGACGACGACGAGCTCGACGTCGTTCTCGATCGCGTACTCCGCGACGAGCGCACCGTTGGTGGGGTCGAGGGACACCGTCTCGACGACGGCCGCGATCCCCGCGTTGCCGGGTGCCGCCGTGATGACGTGCCCGGCGTCCTCTGCGAGGAGGGCCGTGATGATCGCGTGCTCGCGGGCACCGGAACCGAGGACGAGGATTCGCACCCGATCACCCTACCGACCGGGACACGCCCGTCGCGCGGTCCCGGCTAGCCTGTGCACATGCCACCGAGGAGGATCGAGGACGCCGAGGGACGCGCCGCCCTGGCCGCCGTGCTCGGTGGCGAGTCCGCCCGTCCCGTGCTCGCCACGGCGGTCCGTTGGTCCCTGCAGCGTCTCGCCGACGACGTCCCCGGCAACAGCGTGGAGGTGCGCGTGCCGCCGTTCGCGGCCGTGCAGGCGGTCCCCGGACCGCGGCACACCCGCGGGACCCCGCCGAACGTGGTCGAGACGGACGCCCGGACCTGGCTGGCGCTCGCGACCGGCGAGCTGCGGTGGGACGAGGCCGTCGCCGCGTCCCGGGTGAGCGCGTCGGGGTCGCGAGCGGACCTCGCGGCGTTCCTGCCGGTGCGCCTGGACGTCTGACACCGACGGCGCTGTGCTGTCACCGCTCGGCGGGCCGACGCCGCCGGGCGTCGGTGACGCCACGCGGTGACAGCGGCCCCACGGGGCGGGCCGGTGCCACGGGCCGGGCCGGTGCCACGGGGCGGGCCGGCACCGTGCCTCCCGGCCGGAGGGGCCCCGACTCGATACCGACGAGAATTAGGTAGTGCCTACCGATGCGGCGGATGGAACCGCTTGTCTACCGTAGAAGTCGCCGGGATTCGGACCCGACCCGAACGGGTCCGAACCCGGCGACGATGTCCAAGGTACGCGACTTCCGTCTCGGTGTGTCAACCCGGACGGCGAGTCGTGCTGCACATCGCAACGAACGTGCGTCTGCGTGCGGGATCGCGTGCCGGGACCGCCGCGACGGCTCGGTCGTCAGAGCAGTTCGCTGAGCTCCGTGCGGGCGTGCAGACCCCACTTCGCGAACACCCGCGACAGGTGTGCGTCGATCGTCCGGACCGACAGCCCGAGCGACTCCGCGATGCGCCGGTTGCTGAGCCCCTGCGCCGCGAGCTCCGCCACCTCGTACTCCCGGTTCGTCAGCCGGGGCCGCGGACGACCGGCGGTCACCGACATCCCGCACGAGGCGAGGACGCCCTGCGCGGCGATGATCCGGGTGCGGCCGCCCGATCGCACCGCGTCAACGTACTCGACGATCGCCGACGCGAGCGGCCCGTCCACCCGCTCCGCGGCGAGGCGCAGCCGGTCGAGCGAGGCCGCCGCGTCGCGGCCGTGCGCGGAGTCGTCCGAGTAGTGCAGCGCCTCGGCGTACATCACGTGCGTCCAGGAGCCGTCGGCGGTCGCGCGTTCGATGATCTCGTCCGCGTGCCGCAGGCCGGCCGGGTGGCCGAGCAGGGTCTCGGTCCAGGCGAGCGTCACCGCGAGCTGCTCGCCCGTGACCCGCATCGACCGGCCCGGCGTCGAGCGGGCACGGTCCAGTGCGGCGGCCGCCTGCTCCTGGTTGCCGGCGTACGCGTGCGCCATCGCCAGGCGCGCCCACGGGTAGGCGGCGAACCCGCCGTGATCGGCGACGTCGTAGCGCTCGCACGCGGCCGAGAACGCCGCCACCGCGTCGGGCCACCGCCGCTGCGCGATGGCGAGGTTGCCCTCGCCGATGAGCTCGAGCGTGAAGTCGTACTTGAGGAACGGGCTGGACCGCCGGACCGGGACCTCCGTGAGCAGCTCCGCGATGTCGCCGCGCCACACCTGCACCTGGTGCAGCACGGACACGATCTCGCCGACGCTCCACGGCGCCTCCTCGAGGTGCTCCGCGGCGGTGGCGAGGCACCGACGCCCGAGCGCCGCCGCGTCGTCGAGCCGGCCGGCGGTCGCGAGCGCCATCACCGCGCACGGGGCGAGGCAGAGGAACGCCGGCGGGACGGTGGGCGCGTGCACGATGCCGGACCGCTCGACCTCGTGGCGGACCTCGTCGAACCGCCCGGCCCAGCCGAGGTGCGCCAACCGCAGCAGCCGCAGCCGTTCGGCCGCCTCGCCCGACACGTACCGCGCGGCCACGTCCGTCAGGGCCACCGCGGCCGCCACGTCGTCGTCGTGGAACTGCCGGATGTTCGCCAGGATCTCGCACGCCTCGATCACCGCGTCCGCGCCGACCTCGTCCGGCGCGGAGCGGACGACCGCCCATGCCGCCTCGGCATCGGCGCGGCCGGCCTCCCGTCCGGCGCTGTACGAGTGCGCGAGCGACCTGAGGCAGTGCGCCGTGACGCGTTCGACCGGCTGCAGGGTCGTCCGGAGCGCCGCCGACGCCAGGGCGATGCCGCTCTCGTGCTCCTGGAGGCGGACGGCGACCTGGGCGGCGTCGAGCAGCTGGTCGACGGGCGGGAGCACGCCGCACTCGAGCGACCAGAGCGCCGCGCGGAGCCGGGCGGCGGGCGGCGCGCCCTCGGGACGGTCCGCGCGGAAGGCGTTGGCGCGGGCGAACAGTGCCGTGCGTCGAGCGACCGGCACGAGGCTCCGGACGACCTCGCCGACGAGCGGGTGCGACGGCCGGACGACCGCGGCGCCGTCGTCGAGCGAGTCAATTCGGACGAGGCCGAGCGCCACCACGCGGTCCACGTCCCCGCCGCCGACGAGGCCGAGCAGTCGGGCGAGCGGGATCGGGTCGGCGAGGGCGACGATGTCGACGACGTCGCGGAGGTCCTCCGGCAGCGACCCCAGCTCGGTGCGGTACATGTCGGCCAGGCTGTTCGAGGCGGTCACCCGCCCGCGCCAGTACCAGCCGGACGCCGTCTGCTCGAGGGCACCGGACGCCAGCGCCGCACGGACCACCTCGCGCAGGTACAGCGGGTTCCCCGCCGTGGCCCGGTGCACCCGCTCCGCCGAGGCGGTCTCGAGCTGGGCGCCGAGGGCCTGGGCGACGAGCCTCGAGGTCTCGTGCAGGTCGAGCGGGGCGAGGTCGATCCGCTCCAGGAGGTCGTCCTGCCACAGTGCCCGCAGGGGCTCCGGCAGGGCGGTGAAGTCGCGGCAGGTGAGCACCAGCCGGGCGCCCTGCTCCCGCACCAGCCAGGCGACGTAGCGGGCCGAGATGACGTCCAGGTGGTCCGCGTCGTCGACCAGGAGCAGGACGTCGCGGTCCGCGAACTCGGCGGTGCCCCGCAGGTGCTCCTCGGCTCCGGTGCGCCCGACGAGCTCGGCGATCGAGGACGGCAGGTCGCCGAAGCGCTCCGACACGGCACCGAACGGCATCGACCGGCTGGCGGCGACGGCGGTGATCGGCACCACGAGGGTCCTGCCGGTGGCGTCGCGGCCGGAGACGCGCTCGGTGACGCGGAGGGCGGCCGAGCTCTTGCCGAGACCCGGCGCGCCGACGAGGGCCACGCTCCACCGGTGCTCTGCCACCACGGCGACCGCGCGGTCCTCCTCGCCGCGTTGCAGCATCGGCCAAGCGACGCGTGCGGGCACGGCGGAGGCACGCCCGCGCCCCGCTGCGGTCCGTCCGGCCATCCGCATCACCTCCACCCCCTGGTACACCGATCGGTCGGACCATCCTCTCGCGGAACCGGCGGAGCGCACAGGCGGGAGCACGTCCCACAGTGGGGGACAATGGTGGGGTGAGCGACACCGACCGACCCGACGAACGACCGGCTCCGGCGCCGAACGCCGTCACCTCCCCGGACGAGGTGACGATCCGCCGTGCGCCGAAGTTCGGCGTGTTCATCATCGGCGGCGCCGTGCTCGGGTTCGTCGCGACGCTGCTCGTGGTCTCGCTCACGATGAACCTCGAGGGGCAGCAGGAGGACACGAGCTTCGGCCAGCTGGTCGGCTACTTCAGCCTCGCCGGCGTCAGCATCGGTGCGTTCCTGGGCGCCGTCGTCGCCGTGGTCCTCGACCGCGTGTACGCGCGTCGGGCGGCGAGCCTGACGGCGGAACGCGTCGAGGTCGAGCCCTCGCCGGAGACGGTCGACGGCGAGATCGAGGACCACGGGGACCAGACGCGGCGGAACTGACCGGACTCAGGGCGGCCGGACGACACCCGGGTGGCGGGGTGCCCGCTGGCACCGCGCCTCCCGTGTGGGGGCGCGACCCGTCGCGGCTCAGCTGAGCTGGTTCGCCTCGACCCAGGACAGGTACTCCGGGCTCACCGTGCCCGTGACGTACTCACCGGTGAAGCAGCTCATCTCGAGCTCCGTGACGTCGGACCCCTCGATGATCGCGTCGCGCATGTCCTCGATCTCCTGGTAGATCAGGTGGTCGCTGCCCAGGACGCGGTTGATCTCCGGGATCTTCCGGTCGTGCGCGATGAGCTCCGCGCGCGTCGGCATGTTGATGCCGTACACGTGCGGGTACCGGACCGGGGGAGCGGCTGAGGTGAACGTGACCTCGTTCGCCCCGGCGGCCCGCGCCATCTCGACGATCTCGCGGCTCGTCGTGCCCCGGACGATCGAGTCGTCCACGATGAGGATGTTCTTGCCCTTGAACTCGGACGACATCGCGTTGAGCTTCTGTCGCACCGAACGCTTGCGCTCCGCCTGGCCCGGCATGATGAACGTGCGGCCGACGTAGCGGTTCTTGTAGAAGCCCTCGCGGTACTCGATGCCGAGCTTCTGCGCGACCTGCATGGCCGCCGGCCGGCTGGAGTCCGGGATCGGCATCACCACGTCGATGTCACCGGTCGGGGCGTACCGCGCGATGGTGTCGGCGAGACGGTTGCCGAGGCGGAGCCGGGCGTCGTACACGGAGATGCCGTTCATCACCGAGTCGGGGCGCGCGAGGTAGACGTACTCGAACGAGCACGGCACGAGGCGCGGGTTCTTCGCGCACTGCCGGGCGTGCATCTGGCCGTCCATCTCGATGAACACGGCCTCGCCGGGGGCGATGTCGCGGACGATCTCGTAGCCGCCGGACTCGAGGACGAGCGACTCGCTCGCGACCACCCACTCCGGGCTGCCCGACTCGTCGAACCGGTGCCCGAGGATGAGCGGGCGGATGCCGAACGGGTCGCGGAACGCCAGCAGGCCGTGCCCGGCGATGGTCGCGATCGCGGCGTAGGAGCCCTCGACGCGCTCGTGCACGCGCTCGACGGCGTCGAACACCTGGCCGGGGTCGAGGTCCTTCCCGCGCACCTGTCCCTGCAGCTCGTGCGCGAGGACGTTCACGAGCAGCTCGGTGTCGGAGCTCGTGTTGAGGTGCCGGCGGTCGATGTCGAACAGCTCGCGGGTGAGCTCGCGCGTGTTCGTCAGGTTGCCGTTGTGGACGAGGACGATGCCGTAGGGCGCGTTCACGTAGAAGGGCTGCGCCTCTTCCTCGTTGCTCGCCGCACCCTTCGTCGCGTAGCGGACGTGGCCGAGGCCCATCGTGCCGAGGAGCGCGCGCATGTCACGGGTGCGGAAGGACTCCCGCACGTGACCACGCGTCTTGTGCATGTGGTGGATGTGACCCTCGACCGTGGCGATGCCCGTCGAGTCCTGTCCCCGGTGCTGCAGGAGGAGCAGTGCGTCGTAGATGGATTGGTTGGCGGGGCCCTGTGCAACGAGGCCGACGATGCCGCACATTCGCGGATTGCTCCAGACCGTAGAATCGGGTGGTACCGAACAAGTCTGCCATGCCAAGCGGAGGACGACGCATGCCCAACCCGTACGCAGAGGCCGGTGTCGACACCGCTGCCGGTGACCTCGCGGTCGAGCTGATGAAGTCCGCCGTGTCGGCGACGCACAACACCTCGGTGCTCGGAGGCGTCGGCGGGTTCGCCGGCCTGTACGACGTCTCGTTCCTCAAAGACTACGAGCGCCCGCTGCTCGCCACCTCGACCGACGGCGTGGGCACGAAGGTCGCCATCGCGCAGGCGATCGACAAGCACGACACGATCGGGCAGGACCTCGTCGGCATGGTCGTCGACGACATCGTCGTGGTCGGCGCGAAGCCGCTGTTCATGACCGACTACATCGCCTGCGGACGCGTCGTGCCGGCCCGCATCGCGGACATCGTCGCCGGCATCGCCCGCGGCTGCGCGGAGACCGGCACCGCCCTGGTCGGCGGCGAGACCGCTGAGCACCCCGGGCTGCTCGGCCCCGACGACTACGACGTCGCGGGTGCGGCGACGGGTGTCGTCGACGCGGGCACGGTGCTCGGTGCTCCGCTGGTGCAGGACGGCGACGTCGTCGTGGCGATCGCGTCCTCCGGGCTGCACTCGAACGGGTACTCGCTCGTCCGGCACATCCTCGGCCGGCGGGGCGTCGCGGTCACGGACTCGCTGCCGGAGTTCGGCGGCGCCGGCGTCTCCGTCGGCGAGGCCCTGCTCGAGCCGACCCGGCTCTACACGTCCCCGCTCCTGTCGCTCATCGAGCAGCACCCCGGCGCCGTGCACTCCCTCTCGCACGTCACCGGTGGCGGCATCGCGGCGAACCTGGCGCGCGTGCTGCCCGTCGGCTCGTGGGTCGAGGTCGACCGCTCCACGTGGTCGCCCCTGCCCGTCTTCCGGGTGCTCGCCGACATGGCGGGCACCCCGATCGAGGACACCGAGGGCACGTGGAACCTCGGCGTCGGCATGTTCGCCGTCGTCGCGGCGTCGGCGGCCTCGGACGTCATCGACGCGCTCGGCGCCGCCGGGCTGCCGTCGTGGAGCGTCGGGACGGTGTCCACGGCGCCGCGGAACCTGGACGGCTTCGAGCAGGGGGCGAAGGGCGTCGACGGCGGCGCGGTCCGGCTCGTCGGGGCGTACGCGGACTGAGGTCGCACGCGGGCTGGGCGCCGAGCGGAGTGCTCGGGTGCCCGCGCGCACGGCCCCTGTCGGAACATGCACACGTAGCGAGTGCGCGTGCATCATCCGACGAAGCACCGGTCGATCGACGGGTGCGATGTCGATCGATGACCACGCATCGAGTGCGTCTGCATGTTCCGACGAAGCACCGGTCGATCGACGGGTGCGATGTCGATCGATGACCACGCATCCGATGCGTGCGCACAGGGCGACGTCCCACGTGTCGATCGACGCGTGGGACGTCGCCTGTGCGTGTGCATCTTTCGACGCTCGAGCGCCGCGCCGCGCCGCGCCGCGCCGCTCGAGCGCCGCGCCGCACCGCTCGAGCGCCGCACCGCTCAGCGCCGCGCCGCGCCGCACGACGAAACGCCGCGCTACCCCTTGGGGCGCGCGGCGTCGACGATGAGCCGGTCAGGCGGACTTGTTCTGGTCCTGCTGGGTCTCGAGCTCGTCCTCGTCGTCGTACTGGTCAGCCCAGCGGTCGACGTAGGCGTCCTCATCCGACTGCTGTGCAGCGGAGAGCTCGCGTTCGAGCGCACCGTAGTTCGTCTCCGGGCTGAAGTACTTCAGCTCCCGGGCGACCTTGGTGTGCTTTGCCTTCTGACGGCCGCGCCCCATGCGTGACCCCCTCGTGATCGGCTCTGGTCCGGTCCTGGCGGGTACGGATGGACACCCGGGGAACCGAACGGTTCGTGGTTGGAAATCTGCCGATCACTCTACCATGTACCCCGATCCGGACGTGGCCGCGGCGTCCCCTCCCTCAGCAGAATCGAAGTGATGACCGACGACGCCCCGACCCCGACCGCACAGCACGCCCGCGTGGTCGTGATCGGCGCGGGCCAGGCCGGCCTCTCGGTGGGATACCACCTCGGCCGCCTCGGACTCGCGCCGGGGAGCGACGTGGTCCTGCTCGACCGGTCGCCCGGGACGGGAGGCGCGTGGCAGTTCCGGTGGGAGTCGCTCCGGCTCGGCGCGGCCCACCGCGTCTCCGACCTGCCCGGCATGCACGAGATGGGTCTCCGGTTCGACGACGCCGACCGGTCCCGCCCGGCCCGCGACGTGGTCGGCGAGTACTACCGACGGTTCGAGGAGCACCACGCGCTGCGCGTCCGTCGGCCCGTCGAGGTCACCGCCGTCGAGCGCGTCGAGGGCGGCCTCTGCGTGTCCACCCGCACCCCCGACGGGCGCGTCGGCCGGATCGTGGCCGAGGTGGTCGTGAACGCCTCCGGCACGTGGGGCACCCCGTTCGTGCCGTGGTACCCGGGGCGGGAGGTCTACCGCGGCCGGCAGCTCGACACGACCGGGTACCGGAGCGCCGCGGAGTTCGCCGGCCAGGACGTCGTCGTGGTCGGAGGCGGCACGAGTGCGATCGGGTTCCTCCTCGAGCTCGACGGGGTCGCCGCGCGGACGCGGTGGTTCACCCGGCGTCCGGTGACGTGGTCCGGCACGTCGGCGCTCGGCGTGGAGTCGGCGGTCGCGGCGGTGCGCGAGCAGGACCGTGCGGCCCGCGCGGGGGAGACCCTGCCGAGCATCGTCAGCGGGACGGGCGTGCCGGTCTCGCGGCGGATCCGCGCCGGCCTCGACCACGGGGTGCTCCGTGACGAGCCGATGTTCGCCCGGCTGGACGAGGACGGGGTGGTCACCGGCGACGGCGAGCACGTGCACGCGGACGCCGTGATCTGGGCGACCGGCTTCCGTGCGGACCTGCGCCACCTCGCCCCGCTGCACCTGCGCACCGGAGCGGGCGGCGTCGCCGTCGAGGACGGCCGGTCGGCGGCGGAGCCGCGCCTGTTCCTCGCCGGCTACGGGCCGCAGGCGTCGACGATCGGCGCGAACCGTGCCGGCCGGCTGATCGCACGGCAGGTGGTCGCCGCCCTGGCGTGAACCGACCCGCACGGCGCGACGGAACGCCCCCGGAGCGACGAGACGGCCCCGGTGCGACGAGACGCCCCCGGTGCGACGAGACGCCCCTGGTGCGACGAGACGCCCCCGGTTCCGGCGGTGTGTCGCGCCGGAGGGGGCGTCTCGAGGTGGGACGGGCGGGGCTCAGGAAGCGCCGCGTCCGGTCTCCTGCTGCAGGCGGTCGATGTGCTCGGACGCCTCGGCCTTCGTCAGGTCGGCGGGGAGCTCCTCGCCGGCCTCGCGTGCGAGGGTGTCGAGGTAGCTGCGCTGCGGGCCCGTCATCGGCTCGTCGCCCGTCACCCACTGCTCCGGGTCCTTGCTCGCGGTCGTCGAGGCGTCGGGTCGCTCGCCGCCGAGGGTCTCGCCGGTGGGGGTGCCGTCGGGGGTCTGCTGCTGTTCTGCGCGGTCTGCGTCACTCATGGGGCAGACGGTACGCCGAGGGGTCCGACATCCACGCAGATCCCGCGTCCCCCGACGCCATCGGACTCAGGCGGGGACGGCCGTGTAGCGCACGAGGTCCGGACCGACGGCGCTCACCGCGATCGGCACCGATCGGTCGGCGCGGCGGATCCAGATGGTCGCGGCGCGCTCGTCGATGCGTTCGACCTCGTGCAGCGTGCCGTCCAGCAGCACGGCGGCGGACACCACGACCTCGCCGGTGGACGGGCGCGGCGCCAGGCCCACGACGTCGTCGTCGAAGGTCGCGACCCGGCCCGGGGACAGGAACGGCGACACCGGGGTCGTGACGACCTCGTAGCCGGCCTCGACCTCGCGGACGGACACGAGGCGGACGGCCTGGTCGGTCGGCAGCGGGACGTCCACGACGGGTGCGTCGGACGGGCCGGCCAGTGCACGGAACACGGGCCGGCCGTCGGGGGCGAGCCGCGCCTCCAGGCCGTCGATCCGGACGCGGCCGCGACCACGCGAATCGGCGTACAGCCCGGGCTCGAGCCCGGACCGGCGGGCCTCGATCCGGGAGACGACCACGCGGTCGGGTCGGTACCAGTCACGGAGGGTCGCGGGATCGACCCAGCCGATCACCGGCTCACCCGGCGACGGGTCGGCCGACTCGTCGGCGGCGCGCTCGTCGATGGCGCCCAGCGGATGCTCGCCCCGCACCGCGACGAGGCCCTCGTAGGGGCCGTCGGCGGGCGGCTCGTGGTCGAGGACCTCGACGCGCTTCGAGACCTTGCCGCCGTGTCCGTCGAACGTCGCGAAGGTGCGCAGGTCGGAGATCGTCATGACGTCCGATGCTACGACCGACGGCCGTCCGGGTTCGGAGGCGCCGGGACCAGGACCTGCATCTCGCCGGTGCACTGGGTCTGGTCGACGCCCTCGGCGGGTCCGGCGGGGCGGGTGGCCCGACGCGGCTGCGGGCCGGGCCGCCCGTCCGGCTGCGGGCCGGGCCGCCCGTGCGGCTGCAGGCTGTTGCGCTGCGCCGACCGGAGGACCCGGTCCTCCTCCTCGTTCCGGAACACGCCGTGCAGGGACCGGCGGAGCGGCGGGCGCACCGGCTCGCCGCGGCGCTCCTGGCCGGGCAGCGGACGGGAGCGTCGGCCGTACAGGAGTTCCGACGAGTCGAGCAGCCACGGCACCAGCGCGACCGTGACGCCGTGCACGAGCAGGAGCTTCTTCCGGATCCGGCGTCCGCGGTGGTTGTGCAGCAGCCCCTCCCACCAGTGACCGACGATGAACACCGGCGTGTACACCGTGACGACCTCGGAGCCGTGTTCCGCCCGGTGCGCCTTGATGTACTTGATGAGCGGCATCGAGATGTCGCGGTACGGGCTCGGCACGATCGTCAGGGGGACCTCGATGCCGTGCTCGGCCCACTGCTGGCGGAGTCGTTCGGCGTCGGCGTCGTCGATGGCGACGTGCACCGCCTCGAGCCCGGCGTGCTTCGCCGCGATGGCGTAGTCGACCGCCTTGAGCACGGGCTTCTGCAGCTTGTTCACGAGGACGATCGCGTGGTCGCCGGTCGCGCCGAACTCAGTGTCGACGTCCGCCTCGATCTCGTGCGACACGTCGCGGTAGTAGCGGTTCACGCCGAGCATGAGGACGAAGAGCACCGGCATGATCACGAAGACGAGCCACGCGCCGTGGGTGAACTTCGTGATCGTGACGATCACCAGGACGACGAGGGTGAACGTCGCGCCGATCGCGTTGATCGTCAGCGAGCGGTAGACCTGTCCACGGTTGACCGGCGGCTCGCCGGCGAGCGCGCGCGAGCCGTCACGGTCCGCGCGGAGCAGCCGGGTCCAGTGCCGCACCATGCCGCTCTGGCCGAGGGTGAACGACACGAACACGCCGATGATGTAGAGCTGGATCAAGCTCGTGACGTTCGCCCGGTAGACGATGAGCAGCGCGGCCGCGACGAGCGCGAGCACGATGACGCCGTTCGAGTAGATGAGCCGGTCGCCGCGGGTCGACAGCGCCTTCGGCGCGTAGGAGTCCCGCGCCAGGATCGAGCCGAGCAGCGGGAAGCCGTTGAACGCGGTGTTCGCCGCGAGGAGCAGCACCGCGGCCGTCGTCGCCTGGATGACGAAGAACAGGACGCTGTTGTTGCCGAAGGTCGCCGCGGCGATCTGCGCGATGAGGGAGCGCTGCGGGGTGGACGCGCACGCGGCGAAGCCCTGCAGGTCGCACGCCTGCTCGGCGTAGTGCACCCGCGAGAGGAGCGCGAGCGTGATGAGCCCGACGAACAGCACGATCGCGATCGAGCCCATGAACACGAGGGTCATCTGGGCGTTCCTGACCTTCGGCCGCCGGAACGCCGGCACGCCGTTGGCGATCGCCTCGACCCCGGTGAGCGCCGAGCAGCCGGAGGCGAAGGCCCGCAGCAGCAGGAGGACGAAGGCGGCCTGCGTGGTGTGCTCGACGTTCTGCACCGTGTAGGCGGCGGACTCGGCGACGGGGGTGTCCCCGGCGGCGGCGCGGACCAGCCCGGTGACGACCATCACGAAGACCGACGTGACGAAGAGGTACGTCGGCACGGCGAAGGCCTTGCTCGACTCCCGCACGCCGCGGAGGTTCACGGCGGCCAGGACGACGACGAAGAACAGCGCGATCTTGACGCGGAACGGATCGAGCCCCGGCAGTGCGGAAATGATGTTGTCCACGCCGGAGGCCACCGACACCGCGACCGTCATGACGTAGTCGACGAGCAGCGCGCTCGCGACGACCAGGCCGGCCTTCTCGCCGAGGTTGCGGTGCGCCACCTCGTAGTCGCCGCCACCGGAGGGGTACGCCTTGATGAGCTGCCGGTAGGACGCGACGACGACCACGAGCAGCAGCACCACGAGCGCGGCCACCCACGGGGCGAACGTCAGGAACGCCATGCCGCCGAGCAGCAGGATCATGAGGAGCTCCTGCGGCGCGTACGCCACGGAGGACAGCGGGTCGCTCGCGAAGATCGGCAGGGCCAGGTGCTTCGGGAGGAGCTGTCCCTCGAGCTTCTCGGAGGGGAGGGGGTCCCCGATCAGTCGCGCTTTCAACGACCGGGTCTCGTTGGTCACGAGCGGCAAACCTACTCAGTTCCGGGCGGGAGTCAACACGGGCTGGATGTCTGTACAGGAATGGCGGGACGTCCGCCTCGCGGGACGGCACGGAGGCGGTTCCCCGCAGCGACATCTCGCTGCGAGGAACCGCCCACCTTGCGTTCCGCGACCGGGACCGGCGGACGGGAGGCGCGCACCGCCACCACCCGCCGGCCGCCGGCCGTCAGAGGGACCTGCGTAGCGTCTCCAGGCCGTCGCGGAGGCGCGTCGCCGTGTCCGGCGGGAGCGTGCCGCGTGTCGCGCGCCGACGCACGTCCGCACGCACCTGCTGCCGGAACGCCGACACCGCCATCTCGATCTCCCGCAGGGCGCGGGCGCCCTCGGCTGGGACGTCCACCGGCTCGTCCGCGGTCCGCCCGCGCGGGGCCTGCGCGCTCGCGGCGAGGTCGGCGCGGAGGGACCGCATGGCCTCGCCGACCGATGCGCGGACGCCGTCGGCGAGCGACCGGACCGAGTCGTTCACGCCGTCCTCCACGGCGGCGACGTCGTCGGCCCGGGCGTCGAGTTCGGCGCGGCCGGCGTCCGTGATCGCGTAGACGGTCTTGCGGCCGTCGACGGACTTCGAGACGAGGCCCTCCTCCTCGAGCTTGGACAGCCGCGGGTACACCGTCCCGGCGCTGGGGACGTAGGTGCCGCCGAAGCGGTCGCCGAGGGCCTGGATGACCTCGTACCCGTGCATGGGGTGGTCGGCGAGCAGGACGAGCAGGTACAGGCGCAGGTGGCCGTGGGCGAAGACGGGGCTCATTCGACGACCTCCGAGTCGGTGCTGGTCGGGGCCGTGGGTGCGGCGTGGAGCACGGCGATGTCGCCGGACACCGAGTTGACGCGCAGGTCGAGCCACTGGCCGGACAGCTCCCCGCCCTGCTTGACGTACGAGCCGCGGACGCCCCGGATCTCCGAGTCGTCGAACTGCAGCTTGCCGGTGGCCGTGCTGACGGTGCAGCGGTAGGGCGTGCCGTCCTCGAGCCGGACGCTCACGGCGCCGGACACGGTGTTCACCCGGGCGGTGTCCGGGGCGCCGTGCAGGTCGAGGACGACGTCGGCGGAGACGCCGTCGGCGGAGAAGCGGGGGATGTCCCCGGTGGCGACGACGTCGCCGGAGACGGTGTGCACGGTGAGGGCGCCGTCGAGCTCGCGGACGGTCGTCGTGCCCGAGACGGCGTTCACCGTGAGGTCGCCGGCCACGCCGTCGACGACGACGTCCCCGGAGACGGTGTTGAGCGTCGCGCCGCGGTTCGTGCCCGAGAGCAGGGCGCCGGCGGAGACGACGCCGATGGACACCGCGGCGTCCCGGGGGACGAGCACGCTGAGGTCGGCGTGGGCCTTCCCGCGGAACGACCTGAGGAAGCCGAGCGGGTCGTCCCAGCGGATCTGCGGGTGGTCGATGGTGAGCGTGTCGCCCTCGACCTCGACCTTGATCGGCTTGCCGCTCACGCTGTGGACCTCGACGCGGGCGGTCGGTTCGTCGTGCGCGACGACGTCGACCTGGCCGCCGGCGAGCCCGACGCGCAGGCGGCGGACGATCCCGGTGTCGATCACCTTCGGCTCCTCGACGAGCCACTTCTCCTGGGCCATGGTGTCTCCTCCGACTCGCGATGTATCGCGTCTGTGGACGACACGTTATATCGCGATCCCTGGCCGTGCAAGGGATCAGGCGACCTCGGAGGCGGAGGCGGGCCGCGCCTCCAGGCCGTGACCGGCGGGACCGGAGTGCTCCGGACTCCACGGGAAGCGGCGGAAGACCGGCATGATCGGCTGCACCATCGGCCCGATCGCGAACGCGGCGACGACCGTGCCGACGCCGACGTCGCCGCCGAGGAACCACCCGACGACCACGACCGCCACCTCGATGGCGGTCCGCGCCGCCCACACCGGCCACCCGAACCGCTCGTGCAAGCCGACCATCAGGCCGTCCCGCGCACCCGTGCCGAACCCCGCACCGATGTAGGACGCCGTCGCGACGGCGAGCAGGACGAGGCCCGCGACGAACAGGCCCACCCTGCCGGGCAGGCCGTCGGGGGTCGGGACGAGCCAGAGCACGAGGTCGGCCGACGGCCCGATCGCCAGTGCGTTGAGCAGGGTGCCGAGACCGGGCCGCTGGCGGAGCGGGATCCAGAGCAGCAGGACCACGCCGCTCGTCACGACGGTGATGACCCCGAACGACCACGGCACCACGTGCTCGAGCCCCTCGGTGAGGACGGTCCACGAGTTCACCCCGACCACCGCGCGGACCTGCAGCGCGGTGGACGCGCCGTAGAGGAACAGGCCGACGACGAGCTGGACGAACCGGAGGGCGAGGGCGGGGCCGCGGGACATGTCCCGATCCTCGCCAGGATTGGACTGCCCGTCGAGAGCCAATCGGGCTACCGTGGACCCGTGACCCCCGTCCTCCTCAGCGCCCGCTCGGCCGCGCTCCTGCTCACCGACTGGCGCACGGCCACCGGCGCGCCGGCGTACGAGGCGCTCTCCGACGCCCTCCGCGTGCTCGTCATCGACGGCCGGGTGCCGCAGGGGGTGCGGCTGCCCGCCGAGCGCGGCCTCGCGGCGGCGCTCGGGGTCTCACGCACCACCGTGGCGAACGCGTACGCCCGCCTGCGGTCCGACGGGTTCCTCGTGTCGGTCCGCGGGTCCGGCAGCGTGGTCCGGCTGCCGTCGGGCCTCGTCGGGCGACCCGACCCGGAGCGACTCGGCGGGGTCGTCGAGGGCGGCGTGCTCGACCTCCGCAAGGCCGCGATGCACGCCGCGCCCGGCGTCCACGAGGCCGTCGAACGCGCGGTCCGGCACGTGCCCGCCGCGCTCGCCGGGACCGGGTACGACACGGTCGGCGACCCCGGGCTGCGTGCGGCGATCGCGGACCGGTACACCGAACGGGGACTGCCGACGGACCCCGCGCAGATCGTCGTCACGATCGGCGCCCAGCACGCCATCGCGCTGCTCGCCCGCGTGCTCGTCCGACGGGGCGACGCCGTGCTGGTCGAGTCGCCGACCTACCCGCACGCGCACGAGGCGTTCCGCGAGGTCGGCGGGCGACTCGTCGGGGTGCCCGTGGGCGCCCGGTCCGGCTGGGACGAGGCGGCGCTCGAGACGACGCTCCGGCGGACCGTGCCCGCCGTCGCGTACGTCATGCCGGAGCTGCACAACCCCACCGGGGCCACGATGACCGCTGCCGCCCGGGAGCGCCTGCTGACCGTCGCGGCCGCGACGGGGACCACGGTGGTCGCGGACGAGACGATGGGGGAGCTGCGCATCGACGGGGCGCCGTCCCCGCCGCTGGCCGCCGCCGACCCCACGGGCGCGTCCGTGGTGATGATCGGCTCGGCGGCCAAGGTGTTCTGGGGCGGCCTCCGGATCGGCTGGGTCCGTGCCGCGCCGGAGCTCCTGCAGCGGCTGCTGCTGGCCCGGCCGACGGGCGACCTCGGCACACCGGTCCTCGACCAGCTGGTCGCGCGGGAGCTCGTCCCGCGGACGGCGACCGTCCTGGAGGCGCGGCGCACGTCGCTGCGGGACGGTCGCGACGCCGTCGTGGCCGCGCTGCGTACGCGACTGCCGGAGTGGGACGTCCCGTCACCGGCGGGCGGGTTGACGACGTGGGTCGGGCTGGGCCGGCCGGTGTCCAGCGCCCTCGTGCTCGCCGCACGGACCGAGGGCGTGGTGCTCGCGTCCGGCGGCGTGTTCGGTGCGGACGGCGGGTTCGAGCGCTTCCTGCGGGTGCCGTTCACCGTGCCGCCCGCCGACCGGGCACGGATGGTGGACGCGCTCGAGCGGGCGTGGGCGCGCGTCGGCGGGGAGGGCACGGGCGAGCGCGGGTCCCTGGCCGCGGTGGTGTGAGCGGCTCGACCTCGTCGCGCGTCATCCTGTGGGAGGACACCGGCTTCGGCCTGCGGGGTGATGCGCCCGGTCGGCCGTGCCGGGATCCTGGGAGCATGACCGCCCCGTCCGCTCCCGCCGCCGTGGTCCCGGCGCACGCCGTCCCCGCTGCGGCCCGCGTCTCCATGGCCCTCACCGGCGCGCTGTTCGCCGGTGTGCTCACCTCGTTCGGCCAGGCCGTCCCGGGTCTCGCGTCGATCTCGAACGCCGCGGGCCCGTGGTTCGTCGTCGCGGCGGCGCTCTGCCTGCTCGCGGGCGTCCGCGCCGGCCGGGTCGCCCTGCCGGTCGCGATGGTGCTCGGCGTGGTGCTGCTCGAGCTCATGCACGTGGGCTACTGGGCCGCGACGAACCTGCGCGGCTACCCCGACTCGCTCTCGCTGAGCGTGTGGCTGCTCCTGGGCGTGCCCGCCGGGCTGCTCGCGGGCGCCGTCGCGGTCGCCGTGCGGTCCACGGACGAACGGTGGCGGGGTGCGGCGCTCGGCGTCTCGGCGGCCGTCCTCGTCGGCGAGGGGGTCCGGGCGTTGCTGCAGGTCGCGGACACCACCGGAGCGGCCACGTGGATCGTCGAGGTGGCGGTCGGGCTCGCGGCGCTCGTGGTCGGGGTCGCCGTGGCGCGGACGCCGACGGGTCGTGTGGTCGCGCTCGGCACAGGGGTGGTCGGCACGGTCGCCGTGCTCGCGGCGTACCTGGCGCTCGGCGGCGCGGGCAGCTGACCCGTGGTGCGGCTGGGTCCGGTCAGCTGACACCGGTGCGGCTGGGTTCGGTCAGCCGCACCCTGGGAAGATCGGAGGGTGCACCTCCTCTCGGTCTTCAGCATCCGGAACCGCGCGCTCATCGCCCTCGTGACGCTCGTCGTCGCCGTGTTCGGCGGCGTCGCGCTCACCAACCTCAAGCAGGAGCTCATCCCGAGCGTCGAGTTCCCGCAGGTGGCGATCGTCAGCGCCTACCCCGGGGCGACGCCGGAGGTGGTGTCGAACGACGTCTCGACGAAGATCGAGCAGGCGATCCAGGTCGTGCCGGACCTCGAGTCGACGACCGCGACGTCGTCCACGGGGCAGAGCGTCGTCTCCGCGTCGTTCGACTACGGCTCGAACCTCGCCAGTGCCGAGGACAAGATCCAGACCGCGGTGAACGCGCTGTCGCTGCCCGACACCGTGCAGACGCAGATCGTCACCGGGTCCTTCGACGACCTGCCCGTGCTCCAGCTCGCGGTCACCGCGTCGGGCGACCAGGAGCAGCTCGTCGACCGGCTGAACGCGACGGCCGTGCCCGATCTCGAGAAGCTCGACGGGGTGCGCCAGGCCGACGTCTTCGGCAACCCGGGCCGTCGGGTCGTGATCACGCCGGACACCGACGAGCTGACGGCTCGCGGGCTGACGACGCAGTCGATCGCGGACGCGCTCGACGACAACGGCACGCTCGTGCCCGGCGGCACCATCACGCAGGACGGCACGACGCTCTCGGTCCAGACCGGGCAGCGCATCGCGTCCCTCGACGACATCCGCGGGTTGCCGCTGACGGCGTCGGGCGGGTCCGGTTCGTCCTCGTCCGCCGCTCCGGGCACGTCGTCGGGCGCGGCCACGGGCGGCGCGGCGACGGGCGGCGCGGCGACGGGTGGCGCGGCGACGGACTCCGGCGCCGCTGCCGGTGCGCCGGGGAGCACCGGGACGGCGACCGGCACGACCGCCTCCGGTGACGGGATCGCCGGAGGGTCGGCCGCCGGCCAGGCCGGCACCGGGACCACCGCGACCGGCGGGACGGGCGCCGGCACGGCCTCCACGCCGACCTCGCTCGGCGACGTCGCGTCGGTGGAGATCGAGGAGTCCCCGCGCACCTCCATCAGTCGTGTGGACGGCGAGGCTGCGCTGACGATCGCGATCACCAAGACGCAGGAGGCGAACACCGTCGACGTGTCCGAGGCCGTGCGGGACGCCCTGCCCGGCATCGAGGCCGAGGTCGCCGGCGAGCCGCGGTTCACGGTCGTCTTCGACCAGGCCCCCTACATCCAGCAGTCGATCGACTCCCTCGCCGAGGAGGGGCTGCTCGGCCTCGGGTTCGCCGTGCTCGTCATCCTCGTGTTCCTGCTGTCCTGGCGGTCCACCCTCGTCACCGCGATCTCGATCCCGACGTCGGTCCTCCTCGCCGCGATCGGCATGCAGGCCGCCGGCTACACGCTCAACATCATCACGCTCGCGGCGCTGACCATCGCGATCGGCCGCGTCGTCGACGACTCCATCGTCGTCATCGAGAACATCAAGCGGCACCTCCAGCCCGGGGTCGACCGCGGCCGTGCCGTGCTCGACGCCGTGCGCGAGGTCGCCGGCGCGGTGACGGCCTCCACGCTGACGACCGTCGCGGTGTTCCTGCCGGTGGCGTTCGTCGCGGAACTCGTCGGCGAGCTGTTCCGGCCCTTCGCGCTGACCGTGACGATGGCGCTCATCGCCTCGCTGCTCGTCTCCCTGACGATCGTGCCGGTGCTCGCGTACTGGTGGCTCCGGGCACCGAAGCGCCACCCCCACGCCGCCGGAGCGCCGACCGGTGCGGCCGTGGACACGGCGCCCGCGACCACCGGTGCGTCGTCCGCGGCGCCGTCGTCGGCGACGGGTGCGCTCTCGTCGGCCGCCGACCTGCACGACGCGGACACCTCCGACCGCCTCCGACGCGGGTACCAGCCCGTGCTGCGGTGGGCGATCGGGCGGCCCCTGCTCGTCCTCGGCCTCGCGGTCCTCGTCCTCGGCGGGACCGCGGCGGCGGTGCCGTTCGTCAAGACGAACTACCTCGGGGACTCCGGGCAGAACACGTTCACGGTGACGCAGGACCTCGAGCCCGGCACGAGCCTCGACGAGCAGTCCGACGCGGCGCGGACGGTCGAGGACGTCCTCGACGACGTCGACGGCGTCGAGACCGTGCAGACCACGATCGGCACGAGCGGCCAGTCGATCCAGGCCGCGTTCGGCGGCGGGGCGAGCGCCTCGGTGCAGTACAACGTGACGACGGACGCGGAGGCGGACCAGACCGCGATCCAGTCCACGGTCCGGGACCGGATCGAGCGCGTCGACGGCGTCGGCGAGGTGACCGTGTCGTCGGGCGGCGGCGGGTTCGGCGGCTCCAGCGACATCGAGGTGGACGTGACCGCGCCCACCCAGTCCGAGCTGCGGACCGCCGCCGAGCGGGTGCTCCGCGAGATGCGGCAGGTCGACGGCACCACGGGGGCGACGAGCAACCTGTCCGCCGCCGAGCCGTTCCTCGCCGTCCGGGTCGACCGGCAGGCCGCCGCCGAGCGCGGCCTCACCGAGACGCAGGTCGGTGGCATCGTCGCGGCCGCGGTCTCACCGCGGGACACCGGCAGCATCGAGATCGACGACGCGACGCTCGACGTCTACATCGCGGACCCGGAGCCCCCGACCACGATCGACGGGCTGCGGAAGCTGTCCGTCCCGACCGCGGACGGCTCCGTGCCGCTCTCCGACCTGGCGACCGTCGAGCAGTCCGACGGCCCGACGACGATCACGACCGCGGACGCGGTCCGCACCGCGACGATCACGGTGACGCCGGACGCGACGAACCTCGGCGCGGCGGTGCAGAACGTGACGGCGGCGGTGGACGCACTCGACCTGCCGCGCGGGGCGTCCGCGACGATCGGCGGGGTGGCCTCGAGCCAGTCGAGCGCCTTCGGTCAGCTGCTGCTCGCGGTGCTGGTCGCCGTGCTCATCGTCTACGTCATCATGGTCGCGACGTTCCGGAGCCTGCTCCAGCCCGTGATGCTCCTCGTGTCCGTGCCGTTCGCCGCCACCGGCGCGCTGCTGCTGCAGATCGTCACCGGGATCCCGCTCGGGGTGGCCTCGCTCATCGGCCTCCTCATGCTCGTCGGCATCGTCGTGACGAACGCGATCGTCCTCATCGACCTCGTCAACCAGTACCGGCGGCGGGGCCTGCGCGTCCGCGAGGCCCTGGTGGAGGGCGCGACCCGACGCCTGCGTCCGATCCTCATGACGGCGCTCGCGACGATCTTCGCCCTCCTGCCGATGGCCGTCGGGCTCACCGGCCGGTCGGGGTTCATCTCCCAGCCGCTGGCCCTGGTCGTCATCGGCGGCCTGGTCTCGTCGACGCTGCTGACCCTCGTCGTGCTGCCCGCGCTGTACGCCCTCGTCGAGGGGTTCCTGGAGCGCCGGGCGGACCGCCGCAGCGAGCGGGAGGCAGCCGAGCGGGGAGCGACCGCCGGGACTAGCGGCGGGGACTAGCGGCGCGGACTAGCGGCGGGGACTAGCGGCGGTACTCCGCGTCGACCAGCGCGATCGGGTCCACCGTCGTGCGCGGAGCCTCCTCGCGCTCCACCGCGCGGAACCAGGCCACGAGGACACACGTCAGCGTCACCAGGAACACGATGCCCGCGGCCTGCGCGAGCACGGCCAGGTGCCCGGTCGCGGCCGCGTACCCGCCGAACGCGGTCGTCGCGGCGAACGACAGCCCGAGCAGCAGCTCGGCGAGCGTCTGCAGCGGGGAGGTGCGCTCCCAGCGGGTGGCGGAGTCGCGCGCAGGACGGGTCGAGGTGTCGGTCACCCCGGCAGTCTGCGATGGGGGGTGCCCCGTCCGGCAGTCCCGACTCCGGGTGCCACCCGGGCGGGGCACGCCGTCCGGTCGCGCTCGGGTCCGGTCGCGCTCGGGCCCGGTCCCGCTCAGGCCAGGTGCCGACGGAGGAAGGCCACGACGCGCTCGCTCATCGCCTCGTCGAGCTGCGCGATCGAGTGCGCCGTCCCCTCGACCGTGACGAAGGTCACCGGCACGTCGTGCTCCCGCAGCGTCGCCGCGAACTCCTGCGACTCCCACAGCGGGATGAACTCGTCCGTGGAGTGTCCGATGAAGAACGGCGCCGTGTCCGACGTGACGTGGTACTCCGGCGACGCCCGGGTCGCGGCCGGACAGTCGGCGTAGGTCCGGCAGCCCAGGTAGAGCAGCTGCTTCCGCTGGAACGACGCGGACACCCCGTCCGGCCGGGTCGACCGCGTCGTCAGGTTCGTCGGCCCGCTCAGGTCCACCACCGCACGGATCCGGTCGCCCTCGGCGTACGCGGGGGAGTCGTGGTCGGTCACCGCGAGCATGGCCGCGAGGTTCCCGCCCGCGCTCCCGCCGAACACCCCGACCCGGGAGCGGTCGATGTCGTACGTGTCGAGGGTCGTCGACCGGAAGACGTAGTCGAGCGCCCGCCGGACGTCGTCGAGCCCGGCCGGGAACGGGTCCGTCGGGGCGAGGCGGTAGTCGACGTTGAAGGTCACGAACCCCTGCGACGCCAGGTACTCGCACACCGACCGGTAGGCCGCGGTCGCCTTGTCGCCGTGCGACCAACTACCCCCGTGGACCATGAGCACGGCGGGTCGACCGCCGTGCTCCGGCTGCGGCGCGACGTCGTCCGCCGCAGCCGTCTCCGGAGCGGACGGCGTCGCGGTCGGGGTGGCGGTGGCCGCGGCGGGGCTGTCCGCCGGCAGGCACACGTCGAGGCGTTGCAGCGCGTCCGTCCCGTACGGCACGTCGGCGACCACGTCGATCCCGTGGTAGCGCAGCGACAGCGGGTAGATGACCGGGTCCGCCGTGACGGTCCGGTTCTCGTCCGCCACCGGGTCGGCGCTGCAGGACGTGACCGCGCCGAGCGCCACGACCGCGGCGACGAGCGCGAGCATGGTGCGACGGCCGGACCTCATCGCCTCAACGCTAACCCGCCGCCCGGACGGTCACGTCCACCGGGCGGACGAACCCGGCGGGTGGTGACAGGATCGTGATGACACCCGCAGGAGGACCCGTGAGCCGACGCAAGGCCTGGAACGCCGACCCCGAACCGCTGCTCCGCGTGGACGAGGGCTTCCGCCTGGACCGCGTCGACCCGGACGCGACGCCCGGCTTCCCGGGGCGCAAGATCGACGGGCTCGAGGCGCTCGCCGCGGGGGCGGACCGGTTGGCCGCCCTGCAGGAGCGCCCGTTCGCCGCGTCCACCGCGGGCGACCGGCGCCGCGTGCTCCTCGTGCTGCAGGCGATGGACACCGCCGGCAAGGGCGGCATCGTCTCGCACGTCGTCGGTGCGGTGGACCCGAACGGCGTGCACTACGCCGGGTTCGGGGTGCCGACGGCCGAGGAGCGCGAGCACGACTTCCTCTGGCGGATCGAACGCCAGTTGCCGGAGGCCGGGCAGCTCGGCGTCTTCGACCGCTCGCACTACGAGGACGTCCTCATCCAGAAGGTCCGGTCCTCCGCCCCGCCGGAGGAGATCGAGCGTCGCTACGGCGCGATCGTCGAGTTCGAGGACCGGCTCGTCGACGCCGGCACGACCATCGTCAAGGTGATGCTGCACATCTCGAAGGACGAGCAGCGGGAGCGACTCGGGGACCGGCTCGACCGCCCCGACAAGCACTGGAAGTTCAACCCGGGCGACATCGACGAGCGCCTGCTGTGGGACGACTACCAGGCCGCCTACCAGACGGTGTTCGACCGCACCTCGACCGAGCGGGCGCCCTGGTACGTCGTGCCGGCGAACCGCAAGTGGTACGCCCGGCTCGCGGTGCAGCAGCTCCTGCTGCGCGCGCTGGAGGACATGCGTCTCACCTGGCCCGCCGCCGACTTCGACGTGGCGGAGCAGCGTCGGCGGCTCGCGGAGTCCTGACCCGGCGCCGACGGGAGGCGCGTGGCGGCGCCGTCACGCGCCTCCCGTCCGGCCGGGGCTGGCCCCGGCGACCGATGTCGCGTAGGCTTGCTCGGTCGGCCTTCGGCGCCGTGACACTGCGATCACGGACTTCTGCTTGGGTGTGTGTTGCTCGAGGGCTGGATTCCCGTCGATCCGCGACGGGAAGAACCCCTCTCCGCATTCGAGCCTGCGCCGACGTCGCTGCCGGGCACGCGGACGTCCTGCACCCCGGAAAGTAGCCATGGCCCCGTACGACAAGGGCGCGCGTCAGCGTGCCGACGACCGAGTCCGCCACCCGAACGGCACCCCCGCCGCTCGCAGCAGCAAGCACCGCGGCTTCCGCGCCGCCGACCCGTCGCAGCCGCGGCAGAAGCAGCGCTGGGACGCCGAGGAGCGCCGCGGCCGCGCGGCGCAGGGCGAGCGTCCGGCCCGCCCGAACTGGGAGCCGCGCGACGGCGGCCAGCGGCGGGACGACCGTGGCGGGCGCGGGTTCGATCGCGACCGCGGAGCCCGCGGGTACGACCGTGACGACCGTGCGCCGCGTCGGTACGACCGTGACGACCGTGCGCCGCGTCGGTTCGACCGTGACGACCGTGCGCCGCGTCGGTTCGACCGTGACGACCGTGCGCCGCGCCGGTTCGACCGTGACGACCGTGCGCCGCGTCGCGACGAGGACCGCGGTGGCCGTC